>WNFC01000633.1_pt1 | contig 41445 bp, 30 predicted proteins | sample 5400541 | NCBI WGS metagenome assembly WNFC01 (sample SAMN13153342, study PRJNA577476) | soil metagenome | isolation source: 120 cm saprolite under Douglas fir tree site 2 hole 2 replicate 1 | place: USA:California | collected 2015-04-18 | reverse complement strand
CCCAGCAGTCCCTTGATCGCGCCCTGCAACAGGAACGGCCGGCGGATGAAACCGTTGGTCGCGCCGACCAGTCGCATGATGGCGATCTCACGGCTGCGTTGCAGCACTGCCATGCGAATCGTCGTGCCGATGATGATGATCGCCACGACGGCGAACGCGGCACCGACGACAATGCCCACTGCCGCCGCCAACTGCCGCAGCCGGTCGAGCCGCTCGACCCAGTCTCGCCCAAAACGGACGTCGTCCACGAAGCCGAAGCCACTCATCCGCTCCGCCACGGGCGCGACATGATCGGCGTCGCGAAACCCGGGCTTCAGCTTGACCTCGATCGACGCGGGCAGGGGATTGCGCTCCAGCTCCCGCAGCACGTCGCGGAATTCGACCAGCTCGGCGCGGGCGCGGGTGAGGGCTTCTTCTTCCGACACGTAGGTCGCGGTTTGGACTTCGGGGAACGCCTCGACGTCCTTCAGCGCCTGCGCGGTGGCCTCGATGGGCGTGCCGGGAAGGATGTAGGCGACGATCTCGACGCGTTCTTCGACGCTCTGCAACGCGTCCTGAAGGTTCACGACCACGAGACCGAACAAGCCGAGGACGAACAGCGAGAACGCGATGGTGGTCACCGAGAGGGCGGAGAGCAGCGGCGCCCGCTTGAAGGTCAGCATCGCTTCGCGGAAGGTGAGGTTCACGGCGCGGCCACCTGATCGCGCGGCTCATCGACGGCGGAATCGTAGACGAGTGCGCCTTCCTGGAGCTCGATCACGCGGTACGGCGCCTGCCGCACGATGTCCAGGTCATGCGTCGCCATGACGACCGCGGTGCCGCTGGCGTTGATGTCGCGCAGCAGCTGGAAGACGCCGCGCGTGGCCCGCTCGTCGAGATTGCCGGTGGGCTCGTCCGCGAGCAGCACCGTCGGCTCGTTCACGAGCGCGCGCGCGATCGCGACGCGCTGCTGCTCGCCGCCGGACAGCTCGCGCGGATAGGCCTGCGCTTTGGCGGCAAGACCGACCTGCGTGAGCACGCGCATCACCCGGGCACCGATCGTGGACGAGCGTGCGCCGGTCACCTCGAGCGCGAAGGCGACGTTCTCCTCGGCAGTACGGTCTTCGAGCAGCCGGAAGTCTTGGAAGACGATCCCGAGCCTGCGGCGGAGCAGGGGGACATCGCGCGGGCGCATCTCATTCACGTTGTATCCGGAGACACGTACTTCTCCCGAGGTGGGACGTTCCTCGGCGTAGATCAACTTCATGACGGTGGATTTGCCCGCGCCGGAATGGCCGGTGAGAAACGCGAATTCCCCCTTGGCGATGTGGAACGAGATGTCCTTCAGCGCCAGGCCGCCCTTGGGGAAGGCCTTGAAGACGTTGGTGAACTTGATCACTTAGTGCCGCGCCAGAGCCTGGGCGAAGTCCGCGATGAGATCATCGGGATCCTCCAGTCCCAGGGAAAATCTCAGGAATCCGTCGGGAATGCCAGCCTGCGCGCGTTGTTCCGCCGTGAGACTCGCGTGCGACGTGAGCCGCGGTTCGGAAACCAGCGTCTCGACGCCACCGAGACTCGGCGCATGCGCCGCGATCGTCAGCGACTTGAGGAACCGCTCGGCCGCCCGCACCCCGCCCTTGAGCTCGATGCCCAACATCCCGCCGAAGCCCGCCAGCGTCTTCTTGGCGAGCTCGTGATCCGGATGGGCCGGCAACCCGGGATAGTGCACCTTGGTGATCGCGTCCTGTTTCGCGCACCACTCGGCGACGGCCATCCCGATCTCGTTCTGGCGCTGGACGCGCACGATCAGGGTGCGCAACCCGCGGTCGATCAACCAGGCGGCGAACGGATCGATCGCTTGCCCCCACACCTGCATCAGGCGCCGCACTTCTTCGACGACTTGATCGGTGCCCGCCACGACACCGGCGATCACATCCGTGTGGCCGTTCAGGTATTTCGTCGCCGAGTGAATGACGATGTCGGCGCCGTGCTCGAGTGGTCGAAAGTTCACCGGCGACGCGAACGTCGAATCCACGATCAGCGCGAGTCCCTCTTCCTTGCAGAGCGCGGCGATTGGCTCGAGATCGATCACGCGCATCAGCGGATTGGTCGGCGTTTCGAGAAAGACCGCGCGGGTCGTCTTGCGCATCGCGCGCTTCCACGTGCGCGACTGCGTGGGATTCACGAACGAGACGTCGATGCCCAGCTTCCCGAATTCCTCGCGAAACAGCCGGTACACGCCGCCATAGATCCATTCGCTCGCGAGCAGATGATCGCCGGGACGCAGCACCGCGAGGTGCGCGAGCGCGGCGGCCGCCATGCCGCTCGCGAGAAACAGCGCCGCGTCGGCGCCCTCGAGCAGCGCCAGCCGTCGGCCGATGTCGACCTGATTGGGATTATTGCCGTAGCGGCTGTAAAGGACTTCGGCGGTCGATCCGACCGGATTCGTGAAGGTGGAGCTCTGGTAGAGCGGCGGGGCTACGGCGGTCCAATCGGGGCGGGCTTTGGGGTCGCCGTGAATGGCGCGAGTCGACAGACCCAGACGACGGCGTTTCACGCCGCGGTGAGTCTGATGGAGCCTCCGGGATTCCGAGCCGCGAGCCGCCGCGCCACGAGCTCATCGAGCAGCGCCGGCGCCGGTTCACTGGCGCCCAACCCTTCCAGCACTCCGTCCGGTCGCTCGTACAAGACAGCCAGGCCCGCGCCTGCCAGCACCGGCTCGATGGCCTCGCGATGTGCGTCCGTCAGGCCGCGTAGCAGCAACATCTTCACTCTATCGCGCACCAGCTTGGCGACGATCTCGTCGGCGCAGGAATAATCGAGGCAGCCCACACCGGTGAAATCCATCACGGCAATCATGCCCGGAAGCAGCTCCCGCTCGATGTTTTCGCGAACCGCGCGGCCGGTGGGACGAGTAACCAGGTCGGTGTAAAAGCCGGCCACCGCCTGCTGGAGCACTGCCTGCACCATGATGTGAGGAATCACCGCTTCGACGACCCTTTCTCGGTCTCTAGCTCCGGGATGATGAGCAACACCTGCGATCCGGGAAAAGCAGGCAGCGCGTCTTTGAGCGGTACGTCGTCGTCCCACCGTGGCACGATGGCGATGCGGGCGGTGCCGCTGCGAATCGCGATCTTGCCGTCCCAACGGGCGAGATAGCGTCTGATCCCGGCGAGGCCCTGTCCTCTGCCTGGATCGCGGAACCGGCTCACGCCTTGAACGAGGGCCGCTTCCAGCGCCGCCGCGTCGCCCCAACGGTCGCCAAAGCGCTTGGCCTGCGTCGACTCCAGAGAATGCCGAAAGCCAACGCCGGCGTCCGCGACCGCGATCACCACCACACGACGCGCCAGCTTGCGCCGCCAGTTGTACGCTTGCACCGCAACCCAGCCGCCGGTGCCCGCGTGCTCCACAATATTCTGACAAGACTCCGAAAGCGCCATAGCGAAGCCCATCGTCGCTTTCGGATCGAGTCCCAGCTCCGAGCTGAGGATTGCGGACGCGCGCTGCTGGATCGTGCTCACAACGGCGTGCACATCCTCCGCGGCGCGCACGGGCGTCACGGGCAGGAGCACGTCGCTCTCAACCGCCGGTTTCGTCTTCGGCACCTTGCCGTGGATCTCGAACAGGTCGGCGGCTTCGCGGAAGAAGCCGGCGCGCGCCCAGTAGCTCACAACGTCGGGATTCGCCGGCGCCGTGAGCAGCGGCCGCTCGCCCTTGTGCGCGGCCGCTTCCCCGGCCGCGAGCAGGCCTACCAGTCCATAGGGCGATGCCCACTCGGCTGCATGTGCGTCGAAGAGCAGGCGCTCGCCGTCGTGCGCCTGCGCGTATGCCGCGGCGAACTGGTCAAAGGAGCGATCGTCGAACTGCGTCGGCACTTCGACGAGTCGCGTCATGCCACGGAGAGCTTGCCCAGCAGGTGATCGCGGAGGCCGGTCGCCCCGCGGTGGCTCAGGTTCCGGGTGCCGAGCTGCGTGCCGGCGCGCAGTGCCTCCTCGAGCGACGCACCGCCGACCAGGGCCGCGGCAACGGTGCCGCCGAAGACGTCGCCACAGCCGGTCGGATCGTTTTCCTGTGCGAACGCTGGCGGATGAATTGCGGGAGCCGGAATGCGCGCGGTCCGAATCGGCTCGCCCGTAAAGTACGCCGCACCCCGTCCGCCCAACGTCACGCACAGCGTGCGGCAGCCCTGGCGCAACGCGTCCGCGGCAATCGCCAGCGGATCGCTGCCGAGCTGGCTCATTTCATCTTCGTTGAGCTGGATGACGTCGAAGCAGCCGAACCAGGCGGGTGCCTGCGGCAATGCACGTGGCACGCGCATCCCATCTGCTTGCTTGCCCAGGAAGAGGCTGTGCAAGTCGGCGTACATGAATCTGGGAAAGCCGCGGCGCAGCAGCTGCGCTGTTTCGAGATTCATCTCGAAGCCGGAGATGAAATTGACGTACAGCGCGTCGAGATCGCGCACCAATGGTCCCAGCTCGGGCCACGTCCACGGCGGGACTCCGCCCGTCATCTGCTCGCAGCGCCGCTCGAGCGATTCGTAGCGTAGCGTTACGCGGTTGTTGGCCTCGGGCACTTCAATAAACCGTGCGTCGTGCGTCGTGCGTCTGAGACTGCGGAGAAACTCGTTCGCTCTCGTCGCTAGGTCGCGGCCCACCTTGATGAGCGGTACGATCTGCCAGTCGTCGGCAAGTGTGGCGTCGAGCGCCGCGAGCGCGTAGGAGATGCCGCCCCACTCCTGCACGGCGGCCTGTGCGGGATCACGTCCGTGGATCGTATCCCAGACCATCGACCCGATCACACCGAGTCGCTTCAGCGGAGTCCCCAATGCTTTTGAAGGAACACCGCGGCCGCCCCGAATACGCCGGCGGTGCCGGGAAGCGTGCCCGGCACGATCTTGCAGGCTTCCCAAGCCGGCTTGAACGCGCGTCGCTTGACTTCGCTGCGCAGCGGATTGAACAGCTTGTCTCCGGCCTGCGTGACGCCGCCACAGATCACGACGACCTCGGGATTGAAGATATTGATGAAACCGGCCACGGCCGCGCCGAGGAGCGCTGCGGTTTCCCGCACGACCTCGAGCGCCCATTCGTCGGCATCATTCGCGGCCTCGTACACGATTTGCGCGGTGAGCTTGGTCAGGTCGCCTTTCACGTACTGTCCCAACGACGTGTCGACACCCGACGCGATCCCTTCGATGGCACGCTCCGCGATCGCTGGCCCCGACGCATAGGCCTCGATGCAACCGTAGTTGCCGCATTTGCAGCGGCGTCCGTTGGCATCGATCGTGACGTGCCCGAATTCCCCCGCCACATCCGTCACGCCGTGGTAGATCTCGCCATCGATGACGATGCCGCCGCCAATGCCGGTGCCGAGCGTGAGACCGATGACGTATTTCGAGCCGCGCGCCGCGCCCCGCCACCACTCGCCGAAGATCGCACAGTTGGCGTCGTTATCGAGCGTCGCGGGCAGGCCGAGCCCCTCGCTGACGCGATCGCGGAGCGGCATGTTCGTCCAGCCGAGGTTCGGGGTCAGCAGCACGATGCCGGTCTTGGTGTTGAGCGGCCCCGGCGAGCCGATGCCCACGCCCTCGACTTTTTTCCCCGACTCGGCAATGGACGCCTTTGCGAGCTTCACGATTCGCGAGATGACGGCATCGGCGCCTTGGGCCGACATCGTGGGCTCGGAAACGACGCCGAGGATCTCGGAGCCGTCCTCCGCGACGGTTCCGGCTACGAGATTCGTTCCCCCGACATCAACGCCGACGACGTAGCGCACCAGTCTCCTCGATTGCGGCGAGTACGGCTTCGACGGTCAGCTCGCGCATGCAGCGATGATGGCCCAATGGGCACGCTGGCGGTCCGTGCGCCGAGCACGGCCGGCACTGCAGTCCGTCGATTCCTAACGACACGTCCCCCGCGCGCAATGGACCGAATCCGAACTCCGGCACGGTGGGACCGAACACCGCGACGACGGGAGTTCCGACTGCAGTCGCCAGATGCAGTGGCGCGCTGTCATTCGTGACGACGAGTGCTGCTCGGCCGATCAGCGCAGCCGACTGCCGCAGCGTCAGCTTGCTACAGGCATTGACGGCCCGACCACCGGATGCGTCGACGGCCCGAGCGATCTGATCGCCCAAACTGACATCGTCCGGGCCGCCCACCGCGGCGACCGCGAATGTGCTCGCCAGTGCGGCGGCCAGCTCCGCGTAGTACGGCCAGCGCTTGCTGCCCCAAATCGAGCCGGGCGCGATTGCGATCAGCGGCGTCGCGTAGCCAATGCCCGCCCCTTCGAGCAGATCGGCCGCTGCCTGCACATCCATAGGTGTGGGCCGCAGTTGGGGAGGATAGGCGGCCGGGGCCTCATCCGCGAGGGCCAAGAGACGGTCGCTTTCATGGCCCTCGGCGGGCTTCCGGCGGGATTCTGTATAGAGGAAGGACCAGGTGCCGGCAAAGCCAATTCGGGATGGGATACTGGCCAGCAGGGCTAGGGAAGCCGTACGGAGCGACTGATGCGGCAGATAAGCGCGATCGTACTTTTCAGTCTTGAGTCTCTGCACCATCGCGCGGAGGCCGGCCCAGCCGCGGTCGCTACGATGCTTGTCGTAGGGGATCACCTGGCGAACGGCGGAGTGCGTTTCGAGCAGCGGCGCGGCGACTGGCGTGGTTACGACATCGACTGGTCCGTGCCGCGCTGCGACCGCCGCCAGCAGCGGCGTCGTCAGAACGACATCGCCGAGGAAGGCGGTCTGAACGACGACGCTATTCAACCTGGAGCACCGCCAGGAAGGCTTCCTGAGGGATTTCGACCGTCCCGACTTGCTTCATCCGCTTCTTTCCCTCGCGCTGCTTCTCGAGCAGCTTGCGCTTGCGCGTGACGTCGCCGCCGTAGCACTTGGCGGTGACGTTCTTGCGCAGCGGCCGGATCGACTGGCGCGCGATCACCTTCGTCCCGATCGCCGCCTGGATGACCACCTCGAACAGCTGGCGCGGAATCAGATCCTTCAGCTTCTCGGCGATCTTGCGTCCCCATTCGTAGGCCTTGTCGCGATGGATGATGACGCTGAACGCGTCCACCGCTTCGCCGTTCAGGAGCATGTCGAGCTTCACCAGCTCCCCGGGGCGATACGCGAGGAATTCGTAATCGAGCGACGCGTAGCCGCGTGAAATCGTTTTCAGCTTGTCGTAGAAGTCGAGAATGATCTCAGCCAACGGGAATTCCCAGTCGAATTCGACGCGCGTGGGATCGAGATACTGCATCCCGCGGTACACGCCGCGACGTTCCTGCCCGAGCTTCATGATGCCGCCGATATAGTCGGCCGGCACGAAAATGCGGGCTTTGACGTAAGGCTCCTCGATCCGATCGACAGTCGAGCCGTGCGGCAGGAGGCTCGGGTTTTCGACCAGCTCCATCGTGCTGTCGGTGCGATAGACGTGGTATTCGACGTTGGGAACGGTACTGATGAGGTCGAGGTCGAACTCGCGCTCGAGCCGCTCGCGCACGATCTCCATGTGCAGCAAGCCGAGGAACCCGCACCGAAACCCGAACCCAAGGGCGACCGACGTCTCGGGCTCGTAGTGGAGCGACGCGTCGTTCAACTGCAACTTCGCCAGCGCGTCGCGGAGCTCCTCGTACTGCTCGGCGTTGGTCGGATAGAGGCCCGCGAAGACCATCGACTGGATGTCGCGGTACCCGGGCAGGAGCGCGACGTCTCGATGCTCGGCATCGAACACCGTGTCGCCTGGTCGGATCTCCCGCACGCCGCGCACGTTGGCCACGAGGTAGCCGACCTCTCCCGCCTCGAGCTGCTCCGTAGGCTTAGGCCCTAGCTGGAGATATCCGACTTCGTCGACCTCATAGACGTCGTCGCGGTGCGCGCCGAACGCAACTTTCATTCCCGGTTTGATGATGCCGTCCACAACCCGGATCGACGGAATCGCGCCGCGGTACCGGTCGTAATAGGAGTCGAAGATCAACGCGCGCAACGGGGCTTCGTGATCCCCGCGGGGGGCGGGGACGCGCCGTACGACCGCCTCGAGCAGCTCGGGGACACCGCGCCCTTCCTTGGCGGATATGCGGAGGATCTCGTCCGGCTTCGTGCCGATGAGGTCGTGGATCTCTTGGGCGCGCTTGTCGGGCTCGGCACCGGGAAGATCGATCTTGTTCAGGACGGGTATGATTTCGAGTCCCGCGTCCATCGCCAGCAGCAGATTGGAGAGCGTTTGCGCCTGAATGCCCTGTGAGGCATCCACCACCAGAATGGCGCCCTCGCACGCAACCAGGGATCGCGATACCTCGTACGTGAAATCGACGTGACCAGGCGTATCGATGAGATTCAGCTCGTACAATTGCCCGTCTTTCGCATGATAGCTCATCCGCACCGCGTTCAGCTTGATCGTGATGCCCCGCTCGCGCTCGAGGTCCATCGTGTCGAGGACCTGGTCGCGCATCAGCCGCTTGTCGAGGGTGCCCGTCAGCTCGATGAGCCGGTCGGCCAGGGTGGACTTGCCGTGGTCGATGTGCGCCACAATGCAGAAATTGCGGATATGATCCTGTCGCATGCGGCGGTAAATATAGTGGGTAGCTTTCCTCAGCCCCCTCGAGATGCCACAAATAACCGGCTGGTTTGATCCTTCACCAAAAGGCGGTTTTCTCCGCCTCGCGGCGCACAGCTATCTCCCCGCGAAAGGGGATCCGCAGGTTCGACTGCCAGGTCTGCGCCGCGGCGACTTGATCGTCCTCGAGAACGGGCGCGTCACGACCGTCAACGGGCTTCCGGCCGCACAGCTCGATGGCCGCCCCCAATTCGCAGACCTCGGCGCCGTCCATCCCAATCGCCCGCTCACGCTGGAGACCGCGCGCGCCACGAGTCCACGGACCGCGGAAACGCAGCGCGTCGTGGATCTGATCTGTCCGTTCGGTTTCGGCCAGCGCGCGCTCATCGTGTCACCGCCCAAGGCGGGAAAGACGATGATGCTCCAGGCCATCGCGGAGGCGGTCGCGGAGAATCATCCGCAGGCGGGCCTGCTGATCCTGCTCGTCGATGAGCGGCCGGAAGAAGTCAGCGAAATGGTGGACTGGGGAAGAGGCGAGGTGATCGCGTCGAGCTTCGATCTGCCCCACGAACGCCACGTGGCTGCCGCCGATATGGTCTTCGATCACGCCCGGCGACAAGTCGAGCTCGGCCGGGACGTCGTGATCGTGCTCGACTCGCTCACGCGGCTCGCGCGCTCCCACAACACCACGGGGCGGGGCAGCGGTCGCACGATGTCGGGCGGTCTCGACGCGAACGCGCTCGCCAAACCAAAAGGGTTGTTCGGAGCCGCGCGCGCGGTGCCGACGGGCGGATCTCTCACCGTGATCGCGACGGCACTCGTCGAGACCGAGAGCCGGATGGACGACGTGATCTTCGAAGAGTTCAAGGGGACAGGGAATGCCGAGCTGCGGCTCACGCGCGAGCTGGCTGACCGGCGGATCTACCCGGCCGTCGACATCGCGGCGAGCGGCACGCGTCGCGAAGAGCTGCTCGGCGACGCCAAGACGATCGAGGCGAAACAAAAGCTCCGGCGGGCTCTTGTCGGTCTCCCGCCGGAGCAGGCAATGCAGTCGCTCCTACAACAGATGAAACGCGCTAAGACGAATGCCGAGTTGCTGACTTCGCTTTAGATCCCGACCGCGCCACGGAGACGACGCGACCATTGTTCGCGTTCACGGTGACCTTCGTGGCCCCCGTCCGGCCGGTGCGTTTGATTTCGAACACCCACGACAGGCGTCCGCGCCGGCTGACCAACATGGTGCTTTGCAGGTCGCCCGGCACGCGCTTCAGCGCGACGGCGCGGGCTGAGTCTTCGCTGACCTTGGCTTTGGCAACGAGGCTGTCCGGAACGTTCCGCTCCTGGGCGGCGAGGCCGGTCGCCCCAAGAGAGAGTCCAGCAAGTAGGGTGAGGATGCTCAGAATGCGCATGGTGCAGCTCCGAAGAAAAAGTGGTGTGAACGTCGTTCTTTGAGACCGCCCTAATCCACCGGTCGTCACGGCAGCCGATAGTCTCTTCCCCGAATCGCGACGAGTAGCGTCGGGACCGCGAAGAGCGTAATCGGGGTGGACAGGACTAATCCTCCGATGACAGCCAGCGCCAGGGGCCGCTGCAGCTCACTCCCCGCGCCGATTCCGAGGGCCAGGGGCAGCAGACCAAACAGCGTGCAGAGGGTTGTCATCAATATCGGCCGTAGCCGGACTCTCGCCGCCTCCCGGATGGCGATTTCCAGAGGCACTCCTTCGTCCCGCATCCGTAGTCGCGTGAAATCGAGCAGGATGATGCCGTTCTTCACGATCAAGCCGACGAGCAGGATCAACCCCATGAAGGACGCCACGTTCAGCGCCGTTTTGGTGATGAGCAGCAGGATCAGGGCGCCGACGAACGACACTGGGGCCACCAGCAAGACGACCAGCGGCTCGACGAACGACTCGAACTGCACGACCATGACGGCCGACACACTCAGCGCGGCCAGAAACAAGACGAGGAGCAGCGCGCGGAATGCTTGCTGCTGGCTTTCGTATTGCCCGCCCAGGACCAGGCGAATTCCCGCAGGTGGTGGCTGCGCGGCGATCACGCGACGGACGTCGCCCGTTACCCCGCCCAGCGAGCGCCCGTTCACGCCCGCCGTCATCGCGATCATCTGCTGCTGATTCTCACGCTCGAGGCTCATCCGCGACTCTGCCTGCGTGAACGTGGCTAGACTGCCGAGCGGCGTTCCGTTGACCGGAAGGGACCGGAGACGGAGCGGATCGTAGCGCACCGAGTCCGGCGCGCGCACGCGCACCGCGACGGGACGGTCCCCGGCCCGCACTTCGCCCGCGCGCGTGCCGAGGAGAGCGGCGCTCACAGCATTGCCGACGTCCTCCGGCGCCAGGCCCAGCCGATCCGCCTCGGCCTGATTCACCCGCATCAACAACTCCGGTGACGGCTCGCTGACACCGTTGTAGAGGTCCGCGAGTCCCGCGACGCTGTCCATTCGCGGCTCGAGTCGCTTCGCGTAGGCTTCGAGCGAATCGAGGCTCTCACCGAACAGTTTGATCTCGACCGGCTTCGCCGCGCCGGCGAGATCGTTGATGACATCGGACAGGATCTGGACGAACTCGATGTGCAGCCGCGGCACTGCCGCCGTGATTTGGCCGCGTACGTCGTCGATGACGGCGAAGATGTCCCGCGACCGCTTGCTCGGGGCGACCAATCGCGCGGCGATGTCGCCCGTGTTCTGCGACGTTGCAAACAGGCCCAGCTCCGCCCCCGTCCGCCTGGACGTGGCCTCGATCTCCGGCGTCTTCGCCAGGATCCGCTCGGCGATCCCGACTTCGCGGTCGGTCTCGGCTAACGCGGTCCCGCCGGGCGTGAAGTAGTCGAGCACGAAGGCCCCTTCGTCCATCTCGGGGAGAAAGCCGGTCTCCACGAGTTGCCACAGTCCGAGCCCGACGAGAACCAACGTGAACGCGGCGATGACGACGCCGCGGATGTGGTGCAGCACCGCGCCGAGCGCTTGTTCGTAGCGTGAGCCCAGCGCTTCGAGCGCGATCTGCGCGCGCGCCAATATGCCGGTTCGCGTGGGCTCCACTTCATGCGGCGTGACAAACTGCTCGGCGAGCAGCGGAATGATGGTCAGGGCGAGGACCAGCGAGACGAGCACCGCCACGGTCAACGTCGTCGCGAGCGCCGCGAAGAACTGGCCGACGACACCCTGCAGCAACCCGAGGGGCAGGAACACGACGACCGTCGTGAGCGTGGACGTGGTCACCGGCCAGATGAGCTCCTGAACCGCCGCCCGGATCGCTTGTGTACGATCGTTCGTGAGACGCAGATGTCGCGCGATGTTCTCGGTGATCACGACTGCGTCGTCGATCACGAGGCCGATCGCGATCGCCATGGCGCCCAACGTCATCAGGTTGAACGTCTGGCCGAGGAGCTGCATGACGAACACGGTGATGGCGAGCGTCAGCGGGATGGACGTCGCGCTGATCGCAGTGATCCGCCCGTGGCGGAGAAACACGAGCAACACGAGGACGGCGAGCGCGGCGCCGATGAACATCGCATCGCGCACCGCACGCACGGCCTCACGAACCAGCTCCGCCTGATCGTAGACCGGCTTCACGTGAACGCCCGGCGGCAGCGTTGGCGCGATCGTATTCATGATGCGCGCGACGCTGTCCGCGATCGCCAGCGTATTGCCGCCGAGCTGCCGGGTGATGTTGATGAGCGCGGCGGGCCGGCCGTCGCCGGCGATGATGCGCACGTGGTCTTCGGTGCCGAGCTGAACCGTCGCGACGTCGCGCACGTGCAGACCGCCGCGCACTACGACGTTGCCGATGTCGTCGACGGCGTGAGCTTCCTGATCGGTCACGATCAAATACTGCCGATAGTCCTGCGCCACGCGACCCACAGCCTGCACCGTGATCGCCCGGCGAATCGCATCGGCCAGATCGCTGTAGCTCAGCCGATGCGCCGCGAGCAGCGCGGGGTCGGCGATGACTTCCAGTTCGCGCACATCCGACCCTTGTACGTCGACGCGGCCAACACCGGGAACGCGCGATATCAACGGCTTGATGTCGTAGCGCGCGAGATCGTACAGCCGCGCCGGCTCACCGCCTTCGACGTTGTAGGAGAGGATTGGAAATAGCGACGGCGCGAGCTGCTCGACCTCGATCCCGACATCCGCGGGCAAGGCTCCCTGTACCTGGTTCACGCGCGCGCGCACCAACTGGAGTGCGCGATCCATGTCCGTGCCTGAGGCGAAGGTGATCGAGATCTCCGTCGCGCCTCGGATCGTGTGCGACCGCACCCGCGTGACGCCGGGCACGATGCTCACCGTTTCTTCGAGAGGTCGCGTGACGCTGAAGACGACTTGCCGAGCGCCAAGGGTAGAGCCCTCCGCGACAACCGTGATGCGGAAGAAGCGCAGTTCTGGATAGATCGCCGACGGCAGCCGTAGCGCTGCCCAGATGCCCGCTGCGCTCAGAATCGCGACGATCAGATAAATGAAACGCCGCTGGCGGCTGAGTACGTCGAACAGCGTCACGGACTCTTGGTACCGATCTTTGCGCTGTCCGTCACGCCATAGGCACCGGTCGTGACCACGGTCTCACCGGCGGAGAGGCCGCTCACGATCTCAGCGCGCGCTTCGGTGCGCGCGCCGACGGTCACGGGGCGGGCATGCGCGATCCCGCCCGAGTCCACCACGAATACCCTGAATCCTTCCCCCTCCGGAACGAGCGCCTCGATCGGAACCGTGACCGCGTTGGCATGGGCGCCCGTCACGATTCGCCCGAACACCGATTCGCCCAGTCGCAGCGGTCGCGCGGACGAGTCTCTCGGACTTGCCCGCGGCCGAGCCCGGACACCTACGGCGCGGGAGGCCGAATCCACGGCCACCGCAACGCTCACCACCGTCGCGGGTCCCAGCGATTCTCCTTGCGTTCCGTCGCCGCTGCTCAGCGCGACCGTGTCACCGACGTGAATCCGTGCGGCTTCGGACGGCGACACATTGAACAGGACATCGAGGGCGTGCGGATCGGCGATCTGCACGAGGGCTTGGCTTTGATCGACGGAGGCGCCCAATACGGCGCTCATCTGCGTAACGACACCATTGATGGGAGCGCGCAACGTCGCGAGCTCCTGCGAGCGGCGCGCAGTGACCGCCGCGGCCTGCGCGGCGGCGAGATCCGCGGCAGCCTGGTCGGCGTCTTTTTGAGGCAGAATACCCGCCTGGGCGAGGCGCGTGGCCCGCGCGTACGCGCGCTCGGCGTTCGAGAGGGCCGCGCCGGCGCTCTGCGCCGCCGCGTCGAACGGCGCCCGCTCGAACGCGACCAGGGAATCGCCCTTCGCGACGCGTTGCCCGACAACCACGAACACCCGCGCCACGCGAGTGGGACCCGGCGCGGCCATGGCCGCAAACCGATCCGGTCGCACACCGACCGTGCCGATCGCATTCACGGTCTGGGGGAAAACCTGAACCTCGGCCGCCGCCGTTCCCACGCCGGTGACCGCGGGCGCTTCCTCGGTAGAGGCCTTGGCGCTGCCTTTGCATCCCCCCCCCCACGCGACGAGCATGGCGAGCAGCGTGGCGCGTGCGATTCGCATCACGGCTCCTCCGGAGTCGCTGTGAGCCAGCGCAGCGTGCGGGCGGCTGCATCCGCGGCGGCGAGATCGTCGATGTAGCGGGCCAGAATCTCGCGCGCATTGCGCTGCGCCTCGAGCACGTTCGCCAGGGCGATCGCGCCTTCAGCGTACGCCCGGAGCGACATCGCGGCAACTCGGTCGGCGCTGGCCACGAGCGCTGCGGAGCGACGCAGCCGATCGCGTGCCGCCACAAGTTCCCGGCGCGCGCGCGATACCGCCGCGTCAGTTTCACGGCGCGTCAAGTCGAGCTCCGCGGTCGCGCGATCCCGCTCGGCGGTCGCGCGTGTGATTTCGCCGCCGCTCCAGTTGAACAGCGGCAGTGGGAGCGAAAACCCGATGACCGGCAGAAGCTGATTGGCGTTCGGGCTCGTCGGGTCGCCCTTATCGACTCCGAACTGGAAGCTCGGCGCGAACCGGCTGGCGCGAGCGAGCGTCAACGATCGCTCCGCGGAACGCAGTGAGGCCGCGGCGGCCGCAACCGGCAGGAACTCACGTCCGGCTGTTGGTGTGTTGACTGAGTCAGCCGGCGCAGCCAACGAATCGGCAAGTGCAATTGCCGGCGCATCACCGGTGAGTCCCATCTGCAGTTGTAGCGAAAGCAGAACGCTGAGTGACGCCAGCGAGTCGTCGAGCGCGACGTTCTCCAGCTGTCCGGCATTCACGGCGGCGAGCCGCACGTCCAACTCGCTGACGTCGCCAACCTCGCGCCGCAGCTCCGCAACCTTGAGCAGGCTGTCGGCGTCGTTCGCGGTGCGGCGCGACAGCCGTGCATGCTGCGCGGTCGTGAGGCTGCGCGTGTAGGTCGTGTCGACATCGAAACGGATGGCGGCGCGCTCGAACGCAAATCGGTAGCGTGCCGCATCGCGGGCGGCTACGGCGGCGCCGATGCGCGGCGATCGCAGCCACGGGAGATCGAGCGGCAGATCGCCGAGCGCGTGGTAATGCGGCGTATCCTTTGTATAGCTGCCGGAAAACGTCGGGTTGGGGAATGCGCGCGCGCTGCGAACGCCGCCCAACGCAGCCGTCGTGTCGGCGCGGCCCAGCGCCGCGCGGGCGCCGCGAGCGAGCGCGGCTGCGACGGCGTCCGCACGCGTGACCGGTCGTTGCGCGTTCAGCACAGCGGGTGACAGGAGACAGGCAAGTGTCAACGCGAGACGCATGGCCGGGGAAATTAACCAGTGCACCTTACGGGAGGCTTACACGCTTTCGGGAAAATCGATCTGCACGCGCGTGCCTACGCCCCCGGACTGCGAGGTCACCGCGATCCGCGCATCGTGGAAATCGGCGATCCACTGCGCGATTGCGAGCCCCAAGCCGGCACCCTCCGCATGGCGGCGAGCACTCTCGCCGCGGTAGAAGCGCTCAAAGATGCGAGGCAGCTGCTCGCTCGGAATCCCAATCCCCGTATCGGATACGATGACCGAGCGCTTGCCGTTGCGCGCCGTCACGTCGAGCCGGACTGTGCCGCCTGGCGGGGTGTACTTGATGGCGTTGTCGAGCACGATCAACACGAGCCGGCGCGCCAAGTTAGGATCGCCGAGGATCTTCGCTTCTTCAAACGCACCCACCTCCAGTCTGACGCCCTTTCGCTCCGCCAGCGCCCGAGCCGCTTCCACCGCTTGCGAGGCGACGTCGTCCAGATACAGCGGCTCCCGTACGACCGGTAGCTCGCCGGCATCCGCGCGAGCGAGGGTCAGCAGATCGCCCACGATGCTGCCCATTCGGTCCGCCTCTCGCTCGATCGCCTGGAAGGCGGCTGCGTCGCCCGCGGGATCGCGCGCGTGCGCCAGCGCAACTTCACTGCGCGCGCGCAGAATCGCGATGGGCGTCCGCAGCTCGTGTGCTGCGTCCGCCATGAACCGCCGCATCTGTTCCATCGAGCGTTCAACGGGGACCGTGGACTGCCGCGCCAGGACGATGCCGCCGACAACCACCAGCACGATTCCGAACAGCGCGGCCGCACCGAACGTGCCGATGAGCCACGCGTACTGATCCACGATCGAGGGCCGCTCGGCGACGGCTACCGCGATGTATGTCGTGCCCGACGGCGTCACGAAGCGCGTGGCGTGCAACCTGAGCTCGTGTTCGCCGGAGGCGCGCTGAGTCTCGGCGTGGCCGCTCTTCGCGGCGACTCTGGCCGCGGCGACAATCCAGTCATCGGCACGCGGCGGGGTGATCGGCCGGGCGGTGGAATCGAAGAGGTAGAGATCGCGGTCGGGAATGTGCAGCTCTTCGACGGCGTCGGACGCGCGACCCGCCGCCCGTTCGGCCTCGAGATCGTGGGTTGCGCGGATCACGGCCGCTGTCGCGGCGGCGAGAGAGGCATCCAGTCGTCTCGAAACCTGAATGCCAATCGCGAGAAAAATCCCCGCGCCCAATAAGAGCAGAATCGCCGCGGATGTCCCCGCGTACCACAGGGTCAAGCGCACCCGCAGCCGGCCGAGCGTCATGGTGCGCTGCCGAGTCGGTATCCGGCGCCCCGGACCGTCGTAATCAGTTTGTGATCGAAGTCATCGTCCACCTTGCTGCGCAGCCGGCGCACGAGCACTTCCAGAACATTGGCGAAGGGGTCGTGGTTGGTGTCCCAGATATGCGCGGTGATCGTGGCGCGATCCACCACTTCGCCGGGATGCCGCAACAATAGCTCGAGCAGCGCGAACTCCTTGGCCGTGAGGGCGATCGGGCGGCCGCCGCGACGCACTTGCCGTGATGCGAGGTCGACTTCGAGATCCGCAACGCCAAGTCGGGAGGGAGCTACGGCAAGCGCGCGCCGGCGAGTGAGTGCCTGAAGCCTGGCCACGAGCTCGCGGAAGGCGAACGGCTTGGTCAGGTAATCGTCGGCGCCGGCGGCGAGGCCACGCACGCGATCATCGACCGCATCGAGCGCGGTCAGCATCAACACAGGAACGTGGATGCCCCCGCGACGGAGCTCCGCGCACAGATCGAGCCCGGTTCCGCCTGGCAGCCGCACGTCGAGGATCACCACGTCGTAGTCGCCCGCGAGCGCCTGCTCGCGCCCTTCGGCGAAGGTGGACGCGAGTGTCGGATCGATGCGATGTTCCCGCAGGCCATCGCGCAACAAGCCCGCGAGCTCAGGGTCGTCTTCTACGACCAGTACCCGCACCCGTCAAACCTCAGTTTGGAACGTCGAAGGATTATCAGGCGGCGAGGTCGGCGCCAGAGGACTAAGTTCAACGCACTCCAGGAGGCCCTACACATGAGAATCACACTGCCGCTTCTCGCACTCGTCGCCGTTTGCACCGCGCCAGTGAGTGCTCAGCAGTCCACGTATCACGTTGTCGCGCGCATTCCACTGCCCGGAGAGGGCGGTTGGGATTATCTCACCGTCGATACGGCCGCGCATCGGCTGTACGTGTCGCGCGGCACGCACGTGACGGTCGTCGATCTCGACAAGGACTCCATCGTCGGCGACATCCCCAACACCCTCGGCGTCCACGGTATCGCGCTCGTGCGGGATCTCGGGCGCGGGTACACGAGCAACGGCCGCGATTCCACGGTGACCGTGTTCGACCTCAAGACGCTTGCTCCTGTCACGAGCATCAAGGTGACCGGCCGCAATCCCGATGCAATCGCGTACGAGCCGGTGTCGCAGCGTGTGTTCACGTTCAACGGCGGCAGCGGCAACACCACCGTTATCGATCCTCATACCGGCGCAGTTGTAGGGACCACGGACCTCGGCGGTGCACCGGAGTTCGCGGTCGCCGATGGCCGCGGGCGTGTCTATGTGAACATCGAAGACAAAAGCGAGGTGGTCGCGCTCGACGCACGCACGCTGACGGTGCAAAAACGCTGGTCGCTCGCCCCGTGCGAAGCGCCATCGGGATTGGCGATCGACCGAGCGCAGCGCCGGCTCTTTTCGGTGTGCAGTAACGGCGTGATGGCCGTCAGTGACGCCGACAGCGGTCGCGTTCTGGCAACCCTGCCGATCGGTGCGGGCGTCGATGGTGCCGCCTTCGATCCGGCGACACGGCTCGCATTCAGCTCGAATGGAGAAGGAACGCTGACTGTGGTGCATGAACAAAGCCCGGACACCTTCAAGGTGGTTGCGACGGTCCCGACGCAGCGCGGTGGGCGCACCGTCGCCCTCGACGAGCGCACCCACCGCATTTACACCGTGGCCGCGCAATTCGGACAGCCACCCGCACCGACCGCGGATCGCCCACGGCCGCGGCCGCCGATCATTCCGGGCTCCGTGGTCCTGGTCGTCCTGGAGCGCTAGCGCCGCCTTACTGACCCATCACGATGCGCTTGTAGCTGTCGGGGTTCCATTTGGGGCGCTCCGGGGCGTTCGCCACGTCGAGTCCGAGAAAGAAGATCAGCTGCGTGATCCGTGATTCCTTTTCCGCGTCGATCTTGTCCACCGAATCCCCCGGCCGGTGGTAGTCGGGATGCGTGCCGCTGAAGAAGAAAAGAATGGGCACGCCCTTGCGCGCGAAATTGAAGTGATCCGACCGGAAATAGAAGTTTTCCTGCGGCCAGATGTCGTCGATCGCGTGCATGTTCAGCTCGGGGTGCGCGGCGGCGACGCGATTCAAGGTGGCCCCCAGATCGGAGTGCTCCTTGCCGATCGCGACGATCGTGTCCTTCCAGTTCCGACCAATCATGTCGATGTTGAGATCGGCTACGATGTCACTTACCGGCACCGCGGGATGATCCGCGAAATAGGCGCTTCCCCACAGCCCCTTCTCCTCACCGCTCACGTTCAGAAAGATCAATGACCGCTTGGGGCGCGGATTGAGTTTGACAAACGCTTGCGCCAGATCGACGACCGCGGCCGTTCCGGATCCGTCGTCATCGGCGCCATTGCAAATCGAGTCGGCGCCCTGTGCCCGGCAGCCGCCGCTGCCGCGCGGTCCCGCGACGCCAATGTGATCCATATGCGCGCTGAAGACGACGTATTGGCTCTTGAGCTGCGGATCACTGCCCTCGAGTATGGCCACGACGTTGGGGGCTGAATTGCGCTCCACGGCCTGAATGCGGGCGTGGACGTGAAGCTGGGCATCGCCCAGAGGTTTCACCGCGAAGGTCGTCGCATTCTGTGTGGCCGACAAATCACCGCCGAGTCGCGTGACGATCGGCTGGAACGACGCCAGCCGGACGCCGAGAATCACGGGGCCGCCGACTTGGCGGCTTGGGTCGCGTAGCTGGGGTCGTGTATTGCGGCTGACGACCTGCGCCCAAATCGAGTCGGGCACGGGAGTGATCAGGACGATCCCTGCGGGATGCCACGAGAGCACGCGCTGACGCTCCACGCGATTGCGCGGGCCTGAGGTCACGACCACCATCTTGCCTGCGACTGCAGCGGTGTCCGCGGTCACCGCACCGCCCACTGGCCCGGAGAGCAGCACGAGCGCACCGGCGTAGTCGCCGCTCTCGAACATGTTGTCGGCGAATACGAAATCCTTCCCGAAGTTGAGCGTAGCGTCTCCCCCCCCGTGCAGGAACGCGATCGAGCTCTCCGCGACGACTTGCACGCGATCGAGCGAGTAGCGCTGCAGGAAGCCGCCGCTGTCCCCGGCCGGTTTCAGGCCCAACCGCCGGTATTCACCGGCGATGTACGCGGCGACCTTCTCCAGCTCCGGGCTCGGCGTGTCGCGGCCCCGCATCGAGTCGTCGGCGATAATGCCGATGCGGCGGCGGATGTCCTCGGCGGTGATTGTCCGCGCGGCTGCCTGTGCGGAGGGAGCGGGTGGCGCAGTCGATTGCGCCGCGAGAGCAAGGGGTGCTGGAAGAAGCAAAAGCGCGAGCAGACGATGCGGATGACGCACGGGACCGACCTCTGGCAGGAGAAAAAGGGACCCAAAAACTAACGCGCCCGACCGGGGGAGACTACGATCGAGCGCGTCAGGGTTTCAGGTTGAATGGTCAGGGTTTGCGTCGCCGCATTTCCGGCTCATTGCCGCTGCTGGGCGGCGTCTCGCGTGGCGGATCTCGGCTCGGTTCCGCTCGCGGTGGATCGGCACGGCGCGGCTCTTCCCGACGTGGCTCAGCCGGTGGTTCTACGCGCCGCGGTTCCTCACGGCGAGGCTCGACGCGTGGCTCAACGCGACGGGGCTCCTCACGACGAGGCTCGGGTTCCGGCCGCCGCGGCTCTTGCACCCGAGTCCGCGGGTCAGGACGCGGATCGTCGCGCGGCAAAATCATAGGCCGGTCCGGAGCGGGCCGGTTGCCGTTGTCCGGCCGGTCCGGATGGTTTGGCCGATCGGGGTTGTTCTGATTGTCGGGCCGACCGCGCTGATCCGGACGATCTGGATGCTGCGGATGGTCGGGATGATCCGGATGGTCCCGGCGACCGCGACCGCGGTCGTCATTGCCACCGTTGTTGCCGTTACCATTGCCGTTGCCATGGCCATTGCCATTGCCGCCATTGTGGTCGTCGCCAGGACGTCCACCACGATCGCGCACGTTCGGCGGAGGAATGACGCCCAGGCCGCCGATATCGCGACCGGTTACACCCCTGCGCCCATTATTGTTGTCGGGGCGCTCGTGCTCGCGCGATACGAAAGTCTCGCGGGTCGGACGAACCGATCCCCAATCCTTGAAGATGTAGCGCGGCTGTGGGCGGAAAGGCCGCTCGAAAACGACCCTGGTGCCGCCATAGTAGCGGTACGGATAGTACCAGGGGTCGTCATAGACGAACATGCGGAAGCGCACGCATGAATAGGAATAGGGGTCCCAGTACGGGTAACTGACGTACGAGTGGCAGTCGTAGCAGAGGAAGCGCGGATAGTCGTACTGCCGCTCGACGTTGTACGACACAATGTCGTAGTCCCAGTCAGAATAACCTTGCGGCTCGATGCGTTGTGCTAGGTCTGTGAGGGCGACGTATGGATCACCGCGCACGCGGCCATCCGCGATCACGCGGTAGTCCCAATGATCGCCACTCTCGATGCCATCGTATGTGAAAGGATCGGCGGACGCGACCGCGAATAAGTAGCCCACGCCGGGATAGTCGTCGATGCTGAAGGCGTCGCTCGCCAAATCCGTACCATCTACCTCGAAATCCCTGCCGCCGCGCGCGAAGTTGTCTTCCCAGGGCTCCCGCGGGAACATCACGCGTACACGACCATCGGTATCGACGCGGAAGATGGTGACGAAAGCGTCACGATCGAGACGGAAGGACAACCGGACATGCTCGCCGCGTGTATAAACGGCGCCATCGCCACGGTTCGTCCACAGCTCAATTCGAGGACGGTAAGCGCTCGGCACCCGGACACTGGGTGCCGGCACGACGGCCAGGCTGAGCAACGCGAGATGTGTGAACATGATGCCTCCCCGCCCAGCCTGCAGGCAGAGACTGTGCCAAGCCTGAGATTCGCCTAAATTATATTCTCATAATGACTTGGCTGCGTAGCGATAAAACCCGCTTGTCCCATAGCAAGGACATTCCCTGGTTAGCCGGCTAGATCTCCTCGATCCCGCCGAGGTTGCTCGGCTGGGGGGCATAGAGATTGTCGCCGAGGGCGTCGTGGAGGGCTTTCTCGCCGGCCTGCACCGATCGCCGTTTCGGGGATTCTCAGTGGAATTCACCGAGCACCGCGCCTACCAGGCCGGGGACGAGCTTCGCTACCTCGACTGGCGGATCCTGGGACGTTCCGATCGACTGTTCGTCAAACAGTTCGAGGAGGAGACCAACCTTCGCTCGATGATCCTGGTCGACGCGAGTCGTTCGATGGCGTGGCGCGGCTCGCCAGAGCGGCTCACGAAGCGCGCGTACGCCGACCGGCTGGGTGCCGCGCTCGCACTCATTCTGCTGCGGCAGCGAGATGCAACCGGTCTTGTGACATTCGATGAGCAAGTCCGGCAAGTTGTCCCCGCGCGGGTCAAAGCCGGTCAGTGGACCCGTATCGTTCGCGGTCTCCTCGACACGCCGGATGGGCAAGGCACGGCGGCACACGCGGCGCTGCAGCGCCTGACCGCATTGCTCGCTCGACGCGGCATGGTTGTCCTCATTTCTGATCTCCTGTTCGACCGCGATCTCGCGCTCGCCGCCCTTCGCTACCTCCGCCATCGCGGGCATCAAGTCGTGGTCTTTCATCTTATGGATCCCGCCGAGGTCGAGCTCGAAGGTCCGCCCGAAGTTCGATTCCGTGATCCCGAATCAGCGCTGAGCGTCGTCGTGCGACCACGCGAGCTCGCGCGCGCCTACGCCGACACCGTTCGTCGTGAGATCGCGGCATGGCGCAAGGCGTGCCGGCGCCACGGCATCGCCTACCATCACGTCCAGACCGACATGCCGTTCGGAATGGCATTGCGACTTCTGACGTGACGTTCATCCATCCGCTGGCACTACTGGGACTCGCCGCCGCCGCGATCCCGGCCTTGCTGCATCTGCTGCAGCGCCGTGTTCCACCCGAGCTCGACTTTCCCGCGGTGCGGTACCTGAGCGCGGCGGAACGCGAGAGCGCTCGACGGCTCAAGCTCCGACACCTGCTCCTCCTCATCCTGCGCACGGCGTTGATCATCGTGATCGTGCTTGCGGCCGCCCGGCCGCTCATGCGTGTGCGCGGAGCAGGAGCGCACGAGCCAACAGCCCTCGTCGTTATCCTCGACAATTCGCCGTCCTCCGGAGCGGTGGTCAACGGCCGTCTGGTATTGGACCGGCTTCGCGTTGTGGCGCACTCGTCGATCAGTCGTACGACCTCCGCGGATCGTGTGTGGTTGATGTTGGCTGACGGCGTGCTGCGCGGCGGGACACGCGAGGCGCTGCTGGCGAGCCTCGACAGCGTGAAGCCCGCGTGGCAGCGACTCGACGTCGTGCAGGCGGTCGAACGCGCCGCGCGTCTGGTGAATGCGCAGCCATCGCGCGGTCGCGAGGTGCACGTCCTGAGCGATCTTCAGCGCACGGCCGTGACGCCTGGTCGTGCCGATGTGCCGCGCGGCGTTCGTGTGCTGGCACTCGAGCCGGGTCGCGCGGTGCCGAACCGTGGCGTCGCGGCGGTCCACGTCACCGAAGGCGCCGCCGTCATCGAGCTGGCCGGTTCGACCGCCGGCGGGGTGACAACCGAGCCGGTGCCGGTCACGATTCGGATCGGCGGGGAACGCGGCGAGCGCGATCGAGGTGAGATCGCGGCGCGTGGCCTGGCAACACCGCGAGATCGTGCGGATTCCGGCTGGTCGGGCTCGGTGGTCACGGTATCGCTGCCGGCGCAGTCGCTCGCGCCCGGATGGTGGGTCGGAGAGGCCGCGCTCGAACCCGACGAACTGCGCGCCGACGATCGCCGACCATTCGCGTGGCGCGTGGCACCCCCCGCCCGCGTGACGGCGACACCCGCGGCCGGCGGATTCGTCGCGGCCGCCCTGGCGGTGTTGCGTGAGGCGCATCGCGTCGCGGAGGGGGCCGGACGCGATGTAGTGATCACGGGCGGCGAGTCGCCGCCGGGCGCGCGCACCATCCTCCAACCGCCTGCGGATCCGGCGCTCGTCGGACAGGCAAACCGCGCTCTCGCGTCGCGCGGTGTGCCGTGGCACTGGGGGCTGTCAGGATCGCCCGGCCGCATCGCGGCACCGCAGTTGTCCATCATCGATGGCGTGCAGGTAACGCGCCGGTATCGCCTTGAAGGGGAAGGCGCCGGTGACACCCTCGCCATGGTGAATGGAGAGCCGTGGTTGATTCGCTCCGCCACTGTCGTGTTGCTCGGAAGCCGGCTCGACACGGCCTGGACCGCCCTACCGGCCACGCCCGGATTTGTGCCCTTTGTCGACGCGCTGGTCAACCGGCTCGTGCGGGGCGAAGCGGACGTAACCATGGCTGAAGGAGCACCACGAGTCGAATTCCGATTACGCGGCGCTGATACGGTTGGAGCGACGGTTTTCGGACTTGATCCGCGGGAATCGGATCTCACGCCTGCGAGCGCATCTGTCGCAATCGCGGCGTTAGGCGGGAAAGAACGCGCCGAGGTATTGAGCGACTCGGCATTTGCTTCCGACGGGTTCTCGGGGACGAGACGCGCCGATATCAGCGGACTGTTGTTGGGCCTCGCCCTGTTGCTCGCGTTCACGGAGTTGGGGGTAGCCACCCGCACGCGCTGATGCCGCTCGATTTTCTCCTCGACCGATTCGGCGAGCTCCCGGCGACGCGATCGCTCATCGAGCGCCTGCCCGCCCCCGGTCGCCGCATCGGCGCCGGAGGTCTGCCGGGCTCGAGCCCCGCTGTCCTCGTGGCGACGCTCGCGCGCCAGCTGCCGCAACGGGTGTTCACGGTCGTGGCGCCAACGCCGGCGGACGGCGAGCGCTGGCTTGCAGACTTGCAGACCTTGCTCGGACCAGACGGCCCGGCGCTCTATCCGCAGCGAGAGTCGCTGGGTGTCGAAGAACCACATTACGAGCTCGCGGGCGAGCGGATCGAAACGCTGGAGGCGCTGCTGCGCGGCAGCGTCCGCGTCCTGGTCACCACGGCGCGCGCGAGCGCCGAGCATACTGCCGTGCCCGCGGCGCTCGAGCAATCGCGACTCGTGATCGAAGTCGGTAAGGAAGAACGCCGGCTCACGGACACCACGCAGCGGCTCGATGCGATGGGTTATGCGCGTGTCCCAACCGTCACCGAGGTCGCGCAATACAGCATTCGCGGCGGGATCCTCGACGTCTACGGGTTCGGCATGGCTGCGCCGGCGCGCGTCGAGTGGTGGGGCGACGAAGTCGCCTCAGTGCGCAGCTTCGACCTCGACTCGCAGCGCTCGGGTGAAACGCTGGATCGCATCACGATCCTGCCGGTACGGGCGGAATCGGAGAATAGTGACGTAGGGGCGCAGCAAGCTCCACCCCTGCGTAGAAACCTCCTGGACCTTCTGCCCACCGACACCGTCGTCATCGTGGATCAGGAGTCGGCGGTAGAGCGCGAAGTCGAGCGCGCCTGGGCGGACGCCGCGCATCACCTCGAGGTCGCGCGCCGCATGGGAGAGGAGCCGCCGTCGCGCGACGACCTGCTCCTGGACCCCGGCGCCTGGCGTAGCCGGCTCGCACGACTCGCGCGCGTTGCGGTTTCGGACGCCGAGACCGAGCAGCGATTCCCGCTCGCTCCGCCCGATCACGTGGATCGCGACTTGAAGCGTCTGCGACAGATCGTCGCGACTCCACCACCGACCGTCATCCTATGCGACAACGAGGGGCAGCTCGAGCGGCTGGAAGAGCTGCTCGGCGTCGACCGCGCGACGCTCGCCGTTGGCGCGCTCGACGGCGGATTCATCATGCCGACGCTGCGCATCCTCACCGATCACGAAATCTTCCGTCGTGCCCGCCGCCTGCGCCGCCCGCGCCGCTATCGGAGCGCCGTCAGCACCGCCGCCTCGCGGCCCCTTACCCCGGGGGGCTACGTCGTCCATCTCGAGCATGGGATCGGGATCTATCGCGGCCTCCAGACCATCGCGGTCGGCGCCGAGGGCGTGACGCTCGAAGTCGCGGTCGTCGAATACGAAGGCGGCGATCGGCTCAATGTGCCCCTCTATCGCATCGATCAGCTCGAACCTTATCGCACGGTGGGTCGAGATGGCGACGGTGACGCGCCGCCGCCGCGGTTGCATCGGCTGGGCGCGACGACATGGCAGCGCCAGCGCGACAAGACGCGGGCAGCGATACGCGCGATGGCGGCGGAACTGCTCAACCTGTATGCACGGCGACAGCTGGCGACTGGCTACGCATTTCCCCCCGATACGCCGTGGCAGCGCGAGCTCGAGTCCGCCTTCCTTTATGAGGACACCCCCGACCAGCGCCGCGCATCCGACGAGGTCAAGCGCGACATGGAGCGCGCTCGCCCCATGGATCGTCTCCTGGTCGGAGATGTGGGGTACGGCAAGACCGAGGTCGCGGTCCGCGCGGCCTTCAAGGCGGTGCAGGCCGGGAAGCAAGCCGTCGTGCTCGTGCCGACGACGATTCTTGCCGAGCAACATGGCCGCACCTTCCGCGAGCGTCTCGCCGATTATCCGGTCCGCATCGAGGTGTTGTCGCGCTTCCGCAACTCGAAGGAGATGGCGGCGCTCGTGCAGCGCATCGCGAACGGCGAGGTCGACATTGTCATCGGGACCCACCGGCTCCTCTCGCCCGACGTGAAATTCAAGGATCTCGGGCTGCTCATCGTGGATGAGGAGCATCGCTTTGGCGTGCGTCATAAGGAGCGCCTGAAGACGTTGAAGCTCAGCGTCGATGTGCTGACGCTCACGGCAACTCCCATCCCGCGAACGCTCCACCTCTCGCTCGCCGGTTTGCGCGATCTCGCGTTGCTCGAGACCGCGCCCAAGGACCGTTCTCCCGTGCTCACATTCGTCGAGCCGTGGGACGATGCGCTGCTCGAGGAGGCGATGGCGCGCGAACTCGACCGCGGTGGCCAGGTGTACTTCGTCCACAACCGAATCGAGACGATCGATACGATCGCGGCGCGCGTGCAGGCGCTCGCGCCGCGCGCGCGGCTCGCCGTGGCGCACGGGCAAATGCGGGAGCAGGATCTCGAGGCCGTGATGGGCCGGTTCGTCCGCGGCGAGGTCGACATTCTCGTCTCGACGATGATCGTCGAATCGGGCCTCGACGTGCCCAACGCGAACACGATGATCGTGGACCGCGCCGACCGATTCGGGCTCGCCCAGCTCTACCAACTGAGGGGTCGAGTGGGCCGTAGCCACCGGCGCGCGTTCTGTTACCTCCTCGTACCCGATCAGGTCGACGTCCAGGCCGAGGAACGTTTGCAGGTACTCGAGCATCATACAGACTTGGGGTCCGGCTATCGGATCGCGCTGCGCGACCTGGAGCTGCGCGGGGCGGGGAATCTGCTCGGCGGCGAGCAGTCGGGGCACGTCCAGGCGGTAGGATTCGATACCTATCTCCGCTGGCTGGAGGAAACGGTTCGGTCGCTGAAGCAGGGCGACCCAGGAGCCGGGAGCAGGGAGCAGTTCGCGCCGCCCGATGTGACGCTCGATCTGCCCGCGCACCTGCCGGACAGTTATGTCGCCGACGACGATGCGAAGCTCGATCTCTATCGGCGGCTGGCGCGGGCCGAGCAAGCGTGTGAGATTCAAGCCGTTCGCGAGGAGCTGCGCGATCGCTTTGGTCCGTTGCCCCCCGAGGCCGAACGTCTGTTGCTCGTCGCCGAGCTGCGCGCGCTGGGCGGCCAAGTGGGTTTGGAGACGGTACTCATCAAGGGTGACGAGGCGCGGCTCACGTTCCGGCGCGATGCGGCGCCGCGGCTGACCGGCTTGCAGGTCGCCCTCGAGGCGGTCCAGTTCGAAGCGGATGTGCGGCGCGCGGTCCCGCTTTCCCTCAGGCTCCGCCGGCTCGGCGGAGAGTCGATCGGCCCCGGCTTGGTCCGGGCGCTCACGGCCGTTCTGCGGGACCATCACCATTAACGAAGAAAGAGGAAGGGGAATGCGAGGTTTCAGTCTAGTGGTGCTGTCGATCCTGCTCGTCGGGTGCGGAGCGGTGCGCGACGCGTTTACCCCCCGAGCGGACGTCGTCGCCCGCGCGAATGATCAAGCCCTGAGCGTCGAGCGGCTCGCCGCGTGGACGAGTACCAGCAAACAGGTTCCGCTGGAACCCCTCGCGTTCAATCGCGTGTCGCACGTCTGGGTCGATTACGCGTTGTTCGCGGAGGCGCTGGCCACCGGACAGAACCTGCACGACTCCGCGACGGCGATTGCCTCGATGTGGCCGATCGTCTCACAGATCAAGTGGGAGCGCTTTCACGACCGGCTCACCGCGCATAACGATCTCACGCCCCAGCAGCTGGATTCCGCCTACCAATCGGGGCAGCTGCGCATGTTCCAGCACATTCTCATTCAGGTTCCGCCGAACGCCGCTGCCACGGTCGATTCGCAAAAGCGCAAGCAAGCCGAGCAGGTGCTGGCGCGGGCGCGCACCGCGGGCCCCCGGTTTGGCCAGCTGGCGAAACAGTATTCCCAGGACAACGGCAGTAAAGTGCAGGGCGGCTCGCTGGGCATCTCGGCGCGCGGTCAGTTCGTGCCCGCATTCGAGGAGGCCGCTTGGCAGCTCGAGCCGGGCGCTGTCAGCGGCGTGGTGAAGAGCCCGTTCGGATACCACATCATCCGGCGGCCGCCACTCGCTGAAGTGAAGGACTCGTTCCGCGTCGGTCTCGAGCAACGCGTCGCATCCCATACGGATTCGCTTTATCTCGACAGTCTCGCGATCAAGCGGCAGCTCAAGCCGGTCAGCCGGGCGCCGTCATACGTGCGCGCCGCGGTGCAGGATCCTGATGCGTCGCGCAACAGCAGCCGCGTGCTCGTGGGATATCGCGGCGGCGCGCTGCGCGTGCGCGACCTGATTCGGTGGCTCTCCGCGCTGGACCCGAGCCTCGCCCAGGCGTTGCCGCAAGCGACCGACGAGCAGATCAATCAATTCCTGAAAGCGGTCACGCAACGGGATCTGCTGATTCGCGAGGCCGATTCCGCGAAGGTCGGACTCACGCCGGAGGATTGGCAGCAGGTGCGCACGCAGTACGATTCGGCGATCACGCTGCTCAGCTCGATTCTCAGCATCACCCCGACCGCGCTCCATGACTCGGCCGGGGGAAGCACGCCGGATGCGCGCGTCAAATTCGCGATCGCGCGCGTCGACGACTACATGAATCGCGTTCTCCAGGGCCGAGTGCGCTTCTTCCCGGTACCGCCCTTCCTCGGTGAGACGTTGCGCGATCGCGCCCGCTGGGGTGTCGATGAAGCTGGCGTGCGGCGCGCGCTCGAACGGGCCCAGGAGATTCGCCTGGCATCGGATTCGACCCGCGGGGTGGGGGGGGCGCCGGGGCAGGGTGGAGGGCCGCGCCTGACGCCCGCGCCCGGTCCGGCACCGATCGATACCACGCACCGCAGGACGGGCCGATCATGAAAATGCTGCTGCTCCTCCTTACGGCCACTCTCGCGACGACGGCCGCGGCGCAACAACCGCTTGACCGGATCGTCGCGGTGGTGGGCACGCGCCCCATTCTCGCCTCACAAATAGAGGAAGAGATCGTGCAGGCCCAGGCACAGGGGCAGACGATTCCGACGGACTCCGTGGGTCGCCAGACGATGCGCCGGCAAGTGCTCGATCGGCTGGTCGAGCTCGAGCTGCTCGTGCAGCAGGCGCAGCGGGACACGTCCATCAAGGTGACGGATCAGGAAGTGCTCGATCAGGTCGAACAGACCTATCAGAACGTCCGCAAGCAATTCACCTCCGAAACGGATTTTCGCGATCAAATTCGCCAGGCGCGATTCGGCTCGGTGGAGGAATGGCGGCGCTGGCTCGCCGATGAGCAGCGGCGCGAGCTCTACGCACAGCGCCTGATCGAAGCGCAGCGGCAGAAGGGAAAGCTGCGTCCGATCCCACCGACCGATGCCCAGATGCGTGAGTTCTGGCAACAAAACAAAACCCAGCAGCCCCGCCGACCGGCCACGGCCTCGTTCCGGCAGATCGTCATCCGGCCGGTGCCCGACTCGGTGTCGAGAGCGAAGGCCGTGGCTCGCGCGGAATCTCTGGTCGTGCAGCTGCGGCACGGCGCCGACTTCGCCACGACAGCCAAGCGCTTCTCATCGGACAGCGCGTCGGCGTCGCAGGGAGGCGAGCTGGGGTGGTTCCGGCGTGGCGTGATGGTGAAGGAATTCGAGGACATCGCCTTTCGGATCCGGCCGGGAGAGATCTCGGATCCGGTGGAGACACCGTTCGGCTTTCACATCATCAAGGTCGAGCGCACTCAGCCGGCCGAGATTCTCGCGCGCCACATTCTGATCATGCCGGACCTCAGCGCGGACCAGATCGCGATCGCACGGCGCTCCGCGGACTCGGTCCACGACGCGCTCGGGCACGGTCAGGCCGCTTCCTTCGATACGCTGGCGCGGCGCTACGCCGATCCGCAGGAACCAAAGTTGGCGGAGGACGCGCCTCTTACGGGCCTGCCGACGGAATACCAGTCGCTGCTCGCACGCGACACAACTCTCGGGTTGAAGCCCGTGATCAGTCTCGGCGCAGGTACGGCGCGGCCGAAGTTCGTCGTGCTGGAAATCACGGCGCGCCATTCGGAAGGAGACCTCAGCTTCGACGACGTGAAGCTGCGGATTCGTCAGTCCCTCAGTGATCAGCTCGGCATCAAACACTACATCGATCAGCTGAAGCGCCAGACGTATGTAGATATCAGGCTGTAGATGTCCTCACGGCCCCGTTTGGCGGTTGCAGTAGGCGATCCGCGAGGGATCGGGCCGGAGATTGTCCGGAAGGCGCTGCGGCAGCCGCTCGACGCGGACGTGCGGCTCATTGGGGGGTGGGGAACGGACGACGGCACCACGCGCAATGAGCTCGAAGCTGGGCGCGCCGCGGCGCAGGCGATCGAAGCAGCGGCACGGCTGGCCTTGAGCGGCGAGGCGGATGCCATCGTCACGGGTCCCGTGAGCAAGCGGGCCCTCAATGCCGCGGGATACAGTTACCCAGGTGTGACGGAATTTCTCGCGCATCTCGCGGGCGACGTGCCGGTCGCCATGATGCTGGCGACCGGGCGTCTGCGCGTCGTCCTCGTGACGACACACCTGCCGCTGCGCGACGTCGTCGCAAGCGTGACCACGGAGCGCGTCGTCAAAGCGGGCCGCATCACCACGGCCGCGCTCAAGCGGTGGTGGGGAATCGCGACGCCGCGTCTCGCGGTCTGCGCGCTCAACCCGCACGCCGGCGAAGGCGGGATGTTCGGCGATGAAGACGAGCGCGTGCTGCGGCCCGCCGCGCAAGCGCTCGACGCGGCGGGTCCGCTTCCCGCCGACACCGTGTTCGTGAAAGCGCTGCGCGGCGAATTCGATGCCGTGTTGGCGCCGTATCACGACGTCGGAATGACGGCAGTGAAGGTCTCGGGTTTCGGCACGGGAGTGAACGTGACGCTGGGGTTGCCATTCATCCGGACGGCACCCGACCATGGCACCGCGTTCGACATCGCGGGAAAGGGGATTGCGGATGCCGGCTCGATGCGCGCGGCGCTCGAGCTCGCCGTGCAGCTTGCCGGAGCGCGCGGCGGCGCTCCCGTTTCGGCTTAACTCGACGGTTCCGGAACGTGTGTCGCGGTGGCCGGCCACACCCGCACACTGCCAACCCGCCGGCCGTCCATCTCCAGAATCTCGAACGTCGCGCCCTGCAAATTGACGCGATCGCCCACCTTGGGCAGGCGCCCGAGTCGGCCGAACAACAACCCGCCAATCGTGGTGTAGTCGGCGTCATCGAGATGGAGCCGCAGCAGACGATTCACTTCTGAGATCTCGGTGGCGCCGGCGAGAATCGGCACGCCGCTCGTTCCGCCCACCCCGGTACTGGGTGCCAAGCCCGGCGCGCGATCGTATTCGTCGTAGATCGGTCCCACGATCTCTTCGAGCAAATCCTCCATTGTCACGAGGCCGGCGGTGCCGCCGAACTCGTCGAGCACGATGGCGAGATGCACCTTTTGCCGTTTCATGTCGGCGAGGACATCCTCGACTTCTCGGGTGCCGGGCACGAAGAACGCGTGCCGCGCGATATCCTGCACCGGCGCCTCCGAGCCCGAGAGCAAAGCACGCAGGATGTCCTTGGCGTGCACGATCCCGACGACGTCGTCAAGCGACTCGCCGGTGACCGGGTAGCGGGACCGCCCTGCCGCGGCGACGCGATCGGCGGCCTCCGCGAGTGATGCTTCCGCCGGCAGCGCCACGATTTCCGTCCGTGGCGTCATCACTTCACGGGCGTTTTTCTCACTGAACTCGAAGACGCCCTCCAGGAGCCGCGCGTCGCCGGCGCCGAGGCCGCCCGTCTTGCGGCTCTGCTCGACGAGCATGCGGATCTCTTCGGGCGAGTGAACGCGGTCGAGCTCAGGGTTCGAGCGCTTCAGGCCGAGCAGACGCAGCAGGATGCGCGCGCTCCAGTTCAGCAGGGCGTTGAAAGGCCTGGTGATCCAGGAAAAAGCGATGAGGGGTGCGGCGACCCAGCGGCTCGTCGCCTCGGGATGCGTGATGGCCCACGATTTGGGCACCAGCTCGCCGAATACGACGTGCAGAAACGAGATGGTGGCGACGGCAACGATGGACGCGATGCCGCCGCGCGTGAGGAAGTTGAGGCTCTGCGGGAGCGAGGCGAACCAGTCGTGGAACAGGTGGGCGACGGTGTCTTCCGCGACGTAGCCCAGCAGAATCGAAGCGACGGTGATGCCGAGCTGGGTCGCGGACAGCAGCCGGTACAGATCGCCGACCGCCTTCCGCACCAGCCGCGCCTTGCGGTCGCCGCGCCGAATCATCGAATCGATGCGCGTACGGCGGGACGCTACCAGCGCGAACTCCGCGGCGACGAAAAACGCGTTCGCCGCGACCAGCACGATCACGGCCAGCAGCCGCAGGCCTAGGACGTTCACGGCCTAAAGGTATTATGTTTCCCGCGAGGACACACTTTTGCTGCCCGCTGACGCTCACTGCACCTATCGCGCGCCCATCAATGTCGAGACTCGACGGCGCCTGACCCTCGCCCTGGCGATCACCGCCGTGGTGCTGGTCGTCGAGCTCGTCGGCGGATGGCTTGCGGGCTCACTGGCGCTGCTCGCGGATGCGGCGCACATGCTCGCCGATGTCGCTGCGCTCGGCCTCGCGCTGATCGCCGCGTGGATCGCGCAACGTCCGGCGACGCCACAGCGCTCGTTCGGATTCATGCGGCTCGAAATTCTCGCGGCGCTGGTGAACGGCGCGGTGCTGTTCGCCATCGCGATCGGCATCGGCGTCGAAGCGTGGCGCCGGTTTCGGGTCCCGCCCGCCGTGAACGGCGCGCTGCTGCTCGGTGTCGCGGCCATCGGCTTCGTGGCAAATCTCGGAGCGGTCCGCGTGCTGCATCGCGGGCACGAACACTCGCTCAATCAACGGGGTGCCTACCTCCACGTGCTCAGCGATCTGATGGGGTCGGTGGGCGCGCTCATCGCGGGGTTCGTCGTGCTCGCCTTCGGCTGGACGCTGGCCGACCCCGTCATCTCCATCCTCATCGGCGCACTCGTGCTCGGGAGCGCCTGGCGACTGGTAAAGGAAAGCACGGACGTCCTGCTCGAGGCGACGCCGACGCACATCGCGCTTGCGGACGTGCACGATCGCATTGCCTCAGTCCCCGGCGTCGACTCCGTCCATGACCTGCATCTCTGGACGGTCACCAGCGGCATGGTGGCGATGAGCGGTCACCTGGTCGTGAAGAATCCCACCGACAACCAGCCTGTGCTCGAGGAAGTGCAGGATCGGATGCGAGCGATGGGGATCGCGCACGTGACCGTGCAGGTGGAGCGGGAGCCGACTTGTGACTGACTAAGGGCGGCAAGGGCGCCACGGTGCCGCCTCTGCCGCCCTTGTTTGCCCCCAGCCACCCATTTATACTGCGCCCCTCATTAAGGGGACCGTAACTCGGTGAAGATTCGCAACATCGCGATCATTGCCCACGTCGATCACGGTAAGACCACGCTGGTGGATCAGATGCTCCGCCAGGCGGGGGTGTTCCGCGCCAATCAGCAGGTGGCGGAGCGCGTGATGGACTCGAATCCGCTCGAGCGCGAGCGCGGCATTACGATCCTGGCGAAGAACACTTCGGTTCGCTGGGGTGACACGAAAATCAATATCGTGGACACGCCCGGGCACGCCGATTTCGGCGGCGAAGTCGAGCGCATCCTGCGAATGGTCGACGGCTTCCTGCTGCTCGTCGATGCCGCCGAGGGTCCGATGCCGCAGACGCGGTTCGTGGCGGGAAAGGCTTTGGCGTTGGGGCTGAAGCCGATCGTGCTTGTGAACAAGGTCGACCGTCCCGACGCCGAGCCGCTGCGGGTGCACGACGAGGTGCTGGAGCTGCTGATGGACCTGGAGGCGACGCCGGAGCAGTTCAACTGTCCTTTCCTTTATACGTCGAGTCGCCTGGGCACGGCGACGCTGGAGCTCGACGAGCCGGGAACGACGTTGACGCCGCTGTTCGACACGATTCTGGGAACGATTCCACCGCCGAAGGCGACCGAGGCCGGCCCCTTCCAGATGCTGATCTCGACGCTCGATTATTCGTCGTATCTGGGGCGGATCGGGATCGGGCGGATCGAGCGTGGCCGGGTGCACGTCGGCGATACGGTGGCGTTACTCCCGATCGGTGAGCCGGGTCCTGTAGGCGAAGGCACATACGAGCAGGCCCGCATTGTGAAACTGTTCGCCTTCGAGGGTTTGGAGCGCGTCGAGCTGGAAATGGCGGAGGCGGGGGAGATCGTGGCGATCGCGGGGCTCGCGGGTGTCGAGATCGGCAAGACGGTGACGGCGCCCGATCACCTCGACCGGTTGGCCGGCATCGCGGTCGAGGAGCCGACGATTTCGGTCGACTTCCTCGTCAACAATTCGCCGCTCGCGGGCCGCGAGGGCAAGTTCGTGACCGGCCGGCAGCTGCGGGAGCGGCTGTATCGCGAGCTCGAGCGCAACGTGGCGCTGCGGGTCGAGGATACGGACACTCCCTATGCGTTCACGGTCTCGGGCCGCGGCGAGCTGCATCTCGGCATCCTGATGGAGACGATGCGACGCGAGGGATACGAGTTCCAGGTCAGCCGGCCGCGCATCATTCCGCGCGAAGGGCCGGATGGCGAGCGGCTGGAGCCGTACGAGGAGTTGATGATCGACTGCCCTGAGGGATACGTCGGGGTGGTGATGGAGAAGCTGGGCCCGCGCCGGGCGACGATGATCGACATGAAGAATCCGGGCCTCGGCATGGTGCGGATGCGCTTCAAGATCCCCGCACGCGGGCTGCTTGGGTATCGGTCCGAGTTCTTGACCGATACGCGCGGGACCGGGATCATCCACCACCGGTTCTTCGAGTACGATCGCTGGGCCGGACCGCTCTCGGGGCGGAACCGCGGGGTGATGGTGGCGGATCGGGAGGGGGTGGTGGTCGCGTATGCCCTCTTCAATCTTCAGGAGCGCGGTACGATGTTCGTACAGCCGGGCGATCCGGTCTATGAGGGCATGATCATCGCCGAGCACGTGCGCCCCGGCGATCTCGATGTGAACGCGACGAAGGAAAAGAAGCTCACGAACATGCGCACAACGGCGGCGGACGAGATGATTATCTTGGAGCCGCCACGCCAGATGACCTTGGAGCTGGCGCTGGAATACATCGAGGACGACGAGCTGATCGAGGTCACGCCGTCGTCGCTGCGGCTTCGCAAACGCCTGCTCGGGGCAACGGAGCGTCGCAAGCTGGCCCGCAGCGAGAAGCGGGCGCTGTCGGAAGAGGTGGCAATGCAGGCCCGCGAGACGTCGACGGATTGGTCGCTCAAGCGGAGGGGCGACGAAGTCGACGAGGAGTTCGGAGAATTCGAAGAGGACAAGGAACTCGACGAAGACTTCGATGATGAGCTGGACGAGGACGAGCTCGACGATGAGGATCTCGAGGACGACGACTACGACGACCTCGACGACGAGTTCGACGAAACGGACGAGGACGACTTCCGGCCCAAGAAGGGACCGAAGAGGGAGTGGGAATAAGCTAGCCGCTGAAGTGGGGCCTGTAGCTCAGGTGGTTAGAGCGCACGCCTGATAAGCGTGAGGTCGGTAGTTCAACTCTACCCAGGCCCATGGACATGGCACGCGAGCCCCGGTAACCGAGCACGTTTGCCGGGGCTTATTGATGAGGCCGGCGAAATATCCTGTCCCACTCCGCCCGTAACGCGGTAGGGCTTGACGTCCCTCTGTACCTGTAGTTACAAACCATTTCCCCATCACCAAACGGCTCTCGCGAATCATGTCGCGCTCGGTGCGGTGGACGATGTGCGCGGCGGCAGTCTGGTGCCTGCTGCCGCATACGGCCCTCCACGGCCAGACGTCCTCTCCAGACACGACCAAGCCGTACACCCTCCCTCCCACGACCGTATCGGTTACCCGCGCTGAGCTGCCGCTCACCAAAGTTCCGCTTTCGATTCAAACCGTCGACCGCCGTGACATCAGCCGCGCTCGTCCGACGTGGGGACTCGATGAAGCGCTGGTCAGTGTGCCCGGAGTCTTCGTCGCCAACCGCTACAACTTCTCCCAGGATCAGCGCATCTCGATTCGCGGCTTCGGCGCCCGCTCGGCATTCGCCGTCCGCGGCATCAAGATCCTCGTCGACGGCATCCCGCAAACGCTCCCCGACGGTCAGGGCCAGCTCACGAACCTCGAGCTCGGTGAAGTCGATCGTATCGAAGTCCTGCGGGGCTCGTCCTCGGCGCTGTTCGGGAATGCGTCGGGCGGCGTGATCAGCATCTGGACCAACCCACAGGACGTCGAGCAGGCGAGCGAGGAAGCCCGGATCGTCGCGGGGCGATTTGATGAAAGGCGTGGCCGCACCTGGAACAAGTGGCAATCGACCACCGGTGTGCGCGTCGGCAGCGGCAGCGCTCAGCTGACGCTCTCGCGGCTCGACTATGAAGGCGCGCGCGATCACAGTGCTGCCGATTTCCGCGTGCTCAACGCCCGCCTACAGATGCCGCTCGCGACCGGGTGGTCACTCGCGGTCGTGACCGATGTCGGCGACGACCCGCGCGCCGACAATCCGGGCGCATTGACACTCGGTGAGTTGAGCGCGAATCGCGACACGGTCCCGGCGCTGAACGCGAACCGACACGCCGGCAAAGACGTCACCCAATATCAGACGGGCGCCACGCTGCGACGGACGATGGGGAATGGCGGCGAAGCAGCAGTCACCGTCTTCGGCGTCGGTCGCAATCTCAAGAACCCGATCACCACGGCCTACATCGATCTCCATCGCGTCGACTACGGCGCCCGCGCCAGTATCACCTATCCGGCGCCCCTGGGCTCGCTCACGCAACGGGTGACGGCGGGATTCGATTTCCAGCGCCAGCGGGACGACCGCAAGAACTTCAACTACCTCAACACGCCGGGTGATTCCGCCAAAGCCGACACCACACGCTCACTCGATCAGCTCGAGCACGTGACAGAGGTCGGCCCGTTCGTGCAGAGCGCGCTCGAGCTGTCGCCGCAGACGACGGTAACGGCCGGAATCCGGTACGACTGGGTGAAGTTCGCGGTCCAGGATCATCTCATTACGCCGACGAATCCTGATGACTCCGGCGACCGGCTGATGCGCGCGTTCTCGGGATCAGTGGGTATCGCAGCGAATCCGTCGAGCGCGGTGACCGTCTACGGCAACATCGGCTCGTCGTTCGAGACGCCGACCACCACGGAGCTGGCAAATTCGGCGTCGGGCGCCGGCGGGTTCAATCCCACGCTGCAACCGCAGAAGGCCTGGAACTACGAGATCGGCGCGCGCGGCGCGATCGACGGACGAGTGGCATATGGGGTGGCACTGTTCCAGGCGGACGTGCGGGATGCCCTCATCCCCTATGAGCTCGCCGCGCCGCGCTTCTACTACCGCAACGCCGGAAGCTCGCGCAACCGCGGTGTCGAGGTGAGTGGCAATTTCGCGATCGTGCCGGGGGGAGGTCTGGATTTCAACGTCGCCTGGACGTACTCCGACTTTCGGTACCGGCACTATTCGTTCACGACGGGCGGCGTGACGCATACACTCGACGGTCGTGCGCTCCCCGGCGTTCCGCAGCACTGGCTGAATCTGGTCTTGCGCGCGCACCCGGCGATGCTGCGGGGCGGATGGATCGAGCTCCACCAGACCTACTCGTCCGACTATCTGTTGAGTGACACGCTGGGCACGCGCTCGTCGCCCTGGTGGACGACGGACGGTGGTGATCAATGCGGCGCGCGGCCGCTTCTACGAACCCGCGCCCGGTCGCAACGTGTACGTCGGACTCTCCGTTGGAGCCGGTCGGTAGGTGGGCAGAATCGTGCAGGGCGTGTAGCTTCGAATCATGATAAAACCTTCTTGGCTGGTTGCAGGATCGATGGTGATGATTTTGGTGCGGCCTGGCATGGCGCAAACACCGCCTCCCCCCGCCCCCCCGCCCGCACCGGCTCCTGCACCATCGCCGACCCGGCCTACGCCGACGACGCAGACTCCGCAGATCGATTGCAACTGGTTGGCCGTCGACACGACCGCGAAAACCGCCACTTTCCAGCTGGTCGCCGGCCTCACCAGCCTCAACGGTGGGTTGAACTTCAACGGGTTCAAGGACGGCGGCTTGACGTTGTCGGTGCCGCTCAACTGGAAGGTCGTGATCGCTTTCCGGAATCACGACGGCGTGTTGCCCCACTCGGCCGAGATCATTGATTCCGTGAAGCCGATGCCCCCTGGGCCGGTCGATCCCGCGATTCCCCGCGCGATGACGGTTCGACTCCAGCAGGGCCTCGGCGCCGAAGAGCGGGACACGGTTCGCTTTGTCGCGAGCAAGCCCGGGTCGTTCCTGATCTTCTGCGCCGTTCCGGGTCACGGCCTCGCGGGCATGTGGATTCGGTTCAAGGTGTCCCCCGCCGAAAAACGACCGACTCTCACCGCAACAGCGTCAGCTCGCTGAACCATTTGCAAGAACGTTCGGGGCCGGGGTCGCTCTCGGCCCCCATGATCGACACGCCGAGTTTTTGGCAAACGGTCCGCGAAGCGATTCGCGGCACACATCACGACTACACATCCGGTCCCATCGGACGCGCGATCATTTTGCTCGCGATACCGATGGTGCTGGAAATGGTCATGGAGTCGGTGTTCGCCGTCGTCGACGTGTTCTGGGTCGCGCATCTCGGTCCAAACGCCGTCGCGACGGTGGGGCTCACCGAATCCATGCTGACGCTCGTCTACACGGCAGCGATGGGCCTCGGCATCGGCGTGACGGCAATGGTGGCGCGCCGCATCGGCGAGCAGAATCCCGCCGGTGCGGCCGAGGCGGCGGTGCAGGGCATCGGGCTCGGCGTGATCGCCGCGGCGATCATCGCAACGCTCGGCGTGCTGCTCGCGCCACGGTTGCTCGGCATCATGGGGGCGTCACGCGAGGTGATCGCGTTGGGGCAGAACTACACGCGCGTGATGCTGGGTGGCAACGTCGTGATTCTGCTGATCTTCCTCATTAACGCGATTTTCCGCGGAGCGGGCGACGCCGCGATCGCGATGCGCGTGCTGTGGCTCGCGAACTCGATCAACATCGTACTCGGTCCCTTGCTGATCTTTGGCGTTGGTCCCTTCCCGCGGCTTGGCGTCACCGGCGCGGCGATCGCGACGACCATCGGGCGCGGCACGGGGGTGCTGTACCAGCTGTATCGTCTCTGGCGCCGCGATGGACGGGTCGTGATCCATCGCGACCAGATCGCGCTCAACCCCGCGGTCATGAAGACGCTGCTGCGTCTGTCCGGAACGGGAACGTTCCAGGTGTTCGTCGGCATGGCGAGTTGGATCGGCTTGACCCGGATCAACGCGTCATTCGGGGCCGAGGCGCTCGCAGGGTATACGATCGCGATCCGGATCATCATCTTCGCGCTGCTGCCGTCCTGGGGCCTGGCGAACGCGGCCGCGACCATGGTTGGGCAGGCTCTGGGTGCCGGGAAGCCTGAGCGCGGCGAGCAGGCGGTCTGGCGCGCGGCTTTTTACAATGTGCTGTTCCTCGGAACAGCTGGAATTCTATTTGTAACGTTCGCGAACCCGATCGCCCATGTGTTTACGTCCGATCCGGCGGTTGCCCCAATCGCGGCGGCCTGCCTGCGCATCATCAGCTATGGATATCTCTTTTACGCGTACGGCATGGTTCTGACGAATTCCTTTAATGGCGCGGGCGACACCTGGACACCGACGTGGCTGAACCTGTTTTGCTTCTGGCTATGGGAAATCCCGCTCGCCTGGCTGCTGGCGCGACATTTCGGGCTCGGTCCGCGAGGCGTGGCGTGGGCGGTGACGATCGCCTTCTCCACCCTCGCGGTCGCCAGCGCGGTGCTGTTCCGGCGCGGTCGCTGGAAGCTCAAGACCGTTTGAGGCGTCCGAGGTATATTGGGACCATGAGGTTTTTGAGTGCCGTCGTCGTTTTGGCGTTCGTCTTCGCCATGGCCGCACCCGAAGTGCATTCCTGTCCGGTGCACAGCAACTTGCCCGCGCCTCACCATCAGAGTGGTGGTTCACACCACAAGACGCATTGTACCTGTCCGCAAGCGTGCTGCCCTGCTGGCCTCAGCGTTTCATTGCCCACGGTCTCCGGTGACTGGACTGTTGCCGTCCGGCCGACACATGCAGGGCATCTTACGATGCGCCAGGAGGTCCTCCCCGCCGGCCGCAAACACCTTCAACCGCTCGCGCTCGCTCCTCCACTCGCTTAACCGCTTTCTCAAACAAGCACTCTCGTAATCCTCACCCCTAGTGGAGGGGATCCATGCCTATTGGGAGACTGGTATCCTGCGCCGTCGTCCTGTGCATCGCCTGGCGCAGCGGCGCCGCGCAGGACAAGGAAGTGCAACTGACGGAGTCGCAGCAGCCGCTCGTCGTCTCCGGCTTTGCGGTTGGACTCGGTAGTTACGATCGCAACCTCGCACAGACCAATGCGCTGGGCTCCAAGATCGCCATCAGTCTGTTCCGGCCGTGGTCTGATCAGCTGTACCTCTTCGGTCAGCTGACGACCCATCTCGAGGTTCCCGACAGCGGACCGGCAGAGACGCGCATAGCAATCGACAATCTCATTATCAACTGGACGCCGGCGCACCTGAGCGCGTTGACGCTCTCGTTCGGGCGATTCGATGCGCCCATCGGTTATGAACGCGACGATGAACCGCTCAATCTCATCCCGACGTCGTCTTTCACGTTCGAGCACGCCCGGCCGGTGAAGCTCACCGGACTGACGGCGCGCTACGTCTTGAATCCGCGCGTCAGCATCCTCGGCCTCGTGGCTGACGGTTGGAACGTCGAGTCGGACAACAACTCCGGGAAGACGGGCGGTCTCAAGGTGCAGTTGTTTCCGGCGTCCAACGCAGCGGTCGCCGTGGGGGTCCTGTACGGGCCGGAGCAGAATGGGACGAACGGCTCGCAACGGACCTTGCTCACGGCCGATGCCACCTTGCAGCCGATGTCTCGGATGATCGTGCAGGCGGAAGCGCACCACGGCATGCAGCGCAACGCCGGCACGAACCTCGACTGGACCGCGGCCTTAGGCCACGTGTTTTGGCGGGCTGGTCGGTCGATCGGCATCAGCGTGCGCGGCGAATCGCTGAAGGACGCCGGCGGCGTAACGACGGGAACGCCGCAGACGCTCCAATCTCTGACCATCTCGCCGTGGTACTTCTATCGAGAGGCACAGGAAGGAGTGTTCTCCAACGTCGAGTTACGACGTTCCGTCTGCCCGCATTTTCGCTGCGGCCGGCGGTCCGGTTTGATCACTCAACGACAGTCTTCTTTCGGGCGAAGGACGGCAGCCTGAAGCGGTCGAACGTGACCGCGCTCGTCGAGC
>WNFC01000737.1_pt1 | contig 41483 bp, 40 predicted proteins | sample 5400541 | NCBI WGS metagenome assembly WNFC01 (sample SAMN13153342, study PRJNA577476) | soil metagenome | isolation source: 120 cm saprolite under Douglas fir tree site 2 hole 2 replicate 1 | place: USA:California | collected 2015-04-18 | reverse complement strand
AGCGGCGGCACACGCGTCTCATCGCCGACTACGGCGGCCTCTGGACGGTCGTCCCCGCCATGTCCGCGCTCTTCCTCATCGTCTGCCTCTCCTCGCTCGGGCTGCCCGGACTCAACGGCTTCGTCGGCGAGTTCCTGATTCTCGTGGGCGCCTTCCAGGTCAACCGTCCGGCCGCCGTGCTCGCGACCGCGGGCATCATCTTCGCCGCCGTCTATCTCCTGTGGATGTACCAGCGCGTGGTCTTCGGCGCCGTCACCCGCGAGGAGAACCGGCGGCTCGCAGACCTCTCGGCCCGCGAGTGGGTGATCCTGGCGCCCGTGCTCGCCCTGATCTTCTGGATCGGCGTGTACCCGGTGGCCTTCACGAGCAAGACCGAGGCGAGCGTGCAGGCGCTCATCACCCAGGTGCAGACGAAGGCGGCCGCCACCGCCGCCCTCGCTTCCCGCACGCCATGACGGACGTGCTCGCCGGACTGGTCGCGATCGCGCCGGCCCTCGTGCTCACGGTGACGGGCTTCGTGCTCATGGCCCTCGATCTCCTGCCCCCGCGCGGCCGGCACGAGCATCTGGGATTCGTGGGGCTGGCCGGCGTGGTCGTCGCTCTCGTGACCACCGTGCTCCTGTGGGGCTCCGACGTCTCGGCCTTCCGCGGCATGGTCGTCCTCGACAACTTCGCCCTCTTCTTCAACCTCGTCATCGGCTACGCCACCGGGCTCGTGCTGCTCCTGTCCATGGACTACCTCCGCCGGCGCGGCCAGGAGTCGGGGGAGTTCTACATCCTCGTGCTCTTTGCCGCCGTGGGCATGGTCATCATGGCCAGCGCCAACGACCTGATCGTGATCTTCCTGGGCCTCGAGACGATGTCGCTCTCTCTCTACGTGCTCGCGGGTTTCTTCCGCTCGCGCATCGAGGCCGGCGAGGCGTCCATGAAGTACTTCTTGCTGGGCGCGTTCGCCTCCGGCTTCTTCGTGTACGGGATCGCCCTCATCTACGGCGCCACGGGCTCGACCAACCTCGACAAGCTCGGGGTGGCCGTGGCGGCGGGGGCGGGGCGCGATCCCCTCCTCCTCATCGGCTTTGGCCTTCTCGTGGTGGGCTTCGGCTTCAAGATCTCCTCGGTGCCCTTCCACATGTGGACGGCCGACGTCTACGAGGGGGCGCCCACCTCCGTGACCGCCCTCATCGCCACCGGCTCCAAGGCGGCGGCCTTCGCGGCGTTCCTGCGCCTGCTCCTGGCCTCCCTCCGTCCCGTGCAGGCGGACTGGGCGCTCCTCCTCTGGGGCATGGCGGTGCTGAGCATGACGGTGGGCAACGTGGTCGCCCTCGCCCAGCAGAACCTCAAGCGCATGCTCGCCTTCTCCTCCATCGCCCACGTGGGGTACATGCTGATAGGGGTCGTGGCGGGCGGGGCCCTCGGCAACGCGGGCGTGCTCTTCTATCTCCTCGTCTACACCTTCACCACGGCGGGGGCCTTCGGGGTCATCCTGCTTCTCGAGCGGGGCGGGGAAGAGGCGGTGCGTCTCGAGGATACCGCGGGGCTCGCGAACCGTCACCCGCTGCTCGGGCTGGCCCTGACGATCTTCCTGCTTTCGTTGATCGGGATCCCGCCTACGGCGGGATTCGTCGGCAAGTTCTATCTCTTCGGCGCCGCCGTGCGCTCCGGGTACTACTGGCTGGCCGTCATCGGGGTGCTCAACTCGGCCGTCGCGGCCTACTACTATCTCCGCGTGATCGTGAGCATGTACATGCGCGAGCCCGAGGGAACGCCCACCTCCGTCGTCCCGTCCTTCGCGGGCGCCCTCGCCCTCGTGGTCGCCCTGTGGGGTGTCGTGCAGCTCGGCCTGTTGCCGGCTCCGCTGTTCGATCTCGCTCAGTCTGCGGTGCTACCGTTGCTCCGCTAGCAACCGTGCCGGGCCGACCTGCTTCGCCATACTTCGTTCTCGGTCGTCGCCAGCCCTCAACGTATAGATGCATACGCCTCGGGCTGGCTCCTCCCTCGGGCCTCGTCTGGCTCGCATCTCGACCCGGCATGCCGTCAACCCGCTAGTGCGCTAATGGGGGTTCGCTTTCCGTATCGCGGCTGGCTCGTGGATCTGGACGGGACCGTCTATCTGGGCGAGCAGCTGATCGACGGCGCGGCGGAGGCGATCGCCGCCCTGCGCGCGGAGGAGCGGCGCGTCGCCTTCCTGTCGAACAAGCCCCTCCAGACGCGCGAGGAGTACGCGGCCAAGCTGACGCGACTGGGGATTCCCGCCTCGGCCGACGACGTCATCAACTCCTCCCTCGTCCTCGCCCGCCACCTGCGCACGCTCGATCCCGGCGCCCCCGTCTTCGTGATCGGGGAGCCGCCCATGCAGGCGGAGATGCACGCGCACGGCTTCGAGGTGCGCGACGACGCGAGCGTGCGGTGGGTGGTGATCGCCTTCGACCGCACCTTCACCTACGCGAAGCTGAACACCGCGCTGCAGGCGGTGCGGGGCGGCGCCCGCCTCATCGCGACGAATCCCGACCGCACCTGTCCGGTGGAGGGCGGGGAGATCCCGGACTGCGCGGGCATGATCGCGGCCGTGGAGGCGGTGACCGATCAAACCGTGGAGATTGTGGTCGGCAAGCCCTCGCCCATCATCCTCGAGGTGGCGCTGGCCGCCCTCGGCTGCGCGCCGGGGGAGTCCGTGATCGTGGGCGATCGCCTCGAGACCGACATGCTCATGGGCCGCCGCCTCGGACTGGCGACCATTCTCGTGCTGTCCGGAGTGACGCATCCCGGCGATCCCCGAATCGCCGCGACCGCTCCGGACCACGTGCTACGATCCATCCGGGAGCTCGTGGCGTGACCAGGCTGTCGGGAATCGATGAGGGCACGTTCGACGCCGTCGTCATCGGCGGCGGGATGGCGGGAGCGGGCGTCGCGCGCGACCTCGCCCTGCGCGGCGCCTCCGTGGCCCTGTTCGAGAAGGGCGACTTCGCCTCCGGAACCTCCTCCAAGTCCTCCAAGCTCATTCATGGCGGCCTGCGCTACCTCGAGCTGGCCGAATTCCGCCTGGTGCGCGAGTCGCTGCGTGAGAAGAAGACGCTGGAGCGCCTGGCCCCGCACCTCGTCCGCCCGCTGCCCTTCCTCGTGCCCGTGTACCGCGGCTCGAAGCGCGGGCTCATCACGGTGCGCATCGGCATGTGGCTCTACGATCTCCTCACGCCGGGGAAGGAGACCGAGCGCTTCCGCGTCATCCCGCCCGTGGAGGCCCTCACCCTCGAGCCCTCGATCCAGGCCGCGGATCTTCGCGGCGCCGGCTACTATTTCGATGACCTCTTGCTCTTCCCCGAGCGGCTCTGCCTGGAGAACGCGCTGTCCGCGGCCCGTCACGGGGCCCGCGTGCACAACTACTGCGAGGTGGAGGAGGTGACGCGGGGCCCCCGAGGGCTCGACGGCGTGCGGGTGCGCGATCTCCTGACCGGGCAGGTGCACACGGTGCGCGCCCCCGTCATCGTCAACTGCGCGGGGCCGTGGGTCGATCGCCTGCGCGAGCTGGCGGGCGTGCGCGAGGCGGGCGCGCGCGTGCTCCGAACCACCAAGGGCATCCACTGCCTGCTGCCCCGCATGACCGAGCGCGCCGTCTATCTCTCGACCGCCGACGACCGGATGATCTTCGTGATCCCGTGGCGCCAGTTCTCCATGGTCGGGACCACGGACACCGACTTCGACGGCGATCCCGACCGGCTGTGGGCCACGCGCGAGGAGGTCGAGTACCTGCTCGGGGCCGTGCGCCCGGCCCTGCCGGACCCGCGCGTGGCCCTCGACCAGGTCGTGTACACGTATGCGGGTGTCCGGCCCCTGGCCTTCGAGGAGGGCGCCTCCGCCTCCAGGGTCTCCCGCGACCACAAGGTCGTGGTCGAGGGAGACGGGGGACGGTTTCTCTCCATCACGGGAACGAAGCTGACCTGCTTCCGCAGCCTGGCCGAGGAGGTGGGCGACCGCGTCATGCGCGCGCTCGGACGCCGCGTCCCCTCGCGCACCACGGAGCTGACCCTCGACGGGCTCGACGACGAGGTGGGCAAGATCGAGGCGCGGGCGTGGATGGACGTCTCCGAGGAGATGGCGGCCACCGGTGTCTCGCGCGAGACGCTCGAGAGCCTCGTCGAGACGTACGGGCGCGGCTTCACCCGGGTGCTCGCGCTCCTGCGCAAGCTGCCCGACGGCGCCGAGCGGCTCTGCCCGCGGAACCCGGAGATCGTGGCCCAGCTCCACCACGCCGTCCGCGAGGAGATGGCCGTCTCCCTTCAAGATTTTCTCCTGCGCCGCACGGGCATCGGCCAGAGCCCGTGCCTGGGGCTCGACTGCTTCGAGGCCGTGGGCCGCCGCATGGGCGAGCTCGCCGCCTGGTCCCCCCGGCGTCTCCAGGCGGAGCTCGAGGCCTATCAGGCCCAGGTCGAGCGCAGCCTCAAGTTCCGGCACGTCTGATTCGTGCTATAGTCCGAGCCGCTTGGCGCGGCGATGCGCAAACGTCACGAGCCCGCAACCCCCGCGAGACACGACTCCGGTAGCATGACCGGCGTCTTGGACCCATTTCCCACGAGGAGGACGGCCATGCCTCGCACCACGACTGTCTGGCGGTCGATCACCCTGGCCGTCGCCTTCTCGGCCATGGTCGCCCTCGCGCCGTCACCCGCCTCAGCCAAGACGGAGATCCAGTTCTGGCACGCCATGACGGGCCAGCTCGGTGACGCGACCAACGAGCTGGTCAGGCAGTTCAACGAGAGCCAGTCCGAGTACGAGGTCAAGCCGCTCCGCAAGGGCACGTACCCGGAGACCCTGACCGCGGCCATCGCCGCCTACCGGCAGCGCCAGGCCCCGAACATCGTGCAGGTCTTCGAGGCCGGCACCCAGACCATGATGCTCTCCGGGGCCGTCCATCCGGTCTACCAGCTCTTCAAGGAGCAGGAGATCGCCATGGACTGGAAGGACTTCATCGCGCCCGTGGTGGGCTACTACTCGAAGGACGGCAACCTCTACTCCATGCCCTTCAACTCGTCGACGCCGATCTTCTACTACAACAAGGACGTCTTCCAGAAGGCGGGGCTGGATCCCGCCAAGCCGCCGCAGACCTGGAAGCAGGTCGAGGAGTACTCGAAGAAGATCATCGCCTCGGGCGCGGCCAAGTGCGGCTTCTCCACGGGCTGGCCGTCCTGGACCATGGTGGAGAACATGCACGCCTGGCACGACCAGCCCTTCGCCACCAGGCGGAACGGCTTCGACGGGCTCGACGTCCAGCTCCTCATCAACAAGGAGTTCGGCGTCAAGCACGTCTCTCAGCTCGCGGCCTGGCAGAAGGACAACGTCTACTCCTACGGGGGGCGGACGGGCACGGCCGATCCGAAGTTCGTCAACGGCGAGTGCGCCATGTACATCCAGTCCTCGGCCCTCATCGGCGGTTTCACCCGCGGCGTCAAGTTCGCGTGGGGCTCGGGCCAGCTGCCGCACTGGGGCCCGCCCTACGCCAAGGCCACCTCCATCATCGGGGGCGCCACCCTCTGGATCATGAAGGGCAAGCCCGCCAACGAGAACCGCGGGACGGCGAAGTTCCTCAAGTTCATCTCCGAGACCAACCAGCAGATGTGGTGGCACGTGACCACGGGCTATCTCGCCATCTCGAACAGCGCCGTGAAGAATCTCGAGGCGGGCTACCACTTCAAGAAGAACCCGGACCAATGGACGGCCTTCGCCCAGCTGACCAGGGGCAAGGCGACGGCCAACAGCCAGGGGCTCCGGCTCGGCAACTTCGTCCAGATCCGCGACGTCATCGAGAGCGAGCTCGAGAACATCTTCGCGGGGAAGAAGACGGCCAAGCAGGGTCTGGACGACGCCGTGGCCAAGTCCAACGATCTCCTCAAGGAGTTCGCGGCCGCCAACAAGCAGTAGGCCGCGAACGGGGCGGGCGGCGTCATGCAGCGGACGGTCTTCCGGAGTTGGTGGCTGCCATACGTGCTGGTCTTTCCCCAGATGGCGGTGACCATGATCTTCTTCTTCTGGCCCGCCCTGAAGTCCCTCCAGCTCTCTCTGTATCGCGTCTCGCCCTTCGGAGACAGCATGACCTTCGTGGGACTTGGAAATTTCACCAAGCTCCTGGCCGACCCCGAGTACTACCGGAGCGTCGTGAACTCGCTCGTCTTCGCGGCGGGAGTGACGGTGCTGGCGGTGGCGGGAGCGCTCGTGCTCGCCGCGCTTGCCACGCAGAAGATCCGGGGCCTCGCCGCCTACCGGACGCTCCTCCTCTGGCCCTACGGCATCGCGCCCCCGGTGGCGGGCATCATCTTCCTCTTCATCTTCCATCCCACCTACGGCGTGTTGCCGTACTTCCTCTCCTTCGTGACGGCCTACGAGTTCAACTGGCTCCTCAAGGGCTGGGTGGCCCTGACGCTGGTCATCGCGGCCACAGCGTGGACGCATCTCGGCTACAACATCGCCTTCTTCATCGCCGGGCTCCTCGCCATCCCCGGCGCCGTGATGGAGGCGGCGGACGTGGACGGGGCAGGGCCGGTGCGACGCTTCCGCTCCATCGTCTTTCCCCTCGTCTCGCCCATCACGTTCTACCTCGTGGTCCTCAACATGGTGTTCGCCTTCTTCGAGTCCTTCGGCGTCATCGACGCCGTCACCAAGGGCGGACCCGGCGACGCCACAATGATCATGGTCTACAAGCTCTACAAGGACGGGTTCATCGGCTTGAACCTCGGCTCCTCGGGGGCTCAGTCGGTGATCCTGATGGCCCTCGTCATCGGCCTGACCATGCTCCAGTTCCGCTTCGCCGAGAAGAAGGTCACCTACCGATGAGCGCCGTCGGCGCGGGGCAGCTCGAGCGCGTGCGCGTTGTCGAGGTGGCGGCGCCGCGGAAGAAACCGTTCCCGTCGAATGCGGTGGTCATCCACGCGCTGCTCTTCGCCTGCATCGCCGTGGTCGCCTTCCCCCTCTACTACGCCTTCGTCATCTCCACCCAGGATATCCAGGAGGTGGTGCAACGGCCGCCACGGCTGATCCCGTCTTCGCATCTCCTCGAGAACTACGCCCAGGCCTGGCGCAAGGCTCACATGGGCCGCATGCTCCTGAACAGCCTGGTCATGGCGGTCGCGGTGGCCGTGGGCAAGATCGTCATCTCCATGCTCTCGGCCTTCGCCATCGTCTACTTCGATTTCCGTGGGCGCATGCTCTGCTTCTGGACGATCTTCGTCACCCTCATGCTGCCGGTGCCCGTGCGCCTCATGTCCACCTACGAGGTCGTGGGGACTCTCGGCTGGATCAACACGTATCAGGGGCTGGCCATCCCGCTCATGGCCTCGGCCACCGCCACGTTCCTCTTCCGTCAGTTCTACCTGACCATTCCCAACGAGCTGGCAGAGGCCGCGCAGCTCGACGGCGCCGGGCCCATCCGCTTCCTGTTCCAGTTCCTCCTGCCCCTGTCGTGGGCGAACATCGCCGCGCTCTTCGTGGTGCTCTTCATCTTCGGCTGGAACCAGTACCTGTGGCCGCTCCTCATCACCAATACCGAGGCGATGCGGACCGTGGTCATCGGCCTCGAGGAGCTGATCCCGCGCACCGGCACCGAGCTGCCCACGTGGAACCTCATCATGGCCGGCGCCATGATGGCGCTCCTGCCTCCCGTGGCCATCATCATCTTCATGCAGCGCTGGTTCGTGAAGGGCCTCATCGAGAGCGAAAAATGATGTTCGAGCTGAAGCGTGCGCCGAGCCGGAGGCGAGAAGCACGATGAGGCGAGAGCTGAGTTGATGCGCATCGTCGTGGTGGCGGGCTGGGTGTTTTTCGGCCTCGCCATCGTCGCGGGCTCGGTGGGAGGGCAGGGGAAGCCCGCGACGCTCCTGGCCGCGCACCGCGGCGGCGCCCTCCTCTGGCCCGAGAACAGCCTCCTCGCCTTCCGGAACGCCGTCGCCCTCGGCGCCGATTTCATCGAGTTCGACGTCCACCTGTCGAGGGACGGCGAGGTGATGGTCATCCATGATCCGACGCTCGACCGGACGACGAACGGCCAGGGAGCGGTGAGGGACCGGACCGTCGCCGAGCTCAAGGTCCTCCGTCTCAAGGACCGGGCAGGTGTCGTCACCGGCGAGACCGTGCCCACGCTCGACGAGGTCATTGCCGTCGCGTCCCGGGCCGGCCGCCGCATGCTGCTCGAGATCAAGCTCGACGCCGGCCGCGCCCGCTACCCCGGCATCGAGGAGAAGGTCCTCGCCCTCCTCGACCGCCACCGCATGGCCGGCTCGACCGTGGTGATGGCCTTCGAGCCCGCCACCTGGAAGCGCATGAGGGAGCTGCGTCCGGATCTCGCGGTCTGCGCCCTCTACTCCGCCCGGATGCTCGGGCGCACCACGCTGGCCGCCGAGCTGGAGACGCTGCGGGCCGCCGGCGTCGGCTTCGTCGGTCTCGAGCACACGGTGGTGGACACGGGCGCGCTGGCGCAGGCGCGACAGGCGGGGATCCAGGTCGGCGCGTGGACGGTCAACGACGCGGCGGCCATGAGGCGCCTCATCGACGCCGGCGTCGGCGTGCTCATCACGGACCAGCCGGACGTGGCCAAGGCGCTCCTGGGACGATGACGGCGCGCCGCTACATCCTCGCCCTCGACCAGGGCACCACCGGCTCGCGGGCGCTCGTGATCGATCCCGACGGCCTCGTGCGGGGCAGCGGCTACGTGGAGCTGGCCCAGCACTATCCCCAGCCCGGCTGGGTCGAGCACGACCCCGAGCAGATCTGGATCACCACGATCGAAGCCGTGGCGCGGGCCATCGCGCACGCGCGCATCGCGGTCTCCGACATCGCCGCCATCGGCATCACCAACCAGCGCGAGACGGCGGTCGTCTGGGATCGCAGGTCGGGCCGCCCGATCCACCATGCCATCGTCTGGCAGTGCCGCCGCACGGCGCCGTTCTGCGAGCAGCTGCGCGCCGACGGGCTCGAGGCGGAGTTCCGGGACCGGACGGGCCTCGTCCTCGACCCGTACTTCTCGGGAACCAAGATCCGCTGGCTGCTCGACGAGGTGCCGGGAGCGCGCGGGCGGGCGGAGCGGGGCGAGCTCGCCTTCGGCACGGTTGATTCGTGGCTCCTCTGGCGCCTCACCGACGGCCGCGTGCACGCGACGGACGTCTCCAACGCCTCGCGGACGCTCTGCTTCGACATCCGGACGTTGCAGTGGAACGAAAGCCTCTGCGGGCAGCTCGGGGTGCCCATGGCGATGCTGCCGGAGGTCAAGCCGTCGGCGGGCCTCTTCGGAGAGACGGCAGGCGGCGATCTGCCCGCGGGCATTCCCGTCACGGGCATGGCCGGGGATCAGCAGGCCGCGCTCTTCGGCCAGGCCTGCTTCGAGCCGGGCATGGCCAAGAACACGTACGGCACCGGCTGCTTCCTCCTGCTCAATACCGGCGAGCGCCCCGTCGCCTCCGAGCGCGGCCTCCTGACCACGGTCGCCTGGCAGCTCGACGGCGCCACGACGTATGCGCTCGAAGGCAGCGTCTTCGTCGCGGGGGCCGTCGTGCAGTGGCTGCGCGACGGACTGGGCATCATTTCGCGGGCCGACGAATCCCAGGCGCTCGCGGAGTCCGTGCCAGACACGGGAGGCCTCTACCTCGTGCCCGCCTTCACCGGGCTCGGCGCGCCGTACTGGGACCCGTATGCGCGCGGGGTCCTCATCGGCATCACGCGCGGGACGAGCCGCGCTCACATCGCGCGCGCGGCCCTGGAGGCCATCGCCTTCCAGAGCCGCGACGTCCTCGACACCATGGCCCTCGAGGCGGGCGTCCTCATCCGTACCCTTCGCGTCGACGGCGGCGCCGCCGCCAACGATTTCCTCTGCCGCTTCCAGGCCGACGTGCTCGATGTCGAGGTTCTTCGCCCCGCGATGACGGAGACGACCGCGCTGGGTGCCGCCGGGCTGGCCGGAGTGGGGGCGGGGATGTGGAAGACGTCGGATCTTGCGGGCCGCTGGCGTCTCGAGCGCCGCTTCGCGCCGGGAATGCTGCCGGCCGCGCGCGAGACCGCCTATGCGCGGTGGCGCCGGGCCGTCGAGCACGCCCGCGATTGGGCGGACCACTGACCACTTTCAAGGAGACATTCATGACGCGACTGATCGCCGCCGTGGCGGCGCTGGCTCTGCTGCTCGCCGGCCCCGGATTCGTAGGGCCTGCCCGGGCCCAGGCGCCCGTAGGGGCTCAGCCCGCAGGGGCTCAGATAGAAGGCGAGCTCAACCTCATCACCCCGATCTCGAAGTTCATCCACGACGCCTCCCTCAAGGCCTTCGCCGAGTATGCCAAGGAGAAGTGGAACGTCACCGTGAAGGTGAACGCCATTCCGGCCGGCACGCCGGTCGCCTACGGGCGCATCGTGGAGTGGAAGGGCAAGCCGGAGGCGGACATCTTCTGGGGCGGGGAGTCGGCGCTCTTCGAGAAGCTGGCCGAGCAGAAGCTGCTCCAGAAGCTCGAGATCTCGCGCGCGGCCTGGGAGTCCATTCCGGCCTCGATCGGCAAGCCCAAGCCCATTCCCCTCAAGGACAAGGACGGCTACTGGGTGGGCACGGCGCTGGAGCCGTATGGACTCGTCTACCATCCGCGCCGGCTCCAGCGGCTGGGCGTGGCCGAGCTGAAAGACTGGGAGGACCTCCTGAATCCCAAGCTCAAGGGCGAGGTGGCGCAGTGCGCGCCCACGCGCTCGTCCTCCTCGAACGCCACGTACGAGGTCATGCTCTCCATGCTCGGCGAGGAGAAGGGGTGGGAGTGGCTCACCCGCCTGGCCGCCAACACCGGCCACTTCACCGCGCGCAGCCGCGACGTGCCCACCGTGGTCGCCAAGGGCGAGTTCGCCGCGGGCTTCGCGGTGCCGTCGTACATGGCCTTCGAGGAGAAGCTGGCGGGCTTCGACATCAAGTACGTGGCCCCCAGGAACGCCTTCGTCACCCCCGAGCCCATGGCCATCCTGGCGGGCGCCCGAAATCCCAAGGCCGCGCGCGCCTTCGTGGAGTTCCTCCTCACCGAGCGCGGGCAGAAGGTCTTCATGGAGCGCGGACTCTTCCCCATCACGCCGAAGTTCAAGGTCCAGGGCGCGCCGGGCTCGACGGCGGAGCTGGCCGTGGAGTTCACGGGCGGCGTGCGCTCCTACTTCGATCGCGACGTCTCGAACGTCTACGACGAGACGGTGGCCGCCAAGCGCTCCGACGCCCTCAAGACGCGCTTCCGCAGCGACATCGAAGTCAAGTGGGAGGATCTCAAGAAGAAGTAGGGCGCCCTCGTGGATATTCGCATCCGGGAGGTCGTCAAGCGGTTCGGCGCCGTCACCGCGGTGGACAGGGCGGATCTCACCGTGCGTGACGGGGAGCTGTTCACGCTCCTGGGCCCGTCGGGCTGCGGCAAGACCACCTTGCTGCGGCTCCTCGCCGGGTTCTACCAGCCCGACGCCGGGGAGATCCGCTTCGGGGGCCGCGTGGTCAGCGGCCTCGCGCCGTACGAGCGGAACATCGGCATGGTCTTCCAGAACTACGCGCTCTGGCCCCACATGACGGTGGCGGGCAACGTCGCCTACGGGCTCAAGCTGAGGAAGCTCGGCCGGACGGAGGTGGAGCGCCGGCTGCGCGAGGGCCTCGCCAAGGTCAACCTCACGGGCTTCGATGGGCGCTACCCCGGCCAGCTCTCGGGCGGCCAGCAGCAGCGGGTGGCCCTCGCCCGTGCCCTCGTGCTCAACCCCGACATCCTCCTCCTCGACGAGCCGCTCTCGAACCTGGACGCGAAGATCCGCGTCCAGGTGCGCGCGGAGATCCGGAGCCTCCAGCAGGAGCTGCGCATCACCACCATCTATGTCACCCACGATCAGGAGGAAGCCCTCTCGCTCTCCGACCGCGTGGCCGTCATGAAGGACGGCCGCGTGCTGCAGGTGGGCGCGCCCAAGGAGCTCTACGAGCGGCCGCGCACACGCTTCGTCGCCGATTTCGTGGGCACCAACAACCTCGTGCCCGGTCGGGTGAGCGAGCGAAGCTCCGGGCAGCTCGTCGTGGAGACGGCGCTCGGCCCTCTGCGGGCCATCGCGGAGGCGGCCGTGGGCGAGCGATGCGTGCTCGCCATCCGCCCCGAAAACGTCGCCCTCGATTCACGCCCGGCGCCCGCCGGCAACGTGGTGCGCGGCCGCGTCGCCTTCGTCTCGTATCTCGGGAGCACGGTGCGCTACGACGTCGAGGCGGCGGGCGGCCAGATCATGCGGGCCGATGTCCGCGATGCCTGGCACCACGAGCCTCTGGCCATCGGCCGGGACGTCGCCCTCAGCTTTCCCGCCTCGGTGACGCTGGCCCTCTCCGATGATGCCTAGACGGGCCCTCCCCCTCCTCGGGGTCGGCCTGCTCTGGCTCTTCCTCGCTCTCTTTCTCGTCTACCCCCTCCTCCGGATCTTCTACGACGCAATCACCGACGAGGTGGGCCGGCTCACTCTCGCGAACTTCGTGGCCTTCTTCACCGACGCTTTCTACCTGCGCGCGCTGTGGAAATCCCTCGCCCTCGGCGTGGCCACGGTGGCCGCCTCCTCCGTGGTGGGCATCGCCGTCGCCTTCCTCCTCGTGCGCTTCGACTTTCCCGGGCGCTCGCTCTTCGGCTACCTGACCATGATCCCCATCATCTCCCCGCCCCTCGTGGGCACCCTCGGCTTCACCTTCATCCTCGGTCGGGCCGGCTCCATCAACGTGCTCCTCCAGGACGTCTTCGATCTCCTCCGGCCCATCAACTTCCTCTACGGCCTCCACGGCGTCGTCCTCGTGGAGACGCTCCATCTCTTTCCCATGATCACCCTCAACGTGGTGGACGCCCTCGGCAAGATCGACCCTTCGCTGGAAGAGGCGGCGGAGAGCGTGGGCGCGCGGGGATGGCGGAAGTTCTGGACGGTGACGCTGCCCCTCATGACGCCGGGCTACGTGGCCGGGGCGCTGCTCGTCTTCATCTGGACCTTCTCGGACTTCGCCACGCCGCTCATCCTGGGCGTCCAGGACCTGCTCGCCCCCCAGGCGTACCTCAACATCGTGCAGTTCGTGGATCGCCGCATCTTCCGCATGGGGATCGTGATCTCGGCCCTGATGGTGATCCTCGCCGTGGTCTTCCTCATGGTCGCCCGGCGCTGGGTCGGCCTCAAGGACTACGCCTCGCTCTCCTATGCTGTGGTGGAGCGCCGCCGGTTGACCCCGTGGAAGCGGGCGGGGGCCGTGGGATTCCTCTCCACGCTCATGCTGCTCTCCTTCATTCCGTACGCGGGCGTGGCCCTCGCGTCGTTCAGCAAGGGCTGGTCGCTCACCCCGCTGCCCCTGTCCTATACCCTCCAGCACTACGAGCGGGTCATCGTGGAGACGCCGAAGTACATTCTCAACAGCTTCCTCTACTCGGGGCTGGCGGTGGCCCTCTGCATCGCCGTGGGCGTGCCCATCGCCTGGGTGCTCGCGCGCTCCCGGCTGCCCGGGCGGGGAGCGCTCGACTCGATCAACACGCTCATCCTGGCCGTGCCCGGCACCGCCATCGGTATCGCCTACATTCGCGCCTTCCACTTCGACCTGCCCGGCTTCGATCGCGGGCTGACGTCCTTCTGGATCGTCATGCCGATCGTGCTCGCGGTGCGACGGCTGCCCTATACCGTGCGGGCCGCCCACTCCTCGCTCCTGCTCGTCCACCGATCCATGGAAGAGGCGGCCCAGAGCGTGGGCGCCACGGGACTGCGGACGATCCGCGACATCAGCCTGCCCTTGATCTGGAAAGGGATCGTCGTGGGCAGCCTCTTTTCCTTCATGACCTCGCTGCAGGAGGCTTCCGCCGTGCTCTTCCTGGCCCTCGGCGGATGGGAGATGATCACCAACGGGATCTTCACCTTCTACATTGCGGGCAGCTCGAGCGAGGCAGCCGCGCTCGGGGTCATTCTCATCGCCGTTGCCGCCCTCAGCGTCCTTGTCATCAACCGACTGGCCGCGGGCCGAATGGGCGGCGTCTTCGGCTAGCGATCTATTCAGCCCTCGCCTCTTACTCAGCCCTCGGCTCGCGCCGGCGGCGCTCACCTCGAACTTCCACGCTGATCACTCAGCCCTCGCCTCAGCGCTTCACCCTTCAGCTCGAACTGCGGCCTGCGGGATCAACTCGGCCCTCGGCTCGCGTCGGCGAGGCGCCGCCTCTCGCCTCGAACAGCGGGCAGCGTCTCAGCTCGACCTCCCGAGAATCGAGGGGCTTTGTGCGTGACCGACATCTTTTCTGCCGCCTTTTTCAGCGTGAAATCAGCCACTTGACTCAACTTGTGCAGCCGGGAACGCTGTGATAGTGTTCCTGTTCACATGGCTCCGGGAAGCGACCGGCCGCCACGTGGCCAAGCCGCGCAGCTCATCAATCTCGGGACCATGCTGTTCGCGTGTGTCGCGGTGGGGCTGGCGGTCGGATACTTCGCGGATCGATGGCTGGGAACACAGCCGTGGCTCTTGCTGATCGGGCTCGGCTTGGGCATCGCGGCGGCGGGTGTGAATTTCTATCGCACGATCAAGATGCTGAACCGAATGGACGACTCCGGGGACGATGCCTGATCTGACCAATCGCGTGACGTGGGCGGGCGCTTGGACGGTGGCGGCCCTGGGCGCGGGCGCCTGGTGGCTGGCCGGTCTGTCCGCGGCGGCTGGAGTGACGGGCGGCGGGCTCATCGGCATCATCAATTTTCGCTGGCTCGCCCGCGATCTGCGGCGGGCCGTCGCCCTCGTAGCCGACGGGCAGGCGAGCCTGGTGCGGGTGGGTCGCGTCGGCCTGCGCCAGCTCTTCACGTTCGGCGCTCTGGGCGCCCTCGTGGCCCAGGGGTGGGCCAATCCCGTCGCCGTGGGCGTGGGGTTGGCCGCGCTGCCCCCCGTGCTGCTGTGCCAGGGGCTTCTGAGCGCCCGCGAGGATACCTAGGCCATGGAGCTCATCGAGCACCCGCCGATTCTCCGCGTCCCTCACATCCCCGACCAGGTCCTGTACATGTGGATCGTCATGGCGGTGCTCGTCGTCGTCTCCATCGTGGCCACGCGCCGCCTCCAGCTGGTGCCGCACGGCACCCAGAACATGATGGAGGTCATCCTCGAGCAGTTCGTCAAGGAGCTGGACGAGACGATCGGGCACGACGGCCGACGCTACCTGCCCCTCATCGCCACCCTGGGTCTCTTCATCCTGACCTCGAACCTCATGGGGCTCGTGCCGGGGCTCGTCGCCCCCACCGCCAATCTCAACACCACCGCCGCCTGCGCCCTCATCGTGTTCTTCACGTATCACTGGATCGGAGCGAGGAAGCAGGGAGTCATCCCGTACCTCAAGCACTTCGCGGGCCCCGTGCCCACCCTCCTCAAGCCGCTGATGTTCGTCATCGAGATCATCAGCCACTGCGCGCGGCCGCTGTCGCTGTCCCTTCGCCTCTTCGGCAACATGATGGCCGGCCACATCCTCCTCGCCATCTTCTTCTTCATGATGGGGCTGGACGGGATGCTCGGCTGGGCACTGTCGGGCTCCCTGGGAGGGATCCTCATCGGGGCGCCCGCGACCCTGATCATGGTCGTCTTCGTGGTCGGCTTCCTGCTGCCCCTCAAGATCCTGGTGGCCCTGATCCAGACCTTCATCTTCTGCAAGCTGGCCATGCTCTACATCGCCGCGGCCGTCGAGGAAACCGAACACCACTAGGCGGTAACCACCATTACAAGGAGGAGTGCCGTGCGACGCACTGTCACGTTGACTCTGATGGCGATTCTGGCCGCGCCCGGGATGGCCTGGGCCGCCGAGACGGCCGCCGGGGATCTCCCGAAGGCCTTCGCCGTCCTCGCCGCGGGCATCGGCTTCGGCCTGGCCGCCGGCCTCTGCGGACTCGGCCAGGGCCGCGCCGCGGGCTCGGCCGTGGATGCCATGGCGCGCCAGCCCGGCGCCATCGCGCGCATCCAGACCGCCATGCTGCTCGGCCTGGCCTTCATCGAGTCACTCGTTCTCTTCGTTTTCGTCATCGCGGTCATCTTGCTGTTCGTGAAGTCGTAGCGGGAGCAGGAGTCCCGGGCGTCCCGGGTCCACGTGCCCGGGACGTCCGACGCCGCGCGGAAATGGCTCGACGGTCTCAGTTCAAGATTCCCCGCATCCCGGAGATGACGGTCCGGCGCCTGTCCGTGTACACGCGCTGTCTCCTGCAGCTCGAAGAGGACGGAATCAAGACCATCTCGTCCCAGGAGCTGGCCGAGCGCTTCAGTCTGAACTCCGCCCAGGTCAGGAAGGACCTCGCCTACTTCGGCGAGTTCGGCGTGCGCGGCATCGGCTACTACGTCTCGGGCCTCAAGGCCGAGCTCCAGCGCATCCTGGGCCTGGATCGCGAGTGGCAGGTGGCGCTGGTGGGCTTCGGTAACCTGGGCTCGGCGCTCTTCCACTACAAGGGCTTCGCCCGCCAGGGCTTCCGGATCTCGGCCATCTTCGACGACGATCCCGCCAAGGCGGGGAAGCTGGCCGACGGCGTGCCCATCCTGCCCATGCGCGACCTCGCGCGCGAGACCAAGGGCCGCAATCTCCAGATCGCCATCGTGGCGGTGCCGGCCGAATCGGCCCAGCCGGTGACGGAAAAGCTCGTGGCCGCCGGGATCAAGGCCATCCTCAACTTCGCCCCGGGGCGCATTCGCGCTCCCAAGGACGTGCGGTTCAAGAGCGTGGATCTGTCCATCGAGCTGGAGACCCTGAGTTTCTACCTGGCGCAAGGTCCCAAGTCGTAAGCTGCGCCCCCGCGAGGGGCGGGTGCTAAGCTGCCTGGTGGTGTCGCGTAGCGTTCGTTCATGAGCCTGACCGCGTCGGAGTCGGTACTGTCCCGGTGGGCCGCCCTTGGAGAGCTCTCCACGGCCCTCGCCCAGGGAGTAGCCTGTCTCGAAGCCCAGGGGCTGTGGGGCTCGTCTCGCGCCCTCGTGGTCTCGGCCCTCGTCCGCGACACCGGCCGGCCCGTCCTCTACCTCTCCCCGGGCACCGCCGAGCGTCACCGCGCCGCCGAGGCCCTCCGCTTCTTCCGGGACACGCTCGATTCCGCGAGCGTCCCCATTCTGGAGTTTCCTCCCGCCGAGCCCAGCTCCTGGCATGGCCGCCATCGCGACCATGTCGCCGAGCGAGCCCTGGTTTGCCGCGCCCTCGTGACCGGGGGCGCCAACGTGGTGGTCACCACGCCGGCCGCCCTCGGTGCGCCGATTCTCTCCCCGGAAACCTTTCGCGCCCGGACCTTCACGCTGACGGTGGGAGCGAGCCTGGAGCGCGAGGGACTTCTCCGGACGCTCGAGACGGCCGGCTACGAGCGGGTGGAGACCGTGGTCGAGGTGGGACAGTGGAGCCTGCGGGGCGGGATCGTCGACATCTTCTCGCCCACCCACGATCGGCCCGCGCGCGCGGAGTTCTTCGGCGACGAGATCGACTCGCTGCGGCTCTTCGATCCGACCACGCAGCGGTCCGTGGAGACGCTCGGCGAGCTGACGGTGCTCCCGCTGGCGGGAGCCGACGCCGATCACGCCCTGCCCGCGTGGCTGCCCGGCGAGACGCTGGTCGTCCTCGACGACCCCGCGCTCCTCGAGGCGCCGCCGGAGGAGGCGCCCTCCGCCGTGCCCCTCGCCCAGGCACTCGGTCGCTTCCCGCGGCTCGAGCTGCCGCTCCTCCAGCGCGGAGGCGGGCGCGTGCCGCGGGTCGCCATGGGCACTCGCTCGGTGGGCGGCTTCCAGGGCCGTTTCAAGGACCTCGCGGCGGAGATTCGGAGCTGGCGGGGGGAAGGATTCGTCGTGCGTCTGGTCGTGGACGACGAGGCGCAGGCCGCGCGCTGCCGCGGCATCCTCCAGGAGCACGATCTGGAGCCGTGGCCCGACGCCACCCTCTGGAGCGCCGAGGGTCTCGGCGTCATCACGGGCGATTGCGCGGCGGGCTTCCAGCTGCCCGCCCTCGGGCTCGTCCTTCTCGCCGAAGAGGACGTCTTCGGCGCGCGCCGGCGGCGGCTACGCCGTCCCGTCTTCCAGCGGGGCGCGGCCATCGCCGCTTTCACCGACCTCAACCCGGGCGACCTCGTCGTCCACGAGGCGCACGGCATCGGCCGCTACCACGGTCTGCGCACCATGGCCGCGGAGGGCCGCGACGCGGATTTCCTGCTCCTCGAATATGCCGAGGGCGGCCGCCTCTACCTTCCCGTCGAGCGCCTCGACCTGATCTCGAAGTACATGGGCGCGCCGTCGGTGGCGGCGCGGCTCGATCGCATGGGCGGGGGCGCCTGGCAGCGCGTCAAGGAGTCCGTGCGGGCCGCGGTGCGCCAGATGGCCGAGCAGCTCCTTCGCCTCTACGCCGCGCGCTCCGTGGCGGAACGGCGGATCTTCTCGGGCGACACGCCGTGGCAGCGGGAATTCGAGGCGGCCTTCCGCTTCGAGGAGACGCGTGACCAGCTGCGGGCCATCGAGGACACCAAGCGGGACATGGAGGGCCCGCGCCCCATGGACCGCCTCGTGGCGGGCGATGTCGGCTACGGCAAGACGGAGGTCGCCCTGCGCGCGGCCTTCAAGGCGGTGGCCGATGGACGGCAGGTCGCCGTCCTCGTGCCCACCACGGTGCTGGCCCAGCAGCACTTCCACACCTTCAGCGATCGCTTCTCGCCGTTCCCGACCCGCGTGGAGCTGCTCTCCCGCTTCCGTAGCCCCCGGGAGCAGAAAGCAGTGGTGGAAGGGCTCAAGACGGGAGCGGTGGACGTCGTCATCGGCACCCATCGGCTCCTGTCCAAGGACGTCGCCTTCCGCGACCTCGGCCTCCTCGTGGTGGACGAGGAGCATCGCTTCGGGGTCACCCACAAGGAGCGGATCAAGCAGCTCCGGACCTCGGTCGATGTGCTCACCCTGACCGCCACGCCCATCCCACGCACCCTCTACATGTCGCTGGCCGGAGCGCGCGATCTCTCGGTGATCGAGACACCGCCGCTGGACCGGCTGCCCGTGGAAACGGTCGTGGCCGGCTTCGATCGGAAGGTCATCAAGGAAGCCATCGAGCGCGAGCTCCAGCGCGGCGGCCAGGTCTTCTTCGTGCACAACCGGATCCAGTCGCTGCCCTCCATGACCTCCTTCGTGCGCCAGCTCTGCCCCCAGGCGAGGGTGGTCATGGGGCACGGCCAGATGGGGGAGCGGGAGCTGGAGGCGGTCATGGTCAAGTTCGTCGACGGCGAGGCGGACGTTCTCGTCTCCACGGCCATCGTCGAGTCGGGGCTCGATATCCCAGCCTCCAACACCATCATCATCAATCGCGCCGACCGATTCGGCCTCGCCCAGCTCTACCAGCTGCGCGGCCGGGTGGGGCGCGAGCGCCAGCAGGCCTACGCGTACCTCCTCGTGCCCGCCGCGGGCAGCCTGGACGAGACGGCGCAGCGACGCCTGCGCGTGATCGAGGAGATGACGGAGCTGGGGGCGGGCTTCCAGCTCGCCATGCGCGATCTCGAGATCCGCGGCGCCGGCAATCTCCTCGGGGCGGAGCAGCATGGACACATCGCGGCGGTGGGCTTCGATCTTTACACGAAGCTCCTGGCGGAAGCCGTGAGAGAATTGAAAGGCGAGCCGGCCCCGGCCTCGGTGGACCCCGTGATCACGGTAGGGGTCGAGGCACTGCTGCCCGAAGAGTACGTTCCCGAAGTCAACCAGCGGCTCGCGATCTACCAGCGGCTCGCGGATGTGGGCGACGATGACGAGGTCACCCAGATGCGGGCCGAGCTCGCGGACCGCTTCGGCTCGCCGCCCCCCGCCGTCGTCGCGCTGCTGGACGTGGTCGGGCTGCGGGTGCTCAGCCGGCGGCTCGGCGTCGAGCGCCTCGAAGCGGGCGGCGGCCGGGCGCTCGTGACCTTCGTCCCGTCGACTTCCGTCACGCCGGAGCGCATCTTGGTCGTGCTCGGTCGACGCGGCAGCGGAGTGACCATGCGGAAGGAGTTCATGCTCGAGGCGGTGATTCCGACCGGCCCCTGGGAAGCCGTACGGGATGCGCTGCGCGCGCTCCTGGAGTCTCTCGCGTGAGGGACGCGGTCCGGCTCATCCTCGTCGCAGGCGTCGCCGCCGCCCTCGCGGGCTGCTCCATCCCTTCGTGGATGCCTTTCATCGGTAAGGCCAAGGGGCCGCCGCCGGCCGCTCCGCCCCCCAGCGAGGTCCGCGCTCCTCTTCTCTCACGCCCCGCCTTGCCGCCCGACGCCGAGGCCGTCATGGACCGGGTCATCTGCGTGGTGAACAGCGATGCGGTCACCCTGTACGAGCTCGATGAGGCGGAGGCCTACTACCTCTACGAGAACAAGCTGCCGCGACCGTCCGAGGGCGAGGAGCGCGCGAAGCTCCGGGAGCGGGTCCTCGCCGGCATCGTCGAGAAGCGGCTCCAGATCCAACAGGCCGAGCGCGAGAAGGTCACCGTCGACGATGCTGAGATGACGGAGCGGATGGGAGACATCCAGAAGCGGCTGGGGGCCAACACGCCGACGGAATTCGAGGAGATGATCAAGGCCCAGGGCCTGAGCTTGGAGGCGGTCAGGAAGCGTATTCGCGAGCAGCTGCTCGTGGAGCGCATGATCCGGCGCAAGGTGTCGCTGCGCGTCTCCGTCACCGAGGAGGAGATCGACCGCTACCTGATCACCAACCGGGAAAAGCTCGAGACGGGCCTGGCCTTCGAGGCCCGCCATATCCTCTTCGTGCCTGGGGCAGGCTCGGGCGAGGACGGTTGGACGGCGGCGCGGCGCCGGGCCGACGAGATCTACAGCCGCGTGCTCGCGGGCGAGGACTTCGGCGATCTCGCGCGCGAGTATTCCGAGGACACCGGCACGGCCAAGAACGGCGGTCGGCTCGGCGTGCTCAAACGGGGCGAGCTGGCCCCGGACATCGAGACGGCCGTCCTGAGGCTCTCGCCGGGTGAGCACTCACCGCCCTTCCGGTCCCAGGTCGGCTATCACCTCTTCGAGCTCGACTCCAAGGAGACGCTGGCGGGCGAGCAGCTCGCGCAGGCTCGCAACCAGATTCGCGACATCCTGTACAAGCAGAAGTACGAGACGAGGCTCCAGGAGTGGCTGACGGAGATCCGCGGCAAAGCCATCATCGAGATGCGCCTCTGAGTTTTAAATTGACACAATGGCGCGCGCTGTGGGAGATTGAGGATCGAAGTCGAACCAAGTTCCCCGTACACATTCAACCCCCCGGAGATCACCATCTCGCAGCGTAGTCCCAAACGGCCCTCGCCGCAGAAGTCTGACGCCACCGAAACGGCCGCGTCCGATTCCGGTGGAGCAGGAGGCAACAGGATGAACCTGTCCGAACTCAAGGATAAGACCATCACGGAGCTCAACACCGTGGCCAAGGATCTCGGGGTCCAGGGCACGGGAGGGCTCCGCAAGCAGGAGCTGATCTTCAAGATCCTGCAGGGGCAGGCCGAGCGGGATGGGCTCATCTTCGCGGAGGGCGTCCTCGAGGTCCTCCCGGACGGCTTCGGCTTCCTGCGCGCGCCGGACTACAACTACCTGCCGGGCCCGGACGACATCTACGTGTCTCCCTCGCAGATCCGGCGCTTCGATCTCCGCACCGGCGACACCATCTCCGGCCAGGTCCGTCCCCCCAAGGACACCGAGCGCTACTTCGCCCTGCTCAAAGTCGAGGCGATCAACTTCGAGACGCCCGAGCAGTCGCGCGACAAGACCCTCTTCGACAACCTGACCCCGCTCTATCCGATGGAACGGCTGCGGTTGGAGCACGACTCGGAAAACCTGACCACGCGGGTCATGGATCTGCTCTGCCCCATCGGCAAGGGCCAGCGCGGTCTCATCGTGGCCGCGCCCCGTACGGGCAAGACGGTCATGCTCCAGAACCTCGCCAATGCCATCGCCAAGAACCACCCCGAGGTCTATCTCATCGTGCTCCTCATCGACGAGCGACCCGAGGAGGTCACGGACATGCAGCGCTCCGTCAAGGGCGAGGTCATCTCCTCGACCTTCGACGAGCCGCCCCAGCGCCACGTCCAGGTCGCCGACATGGTCATCGAGAAGGCCAAGCGCCTGGTCGAGCACAAGCGAGACGTCGTCATCCTGCTCGACTCCATCACGCGCTTCGCGCGGGCGCACAACGCCGTGATCCCGTCCTCCGGCAAGGTCCTTTCCGGCGGCCTCGACGCCAACGCCCTCCAGCGGCCCCGGCGCTTCTTCGCGGCCGCCCGCAACATCGAGGAGGGTGGCTCTCTCACCATCATGGCCACCGCCCTCGTCGACACGGGCTCGCGGATGGACGACGTGATCTTCGAGGAGTTCAAGGGCACGGGCAACATGGAGGTGCATCTGGACCGGCGCCTCATGGACAAGCGCGTGTTCCCCACCATCAACATCGAGCAGACGGGCACCCGGAAAGAGGAGCTCCTCCTCGAGAAGGACGAGCTGCAGAAGGTGTGGCTGCTCCGCAAGGCCCTGACCCAGCTGAACCCCGTGGAAGCCATGGAGCTCCTCCTCGACAAGGTCAAGATGACGAAGAGCAACAAGGACTTCTTGAGCGCGATGAGCCAGATGGGGTAGGGCTGTATCTCCCGTTATCCCGGCATATAAATCCCCAATTTGTTGCGGTTTTGGCAGGGTCCTGGTACCATCAAGCCTTCATTCGCACTCATCAGGAGGTGGGCCGTGAAGGCTGGCATTCATCCGGAGTACGTGGACACCACGATCACTTGCAATTGCGGGGAGGTCATTCACACCCGCTCCACCCAGCCCCAGATCCGGGTGGAAGTCTGCTCCAAGTGCCATCCCTTCTTCACCGGCAAGCAGAAGTTCCTGGACACGGCCGGACGCGTCGAACGCTTCCAGCGAAAGTACAAGAGGAAGCCGATCGCGGAGGGGTAGGGGCCGGCTCGGCAGAGCGCCGCGCCACGCTGTCACTGCCCCGAGGTGCCGTCGTCCTCCGTCTCCGCGCGCGGTGACCTCGCCGTCCGCCCACTTCCCCGCGAGGGGCCGTCATGTTTGACAAGCTCCGCCAGATCGAGGACCGTTACCGCGAGCTGAACGGGTCGCTCTCCGATCCCGCCGTCCTCGCCCAGCCTGCGCTGTACGCCAAGGCGGCTAAGTCCGCCTCCGAGCTCAGCGAGGTCGTGCAGAAGTTCGAGGACTACAAGCAGCTCCTGGGCGGCCTCGAGTCGGCCCGCCGCATGGCCGCCGAGGAGCCCGATCGCGAGATGCGTGAGCTCGCCCAGGCGGAGGTCCGCGACCTCGAAGGGCGCCAGGGCAAGCTCGAGGAAGAGCTGCGCACGCTCCTCATTCCCCGGGACCCCAACGACGACAGGAACGTCTTCGTGGAGATCCGGGCGGGGGCGGGGGGAGACGAGGCCGGCCTCTTCGCGGCGGACCTCGCCCGGATGTACACGAAGTACGCCGAGCGACAGAAGTGGAAGGTCGAGCTCATGGACAAGCACGAGACCGGAGTGGGCGGCTTCAAGGAGATCGTGCTTTTCATCCAGGGCCGGGGGGCCTGGAGCCGGCTCAAGTTCGAGCGGGGTGTCCATCGCGTGCAGCGGGTGCCCGAGACGGAGTCGAGCGGGCGGACGCACACCTCCACGGTGACGGTCGCCGTCCTGCCCGAAGCCGAGGACGTGGACATCAAGGTGGAAGAGAAGGACATCCGCGTGGACGTGTATCGCTCCTCCGGCCCCGGCGGGCAGGGGGTGAACACCACGGACTCCGCCGTGCGGATCACGCATATCCCCACGGGGCTCGTGGTCACCTGCCAGGACGAGCGCTCGCAGATCAAGAACCGGGCGAAGGCCATGCGGGTGCTGAAGGCCCGGCTGCTCGAGCGCGCGCAGGACGAGCAGGCCGCCGCCATCGCCGCGGACCGCCGGAGCCAGGTGGGAACGGGGGAGCGCAGCGAGCGCATCCGCACCTATAATTTTCCTCAGGGCAGGGTCTCGGACCACCGCATCAACCTCACGCTCTATCGTCTGCCCGCCATCCTCGAGGGTGACCTCGACGAGATCGTGGACGCCCTGGCCGCGGAGGAGCAGCGCAAGAAGCTCCAGGAGCCCTCATGAGCCCCGCCCCAGGCACGATCGCGTCGAGTCTCGCGGAGGGGGCCGCGCGCCTGGGCGAGGCCGGTGTGGACAGCGCGCGACACGACGCCGAGCTGCTCCTCGCCGCCGTCCTCGGCACCGACCGCCTCTCCCTCTACGTCGAGCCGATGCGGCCCGTGGACGGGGCGGCGGCCGCCCGCTACCGCGAGCTGATCGATCGCCGCACCGGTCACGAGCCCGTCCAGTACATCCTGGGCTGGGAGGAGTTCCGGGGCCTGCGGCTGACGGTGACGCCCGATGTGCTGATCCCGCGCCCGGAAACGGAAGGACTCGTCGAGCTGACCCTCGAGCGGCTGACCGGCCTCGATCACGCGGTGGTGGCCGATGTGGGGACGGGCAGCGGAGCGATCGCGTGCGCGCTGGCGGCGGCGCGTCCCGATCTCGAGCTGCTCGCGGTCGACCAGTCCCTGGGCGCTCTCGCCGTCGCCTCGGACAACGTGCGCGCGCTCGGGCTCGCTTCGCGCGTGAGGCTTCTCGCCGGCGATCTCTTCGGCCCCCTCGCCTCGCTCCGGGGCAGCCTCGACATGGTCGTGGCCAACCCGCCCTATCTGCCCGCCATGACGCTGGCTTCGTTGCCCCCCGAGGTGGTCCGCTTCGAGCCCCGCCTGGCCCTCGACGGCGGCCCCGATGGGATGCGCGTGCTGCGGCGTCTCATCGCCGAGGCCCCGGCCCATCTGCGACCCGGGGGCTGGCTCGTCATGGAGATCGGGGAGGAGCAGGCAGGCGCGCTCGCCTCGCTGATGGCCGCCGAGGGCTTCTCGGCCATCGGGGCGAGGCGCGATCTCCGCGGCGTCGAGCGCTACATCGAGGGCTGCTGGGCCGAAGGCAAGACCGTCGTCCCCCTCACGGGGGTGGCGACGCAACGAATGAGCTGCTGATGCCCGCGCGGCTCGTGATCGAAGGCGGCGTCCCGCTCCGCGGCTTCGTCGAGGCGAGCGCGGCCAAGAACGCGGCGCTGCCCGCCATGGCGGCGAGCCTGCTCACGGCACAATCGATCGTGCTCGACAACGTGCCCAGGCTGGCCGACGTGGTGACCATGACCTCGCTCCTCGAGCGTCTCGGCGCCAAGATCACGCCGGAGGCGGACGGCGCCACGCGCTTGTCCGTCCCGAGCGTGACGACGCCCGAGGCGCCGTACGAGCTGGTCTCGACCATGCGCGCCTCCGTCGTCGTGCTCGGCCCACTCCTCGCCCGCACGGGCACGGCCCGCGTCGCCCTCCCGGGTGGCTGCGCCATCGGCGTGCGTCCCATAGACCAGCACCTGAAAGGCCTCGCCAAGCTCGGCGCCGACATCGCCATCCAGAACGGCTATGTCGAGGCGCGGGCCAGCCGGCTCAAGGGCGCGCGCATCACCACCGACCTCGTCACCGTCACGGGCACGGAGAACCTCATGATGGCCGCCGTGCTGGCCGAGGGCGTCACCGTGCTGGAGAACGCCGCCCGCGAGCCGGAGGTGGCCGACCTCGCGCGGCTCCTCACCGCCATGGGCGCGCGCATCGAGGGCGCGGGGACGGAGCGCATCGAGATCGAGGGCGTGCCCGAGCTCGGGGGCGCGCGGCACCGCGTCATTCCCGACCGGATCGAGGCGGGCACGCTGCTCGTGGCGGGGGCGATCACGGGCGGTGACGTCACTCTGACGGGCGTGACTCCGCGCCACCTCACGGCCACCCTCGCCAAGCTCGAGGAGTGCGGCGTGAGCATCACCGTCGAGGGCGATCGCGTCCGTTGCCTCGGGCCCACGCGCCCCCGGCCCGCGGACGTGATCACGAGCCCCTTCCCGGGTTTTCCCACTGACATGCAGGCGCAGATGATGGCGCTGCTCGGTCGGGCCGAGGGACTGAGCAAGATCACCGAGACCATCTTCGAGAACCGCTTCATGCATGCCGCGGAGCTCTGCCGGATGGGCGCCCTCATCGAGACCGACGGACCGTTCGCGGTGATCCGAGGGGTGGAGGCGTATCAGGGCGCTCCCGTCATGGCCACCGACCTCCGCGCATCCGCTTCCCTGGTCCTGGCCGGGCTGGCCGCGCGGGGCACCACCGAGGTTTCGCGTGTCTACCACCTGGATCGCGGCTATGAGGGGCTCGAGCGGAAGCTCCAGTCGCTCGGAGCCCGGATCGAGCGGGTGAAGACCTAGCCATGCCGGCCCTCACCGTCGCGCTGCCCAAGGGACGCCTGCTCGATCCCGCCCTCCAGCTCCTCTCCGCCATGGGCATCCAGGGCCTGGAGGCGGACACGCGCAAGCTCTTGCTCGCCGACGCCGGGCGGGATCTGCGTTTCATCTTTCTCAAGCCCGCCGACATTCCCACCTACGTCCAGTACGGTGCGGCCGACCTCGGCATCGTGGGCAAGGACATCCTGGCCGAGCAGCAGCCCGACGTCTATGAGCCGGTGGACCTGGGCTTCGGCTTCTGCCGGCTCGTGGTCGCCGAGCCCCGCGAGCTCTGGGAGCGCGACGATCCCGCCAAGTGGTCGTGGGTTCGCGTGGCCACCAAGTATCCGACCCTGACCGAGCGCTATTTCTCCGAGCGCGGCATCCAGGTCGAGATGATCCGCCTCGACGGCTCCATCGAGCTCGCCCCCCTGGTAGGGCTGGCCGAGCGCATCGTGGATCTCGTCCAGTCGGGCGAGACGCTGCGGGCCAATGGCCTCGTGGAGGTCGCCGAGATCATGACCTCGACGGCCCGGCTCATCGTCAATCGCGCCTCGCTCAAGACGGCCCATGCTCGCGTCAACGCCCTCATCGCCGCCATGCGCCAGGAAGTGGCCAAATGATGTTCGAGCCGAAGCGTGCGACGAGCCAGTGGCGAGGCACACGATGAGGCGAGGGCTGAAATGATCAGACGCCTGGACACGGCTCGGCTCGGCGCGGCCGGCGTGGCCAAGGCGCTCGCCCGCCCGCCCGCCGGCGTCGACGCGGAAGTCCACCGTCGCGTCGAGGAGATCCTGGCCGCCGTGCGCGAGAAAGGTGACGCCGCGCTCCTCGACTTCACCGAGCGCTTCGATAGCGTGCGGCTGACGGCAGGGGAGCTGGCCGTGTCGTCGGCCGAGATGGACGCGGCCCTGGGCGCGGTGGGCGAGGCGACGGTGCGGGCGCTCCGCTACGCCGCAGAGCGCATCGAGCGCTTCCACCGCGAGTGCGCCCCCCGCTCCTGGCGTATGACGGACGCGCTCGGCTCACGACTGGGGCAGGAGGTGCGCCCGCTCGATCGCGTGGCCGTCTACGTTCCGGGCGGCCGGGCCGCGTATCCGTCCACCGTGCTCATGACCGTGATCCCCGCGCGGGTGGCGGGCGTCCGGGAGATCGTGCTCGTCTCGCCGCCCCGGCGCGACAAGTCGCTCGATCCCGCCGTCCTCGCCGCGGCCCGGGTGGCGGGCATCACCGAGGCCTATCGGGTGGGCGGCGCCCAGGCGGTGGCCGCGCTCGCCTATGGCACGGAGACCATCCGCCGGGTGGACAAGATCGTCGGTCCCGGCAATATCTATGTCGCGCTCGCCAAGAGCCGGGTCTTCGGCGACGTCGGCATCGACATGGTCGCGGGGCCGAGCGAGGTCGTGGTGGTGGCCGAGGCGGGCGCCGATTCCTCCTGGGTGGCCGCCGATCTCCTCGCGCAGGCCGAGCACGACCCCATGGCGCGCGCCGTCCTCCTCACGCCCTCGGCCGCGCTCATCGATGACGTGGCCGCCGAAGTGGAGCGCCAGCTCGCGCGCTTGCCGCGCAAGGAGATCGCCGGCGCCGCCTTGAAGTCCCACGGCGCCCTGGTCTTGACGCGGAGCCTGGAGGAGGCCGTCGAGGTCGCCAATCTCCTGGCCCCGGAGCATCTCGAGCTCCAGGTCACTGATCCCGAGAGCTGGCTCGCGCGCGTACGGAATGCCGGCGCCGTCTTTCTCGGCCCGTACACGCCCGAGGTGATCGGCGACTACGTCGCCGGGCCCAACCACGTCCTGCCCACCGGAGGCACCGCGCGCTTCGCCTCGGGGCTGTCCACCGAGGACTTCGTCAAGCGCCTGAGCGTCATCGAGTACGCCAGGGCGGGGCTCGCGGAGGCGGGCCCGCACGTGGCGGAGCTCGCCCGCGTCGAGGGGCTCGACGGCCACGCCGCCGCCGCCGCGGTTCGCATCGAGAACACTGGAGGTCGGACATGAAGCCAGCGAGCGAGAAGGCCAGTCCCGAGATTCCGCGCCAGGGCCGGGTCGAGCGCCGGACCAAGGAGACGCAGATCGTGCTCCAGGTCGGCCTCGATGGCACGGGCGCCGCCAAGGTGGAGACGGGCATCCCGTTCTTCAGCCACATGCTCGAGGCCTGGGCCAAGCACGGCCTCATGGACCTGACCGTGGATGCCCGCGGCGATCTCGAGGTCGACCTCCACCACACGGTGGAGGACGTGGGGATCTGCCTGGGCAAGGCCTTCCGCGAGGCGCTGTGCGACAAGGCGGGCATCGTTCGCTACGGCGCGTCCTTCCTGCCCATGGATGAAGCCCTCCTGCACGCCGCCGTGGACATCTCGGGCCGGCCCTACCTCGTCTTCAACGTGCCGCTGCGCCGCGCGCGCATCGGCAACTTCGACCTGGAGCTGCTCGAAGACTTCTTCCGGGCCTTCGCCTTCAATGCCGAGATCACGCTGCACGTGAACATGCACTACGGTCAGAACCTCCACCACATCGCCGAGGCGGCCTTCAAGGCGGTGGGACGCGCGCTCGCCGAGGCCACGCGGCTGAACCCGCGCATCGCCGGGGTCCTCAGCACCAAGGGTAGCCTCTGACGTGATCGCGGTCATCGACTACGGCCGGGGCAATCTGGGCAGCGTGGAGAACGCCCTGGGGCGTCTCGGGATGCGGGCGGTGGTGACCCAGGACCCGCGCGTCATCGAGGATGCGCGCGCCCTCGTCCTGCCCGGTGACGGGGCTTTTCACGACGCCATGAGCAATCTCCACTCCCTCGGCCTGCTCGAGCCGCTCAAGGCGGCCCTCGACGAGGGTCGCCCCTTTCTCGGCATCTGCCTCGGCTACCAGCTCCTCTTCACGGAGAGTGAGGAGTTCGGCCAGGGCAAGGGGCTCGACGTCATTCCCGGGACGGTCCGTCGCTTCCCGGGCGGGCTCAAGGTGCCGCACATGGGCTGGAACACCGTCGAGCATCGGGGCGACTTGCCCATCTTCGACGGCATCCCCTCGGGCGCTCATTTCTACTTCGTGCACTCGTACTACCCGAGCGCCACCGATCCCTCGCTGTCCGCGGCCACCTGCACCTACGGGGTGACCTTTCCCGCCGCGGTGGGACGGGGCACGCTCTTCGCCACGCAATTCCACCCCGAGAAGAGCCAGCGTTGGGGGTTGAAGCTGCTCGAGAACTTCGCGGCCTTCGTGCGGGACGGGCGGAGCTGATGCTGGTCATTCCCGCCATCGACCTCCGTCACGGCCGCTGTGTGCGCCTGCATCAAGGGCGCGCGGAGGCGGAGACGGTCTTCTCCGACGATCCCGTGGCCATGGCCCGCCGCTGGGAGGTGGAGGGCGCTCCTCGCCTGCACGTGGTGGATCTCGACGGCGCTTTCGGCGGCGGACCCGCCCAGGCCGCGCTGATCGGCGAGATTGTCCGCGCCGTGAAGATCCCCGTGGAGGTGGGGGGAGGACTGAGGGCGGCAGAGCACGTGCAGGCCGTGCTCGACGCGGGGGCGCGCTGGGCCATCGTGGGCACGCGGGCCGCGCTCGACCCCGCCTTTCTCGGCGACATCTGCCGCCGCTTCGAGGATCGGATCATCGTGGGGGTCGACGCCTCGGACGGCCACGTCGCCGTGGACGGCTGGACCCGCGTCCTGGAGCTGGAAGCGGTGGCCTTGGGGCGCGACGCCGCTGCGGCGGGGGCGGCGGCCATCATCTACACGGATATCGCGCGGGACGGTACCGAGGGCGGCCCCAACCTGTGGAGCACGGAGGCGATGGCCCGCGCCGCCGCCATCCCGCTCTTCGCCTCCGGCGGCGTGGGCTCTCTGGAGGATATCCGCCAGCTCGCCACCATCCCGGGCGTCGATGGCGTCATCGTCGGCCGCGCGCTCTACAGCGGGGCGGTGGATCTCCGCGCCGCGGTAGCGGAGGCCCGCTAACCGCCATGCTCTGCAAGCGCCTCATTCCGTGCCTCGACGTCCACGCGGGCCGCGTGGTCAAGGGCGTGCGTTTCGTGGATCTCCGTGACGCGGGCGATCCCGTGGAGGCCGCGCGCGCCTATGACGTCCAGGGCGCCGACGAGCTGGTCTTCCTCGACATCACCGCCTCCCACGAGGAGCGGGGCATCATGCTCGACGTGGTGCGCCGGACGGCCGAGGGCATCTACATGCCCCTCACCGTGGGCGGGGGCGTGCGGAGCATCGAGGACATCCGGACCTTGTTGCGCGCGGGCGCGGACAAGGTCTCCCTCAATACCGCGGCCCTCGAGCGCCCCGAGCTGATCCGCGAGGCGGCGCAGCGCTTCGGCAGCCAGTGCATCGTGGTGGCAATCGACGCCAAGCGCGAGCCGAACCCTCCGCTGCGGTGGAGCGTCTACACGCATGGCGGCCGCCGGTCGACGGGCCGCGACGCGGTCGCCTGGGCGCGCGAGGTCGAGGCGCTCGGAGCCGGGGAGATCCTCCTCACGAGCATGGACCGTGACGGCACCGGTGACGGCTACGACCTCGAGCTGACGCGGGCGGTGTCCGAGGCGGTCACCGTCCCCGTGATCGCCTCGGGAGGAGCGGGGAGTCTCGAGGATCTCCGGACGGGCGTGATCGAAGGCAAGGCCGACGCCTTGCTCGTCGCCTCCATGTTCCACTTCGGCCGCCACACCATCGGCGAGGCCAAGGCCTATCTCCGCGATCGCGGCGTTGCCGTGAGGCTCGAGCCGTGAGCCCCGGTTCCTCGCCATGACCACCGAGCTGAAATGGGACGGCCAGGGGCTCATTCCCACCGTGGCCCAGGAGACGGAGACGGGCGAGGTGCTCATGGTCGCCTGGATGGACCGCGAGGCCCTCGCCAAGACGCTGGAGACGGGGCTGGCCCACTACTGGTCGCGCGAGCGGCGGGCCCTCTGGCGCAAAGGCGAGACGTCCGGACACACCCAGCACGTCGACGGCGTCTTTGCGGACTGCGATCGCGACACCCTCCTGGTCCAGGTGCACCAGGCCGGCGTCGCCTGCCACACGGGCGCGCGGACCTGTTTCTTCACCCGGCTCGCGGGAAGCGCGTCGCCGTCCCCGGCGGGGGCGGGCCCGGCCGTGCTCGAGGTGGTGGAGCGCGTGCTCCAGTCGCGCAAGGTGGAGCGTCCGGCCGGCTCCTACACCGCGGCGCTCTTCGAGCGCGGCGAGGCGCAGATCTGCCGGAAGATCGGCGAGGAGGCGACCGAGGTGGTGACGGCGGCCCTCGGCGGCGAGGGCGACGGGCGCGTCGTATCGGAGGTGGCCGATCTCTGGTTCCACAGCATGGTCCTCCTCGCCTCTCGCGGCATCCCGCTGCGCCGGGTCTTCGAAGAGCTCGCGCGGCGCCACGGGGAGAAGAGCACGGCATGAGGTCATCCGCGCTCGGGCCGATGGCCTTTCCCATTCTCGCCCTCGTGGCCGCGGGCTGCAGCGCGGGGCGGATCGAGAGCGGCGTGTACTATTCGTCCAAGGGGTATCACGTGAGTCTGCCGTCCCCGGGCTGGTTGGTGAAGCGCGGAGGCGCCGCCGACCTCGAGCTCCAGCGCGCGGCGCCGCCGGGCGGCATGCTCGCCGACGCCACCTGCGAGAGCAAAGAGGTTCGGCGTCCGCTGGATGTGCTGACTCGACACCTCACCTTCGGTCTCAAGGAACGGGTGGTCGAGGATAGCGGCCCCCTCACCGTGGGCGGGTGGCCCGCGCAGCGCGCCGTGCTCCGGGGCAGCGTCGACGGCACTCCCGTCAGGGTCGAGGCCATCGTGGTCAAGGGCGATCACTGCGTCTACGATTTTCTCTACGTGGCGCCGCCCGAGGCCTTCGACTCCGGCCGAGCCGATTTCCAGGCTTTCGTGGAGAGCGTGAACGGGAGCGCCCGATGAGCGCTTGCGCGAAGAGGCCCCCAACTCGCGCCTCCTCCTCCACCGGGAGACCATTCCGATGAGCGCTTGCGCGAAGAGGCCCCCAACTCGCGCCTCCTCCTCCACCGGGAGACCATTCCGATGACCGCGTGGGCGTACGTGCGGCGCCAGGGGCAGGAATCCGTGGCGTGGTACGGCGGGCTCGGCCTCCTCGCCATCGAGGCCGCGCGCAACGTCAGGCTCCCGCCCTCCTACCTGATCATCGTGGCCCAGCAGATCGACCTGATCGGCGTGCGCTCGCTCCTCGTCGCTCTCACGGCCGGGCTCTTCACGGGCATGGTCCTCGCCCTCCAGAGCGCCGTGAACATGGCGCGGTTCGGGGCGGAGAATTACGTCGGACCCATCGTGGCCCTGTCGATGCTGCGCGAGCTCGGGCCGGTGCTCACGGCCATCCTGGTGGGGGGCAAGGTCGCCTCCGGCATCACGGCGGAGCTGGGCTCCATGAAGGTGACGGAGCAGATCGACGCGCTCCGTGCCCTCGGCGTCAACTACGTCAAGAGGCTGATCGTGCCGCGCCTGCTCGCCGCCCTCGTGGTGTTCCCGCTCGTGACCATCCTGGCCGATGCCGTCGGTCTCTTCGGCGGCATGCTCGTCGTGGTCTTCGACCGTGGCGTCGATGGCTATCTCTACTGGAACACCATCTCGTACTGGGTGGTCATGCGCGATTTCCTGACGGGCCTCGCCAAGAGCGTGGTCTTCGGCGGGCTCGTCACCCTCATCGGGTGCTACAACGGGCTCGGCACCGAGGGCGGCACCGAGGGGCTGGGCCGCTCCACCACCGACACGGTGGTCCAGGTCGCCATGTCCGCGGCGTGAGCCTGACCCTTCGCAAGGGCACCACGCTGGCCGTCATGGGCGGGAGCGGCGCGGGCAAGACCGTGCTCCTGCGCATCACGGACGGGCTGATCCGGCCCGACGCCGGACAGGTGGCGCTCTTCGGCACTCGCATCGAGCGCATGCGCGAGGAAGCGATGCTGCCGCTCCGGAAACGCGCCGGCTTCGTGTTCCAGGGCGCCGCCCTCTTCGACTCGCTCTCCGTCTTCGAGAACGTCGCCTTCCCGCTGCGCGAGCACACCAGCATGTCGCTGGGGGAGATCACGGACCGCGTCCATCGATTCCTGTCTCTGGTGGGACTGCCCGGCGTGGACGACCTCCTGCCCGCGGAGCTCTCGGGCGGTATGCGCAAGCGGGTGGGCATCGCCCGCGCCCTCGTGCTCGAGCCCGAGGTCGTCTTCTTCGACGAGCCCACGGCCGGGCTCGACCCCACCAACGCCAGGCTGGTGGCCGAGCTGATGGCCTCCCTCCGCTCCGGCGTCTGCGACACCGCCATCGTGGTCACCCACGACATCGAGTTCGCCAACATGATCGCCGACCAGATGGCCATTCTCCACCAGGGGCGGATTGCGGACATCGGCACCCCGGCCGAGATGCGCGCCTCGTCCAACCCCGACGTCCGCCGCTTCCTCGCGGGCGAGCTCCGCGAAGAATGACCATGATGTTCGAGCCGGCCGCAGGTGTGGCAGTTCAAGCTGAAGGGCGGGCCCGGAGGCGAGGGCTGAGTGGATCAGCGGCGAGGCGAGGGCTGAATAGACATGCCTGACCGCCGCTTCCTCGCCCTTCAGCTCCGCATCGGCGGTTTCGTCCTCCTGGCGCTGGGCGTCTTCTTCGCCATCATCTATCTGCTGGGCGCCCGCGCCCGCTACTTCGAGAGCAAGTACGAGCTGGTGGCCGAGTTCACGGAGGTCGGAGGCCTCATCGAAGGCGCCACCGTGCGCCTGGCGGGCGTCCAGATCGGCCGGGTCACGGACGTGACCCTGTCTCCCAAGGCGGGCAGCAAGGTGCGGGTGACCATGACGGTGGCGCGGCGCTTCCACGACCGCATCCGCCGCGATTCCGAGGCGCGCATCGCCACCCAGGGCCTGCTCGGCGACAAGATCGTGGAGATCACCAGCGGCTCGCCGGATGCTCCGCCCCTCGCGCCCGGGGAGACGCTGACCTCACGCGAGGCGTTCGAGATGGGGCGTATGTTCGCCGAGGGCGCCGGCACGCTCGCCGCCGTCAACCAGCTGGTGTCGACGCTGCGCGCCACGATCGATCGGCTCGACAAGAGCGGCGCCGTGGACGATCTCGGCGCGGCCGCCAGCTCCGCGCGCCGGATCACCAATGAGGTCGAGAAGGGGCGGGGGTGGCTCCACGTCCTCATCTACGAGGAGCCGGAAGCTCTCCGACGGCTCAATGCCATCCTCGTCTCGGCGGAATCGCTCATGGCTCGGACGGAAAGTGGGGAGAGCGCCGTCGGCGTCCTGCTCTCCAAGGACAGCGCGAAGTCCGGTCGCGCGCTCCTGGCCGCCCTCGACGCGCTGGGGCGGGCCGCGGAGAAGCCGGGACCCAGCGACGGCCTGCTCCCGGCTCTCCTCTTCGACCCCGAGTTCCGTCCGGTGGCGCGGGACCTCCAGGTCCTCGCCCGGAATTTCCGTGAGGTGTCCGAGAAGATCGCGCGAGGGGAAGGGGTGCTGGGGGGACTGCTTCAGGGGGGAAACGAGGATGGCGTGGGGCAGGCGGGCGCGGACGTGCGGGCCGCCCTCGCCAATCTCCGCGCGGTGAGCGAGAAGCTCAATTCCGGCGAGGGTACCCTGGGGAAGCTCGTGGTCGACCCGACGCTGTACGAGAGCATGGTCTCGTTTCTCGAGGGCGCGCAGCGCAGCTTTCTCCTGCGCGCCCTCATACGCTCCACGATCAAGACCGGCGACCGGGCCAAGGAACAAGTCGTGGCGCCAAAACCCTGATGCCCAAGAACCGATCGGTCTATCGCTGTCAGACTTGCGGCTTCGCGGCGCCGAAGCCCGGCACCTGCCCGGACTGCGCCCGCACGGGGAGCTTCGTCGCCCTGATCGAGGAGCGGCCCCTCGCCTCGCGCTCCGAGCGCCCCAAGCTGGCCGCGGGCGCCAAGCCCATGCCCATCGGCGATATCGCCGTCGAGGCGGGCGAGCGGATCCTCACGGGCATCGGCGAGCTCGATCGCGTCCTGGGGGGCGGTGTGGTGCCGGGCTCGCTGGTCCTGATCGGAGGCGATCCCGGCATCGGCAAGTCCACCCTGCTCCTCCAGGCCTGCCGGGCCCTGGCCGAGCGCCAGGGGCCGGTACTCTATGTCTCGGGCGAGGAGTCGGCGGCCCAGGTCAAGCTGCGCGCGAATCGGCTCGGGATCGCCCCCAAGGCGCTCTACTTCCTCGCGGAGACGGATCTCCAGGTCATCGAGGCGCACGCGACCGAGCTCCGGCCGCGCGCCCTCATCGTGGACTCGATCCAGACCGTCTTCCTGCCCGGGCTCGAGTCGGCGCCGGGCAGCGTCAGCCAGGTGCGCGAGTGCGCCGCGCGGCTCATGCTCCTGGCCAAGGGGCGCGGCATGGCGGCCTTCCTCGTCGGCCACGTCACCAAGGACGGAGCCATCGCGGGGCCTCGCGTGCTCGAGCACCTCGTCGACACCGTGCTCTACTTCGAAGGCGAGCAGCACCACGCCTATCGGATCCTGCGTGCCGTCAAGAACCGCTTCGGGTCGACCAATGAGATCGGCGTGTTCGAGATGGGTGAGCTCGGGCTCGCCGAGGTGTCGAACCCGTCCGGCTTCTTCCTCGCCGAGCGCCCGCGGGGCGCCGCGGGCTCCGTCATCGTCTCGAGCCTCGAGGGCACCCGACCCCTCTTGCTCGAGATGCAGGCTCTCGTCACCCCGGCCAGCTTCGGGACGCCGCGCCGCACGGTGCTGGGGGCCGACTACAATCGCGTCTGTCTGCTCCTGGCCGTGCTGGAGAAGCGGCTCGGGTTCCCGCTCCAGAGCCAGGACGTGTTCGTCAACGTGGCGGGAGGCGCGCGCGTGACCGAGCCCGCCTCCGACCTCGGCATCGCCATCGCGGCGGCCTCGAGCTTCCTCGATCGGCCCGTGCGGGGCGACGTGGTGATCATGGGCGAGGTCGGGCTGACCGGCGAAGTGCGCGCGGTGGCGGGCTTCACGGCGCGGCTCAAGGAGGCGGCTGCCCTCGGGTTCGCGGCCGCGGTGGTGCCCCAGAACAATCTCGGGGGCAAGAATCTGGCGGGGGAAGCCACGCATCCCCTTAACGTTCAGGGAGTGGGCTCGGTGGACGAGGCGGTCAAGACACTGCTCGGGCAGTGAAAGGCGATCATGGCCATCATCATCGTGCGCATAGTCATGCTGGGGGCGGCGACGGCAGCCGGAATGGCCTTCGGCCCCGCCCTCGGCATCCCCGCGACCAACTGGTGGCTGGCCGGCGCCGGCTTTCTCTTCGGCGTCCTCGCCGTCCTGCTGGAATGGCAGGCGCGGCGCATCCCGGTCGACCGGCTCTTCTGGGGCGCCATGGGCGGCATCGTGGGCCTGGGACTCGGGCTGGGGCTGGGCACCGCCGTGGGCGCCGTCGCTCCGGACGCAGGCCCGCTCGGCCGCGGCCTCTTCGGGCTGCTCCTGACCTACCTGGGCGCCTCGGTCGCCCTCGCCAAGCGCGATGAGCTCGAGGACATGTCGACCAAGCTCTTTCCCAAGACGGCGGCCAGGCGCCAGGGCTTCAAGATCCTCGACACCTCGGTGATCATCGACGGGCGCATCGTGGACCTCTCCGAGGTCGGCTTTCTCGAAGGCACGCTCGTCATCCCCCAGTTCGTGCTGCGCGAGCTCCAGCAGATCGCCGATTCGCCCGATCCCCTCAAGCGCAATCGGGGCAAGCGCGGCTTCGACGTGCTCCAGCGGCTCCAGCGGCTGCCCGGCGCCACCGTGCGGATCGAGGACCAGGACTTCCCGCAGGTGCGGGAAGTCGACCGCAAGCTGATCGAGCTCGCCAAGGCCATGGGCGGCAAGGTCGTGACCAACGACTACAACCTCAACAAGGTCGCCGAGCTCTCGGGGGTCTCGGTGCTCAACGTCAACGAGCTGGCCAACGCCCTGCGTCCGGTGGTGCTGCCGGGCGAGCTCGTCCACGTCCACGTGGTCAAGGAAGGCAAAGAAGCCGGGCAGGGCGTGGCCTATCTCGACGACGGCACCATGGTGGTGGTGGACCACGGCAAGCGCTTCATCGGCCAGCAGGTGAGCGTCACCGTCACCTCGGTCCTCCAGACCACCGCGGGCCGCATGATCTTCTCCCGGTTGAAGGACGAGGAGGGGTCGCGATGACCTGCGGGTTGAACGGAGCCCCCATGCGAAGGGGGGGAGTGCGGGGGCCATTTCGAGGCCCCCGCTTCCCAAGGAACGAGGGCTCGCGGTGAGAAAGGCCGTCGCCCTGGTTCCCGCGGCCGGCTCCGGCACTCGCCTGGGCGGACGTCAGCCCAAGCAGTACCTCGTGCTCGGCGGCGCTCCGCTCCTCGTCCACACCCTCCGTGCCCTCGCGCGCTGCCCATCCGTCGAGGGCGCGGTGGTGGCGGTTTCCGAGGACAGGATCGAGGCGACCCAGTCCCTGCTCCGGCGCTTTCGAGTGCCGCGCGTGCTCGCGGTCGTCGCGGGAGGAGAAGATAGGCAGGATTCGGTGCGGCTCGGCCTGGACGCCGTGTCCTCCGAGGCGGCCTGGGTGGTGGTCCACGACGCCGTCAGGCCCATGATCACCCCCGACCTCGTCGAGCGCGTGCTCGCGGCCGCGCGCATCCCGGGCGCCGCCACCTGCGGCTGGCCCGTGCGCGAGACGGTCAAGCTCGTCAAGGACTCCGTCGTCGACAGGACGCTGCCTCGGGAGGGCCTGTGGCTGACGCAGACGCCGCAGGCCTTTCGCCGGGAGCTCTTGCGCGAGGCGCACGACAAGGCGGCGCGAGAAGGGTTCCGCGGCACCGACGACGCGATGCTGGTGGAGCGTCTGGGCGGCCGGGTGGCCATGGTCGAGGGCCTGGCCCAGAACATCAAGATCACGACGAAGGAGGATCTCAAGACCCTGCGGACGCTCCTCGGGAAGCGCCCATGACCACGTCGCGCAGCGGCCTGGGATTCGACCTCCACCCGCTCGTGGACGGCCGCCCGCTCGTGCTGGGCGGCATCACCGTCCCGTCTTCGCGTGGGCTGGGAGGGCACTCGGATGCCGATGTCCTGACGCACGCCGTGTGCGAGGCCCTCCTGGGCGCCCTCGCCCTGGGCGATCTCGGGCGCATGTTCCCCGACACCGATCCGCGCTGGAAGGGCGTGTCGAGCCTCGTCCTCCTCGAGGGGGTGATGGAGGCGCTCGCCCGCAAGGGGGCGCGCCCCGTCAATCTCGACGCCACGGTCATCTGTCAGGAGCCGCGGCTCGGCTCCCATCTTCCCGCCATGGCCGAGCGGCTCGCCAAGATCATGGGCGTGGCGCCCGATCAGGTGAGCGTCAAGGCCAAGAGCCCCGAGCACCTGGGCCTCCTCGGCCGCGGCGAGGGCATCGCCGCCATGGCCGTGGTGAGCGTGGAGGTGCCGTGATGGCGCTCCGGATCTTCAACACCCTCACCCGCCGCAAGGAGGACTTCGTCCCCCTCATCCTGGGCGAGGCGCGCATGTACGTGTGCGGGGTCACCGTCTACGACCTCTCCCATATCGGGCACGCGCGCAGCGCCCTGTCATTCGACATCATCCGCCGCTATCTCGCTTTCAAGGGATTCAAGGTGACGTTCGTCAAGAACTTCACCGATGTGGACGACCGGATCATCCGCCGCGCCAACGAGGAAGGCGTGGAGGCGACGGTGATCTCGGAGTGCTACATCGCCGAGTACCGGGCGGACATGGCCTCCCTCGGGATCAAGGCGCCCGACGTCGAGCCCAAGGCGACGGAGCACGTCCCGCAGATGCTCGAGCTGATCGAGCGGCTGCTGAAGCGCGGAATAGCCTACGTGCTGGAAGGCGACGTGTACTTCGAGGTGCGCCGCTTCCCGACGTACGGAAAGCTCTCGGGCAAGAATCTCGACGAGCTCGAGGCGGGAGCCCGCGTGGACGTCGACGAGCGCAAGCGCGATCCGCTCGACTTCGCGCTGTGGAAGGCGGCCAAGCCCGGCGAGCCTTCGTGGCAATCCCCGTGGGGCCCCGGCCGGCCGGGCTGGCACATCGAGTGCTCCGCCATGGCCATGCAGTACCTGGGCGAGACCTTCGACGTCCACGGCGGCGGCGAGGATCTGATCTTTCCGCACCACGAGAACGAGATCGCCCAGTCCGAAGGCGCCACGGGCAAGCCCTTCGTGCGCTGCTGGGCCCACAACGGCTTCGTGAATCTCGCGTCGGAGAAGATGTCCAAGTCGCTGGGCAACACCCTCTCGATCAAGGACATGGTCCAGCGGCACGAGCCGGAGGCGCTCCGCCTCTACTTTCTCGGCACGCACTATCGCCACCCGCTCGAGTTCGCCGACGAGCGGGTGAGCGAGTCGGCCAAGGCCCTCGGGCGCCTGCAGGCCCTCGTGGAAGAGGCGGAGCGGATCGGAGGCAAGGGCACGCCCAAGCCGGGCCCCGACGGCGGCGTCTTCGATGAGGTCGCCGCGCATCGCGAGCGCTTCGAGGCGGCCATGGATGACGACTTCAACACCCCTCAGGCCCTCGGGGTCCTCTTCGACCTGGCCCGATTCCTTCAGGGGGCCCGGACGCAGCTCGAGCAGGGACGCGTGGGGGCGGGCCCGTTTCTCATGGGCGTGGGCGAGCTCGTCACTCTCGGGCGCGTGCTGGGGCTGCTCGAGCTCGGCGCGCGAGCCCCGGCGCCCGTCGATCCACAGCTCAAGGCGCGCGTGGAGTCCCTCGTGTACCTCCGCGAGCAGGCGCGCAAGCAGCGGGACTTCGCCGAGGCCGATCGCCTCCGGGACGAGCTGGTGAGGCTCGGCGTCACCCTGAAGGACACGCGCGACGGCACGACCTGGACGCTGGCTCCGTGAGCGCAGACGCCACCCAGGAGACGCCGCTCTTCGGTCGCAATCCCGTGCTCGAGCTGCTGCGCGCGCGCAGCCGTCGCGTCGAGGAAGTCGCCGTCCTGTCCGAGGGACGGGGACCGGCGCTGCAGGAGCTGGTGACGCTCGCGCGTGGTCGCGGCGTGAAGATCTCCTTCCGCACGCGCGACCAGCTCACGGCCATCGCGGGCACGCCGCATCATCAAGGAGTGGTGGCGCGGGTGGCCGAGGCGACGTACGCTTCGCTCGAGGAGTTGCTCGCCATTCCCGGCCAGCGCGGGGAGCCGGCGTTCTTTCTCGTTCTCGATCAGGTCCAGGATCCGAGAAATCTCGGAGCGATTCTCAGATCAGCCGAGGCGACGGGAGCGCATGGGGCAATCGTGCCCAAGCACCATGCGGCCGGGCTCACGGGGGCCGCGGCCAAGTCGGCCATGGGGGCTGTCGAGCATTTGGCTGTTGCGCGGGAGACGAATCTCGTGCAATCTCTTGAAATATTGAAGAAAGAGGGCCTCTGGGTAGTGGGCTCTACAGTCCGGGGAGGTCAGGCCCCTTCGGAGATAGACCTGACCGGCCCCCTGTGCTTGGTCCTCGGTGGTGAAGGCCCTGGTCTGAGGCCACTGGTGGCCAAAACCTGCGACTTTCTCGCCAGCATTCCCATGCGGGGTCGGGTCAACTCCCTCAACGTCTCGGCAGCGGCTGCCATCCTCTGCTACGAAGTCCAGCGTCAGCGAGTGGCCAAACAGCCAAAATTGTCTTGACTTCCAGGTACCTCGAAACTAAAGTGAAGTTTTGCGACTGCTGGCGTAGCTCAGGGGTAGAGCAACTGCCTTGTAAGCAGTGGGTCGGGGGTTCAAATCCTCCCGCCAGCGCCAGACATTTCAAGGGGTTACAGTCTGAAGAACCAGCGGGGAGATACCCAAGTGGCCAAAGGGGGCAGACTGTAAATCTGCTGGCGAACGCCTTCGGAGGTTCGAATCCTCCTCTCCCCACCATTTTCTGGGGCGAAGGGTTTCGCGCCGAGAGGGAGTGCGGGAATAGCTCAGCGGTAGAGCGCCAGCCTTCCAAGCTGGGGGTCGCGGGTTCGAATCCCGTTTCCCGCTCCACTTGGGCTCCAGCGTCCTGGACTCCGACACGTGGGACGGCGGCGAGTCACATGATCCAGGCCCATGTAGCTCAGTTGGCAGAGCACGCCCTTGGTAAGGGCGAGGTCTCCGGTTCAATCCCGGACATGGGCTCCATCACTTCGGACGAACGAGCACGACAGGGCGAACGGTGGAAGGACTAGGGAGGCGAGCCAAGGATGGCCAAGGCGAAATTCGATCGGTCGAAGCCGCACGTGAACATAGGGACGATCGGGCACATCGACCACGGGAAGACGACGCTGACCTCGGCGATCACGAAGGTGCTGCACACGAAGTACAGCGGGGTGGCGGTGCGGG
>WNFC01000493.1_pt1 | contig 41505 bp, 35 predicted proteins | sample 5400541 | NCBI WGS metagenome assembly WNFC01 (sample SAMN13153342, study PRJNA577476) | soil metagenome | isolation source: 120 cm saprolite under Douglas fir tree site 2 hole 2 replicate 1 | place: USA:California | collected 2015-04-18 | reverse complement strand
CGTATTATTGTCGTGGCCAAGGCGACGATCCACGAGTCCACGCGAAACAGATAAAACCATTTTCCCCACAGGCTCCTTTCGCTGGCGAAAGAGTTAGACCGCTCGCGGCATTTCACGCCTTCAGCGTGATATCGCTACAATCTCTGGCATCCTTGAATGCGGTATGCAGAGTAGTGGTACAGTTTGAAGTCGGCTATCGGAATAAAACAGAAGCGATTGTTCTGGTTCGAGCCCAGCCGTCTTCAGACGGCTTTCCCGAAGGGTTGCTAGACCAGCGCTTTTAGAGTCTGGGGTCTCTTTGAATTGACCCCGAGTCATTCGGGCTAAAGCCTCACGCAAAGCCCGTTAACGGGCTTCGGATCTCTTGCGCCTGTACCCGGGCGTAAAACGCCCGGTCTAGTAACCCTGCGGGAAAGCCGCGTGAACGCGGCTCAAAGAAGGGCGACCTGGATCTCTTGCGCCTGTACCCGGGCGTAAAACGCCCGGTCTAGTAACCCTGCGGGAAAGCCGCGTGAACGCGGCTCAAAGAAGGGCGACCTTCTCCATCGTCGAGGGCCAACACCATATGATTGCAAACCGGGAATCCATCAGTAACTGACCGTCCAACCTTGAAGATGTACCACTACAGTATCAGCGAAGCGGCTGAGTTGCTGCGCCAAAGAAAGATCTCACCGGTGGATCTCGCCACCGCCTGCCTGGATCGCATCGAGCGTCTTAATCCCTTGCTCAATGCTTTCATCACCGTCACCCATGAGGGTGCGATGGCCCAGGCGCGCGTGGCCGAAGACGAGATTCACCGCGGCATGTGGCGCGGTCCACTGCACGGCATTCCGATCGGTTTGAAGGACCTGATCGATACGGCCGGGGTTCGCACTACGTGCGGCAGCGCTTTATTTGCGGACCGGGTGCCAACTGAAGATGCGTTTGTGGTGCAACGTCTGAAGCGCGCTGGCGCAGTGCTGCTTGGTAAACAGAACCTGCAGGAATTTGCTTACGGAGGGACCTCGGCATCAAGCCACTTCGGCGCGGTGCACAATCCCTGGAACCCGAAACTTATCGCCGGAGGCTCTTCGGGCGGGTCTGCAGCCGCGGTGATTCGCGAGCCGGCAGCTTTTTGCGGCATCGTAGGCTTCAAGCCAACCTACGGGCGCGTGAGTACTCGCGGAGTGTTTCCTCTCTCATGGTCGCTGGATCACGTCGGACCGATCTGTCGTAACGTCAGGGACGCCGCCCTCATGCTGGAAGCGATTGCCGGCTACGACGTCCTGGATGTTACCTGCGTCGATTGGCCCCCCGAACAATACGCACAGTACGCGAACGCTTTGAGCAGCAAGACTGCCTTCCGAATTGGCCTGGTGCGTCAGCCTTTCTTCGAAGACCTCGACAGGGACATTGAGCTGGCAATAAATGAAGCCATTGAAGTCATTCGCAGAATGTCTTTCGAAGTCATAGAAGTCGATCTTCCTTCAGTACCAACTGCTGTGCAGGCACCCGAAGTTTACGCCATCCATAAAGACTACTTTACCAACTCCCCTGAGTTGTATCGCCCATGGATGCGAGAACGACTGGCCCAGGCAGCGACTGCAAACACAGCTGCGTACGTTACGGATCGTTTCGCGCTTGAACGCGTGCGACGGACGGTCAACGACGTGTTTGCTGAAGTCGATTTATTGATCACACCGACCACTCCCGTGCCCCCGATAACGATCGAGGAAGCCTCGAATATGTCGCCAAACCCGGCAGGCGAGATATGGCTGCGCAATACTCGGCCCTTCAATGCTTACGGCTTGCCCACGATCTCTATTCCAACTGGTTTCACCAGCGCTGGACTGCCAATCGGTTTGCAAATCGCCGGACCACGCTTTGGCGAGGGAAGAGTGTTGGCGTTTGCTCACGCTTTTGAGCAGAGTACAGATTGGCATAAATGCATGCCGACGTTAGCGGACCTGCGGTGAGGTTGGATCCCTGGGTTGGAAACCAGATCGGGGTTGGGCCTGCGATTTCTGCGATCTTGCTTGACGCTTCAGAATTGATTCTTAAGCGCCAAAGGCGCGAAATGTAATAGCCTGGGCCAACGGCCCAGGGAGAAAGCAATTTTCACACTAGCCAGCGCTGAAAGCGCGCGATTAATCGATGAATGCGACAACGCAACGCTGCTTGAAATCGATCTCATTCCGCGCCTTCAGCGCTTAATAACTTAACTTTTCTATTGTACCTGGGGCATTGCCCCAGGCTATTACATTTCGCGCCGTTGGCGCTTTGGTGTCCCTTCCTCAGCCGCGAGCCGCTTGCACCCTGGTCCCGTAGTCGAGCGATGCATACAACTTGCCCGTCCCTGTGGCGCCACGGAGACTGGGGTCAGACTGGCGATTTGCGATTCTCTGTCGCTCGCCACTGTTGTATTCTCGAATGATCTCGGGGCCAGCTTTTTAGAATCGCAAGATCGAAGGCCTGACCCCGGTTTGATTTCGCAGATTGGCATAAACGCGCGCCGACGTTACCTTACATTGAATCAATGAATCAATGAATCAATGAATCATTGTATCAATGGATCAATGGCCTGACCGGCCGAGTCCGGCATCCGACAATTTGTTTGATAACCAGACTTGACGGAGCGTAGCGCACGGTTTTATACGGAAGAGAACTTAGGTCGCCGGGTTTAATACGGAACCAGATATACATTGTTGGGCGTCACTCCACTCGCACCTCACTGCCGTTGGCGAACCCGCTTAAGCTCGCTTGTCTTGCGTGCTTTTGGAGGCAAGGCTTCCACATACGCTACCCCCGATTCGATCCAGTACTTGAGCGATGAATTGCTCTTTATTCCGGGCGCGCTGATAAACACATAGCCCTTCATCGCTCGCCCAGTAAAATCCATCTCCCGTACATGTGGCTGCCTTAGAGCGTCCGCGTACCTATCAGGCCCTACACGAACCATGAGATCCGTATTGACGACACCACAGGCCATGTTGCCGTTGAGCGTAAAGCACACACCCCCAAACATTCGCCGCTCAGCGGTGCCACGCGTGCGCCCCAGTACCGCGCGGACACGCTCGACCAGTTGTTCATCACAGGACATGCTCGCCTCCTTTAACGCTTGCAAAATGCAAGTCTTACATGATAACTTGTATTTCGCAAGTAGTAGTGGCAACCTCGGCGCATGCCAACAAGAAAACACCAACGCCGGTCTGACTGCCCGATAAGCTATGCGCTAGACATCTTCGGGGAGAAGTGGACCTTGTTGATTATTCGGGACATGTTGTTCAAGCAGAAGCGGCGCTATGGCCAGTTCGCTGACTCAGAAGAGAAAATCTCAACCAACATCCTTGCAGATCGCCTGGTCAAGCTCGAAGCTGAGGGGCTTATTACGAGGCAAGCTGACCCAGAGAATGGCCGCCAAGTTGTCTACGCCTTGACTTCCAAGGCACTCGATCTTGCCCCGATGCTGATCGAGATGATCCTTTGGTCAGCCAAATATGATCCTCACTCCGCTGCTGACCGAGCATTCATTCGCAAAGCCAAGAGCGATCGGGAGAAACTGATAAAGGATGTCAAATCTCGCGCGCAGGGGTAGCGCCTGGGCAAGGGTGAAACGCAATAATTACAACCGGGAGTATAACTCAATGAAAAAACATCTTTTGGCCGTACTCGCGTATGTAGTAGCAACTTTCGGGACGCAAGCCGTGTCGCATTTCGCCGTGAACGCTCAACACTACGCGTCGGTCACCTATCTGCGCAAAGAACCGATCTTTGCGTTCGGTGTGCTGGTAATGTTCATTCAGGGGAGCGTCCTCGCATACCTGTACACACAAGCGGTGGGCTCCGTGAGATCAATCGCGGGTGCCGTCAAGTTTGCGTGGTTGGCTGGCGCGTTCCTGGTAAGCTACATCGCGCTTGGCGAGGCGGCGAAATACAGCGTTCCGGCGGTTGTTTCGTGGATCGGCGTCGAAACCATAGCCGGTATTGTGCAGTTCACTATCTACGGTGTTCTACTCGGTCTCGTGTACCGCGATCGAGAAAGCGGATAACAGTGAGTTCATCCGCAGGTGAAGACGCCCAACAATTCGTTGCAGGTGAGCGCGGGATAGTGCTTTTCTCAACTAGCTTTGTCCGGCGCGGCTTGCGTGCCACCGCCCGCGCCATCTGAACTCAACCGTTAGGCCACTCGGAGAAGTGTTATGAAACGCACCTGGACAATCATCGGCGTAAGCGATGTGCCGAGTAGCTTCAAATGGTACCAGTCGCTCTTCGGCCAGCCCGAGACGCGACCCGCTCATGACTACTTTGGTCAGATCCTCGATTCGGATGGAACTGTCCTGCTCTGCCTCCACCAGTGGGGCGCGCACGAGCATCCGACGTTGACGAGCCCGGACCGGGCGACACCGGGCAACGGGCTCCTCTTGTTCTTTCGCGTCGACGATTTCGATATGGCACTGAAAAGGGCACGCGCGCTCGTCGCCCGGCTCGAAGAGGAGCCGCACGCGAACCCGAATACGGGAACAAAAGAGTTCGCGCTCCGGGATCCGGACGGATACTACGTTATGATTAGTGCGTTCTCTGCGCTCGAGCTGAGGGGCTACGAGGCGCTGGCCTAACAATCGCATGCGCTCATCCCAGTCGTCAGGCTTGCGATTTGCGATTCTCTGTCACCCACCACTGTTGTATCGGAATGGGCTTTGCACAAAAAGTCACCCGCCGGTTCGAAGGGGAACCACTGAGAACGTCTGAGATCAGCATCGGTTCGTGTTGCTTCCTGAGATTTCGTGCTTTCGTGGATCGTGTGCTTAGGATTCCTAGACATACGATCCACAAATCACACCAAGCTACACGAAAGAACACAAAATAAGAGTTTTTGTGCAAAGCCCGTTGAATGATCTCGGAGCCGGCGCTCTAGAATCGCAAAATCGCAAGCCTGACCCCGGTTTTGGTTGCCAACTCTTCACTGCAACGACTTTGCGGCTTCGAGAACCTGTTCCGGCCGCGCTATCACAAAAAAATTCTCTGTCACCATGCGCCAGCGAACTGTGCCTGAGGAGTCGAGCAGGAACTCAGCCGGACGCGCAATGTCTTTGCCGCTGGCTAGCTCCTTGACGTGAACCAGATCATAGCGGCCAATTGCGTCGAGTTTTGGATCTGAGAGGAAAGTAAAAGTGTATCCAGCTTTTTGAAGCATATATTCGCGAGTCTTCTCGGTCGTATCAACGCTGATCCCCACGACCCGGATTCCGGCGTCGATAAACTTATCCACATTCTTTTGGAAACTTCGCAACTCGAAGTGACAATTCCCTCACCAATAGCCTCGGTAAAAAATCAGCAGGACGGCTTTTGGCGGCTTATTGTTAATTGGCTCAGTCAACAATTGAGCCAGGGTGACCGGCTTATCGTTCGAATCAGTGAGAGTGAAGCCGGGCGCCTTCTGTCCGACCTGTGGCGCTCCAGTCGATGCAGGCAGCCACGACCCCATGACGAAGATCATAAAAAGAAGCCCTGCGAGAAGTGATAGTCCAAACGTTGCCGCCAAAGAGCTGAAGATTTTTGAAACGATTCTCTTGTCAGGTTTGAAGGCACGGCGCAGGCCGAGAAACAAGAGCACGAACGCGATCGCGAACAGGACCAGATTGGCCCATGGAAATTCACGCGTTATCGGCCACCGCACGAATACAAACGGGTAGCTAAGTCCCGCAACCAGGCTAAGGACAAATCCTGCCCAGATCTGCCAGTTTAGTCTCTTCATGAAACCGTACTTTATCACGGAACCTGGACTGGGCCTGACCCGGTTTCGGTTTCGCTATTGAATCAATGAATCAATGGATCAATCGAAGCGAATCGCAAGCCTGACCCCGATCGGTTATCGATTTGAGTCTTTCTCCCTTCTCCCACAGGGAGAAGGGTCGGGGATGAGGGTTTACGGAGCAATCCTTTTTTAGATTTCTACAGTGCGCGAATGGCATCCAACGACAAAGGCAATCAATTGGAGTCCGCAGCCTAAGCCCTCACCCTAACTCTCTCCCAGTGGGAGAGGGAAAAGCGTTAGCCGTTCTTCGATGATGCCAGCGCGTAGATCCCTTGCCTGAGGCGGATCGCATATCCTTCATCCACCAGTTGATGGTTTCCGGAACCCGCTTCAACGCGGCTCAAACCCGAAGCGCGCGCTGTCTCGCCGAGTAACGTCATCCCGGCGCCGGCCAGATATGCTCGAGCGATCTCTCGCAGCGCCGTCTTGCGCGCAACACGTTTTCTCAGCTCTTCCGGGAAACGGTCTTCGGCCAGGGTCCAGATGTAGGAAAACGGTTGATAAATGACATCCTGAGGGATCACCTTCATCTGGCGTTGTAACTCATCGAGGGCTCTTGTGAATGCCGCACGTTCGGTGACTCGGCTTTCCGCGCGCAGGTCGCCCGTGGCCAGGTCGTGTTCGCGCCGGAGCACTTTGAGAACACGCTGGGCTGCGGTTGACAATAACTGCGGCTCGTCTTTCCGCCGCGGCATCCAGATGGCGGCAAAATGGCTTATCAGAGCCGGCGCGACAAACATCGAGCGACCCCCCGCGAGTTTCGCGTAGTAAACGCGACCGCGGCGCATAACTTCGTCCTTGAGGTGCCAGGTGAGACCGGTCTCTTCGTCCTTCTGGACATTGCGGGGCAAACTAACATCGCCTCAGAATTGGGCGGCGACACAGAACAACATGGGCACCGTGCTGAGCTCGCAGGGCAAGAGGCTGGAGGGAGCCGAAGGCGTGCGATTGCTAGCCCAGGCGATCCAGGCTTTTCGCGAGGCGCTGAAGGTCTACACGCGCGAGCAACTGCCGCAGGACTGGACAAGGACACAGGACAACCTCGGCGTCGTGCTGCGTTTGGAGGGAGAGAGGCTGGAGGGAGCAGAGAGCGTGCGGCTGCTGGCGCAGGCAGTCGAGGCGTCTCGCGAGGCGTTGACGGTCTACACGCGCGAGCAACAGCCTCAGGACTGGGCGAAGACACAGAACAACTTAGGCGGTTCGCTGGAAAGGCAGGGGAAAAGGGTCGAGGGGGCTGAAGGCGTGCGGCTGCTGGCGCAGGCGGCCGAAGCTTTTCGCGAGGCGTTGAAAGTGTATACACGCGCGCAGCAGCCTCAGGAGTGGGCGATCACGCAGGACAACCTTAGTGTCGTGATGAGTTCGCAGGGAGAGAGGCTGGAGGGAGCCGAAGGCTTGCGACTGCTGACCCAAGCGGTCGAAGCCTCTCGCGAGGCGTTGAAAGTCTACACGCGCGACGAACGGCCGCAGGACTGGGCGATCACCCAGAACAACCTGGGCGCTAGTCTGCAGATGCTAGCGGAGAGGGAGGAGGAGGCAGAAGGCTTGCGATTGCTGGCGCAGGCAGCCGAAGCTTTTCGGCAGGCGTTGAAGGTCCAAACGCGCGAGCAACTCCCGCAGGACTGGGCAAGGGCGCAGGACAACCTGGGCGTGGTGCTGAGCTCGCAGGGCGAGAGGCTGGAGGGAGCCGAAGGCGTGCGATTGCTTGCCCAGGCGATCGAAGCTTTTCGCGAGGCGTTGACGGTCTACACGCGCGAGCAACTGCCGCAGCGGTGGGCGATGACGCAGAACAACTTAGGCGCTGCGCTGAGTTCTCAAGGGCAACGCTTACAGGGAACGGAAGGCGTGAGGCTGCTGGGTCAGGCGATCGAAGCCTATCGCGAGGCGTTGAAGGTCTATACGCGCGAGCAACTGCCGCAGGACTGGGCGGCGACGCAGAACAACCTCGGCACCGCGCTGAGTTCCCAAGGGGAACGCTTACAGGGAACGGAAGGCGTGAGGCTGCTGGGTCAGGCGATCGAAGCCTATCGCGAGGCGTTGAAGGTCTATACGCGCGAGCATCTACAACGGGGCTGGGCAACGACGCAGAGCAATATGGCCGGAGCGTATCTTCTAGTTCATAATTGGGCTGCTGCCGCGGAATCCTATTCGAATGTCCTCACGATTCGGCCGAATGATGAGGAAGCTTACCACCAAGCGAGTAGACTCTATCAGAACACACTGTTTAATTTCGAAGAAGCTTTCGCCCTCAATCAGCAATGGCTGACTCAGCATCCGGACGATGCTTCGGTCCGACTTGACCTTGCAGAAAAATACTTCACCACCGGCCGTTTTGCTGATTGTGAGCAACAGGTCAATGCGCTTTTAAGCAAGCCAGAAGTTTCCGCAAGTGACAGGCCTCCTCTGCGCGCAATTGAGATTGCCGACTTGTTAAGTCTGAGTCAGATCGGCCAAGTGTCTGCCAAAGTTGATGCGTTAATAGACGACGTTTCCCGTCAGCCTGCCGAGTTCCAAGTCACGTGGCACCTTGATGGCACGAGACACTTTATCGGTCAAGCAGAGAAGCTATTACCCTATCGTGTTTGGTTGGGACAATTGTTCGGTGCTTTGGCGAGCAGAGATCGGGATACAATGCTTAGAGCCTTGCAGGAGGTACGAACGAAAATGAAGAGTAACGTTCATAAGTAACGTTCATTGGGAGCAAGGGATTATAGACGGGCGCCAGCTGAATCTAGTAGGTCAAGGTCCCATCCCAGTCAGCAGCGTTTTAGATTCCTTAGACGCACCTGGCGAGTTGACTTGGCGATGGATAGAATTCGACGTGACGAAGGTCGTCAGCCTCCTATACTCAATCCCATGGCCAAAGAAATGAAACTCAAGATCTCTCTTATTGCATTCTTCATCTCTTGCTTTTCGGCGAATGCTCGCGCTCAAAACGCCAAACTCGAAGGGTACCTTTTTGACGACCGGGACAAATTAGTTGCAGGAGTGCGAATTATCGTCCCTAGTGGGCAGGCGGCGGTAACCGACAATAAAGGTCACTTCACGATCAGCTTCCCTGTTTCTGTTCAGCCAGGGCAGGCCACTCGCATCCAAGTCGACAAGCCGAATTGGGTGATCTTTCAGCCGATGTTCGGAGACTGCGTCACACAGAGCACGACGCGTAACTATGAACCGTTGCTTCTCGTCATCGTTCCCAAGAGCTCACTGGTCTCTTTGTCGCCGAGAAGACTGAGCCAGGTCATAGCCCAATGGACGGCCGAAAGAGTGAAGCTACGTGCCGAAGTGGGAAGCCTCAGGCAGAATCTTGATGAATACGCCTTTCTCCGACAGTACGCGAAAGAGTATGGCTTAACGTTGGAGCAGTTCCGCGACGCTGCGCAGCAATGGGCGCAAATCAAAGATTCTGATGACAAAGAGGAGCGTGCTCTCAAAGAATATTGGCAGGACAATTATGGACCAGCTGCACAACTAGCGGAGGAATCCGCACAAGTAGCGGACCAAGAGTTGAAGCAGGCCAGGATAAAAACGATAGAACTCAGCCGTAAGCTCATTCGCCGATACAAGCTCGCCGGAAATGCTTATTATACAGAAGCGTCGAGGGTCTTTGCACACGATGAGAACTCCCGCGCCATGGCCGAAAACAGATTTAGAAAGTCACTGGATGCTTACAACGAAATTGAGAAACGGTTCGAGAGAGCAGAACTTTCAAAAGAGAACCTATTAGCGGAATGGGCTGAAACAAAATTTCTGGCTGGGGACGCAAAATTTGGATTGGGACAAGTAGTCGCCGAAGAAAACGAAGAAGAGCGGTCTCGATTATTGAAGGAGGCACTAGCTGCATACCAGCAAAGCGCGACTGTCTACACCCGAGACCGATTACCGCAGAAGTGGGCTGAAACCGAGAACAATTTGGGTGGCGTTCTATTGATCCTAGGTGAGCAAATAAGCGAGGATGACGAAGAAGAGGTTAAGTATCTGAACGAATCGGTTGCCGCTTTTCGCACTGCGCTTGAAGTAAGAACCCGCGAGCTCTTACCTCTGGAGTGGGCGACAACACAACAGAATTTGGGTGCCGTTCTCAGCACCTTGGCGGCTGTGGCTAGCAGAGCAAGCGAGGACGAGAAGAAGGTTAAGTATCTGAAGGATGCGGTTGTCGCTTTTCGTGCGGCGCTTGAAGTAAGAACCCAAAAGCAGTTACCGCAGCAGTGGGCTGGAACGCAAAACGATTTGGGCATCGTGCTACTGAGTCTGGGTGAAAGCGTGAGCGGAGCAGATGGCATCAAGTATCTGAAGGATGCGGTTGTCGCTTTTCGGGCGGCACTTGAAGTAAGAACCCAAGAGCAGTTACCGGAGTACTGGGCTGCAACACTGGGCGACCTCGCGCGTGCCTATGTTCGACTTGGTGACTGGCCTAGTGCTGCAGAAGCGTATACGAAGGTCTACACGCATGATCCGGATGATTACGAGGCCTATCGCATAGCAGATTCGCTCTACCAAGATAAACTATTCAGCTTCAATAAATCGTACGCTCTGAGTCAACAATGGCTGGCGCAACACCCGACGGATATTCAGGCTCAAGCCGACTTTGCAGAATTGCATTTCACTGTCGGACGCTTTGCCGAATGTGGGCAACAGATCAACGCCCTCTTAGCAAAGCCAGAAGTTCCTGTCAGAACTAAGACGGCACTACGTGCGATTGAGGTCGCCAGTTTGCTAGCCGATAGCAAAGCCAGTCAGGTACCGGCTAAGTTTGACGCACTGATTGCAGAGATAACGCGTCAGCCTGCTGACTTCAAGGTCACGTGGGTGTTTGATGGCACGAGACACTTTATCGGTCAAGCAGAGACGCTATCACCTTATCGTGCTTGGTTGGGACAGTTGTTAGATGCTCTAACGAGTAAGGATCGCGATTCGATGCTGAAGGCTCTGGAGGACGTACGAGCGAAATTCCGAAAAGCAAGTGTATTTCCAAGCGAAAGAGAATTTCCCCAAGTGAGATTTTGGGTTCATCTCCTCGCGTGACGAAGTCGCGGAGCGAACCGATCTGGAGGTTGGGCTATTGCTTCGAGAACTACGACCCAACCGCCGTCGTCGCCCAAAGCTCAATAGCATACGTAGGAGCGGTTTCCTTGTGCCGCGTTTGTCGCCGATCACGAGCGATTAGGTAATTACTAAGATATGGGCGAAATCTTCAAGACAATTTCACCTTATGCGAGAATTCTTTTTCACATTATGGGGGAACTGTGACTGTAAGTTATTGATCCTGCGGAGCGGGCAATTTCACAATATGCGCGAACCTATAGGACACTTCTGTGGGTTCGGTCATAAAGTGAATTTAGTAGGTCATTAAGTGAAATTCGTCGGTCATAACGTGACGCTGCGTGTCGTCATAAATTGAATCGCCACGTTTGCCGAAGGCATGTGGCCGATTCTCGACCGCTGTGTCGCTCTGTTCTAATAGATACCGAGTATCTAGGGATCACACTACCAACCTTGACGGCGGCAGTGACGGCCTAGTGTGCTATGACTGGAAGAGCAATTTAAGAGTCCATCGGTCAAAACTCAATCTCAAGAATTCCTCAAGTATTCCTCAACAGTCATTTCCTAGAATAGCACCCAAATCATAATAGCAAGTCTGAGTTGTCCTTCTTGGGACCCAGAGAAAGAGGTTTGTAATGCCCCGGAATATTTTCGCCAGAATGAGCGCACTAAGTCGTAGAAGCAGGACCGCAATCGCAATTATTAGTATCCTGGCGATTGCCGCCGCTGTCGCTACTCTACCCGGCTCAGCCGCGAATCCACCAAACGGCACGCTGACGAATTTATCCGGGCCCTTGTTCTACACTGCTGGGCCATTCAATGCGGCCAATCCAACTCCGGTACCACAAGTTGACACGGGGCCACAATGCAATAATCCTTCGCAGCCTTGCGATAACTATGTGTTGACCGTGACGCTCCCGTCCGGCTACGCGGCGGCCCATCCCAGCGCAGCGGTCAAAGTCACCATGAGTTGGACTGATGCCGGCAGCGGAAAATCGGATTACGATCTCTATATCTACAAAGGTACAGTAAACAACACGAATGGTAGCCAAACTGCTGATTACCAATCGGCCAGCAGCGCCAATCCGGAAGTCGCCACCATTAGCCCGGTAGTGGATGGCTCCCAAACATTCAGTGTGAAGGTTGTGCCTTACACTCCGAGCGGCGAAACCATTCACGTGAAAATCGAGTTACTGCCAGGTTCCGCGGGGGGTGGCGGATTCCCTGGGTTCGGTGGTCCAGATCCGACGACACCCGGCGCGCCGCGCTATCAGAATTTTCTTGCACCTTCCGGCTCTTCGGCTGAAGTGAGCAATGGCGAGTTCAATATCGGGTTCAACCCGCACACCGGTCGCATCATGACAATGAACTCCGGCCCCGTGTGGCGGTTGACGCCGCCGGAAATCTTGACCCCTGGTAAGCCGGAATGTTGCGAAGCGCTTTGGGAGGATAAGTCAGCTACGGTTACCAATACGGGACTGGATCCCATTCTTTGGACTGATCAAAAGAGTGGGCGCACCTTTGCTTCCAACTCAACGGCCGGCGCAAATGCGGTATATGCTTATAGTGACAATGATGGCGACCTTTGGGTTCCGATTGGTGGTGGTCCACCTGACGGCGGCGCCGATCACGAGAGCATTGGAACCGGACCTTTCCCCTCTTCCCTGAGTGCGTTAGTTACGCCTACCAATCAGGGTGAAAACACATTGTATTGCTCGCAGGACATTGTCGGTCCGGCATTTTGCCAGCGGAGTGTCGATCTCGGCATGACTTGGGGTCCCGGCGTGCCTGCTTATACGGGTTCCGGCGCTCAAGGTTGTGGTGGCCTGCACGGCCATTTGCACATCGCGCCCAACGGAACTATCTGGCTGCCGGTCAATCATTGCAACGGCAAACAAGGGGGCGTGACGAGTACTGATGCAGGGACGACGTGGAACGAGTTTGTAGTCACGGGCGCTAAGTCGCAGATCCAGGGGGCCGATCCTTCGATCGCGATTGACAGCGACAGCCGGGCCTATTACTGCTATGTGAACAACGAAGATGTCCCGGACGGCAATCCTCCAGAAGGCCACGTTCACGTCAAGGTCAGCGAGGATGGGGGTGCGACCTGGATTCGTGATTTCGACCTGGGAGCGTCACACGGAATTAAGAACGCCGCCCATACCGAGGCGGTAGGTGGCAGCTCCGGCCGCGCAGCCTGTGGTTTCATCGGCACCGATAGAGCCGGTGACTACCAGTCCGGAAGCTTTCCGGGCAGATGGTATGCGTTCATTGCCACCACGTATGACGGCGGTCTTCATTGGGTCACAGTCAACGCTACCCCCAACGATCCAGTTCAGAGCATGACGGGAATCTGGCAGCAAGGCGGCAGCAATCAGGATCGCAATCTGCTCGACTTCAATGAAATCACGGTCGACAACAAAGGGCGAGTGCTCTACGGCTACAGTGATGGATGCGTGAGCGCGGGTTGTATTGCGGGTACTTCAGGCAACGACTATGTAGCTTTTATGCGGGTGGCGCGACAATCAGGCGGGAAAGGTCTGGTCGCCGGCCTCGACGCCGCTGAACCAGCGGCGCCTAAACCACCCTGCCTTTCCGGTACGCGAGATTCTGCCGGCTCGCAGCTGACGTGGAAGGTCCCGGACAACGGTGGATCGGACATTGTTAACTATCAAATCTATCGCGGAACTTCGCCGGGGAATGAGGTGTTGCTGGGCCAAACCGGCACTGCGGCTAAGAACGCGTATCACGATTCGACGGCCGATCCTTTGGTTGCTCACTATTACTATGTGGTGAAGGCGATCAATGCGAATGGTATGGCTAGTGTAAGCAACCCTAGTAACGAAGTGGATCTCTCCGTGGCAGTCGCGCCGCCACAGGAAAACGTCTGCGCTCAGCCAGGACTGACTAAGCTCACTGATCCCGCAGGCGACAACACGCCACCTACGCCTGGAACCGACTTGCTCAAGTTTCAGATCTCACAGCCTTTTGCGGCCGATGGCGTCATTAGGCTGGCATTTACAATCACTACGGATCCAGGCCAGTCAGTGCAGCCCGCGGGTTCTGCGACTTACGTGGCAATGAAGATTCCTGATCCGGCCCCCGCGACGACATTCCACTACAAAGCCGTGCATATTGCGTGGGCTGGTGCAACGCCGACCTTGGAGTCTTATACGCCCGGCGCCAGCACGAGTGGGACTGTTGACGGACGGTTCGTCACGCCAGGCAGCCAGATGCCTGCCGACCCCAGCAGCAGTTACGCCTCGCCATTCAACAAGATCGTGATCGTGGTCAAGGCGAGCGATCTTGGCTTGCACCCTGGCGAGACCATTAGCGGTTTCGTTTCCGGATCCTCGCAGTCGAGCGATCCGCTTAACATCGGCGCTGGAGGGACACTGCTCTACGATCAGATGCCCGACAGTCTGGCGTTCACCGAAACGTACACAATCAATGACAACTCGTTCTGTTCAAGCGTGGGTCCGGCTACTCACTACGCCGTCACCGCTCCGGCCAGCATTGGCTCCGACACGCCATTCAATGTGACAGTCACTGCGCTTGATGCGTCGAACAATACGGCGAGCGGCTACACCGGCACGTTGCATTTTACCAGTTCTGACAGCGGCGCTACGTTGCCCTCCAATTACACGTTTACCTCGGGCGATTCCGGGGTTCACACGTTCACAGTTACCCTGCACACGAGCGGCAATCAGACAATCACCGCTACCGATAACGCTACCTCGTCGATCACCGGTACCGCGACTGTGGCTGTGGGCAACTCACCGCCGCCGCCGAGTTCATGCGTGAGCACACCAATGCAAGTAGTCACTGATCCTTCAGGCGATCAGGGAACGGGTAATCCCGCTCAGGCGGATCTCCTCTCGATTTCAGTTGGCGAGGACTATAGATTCATCAACTCGGAACGACTGGTCTTTATCATCAAGGTCAATTCCAATCTAAGTACGATTCCACCGAACCAAATCTGGCGGGCGCGTTGGACGTTTGGCGCCACTACGTATTACGTAGCGATGACCTCCGACGGCAATTCGAATGTGAATTACGAGTACGGTACCCAGTCGGGAAGCACCGTGACTACGGTTGGTGGTCTCGAATCCGGCTCATTCGATAATCAAGGCAACATCACGCTGGTGATCGCCATGAGCAAAGTTGGCAGTCCGGTGGCCGGGTCGTCACTAACAGCGGTCAACGGCGTCACCCAAATGAACGTGGGCGGAACTGTCTTTACCGGCGAAGACTCGACGAGTAGTGGAACGTACACGGTCAGGGCTAAGGATGCGGGTTGTACTCCGGGACCGATTCCCGTAACCGGCAACGTAACTTACGTAAAGGGCGGAATGACCTTCAGCCCGAACTATACAACTAGAGCACCTTATATAGGCCAGGACGTCGAGCCGAGTGTGCGTTGCGATAAATTTGGGAACTGTTATGTTGCGGCGATTCGTGGAGTCCCGGGCGGAACAGACTTGTGGTACTTCGATCTGCGACCAACGGTTAATGGCATTTCCAATCCGAACTACGATCCCTACATGCGTAATCCACAATATCGTGGCCAGCCCGATAAGATCGCCGATATTCCCGGGAATGGCACCGTGGGCGGCGATGGTGGCGGCGACGTGGATATCGCGGTCGGTTTCAACAGCGAAGCGACTGAGAATCCGAGTACGCCTCCGACCTTGGCCTATTCCAGTCTGGTCGCTGGCAACATTTCAACGCAGCGTTCCACCGATCGCGGCGCAACGTTTACGAAGAATCCAGGAGGCAACGTGACGGGCGGCGTCCCCGGCGACGACCGCCAGTGGCTTGAGTTCTTCGGCAGCAGCACGGTCTATCTATTCTACCGGACTCTCGAACCGGCAGTCTCGCAGGTTCAGCGCTCAATTGACGGCGGCCTCACCTACGGAAACACCACCACGGCCGGAGCAATCGGTCAGGCCGGCGACATTGCTGTTGATCAGAATGATGGCACGGTCTACATCAGCGGCAGCACTGGCGCGGTCGCCGTCGGCATTCCGCCAGCGGCGGGATTGCCCCCAGTAACCTATACGGTTCATAAAGCTGCGGGCACCGGCAATGCCCACCTGTTCTTTACCGTAAAAGTAGCGGCTGATGGAACCGTCTACGCGTGTTATTCGGATGACCACAACGTCTTCGTTAAATACTCGACCGATAAAGGTAACACCTGGAGTTCCGCGCTCCGGGTAAGCAACGGCACGGAGACGCAAACGTCCGTCTTCCCATGGATGACCACGGGCCCGATACCCGGGACCATCGGCGTTGTTTGGTACGGCAGCGACAAGCTCACCACCGGTGATGACACGGCTGACTGGCACGTTTTCTATGCCCTTGGCACTGATGTCAAAGGTAATCCGTCGTTTCGTCAGGCGGAAGCGAGCGATCACGTCATTCACGGAGCTAACATCTCCGAGTCAGGTTTAGTCGTAGGAGGCATGTCACCCAATCGTAACCTGGCCGATTATTTTCAGGTTGCTTTTGATCCGACAGGCGCGGCCGTTATTGGATATTGCGACGACCACAACGATGTGAGCGGACACGCGTATGTCGCTCGGCAGATTAGTGGACCCGGTGCCACTAGATCGGCGGTGCCGACACCAGTCGAAGGAAGCGCGCTTCCCGCGCCGACAAGCGGGCCACTTCCTACTGCTGCCAGCGTCGGGGGAATTCCGGGATCGCAAGTTACCGACTTCAGGGACGACGTCCGCACGGGCGGCAACCCGGAAACTGGGGGAACAGCAGTTATTCCCGTTGATGATCCGTTGGATATTCTTTCGATCCTCTACGCAGCGGAGGGTAGTGCTGCCGACCCCCTGCTGGTTATGACAATGAAGGTTTCTGATATGACGGCTATCCCGCCGAGTTCGAATTGGCGGATGACTTTTGCCGCTAATGCGCCGAACTCTGTCTTGAGTCCAACCGGCGAATACACGTTCGGGGTATCTGATCGGGGAGATCAATTCTTTGTGCGGGCGACGACTGACAGCTCCGGAAGGCAAACGTTCGCATACGGCACTGCCAAGAGAAACTTCGATGGCAGCATTACATATAATCAGGGGACTCCCGATCTCGGTGCATTCGATGCCACTAATAAGACCATTACGATTAAGGTGGCCCTCAGTAAGTTGAACGCCGCCCTGCCAACTGGCCACACACCACTGGCAGTTGGTTCAATTCTGGTAGGTCTGCGCGGTAGTACGTTCACGACGGCGGGTTCCGGTGCCTCCGGCAGCAACAAAGCTGATACCGCACGCGGTGGGACGCAATATGTGATAACCGTGGCTTCGCCACCCCCATCGCCTACTCCAACACCATCGCCTTCACCATCACCGTCTCCTTCGGCGACTCCGACACCTACACCGACGCCTACTCCAACCCCGACGCCTACTCCAACCCCGACGCCAACGCCGACACCGACGCCGACACCGACGCCGACACCGACGCCGACACCGACGCCAACACCGACGCCAACACCGACGCCAACACCGACACCAACACCGACGCCTACACCGACACCGACGCCGACACCGACGCCAACACCGACACCGACGCCAACACCAACACCGACACCAACAGCAACCGTGCAACTCAGCGCGTCCAGCTATAGCGTCGGAGAAGGCGACGGGAGAGTGAACATCTTTGTGACTCGCACCGGAGATACATCGGGTCCGGCGTCGGTGGGCTTCTTCACCAGTGACCTGGCCGGGTTGCAGAATTGCAACGTATTCAACGGCATTGCTTCGGCGCGCTGCGACTACGAAGTCACAATCGGAACGCTCAAATTCGCCGCTGGCGAGACTTCGAAGTCATTCTCGGTAGCCATTGTTGATGATTCTTACGCCGAAGGTAACGAGACTTTCACCGTCAATCTCAAGAACGCTTCGGGCGCTTCTCTGGGCACGCCATCATCGGCGACGGTGACGATCATCGACAATGACACCACGACGGGGCCCAATCCGATCGATAAGACCGATTTCTTTGTGCGCCAACAGTACCTCGACTTCTTAGGACGCGAGCCCGACCCGCTGGGGGCCCAATGGATTAGCACCATCAACAACTGTGCGGTGGGCGACACCAGTTGCGACCGGGTGCACGTCTCTGGCGCCTTCTATCAATCGGAAGAGTTTCAGCAGCGCGGCTATTTCATCTACCGGTTCTATCCAGCGAGTTTTGGACGCAAACCCGACTACGCGGAGTTCGTCCCCGATCTGGCGGGGATAAGCGGTTTTCTTACCAACACCGAGCTGGAAGCGGCGAAGGTCGCCTTCATCGCGGACTTCATGTCGCGGACGGCCTTCGTCAATACATACAATGGACTAAGCAATCAGCAATACGTGGATAAGCTGCTGCAAACAGCCGGCGTGACTTTGTCCAGCCGGCAATCGATGATCGACGGCTTGAACAATAGCACGCTGACGCGGGCACAGGTGCTGCGACAGATCGTCGAAAGCACTGAGGTGTCGCAGAAGTACTTCAATCAGGCGTTCGCTGTGATGGAGTATTTTGGCTATCTGCGGCGCGACCCGGACGCCCTCTATTTGGATTGGATTACGGTGCTGAACACAACCGGCAATCCGCGCGCCATGGTTACCGGCTTTGTCAACTCGACTGAGTACCGGCAGAGGTTTGGCCCGCCATGATGTCCTGGGCGACCCTATTGGGTCGCTTGTTTCCAATGTGTTAAGACGGAAGGGCTGATGAAGTCTTTTGATCCTCCCCTGATGGATGAATGAATGTTAACAGTCCCCTGGCTTTGAGGATTCCACTTCAGTGGGGGAGGTCTTAGTCCCCGCCCGCGCAGCAGGATCTGTGGTGCCACGGCTGGAGATTGTCTACTCACCTTATCGGCAGCTCTATCAGCCGATCCTGGGTTTTGTAAAGAAGACCGAGAAGCAGAAACCGGGTCGGCTTATCGCCGTGATTATCCCGGAATTAGTGGGACCTCGCCGTACTTCTCCTCAATCGGGTCGTCGGCATAAGCTGCGCGCTTGTCGCGTTCCTCTGTCCGCACTGCGGCCTGGTTTCGTCTCTCTTGCCGCTCGACTTCATCAAACCGCTCAATCACCCGGAGTTGTTATCTCTCTGGAAGACGGAAGTACTGATCGCCTAACCAGCAGGCAAAGATCAGAGTTAACCTTCAGCTACTACTGACTCACCATCGTTAGCTTTCCCATGTCGGGCCAAATAAGCGGCCGACACCTATTGAAGATCCATTCTTAGCTTTCACAAAAAGTTTCCGCGCAAGTTACTGACGACGAGTCGCGGCTCGCTCTGAGAAAGGGTTCGAAGTGTCAGCACAATTGGCACCAGGATCTCAAAGCCCGACGCGGTTCGAGTAGCCTGTAAATGCTGAGGGCTTCTTACAAAGCTAATCGAACTAATTTGTCGCCCAGCAGATTCAATTTCAATGTCTTCAGTCATCACGTCTCACTTTCGGTTCTTAATACCAGTAATCATTTGTCGTTGGATGCGCATGCCGCAAACAATCAGTTATTATCAGTACTTAAATCGCCTGATTCGAGGAATTCTAAGGACAACATCTTGCGAAACTTCGCTATCGCATCACCGTGGTCCATTGCGTGGCTAGTCCAGCTGAGATTGGAGTAACCTTGAGCGAATCACCAATCATAATTGCACGCTTCTGGGCCGCCAAGAACATTGTGGTACCTATCTCAGGAGACGGCAAGATATGGGACTGGTTTGAGTGATTTATGACGCTCTACGACGCTGACTTCACATCGCATCGGGAGACATTTCATTGCTCATTCCCAGATCATCGTATCCTTATGTTTCTTTCGGATGAGATTGCTTCCCTTAAGATAGCTCTCGTCACGTTCGTCTACCTTATCCTTCATTCGCTCTTGCATGAGTCTCTGAAGACTTTCTACCCAGGAGGGGGGTCGCTGAAGCAAGGCGCCTGCTCAAAGTCAGCCATCGCGCCATGTCCGAACTAATCGCTGCAAACGAGCTCCCGTTTGTCATAAGGAACCAGGGAACGACATTGAAGTACCTTGTCCGGCTGTCCGACGTTGAGAACCTCAGGTCCAAGTTTGAACAATCACTGAGCACACGGGATCTTGCAAGGAGACGGGGTGGATTGCGGGGCAGTTCGCGAACTCGTACGGGCGGGGCACTTAAGAGCGAGGTGGAGACCTGCGGTAGATGGTTATCACACAATAAAGTTCGACCGCGACTCGGTTGTGGAACTCCTGAATAGTGGTCTCCTTCTCTAGGTTCCCAAAATTGCTGAAATTCAACGAACCAAGGCGTAATGACTTAACCGGGAGTTTCCACAAACACGTGTAACCCGTTCCCCACAGTTGTGATCAATTCCCCATAGGATTCTACTAGTTCTTGTCCTAACTGCGGAGCCATCACTTGCTCAATGAGAAGGCCGCCATCTTGGCGGCCTTCAAGGTTTGTGATCCTGTCTGTGTTTGCACTCATGACTGCCTTTGACTGTCGAGCCATTCAGGAATGATGAAGGCTAAAGCATTATCGTGATGCTTCACGGATCGGTAGTCCCATTACCGTTGCTCGCAATGCGGCTATTTTGGTTTGACGACGATGACCGAATCAATGTGGCCGTCACCGTCATCTTCGATGGCGGAGTTCGCCGAATCGTTCATGCTTACTCCGTCTACCAAGAACTTGTAGGTATACTTGCCGGGCGCTGGATCGATGCGGCAGACCCATCTATCACTTTCTTTTGCGCGGTAGTTCTTAGTCTGGATCTAGCCGCACGTGTCGCTTTTCACAATCGAACCGATAGCATCGACGGACACTTCACACGAAAGAACGGGCCGTGGAAGCTGGTTTGGTCCGAGCCGCACAAATCGCGCCACTCGGCAATGAGGCGGGAACGTGAGATCAAGCGGATGAAGTCTGCCAAATGGATCCGCAAACATCTCTTAGAAGCTGCGGCTGTTAATCCCGATGGATCGGGATTGTAGTTTCTGCCGATGAATCGGGATACCTGCGGAGCCAAATCTAATGTTCTGGCCGTTAATCCCGATGAGTAGGGATTGCAGGTTCTCCCGACAAGTCGTGATACCTGCGGAGCCATTTCACTTAGTGGCCTTCTGGCCCCCGAGGCCCTCTGTCGATCAAAATCCTTCTGACTTCGAGCAGATTCTCTTTGATGACGTACTCTGACGCGCCAGCCGCGCGGGCCGCCTCACGCAACTGTTCGTCGTCGTAATCCGTCACGATCATGATGCGCGCCGCGGGCCATGACTTTGTAATCTGGCGCGTGGCCGCGATGCCGTCCACCTCGCGCATCCTGACGTCCATCAGCACCCAGTCGGGGTGGTGCACTTCGTAAGCCGCGAGCGCCTCCACCCCGTCCGCGCACTCGTAAATTGCCTCGGCGACATCCTTGAGCAGGCCGCGCAGTAGACGCCGCATCTCTCGGTTGTCGTCGACGACCAGAATCTTCATGCCTCGCCTGATCTTCCGGAGATCGGCCTCCCGATTCAGGTTCACTTAAACGCTATCGCCTTCGGCCCATTGAAGCCCGAGATGGTCGCGGTCACCGTGTTGCTCGACGTGTCGATGACCGAGACCGTGTTGTCATCGAAGTTAGTCACGTAGGCGCGCGTGCCCGCCGGGTTGAAAGTCACAGCCCACGGTCTAGTGCCGACGCCGATGACCGCGACTACGGTGTTGCTCGACGTGTCGATGACCGAGACCGTGTTGTAATTGGAGTTAGTCACGTAGGCGCGCGTGCCCGCCGGGTTGACCGCCACGCCCCTCACTTCGTCGGGGCCGAAAGAGCCGCTGAACGAGATCGTCGCGGCCACGGTGTTGCTCGACGTGTCGATGACCGAGACCGTACTGCTGCCCAGGTTCGCCACGTAGGCGCGCGTGCCCGCCGGGTTGAATGCCACGGCCACCGGCTTAGCGCCGACCGGGATTGGAGCGAAAGGGATTAACAAATCCCGTCGCAATCGGGTGAAAAACCGACGGCATTTCCGGCATCGGCCGTAGAAACAAGTTGCGAAGAGTGTCCAGTGTGGGGAGCCAATTTCATGGTTTGCCGCCGATCCCGCGGCTGTTAATCCCGACGGGTCGGGATGGTAGGTTCGAGTCCTACCTGCGGAGCCATCTCAGGGTGAAGGTCGTCGAAGATGACTCCGGTGACCTTTTTCTCTCGACCAATCGGCCTCGCAATCACTTGCGTTGAAGACGATCTTAAAGCCGGTTGCAATAAATATTTCTTCGCCCCTCCGGAACCATCGGCTGTCTATTGGCATCCAGTAATCTTTCCGCTGTGGCCATGACCGAAGTGAAACCCTCAGAATCATTGAGCAGCAAAGCGAATCCAAACCCTTCGCCGAGCCACCGCCGGCGAAGTAGGGTTGAGACGTGTTGGCTCGCTCCCCCGGACAAAGTGGGGAGTCTTTACTGGAACGGAGGACCGTGAATCCACGCTGCCAAAGCGAACCTCTGGCCGCTCTTTATCGGTGAGACGGTGTGGAGCATATGCGATGGAAACACGACCGCATCGCCGATATCCAGGTCGAATATTTCTGTCTCGGCAATTGTCAGAACACCACCGACAAAAGAACCTCTGGGCACCAACTGAACGCTACAACTCAGCTTGCTCGGATCCGGGACTCGGTAATCTGCATCGATATGGGGACGAATCCAGGCGGCGGGCCGATAGCACAAGACGGACACCGGTTCGTAAATACCCGCCAGAGACAACTGCCATAGTTCAGAATTCAGTTGCGTAACGTTATGGGCCAATCGCCTATAGATCAGTTCGTCGTCTTCAGGCAGCAGCCGGCAGGCAGGACGCCTGGCCGTACCGGTCATTCTTGATGGAGTGGAAGCCCTTTCGCTTGGCTAACGAAATGAGGCGCCGGCAATGACTGGGGGACAGGAAGCCTGGTAACTTGACCGCCGCCGGCAACGATTTGACCTTTAGCGGTATCGCGTAGATGAGATTTTCCCCTTGCAGCATTTGCTCGCAAGGCCTCAGTATAAAGCCAGGGTTGACGGATTGAAATTGTCATCGCCAAACACAATGAAACGAAATCCCAGGGCATGAAGCTCGTTGACTTCCTCAATGACTCTGTCGTCGAGGCGCAAGCGCGGTCGACGCCCCTCAGTCACCCAAACGGAACAGAAGCTGCAATTCTCCGGGAAGCCCGCGACGGTTTGTACGGAAGGAAAAAGGTATTTGCTCGGATCGAGAAGATCCCATCGCGCCTTGACCATGGCTTCGCCAGGTACTCGTCCTCCGGCGTACTGCCGCTCCAACCGACTCTCAAGCGCGTCCTTTATTACCTTGCTCCATATCACGTCGCCGCCGCCGGTGACTACGGCATCCGCTCCCATTCGAAGTGGCTCCTCGGGGAAAATGGTGGTGTGAATGCCTCCCATAATCACCGTGGCGCCCTTCAGCTTGGCCTCTCGCAAGACCCGGTAACCGGGCAGGCAATTGCCGCTGCTGATACCGATGCCAACAATGTCTCCCGGACTGAGAATGTCGGGATCGAACCTTTCAATGGATTCGTCGACGAGGATAGGGTCACCGACCAAGTCGACCGGGGTTGCTTGGGCCATCACGTAGAGCCACCGCGGCGTGATAAAGCTATAGCCCACAGTTGACACCGACGGATTGACTAGTATGACCTTTGCCATGGTACCCCTTACCTAATGAAGGTTTTCGTTGGCCTACAAATCTCACCTTGGCTTATCCGGAGAGCGCGCGTTAACTCTTGCTCAGTCATTGACCGTGCACTACCGTCAATCATCAATACCTGATGTTGGGGAGTTGTGATTGATTGAAGTAGAAATATCCAGGGGTTAGGCATGAAGTTGCGCGTCACGCCGTTGTCAGGATTGTAAGGGGGGGATATTCATAGCACCACACTGCGTCCATTAGAACTCGAAATCAATCGAGAAGCGAACTTGGCGTGGGGCAGCAAAGGATGTCGGCATGCCGAACGATGAAAGCGGTGTAAGTCCCGAACCGAAGGACGAGTTAAGACTTAGAACATTCGGATGATTGAAAAGGTTAAAGGCTTCTACCACGAGATCGAGCCGTCTCCGCTCGCCCATCGGAAAGTATTTCAATGCTCGCAGATCGAAGTTAATGAATCGCGAGCTCGGCCCACAATCTTTAGCGGGAAGCCTTTGACTCGTCCGCCATAATAGATAGAACAGCGCCCGCCACCCTCACTAAAGATTTAAGGGTCGGCTCATCTCCGCGCATAATTCGTCCAACGCGCTCTCGCAGAGGCACGGGCGGCTCAACACGACTTAGATCACGACCACCTCTCAAACTCTGGTTCGTAGCCACTCTCCTCATCTAAGACGACTTTGCCCCGGAATGAGCGATAGAGGAAGGTAAAATAACCAATCGCGAGCGCTATTCCAAGAACCCACCAAACCAGACCGACACTTAAGCTATAAGCTCCGGTCTTAGCGTTATGGATCGTAAGACTGTAGGAAGGATTCGTGGTTGCAGGGAGGAGGTAGGGATACATTGCGAAGGCTGCGCCGCCCAACATTCCAATGATGTAAGCCGTCGATGAGAGAAATGCTGCTAGATCTTTCCGCTTCGTTAGAAAGAACCGCATGGTAACAAGTGACGCCAAGACAACGAGAGGGACGATCCAACCCCAGGGACGCGAACGAAAATTGTCAGTTATTTGCGGGCGCACGTAGCGCGTTGCAATGAGGCTCAAGACCGTTAGCAACACAAGCGCAAACCAGCCAATCGCGGCGACTCGCCGGGCGCGGTTGTTAATACTGCCTTCGGTCTTCAGTGCTATGTAGTGAGCGCCGTGGACAGTGAGCGTTACCATTGCAAGAACGCCAGTCAGAACCGTATACCAATCAAGGATGCCGGGATTGGCCCCGACTCGGAAGTTCGTCCAAAGAGCTTCAAAGAAATAGCCATCTGAATTAAGCGGGACTCCTCGAACAACGTTGCCGATAGCTGCGCCAAAGAAGATCGCGAGAAGCAGACTGGAAATCGAAAACACGAAGTCGAAGAATGACCACCATAGCGGATCGCTAACATGCGATCTCAACTCGACTCCAATGCCACGCAGCATTAATAACCACAGCACCATCATCAATGGCAGGTAAAAGCCGCTGAAACTGGACGCGTAAAGCAGTGGAAACGCGAAGAAGAGCGCGCCCCCCGAGGCCAGTAGCCAGACCTCATTACCGTCCCATACTGGGCCAATCGCACGCAGAACTAAACGGCGTTCATCGTGATTCCTCGCGACAAACAGATTGATGATTCCCGCGCCGAGATCGAATCCATCCAGCACCACATAGGCGGTCAACATCAACGCCACAAGGATGAACCACAGGGTTTCCATAGTCTCTTCCTTACTTACGCGGTTTGAACAGATCCGGCGTTTCGCCCTGACCAGTTTCCTTGCTCAGGAATTCTGGGCCGTGGCCCACTTCGCGCCAGATCAAGATGATGAAAAGAATGCTAAGCACGGTGTACATGCCCATGAACCCAAGCAACGTGAATAGTCCGTTGCCAGCCGAAACATTAGAAGAAAAACCTTGTTCCGTCCTCATCAAACCGTAAACGAGCCAGGGCTGCCGACCTACTTCCGCGGTCATCCATCCAGCCGTGTTGGCGATATAGGGAAACGGGAAGCTCAACATCACAATCCAAAGCATCCATCGCGCAGTGAATAACTTTTTCCTCCAAAGCAATAAGACCGCCATCATCATGACCAGGATGAAGATCGTCCCTAACCCAACCATGATGTGGTAGCTGTAATAGAGTAGCGGGATGTTGTCAGGCCACTGGTCGCGCGGAAATTCGTTCAGACCTTTCACTTCCGCTTCCCAGTGACGGTGTGTAAGAAAACTGAGCGCCTTCGGAACATAGATCGGATTATCGAGCTTTTGGTTGGCAGTATCAGGTTGGCCGATGAGAACGATTGATGCACCCGATTCAGTTTGAAATAGACCTTCCATAGCCGCGAGCGTGACTGGCTGATAGGCTGTCACAAGTTTGCCCTGCCGATCTCCAGACGGAAACAACTGAAGAACTGAAGCCATTGCGGCAACTATTACTCCTACTCTTAGAAACAGACGGCCGTACTCCTCTTGCTTTCCCGACAACAGGTAGTAAGCGCCAGTCGCAGCCATCGCGAACGAGCCTGTGATAACCGCTCCTCCCATGTTGTGAAGGTACTGCCACAGCGCCCATTCGTTGAACAATAGCGACCAGAAGCTATTTAGGTGAGCCGTGCCGTCCGCAGCGATCTCATAGCCTACAGGATGCTGCATCCAGGCGTCGGTCACTATGATGAAGAAGCCTGATATCCAGGAGCCGGCAAATACCATGAAGGCTGCCAGCCAATGAACTCTCTGCCCAAACCTCTTTTCTCCGAACAGGAATAAGCCCAGAAATGAAGATTCCAGGAGGAAGGCGAAGACCCCTTCCATCGCGAGTGCTGTGGCTATCACTCCACCAGAGTAGTGAGAGAACCTAGCCCAGTTGGTTCCGAACTGGAACTCCATAGGAATTCCCGTTATGACACCGAAGAGAAAGTTGATCGCAAATATCTTAGCCCAGAAACGCGCTGCCTTGTTGTATCGCTCATCCACTTTCCAGAGCGCGAGCGATTTGAAGATGACAATGAGCGGGGCTAGCCCCATCGTTAATTGCGGAAAGAGATAGTGATAGGTAATCGTGAACGCGAAGTGCAACCGATGAATAACGAGCGCGCTGTCCATTGTGCGTCTCCTCTAACCGCTCCACTCTTGCATTATTGCTGGTATTGTCAACCTAAGTGAAGATCGAGGGAAATGGTCACCACTTGTGGCATCAGAAAGGCGCAATCCCTAACAATGCAGTGGTAGGATCCGCGAAATTCTCTTTAAGTCACGACTATATGTCAAGTGTAGAATATAGTGCGTAGGCAATAGATTGCGTATATGAGAATTAGCAGGTGTGGAAGAAGCGATGCGTGATAGTGCACAATAGCGGCCGCGGTTGGAGGAATACAACAACGCACCCAAAGCAGTTGAATGGAAGTACCAGAATCCGAGCCATAGAATTACTGGTAAATCAACTGTTACAGTCCCTAGTCAAGCCTCATTGCCGCCGGCAACGCCCGCCAACAAGGCTTGCATATGTTGCCCGGCCTTCCACGCGCCCGTACGACCCGCGGCCTCAATGCCGTCTCTCCACGTCTGTTGTGCCCCGGCAAGGTCATCAGCGTTAGCCAGGACCGTTCCCAGCATCTGATAGGCGGCAGTATAATCTGGGTTGAGACTCACGACTTGTCGCAAAGACTTGGCTGCCTCAGCCCAGTTCTCCAGTTTGTATTGTTCACTGGCCAGGCCGTACCAGATCATGGTGTTTCCTGGCTGCTCGGCGAGCATTGCGGTGAAGATTTCGATTTTCGACTGGACCATAGGTTTGTATTCAATCGTCCCGGACTCAATTGATCCTCTCATTGAGGCCACTCCGAACAACAGCACGCGACCAAACTAGTTACTACCTTGGGTCATTTGTCGCCACACGGGTCCCTGGCCAACCTTGCCGCTCTCTATTCGTTCAATGGCCTGTCGAATTTGCATCGCCACTTCAAACTCGCGATCATCCTGGGCCGATCTGAGTGCGGGCAGAGCGCTCTCGTCCCCTAACTCATAAAGAAATCGACTGGCACGCCAACGAACTAGTTTGTTCGGATCTTTTAATGTCTCAACCATCGGGCCAATCGCCTTCGCCTCTCCTAAATCCGTTAGTGCATCGCCCGCCGATCGGCGCACCCCAACTGCTTCGTCTTTGAGAGCCTCACAGAGTGGAGCTAAGACTTCAGGAGTTTTTATCAGCCCAAGAAAGACCACCGCTAAGCGGCGAATCGACATCTTTGGATCTTTGGTAGCTCTGATAATTAGTGACAGCGCTTGAGAATCTATCTGAGCTGTTGCCTTTCTGCCTAATTCCTTTAGCGCAGCGAATCGTTCTTCCCACTTGGGCGATTCAAAGGCCTGGACCAGTTCTTCCCGAGTCGCCTCAACCCTTTCATGTAAGTCAGGATGATAGGCCTTCTCAACCAATTCTTTTAACTTCTTTTCATCATAGACGGCTGAAATCTCGCGCACCACCGCCTCGCCGACATCGCGCAACTCCCCGTAGCGCAGACCTTCGTCTTTCCACTTTCGCTCCATCAGCATGTTTTCCGATGCACCCATTGCGCGCTCAATAGCCTTACCGAATCTCTCGGGTAGCGGCAAGCGAGTTGTTTCACTGCCAGAGGACACTTTGACTAACATTGGGAGATCTCGAAAATACTGCACCGATATCGTTACCTCACGCCATTTGTTATCGGACGTTCCTGCGGGTTCTGCCTTCGCGTTGTTCAAACTGGCGTATTCGAGTACGGCGCGAGCCTGGGACAAGATATCCTCCCATCCAGCAGTTGGCTTTCGCTGGATAGCCATCCAGTCTTCGACACGGAATACACTGCTGACCCCTGGGATGGCAAGGATCTTTTCGATATAGGCTGGACAATCTCCTCTATTTTCATTTGTATATGTAATCGCGATCCCTTTGGCCAGCCTCTCGTCCAAATTCAATTTCACACTGTTTGGATTAGGTGTGGTTTCAATGGATAGTAACTTCACTTTTGCTCTCCTAGTGCTCTACCCTACCCGCCCTGCGCAGGTGTGTGAAATTCGTCTTCATTTTACCACTCGGCTCCGGTTATCTCTCGTTCACCAAAGGGTATTGTCAACTTAAAGAGAAATGCGCGGATCTGACCACTGCATGTAGGCGCCTCCGATGTCTGAGTGCCACACATGGTAGTCGTTGACCTCGATTTTCACTTAAGTTGACAATACCGGTGCGAGGCCACTAATTCTAGGGAGGGTTACACGAAGACTGGATCAAAGTGTTCTTCTACGGTCAGTGTTGGACACTCCGTTCGTAAGAGGTTTGCAAATCATTGTTAGCCAAGAGGCTGACAGGGTCAATAAAGGAACCGGACTTCCGGTTGAAGTCAATAGTGACAATCTCCACAACTACTCGACGTTGGATGGAGACTCATACTAATCGTCCCACATTTACTTCGTGCCCTTTTGAGAGAAGGTCTCTCGGAGTTACTTCGATACTGAGCGAATTCTAGTCGTCAGGTAATGAAAAAGCGACGGACGTTGTTCCTTGGCAAGCGCGATGACCTCATCATGCCGAATGCCCGAAGCCCAGTTCTCCGCTATTGCAGTCATGAACCCAATTATCATCGTCAATTCTACGGGCCAGTCCGCCCCCATCCATTGAAATCTTTTGCCCCATAACCTCCCTTGATGTTCAAGTATGGCGGTCAATCCGCTCGCAAGTTGAAGTAGCGGAACCTCCCGAACGCCACTCCTCACGATGGGGAGACTGCTCATATGGTTGAGAATTGGCTCCGACAATGCCGTAAGTTCCCGCTGGTTTAGGTCTCTTCGGTGAAAGTAACCCGCGATGCTGCAATTAATGGCCACCACATCCCATAACAGGAGAGGGCCACCTAAGCACATCGTGATTCGGTTCCCTAACATCGTCAGAACTTCGATCCGCAGCTCGTGGCCCTGGCCCTTCACCGGTAACTCCCTTATCGCTTCGGCAGTCTTCATGCAGCGCTCAAGTACCAATGTTTCGTCATCGCCAATCATGCTAAGGACGTTCTCGAATGCCCGGCCTTGTTGTTGGCTTTCTTTCGAGAGCCTCTCCGAGCTTTCCGTCGCAGGACCTAAGAAATCGCGAGGTTTGAACAGTCGTTTTGACATTGCCGTAGCCTCCTTGCTGGATGGGTCACTCGGTCGCAGCTGCATCTTCGGTCCAGGGAAGCCAACCTGTCAGATGGTCAACGGCCCGGCCGAGTTTTTCCGTCGGCGTCGATGGGGCCTCATTCTCAATTTTGCGGGGCGTAGGCATCCAACTCGATAACGTGTGAAATACGTTCGCCTCGATTAGTTCATTGTATCGTGCGTGCATCTCCTGCATCTCACCATACAGATCATCCCAAATGGCCGCGCTCGGGTCACCGATTGGTGTGTCCTCGAGCACCCAGCGCAAGAGATGCGCACGCATTTCACTGGCATCCGGAACACATGACCTTCTGGGCTCCTTTAGCAGGTCCGCTAAGAATTCGTCCAGGAGTCTTAAGAATCGGAGATGGCGGTACACTAGGACTAGGGCTGGGGGAATATACCTAAAGTCGATATTTGTATAGCGTGCAGCGAAGTCACATACTGATTCGGCGGCATGGAAGTCACTTGCCACCTCCTCCGAGTACCGGTCCATGTAGGTGCGCCACTGCTCGAAATCCGTATCAGCTGTCTGCCTTAAGTCATCGCTATTCATGGAAGTTCCGTAGCGCTCAGCGTGAGATTGAACAGCTTCCGGTTTCAGTCCTCCAGATGCGCACGCTTCGAACGCGATTACGGCTCGTCGTAAGGAAGAAGTGCGCATCTTATCGTCGCACTTGCAGAGGTAATGAAAGATTTCGTGTGATATTACGTAAACTTCCTGCAACATCACAAGAGTCGTTTGTAGCTGGTTCGCCGATGTTGGGGGCAAGTGCACCCTCTCGCGCAGGGAATGATAACCCCTGGCAAAGAACAACGCTAAACGGTCACGTTGCCGTACACGCAGGTTTTCAGCCAGGTACTTGCACGCATACATGAGAGCAGCTTCAGCGGTGTTCTGAGGTGAGGCGAAAAAGACCCGGTTGAGTGTATTTATGGTCTGGCCAAGATATTGGTCGTAGACAAGGAAAACCTCATCGTCCAACGAGATCACCTCGCATCTGCGCTGAACGGAGTAGGTGGTGTGCAGTCGCGGGAAAGCATCGCCCGGACTGAGGCAACGCAAGAGATCGAATAACTGCTCATAGTAGGTGGCTAAAGGGGCCGGCTTTGTTCGGCGTGTCGTTGCGATGTACTGGGCAAGTTTATCTTTCGTTTTCATGACGGGTCGTCATGCTCCAGAAGATTCCGGAGGATCGACTCTGCGCGGTCTTCCGAAAGCCCGGCCAGTTCCATGCCTTTATGCTTGATCGATACGTGTTTGCGGGCTCGGATTAGTTCAACGACGATCTTGGTAAGAAAGGGAAGCGTTGTCGCGCTGAGTACAATCATTGCGTGTGCAATCTCGCTCGAACTCGCATCGAAGCGATCGGGCTGAACAACCGTGACGGTCAAGGGGTGAGATCGTCGCAGGTCGTCAAGGACCGAAAGGTACGTCTTATCCAGTTCAATTACGATTTTGTCGCTATTCATTGAGATCCTCGCCGGCCGACCATGGATTGAATAATCAGGTGTTGGGATACTACTATCCCAACACCAATAATCAGCCCCCCATATACGTCTCTAACGGAATCTGACATAGTTGTCAGTACCTTCTCGATGAGTTCCCTTGATTTGCCGTCCCTTTCTCCTTGGGGTATTGTCAACTTAAGTGAAGATCCGGGAAAATGGCCACCATTTGTGGCACGCAGAAGGGAGCAGTCCCCAACATGAAGTAGTAGGATCTGCGATATTCACCTTAAGTTGACAATACCCTAAGCAACCATCTGACATCGATCAAGCGCGAGAGAGTAGAACTCGACATCGCAGGAACGCGATAGCCGCCACCGCCCACGGCCCCACGGTTAAACTAAAAAAGAGAGAGCCAGCCACACTAAGACGATCACGGCAGCTGATGATCAGCACGCTACGCGGATGCGTTCCTAATTGAGTCGAGATGTACTTCGCGGTCCATGTCGAACGATAGACTTTCAATGGAGGCCATTAGACGTCCAATAGTTCCCGTGAGTCCTTAAAGTGCGGTAGAGTGCTATCCATGCCGCGAAGTGCCCTTAAATTACAATAGGTCGCCTCTCTTTCACGGCGGCGACACGGGTTCGACTCCCGTACGGGACGCCAACATTCTAATATTTGCAGGATTCGGGACACGTGATCTCAAACCATCGAGTTAACTAAGGTCTGTCACTTCAACTTTTCGTCTCTCTTCTGCGCGATAAGTGCTTTAGCCAGGCAAATAGACAGGGCGCAGCTCCTCGGATTTCCTGGCGGCTGAATTCTCCTGAGAGTAGAGTCATGAGCTCAGCGGAAATCACTAATCAAGACGGCGTCACTACTGGTCATGCCGCGCCCATACACGAGCTTGCCATCGCGTGACCAATCGAACGAGAAAAAACCTTCAGAAGCGAAGTTGGTCAACTGTTTCGGTGGGCCACCGCCGAGCGGTTGGATCCAGAGGTTGGTCACGCCGGAAAGGATGCCACCCTCGGCCAGTGAAGACCCGCGGGTCGCCACGCCGGAAAGGACACCGCCGTGTGTGAGGTTGTAGAAAATCGCACGACCATCCGGCGTCCAGCGCGAATTAGGGCGGGACTCCGATGTCACACTAAACGTATGGAGTGGTGGGCCGCCTGCAAACGGCACGATGTTTATGTTCCAGAGGAGAAGCGCGCTTGTTGCAATGCGTCGGACACAGGCGACGAGTTTACCGTCCGGAGAGATGGACTGGGCCATGCAATCATTCGTCAGTAGTATCCGCTCCCCGCCATCGACAGGCACTTTCCATGAAGTCAAATTGGGGGCAGAACCACCAAAGCCAGAACCAGGGCCGGGAGAAGTATAGATCACCCATCGTCCGTCCGCTGAAAACATTGGGGCGGCTTCACCACTCCCGTCCGTCAGTTGTTTCAGGTTGTTCCCATCAATGTCCATCCGATAAATATGAAAGATGCCGGTGCGATTAGAAATGAAGACGACGTAGCGGCCGTCGGGAGATACGCGCCCCCCTCCCTGATCATCGTCCGCACCATCTGCCAATTGTCTCTGATCGCTGCCATCGGCGTTCATGATCCAGATATGGCGACTGCCGCTCGCCGTCGAGATGTAAGTGATCCTGCCGTCTGGTGTCCAACTAACCGATGGGTATCCGTCTTGCCGGCCCATTCCGGTCGTGACTTGTTTGGCGCGGCGGGCATCGCCGTCCGGCGCGACCCAGATGTGCGAAGTCGTTTCCTGCCTTGTCGCAACGAGCGTCTTCGCATCAGCGGTGAGGCTCAAATTCGCATAGTTGTCGAAATCGTTAGTCAGTTTGCGCGCCTCACCGCTCGGATAAGAGAGATACCAAATCTGCGCAGGTGAGGAGAGCACTTGCTCTTTCGCGATCACGATCAAGCCACCACCGTCCGGCAGCCACTCAATATTCAGGATCGAGATCCACTTCGGAGTCTTAAGCAGTTTGTCAGCGCCGCCATCGAGCGGGACTTCAATAAGCTGCCGACCATAATTTCCAGCAATACAAGTGATCGATTTTCCATCGGGCATCCATGCGACTCCACCAGAGTAGAAATTGTCGGGACTCTTGTGCGTGGCAAGCACCCGCTCTCCAGTGCCGTCGCTGGTTGCCACTATCAACGAGTTCTCGCTCGCATAGGGACCGCCGCGAATAAAGGCGATGCGCTTATCGTCCGCAGACAGCGCCGCGCGCGATGAGACATTCTCTATAATCTTCCGCGCCAGGCCGCCTAATGCGGGCATTTGATAAAGCGAATCCGGGCCGTTCTTCTCTCTCTTGATGAAGTAGAGGTAGTTCCCATCGTGCGTGAAGCTGAACGCCGCGTAACTGGCCTCTGAAGGAGGAACGATCGGCACATTGCTTGAAGTGACGGCTTGTCTAAGCCAGATGCTTTGCTGCCCGGCATCGTCCACGGTGTACACGACGTGCTTACCATCAGGCGAAATCAACGCCGCCCAAACTTTGCCGGTGGCAGTGAGCCTCATGATCTTGATCGCCGGTGAGGAGGTAACCGGTCTCTTTTGAATGGCGAATTTATACAACCCATAACCGAAGGCAACGACCAGGGCGGCGAAGATAATCGCAACGCCTTTTTTGTGGCGTTTGATTTCAGTAGCAATATATTCGGCACTCGATGTCGACGTGGCCGATGGTTCAGTCTTTGGCCGGCCCAACGTCTCAGTGCCGACTGATGGCGGCGCGGTGGTGTCGAGCTCCGCTGCCCCAGCCATTCCCTGTCTCACTTCCTTCAACTCGAGAACCACGTCTTTGATTGTCTGATAGCGCTCCTCGCGGTCTTTTGCCAGACAACGGCGGATGACTCTCTGCAAGTCAGACGGCGCCGAGGGATTTAAGTCTTTGATTAGCGGTGCATCTTCGTAGACGACTTTGTGCAAAGATTTGATCATCGACTCGTCTACGAAAGGTTTTTGCCCGGTGACAGCTTCGAAGAGGATGCAGCCGAACGAGAATATGTCTGAGCGATGATCTATCTGCTCAACTTTCCCCTGGGCCTGCTCCGGCGACATATAGCCCGCGGTGCCCATCACCATACCGGCCGACGAGTGCTGTGCCATGACGCCCGTGCCGACTTTATTCGGAGCATCGCTGCCTGAGCCGAATGGCGTCTGCGGTTCAATCAGTTTCGCCAATCCAAAATCGAGAATCTTTGTGTAGTCATCACGAGTGATCATGATGTTGTCGGGTTTTAGATCACGATGCACGATGCCTGCCGCATGGGCTTTAGTCAGACCCTCGGCAACCTGAGTGAGATATTTCAGGAGCTTATATAGAGGAGTTTGGTCGCGGTGGATCTTATCGCGCAGAGTATCGCCATCAATGTGCTCTATGGCGATGAAATGTGTGCCTTCACACTCGCCGATTTCGTAGATGTGCGCGATGTGCGGATGATTGAGCGCGGCAGCGGCGGTGGCCTCTTGTTCAAATCGGCGCATTCGATCCTGATTAACAGCAACTGCGGCCGGCAGAATTTTCAGCGCGACTTTGCGATGCAGCCGGAGGTCTTCTGCCAGATAAACTTCGCCCATGCCACCTTTGCCTAACAGCGAGCGGATCTCATAACGGTCGATTCGACTATTGGGAGCCAGTGAGGCCTCGCCAGGGTTATCACCCTGCTGTGCGAGATAGGCGGCAGCTATGTCCTCGGGGGGTTCCGTATAGGCGGCGCGTTTCTCATGGGTCGTCAGCAGTGATTGCAACTCGCGCCGCAAGTTCGCATCGCCATCTGAGAGCTGGTCCAGAAACGCAGCACGCCGATCGGGGGCAATCTCCAGGGCGGCATGAAAAAGTTCCGTCAACCGTTCGTATTGTTGCGGAGTCATAGTTCACTTGCCGGGGTCGAGGGCGCGATGTAACCAGGTCTTGGCCATGCTCCAATCGCGCATCACTGTGTCAGCCGAAACTTCCAGAACCGTAGCCGTCTCCTCCACGCTTAGCCCACCGAAATATCGCAATTCCACTACCCGGCTTTGTCGCTTTGAAAGTTTCTCTAACTCTGTCAGCGCATCATCAAAGGCCACCAGTTCAGCGGCCCGTTCCTGAGTCACCAGCGCCGCCTCTTCCAGAGAGACAGGACGGGCGCCGCCGCCTCGCTTGGCTGTATGTCTTGTGCGCGCGTAATCCACCAGAATGTGACGCATGGCCTGTGCGGCGACGCCAAAGAAATGGGCGCGATTCTCAAAGTGCTTCTCTTTTTGTTTGACCATGCGCAGGTACGCTTCATGGATGAGCGCGGTCGTTTGCAACGTATGACCGGGATTTTGCTGGCTCATATAGCGCTTGGCCATCTTCCGCAATTCCTCATAGATGAGAGGCATCAATTTGTCGAGCGCCCCACGGTCACCGTGGTTCCACTGATCCAATAACTGCGTTACTGAATGGGCAGCTGACATCCGAGATACACCTTTGAGGCTGACAACCTTGTACTGAGGAAAACTATATCACCTCAAAGCGAAACTCTTTTAATCCCATTACGACTGTCAGCGAGCAATGTCGGGTTTGCCAGTTTTCTTTCGCGAATCTCGTTTATATAGGTAGAGACCAGAATTTAGACCGAGACCCTAAAGGAGGGTGTTTGGTTTTAGCTTGCCTCAGCGAGTTTGATGTGGCGACAGGTGCCTCGCTTCAAATTCCCTGGCTTTTGACGATAGAAAGGAAACGCTGATGAAACAGATCTTACTAGCGGCGACGCTTATCGTGGCCTGCTCAAAGTTTGCTTCGGGGGAAGAGTTTCGTCCGATCTTTCATCCTCCGACTATCAGTATTTTAGAGGCTTTACAGAAAGACCCCGACAACTTCAGTACGCTTATCGGTTTGCTCCGGAAGGCTGATCTCAAAGAATTGCGTGACGCTAAAGCATCGTACACGATATTAGCTCCGACCAACGCTGCATTTGCGAAGCTCTCTCCTGAATACTTTACCAAGGTGACCAATGACCCGGCGAAGCTGCGTCAATTACTTCTTGCGCACCTGCTTCCCGGCAAAGTTATGTTCATGCAATTGTTTGCGCCGGACAAGAGTGGAGTTGCGAGGAAGAATATAACTGAGTCACTCAAAACAGCCGATGGCGGCCTGGCATATTTTGAATGTGATGCGCATCCGGTTGACCTCGCAAAAGAACACCATCCCCTTATTAACAAGAAGGCGCGTGTCCTCAAGAGCGACATAGAAGGAAAATATTCTGTAATCCAGGTGATCGATACAGTGCTCATACCCTAAGCGCTCATGATCGAGATTCGTTACTGGGAAGCGAGCGATGACAGAAATGCAGGCGGCAACTACTCGCTCTTTCTCTTAATCGAGCGATTGCCGTAACCACTGGCCTTTCAAAGAACGCAAAGGAGATAAAGAAATTGTTGCACCATTCAATCAACAAAGGGTTGGCAATCGCGTGCCTGCTCTCGATGTTCATCCTGACTTTCGTCGCGTCAGCGCACCAGCAGGACACGCAAGGCGCTTCTGCGCTGGGTTCGCTGGCGACGACTCGCTCTATAGGCGGCAAGGGCTTGCTGCCCCCGCGTCCGGACCAGTGTTCTGCAGTCACGCTGGACAGGTACGACAATATCTATGCTCTGCTCAAGAAGGCCAGAAGCGAAGCCGAGGCCGACGTCGGGACCACGCTGCTGGGAGCTCCGGACGCCCTCGAAAACCGACGCGCCCTCGACGGCGCTCTTACCCAGTTGCAATCCACCAGAGCATTGTGGATATCGACCTATGGCGGCGGTCGCAGGGTCTTGATCGCCGCTGAGGCGTACCAGATCTTTACTACTCTCGAGGCCGTGATTCCGAGCATCAACACGGCGCAGCACTGGGCGATTACAGAAGCGAGCCATAGCGGGCACACCGCTAACCATGGGCGGGCCTCGTTTGACTTCGAGTCTCAGGCCCTCGTGGTAGCCAACCAGATGAGGGTCGACGCCGGTCAATGTTACATGGCCGCTTACGAATGATCATCCAAACGGTCGTCGGGCACGAACGCTGGCGGTCTTGCCAGTTTTCTTTCACCAATCTCGTTTATAGAGGTAGAGACAAGAATATTCGAAAGGAGCGCTTCCGGCGTGTGATGCAAACGTGCCCTCCTTTCGATTACCGAAGGAGAAATACAATGAGTAACTTTCAATTAAATCGCAGCCAGAAAGGCAAAACGAGTTTCAGCTTGCGAAGAATACCGCGGTGTCAAGTGGCGTTGCTCCTGGCCGTCGCGCTTCTATTCGCTGCCCTACCCATTCACCAATCAGCGCACGCAGAAACAAAACAAGGTGAGCAGTCGCTCAGTTTCCTCATCGCGCTGCTGCTCGAAGCAGATTCACTTGCGAAGACCGAGATGGTGCGAAGCGAGCTGAAAGAAGTGCGCGAAGCCGCCAGCCACGCAAGCAAAGGAAATCTCAGCAGTACACCAAGTGTGAGCGAAATTTGGGATCCGTCGGGAACCAGGGTCGTGCGCGAGAAGCTGCGCCACATCGTTGACGATCCCCGTGGCGAGAGCACCGAGTTCCAGGAGAAGATTGCCAATGCTCTGAAACTTGTAGAGGACCATATGGCAATCGGTGTTGACAGCGGCATGCCGGTGCGGACAGAAACTGCGTCTGGACTGAGCACAACCACCTTCGACACTTTGCAGGGAACAGTCAGCGTAAACCTGCCCGACGACGTTAGGGCTGGTGACACAATTTCCGGCACGGTTATCTCTGAGCCAAAGGGCAACACTAAGGATGAGCAGGCAAAGAACCAGGATTCACTAAATGGTTACGTTGTCGAAGTCGCCAAACAGGAAACTCCTGCCCAACAGCAAGGCAGCAAATGGTCCATCCCGTCAACGGCTCAATCCATTCCCGTGGTGCTGAAGGACAAACAAGGCAAGGTAGTTGGTCGCACCGAAGTGCCATTCATTGAAATGAAGTACGTTAAGCCAAACGCTGGAAATATGTTGAATGGAGATCTACCGAAGGCGGTTGACTACTTACTACCTCCGTTCGGGCAGGCAGGAAGACCGGTGTCGGTGGGTGGTCCGTTCGAGGGCGACTTCAATAACACCAAAATCAAAGTGGGAGATCAGACGGCCCAGTTCCTCGCTGAATCGCCGCGAAAAGTAGTGGTAAGAAGTCCGGCGAACCTGACAGGGCCAGCCACGATGGAGGTCAATGAAAAAGGTAAAGTGGTTGCCAGGAGCAACTACCAAAGCATCAGCGTGCGGTTGTCAGCCGAAAAACTGAATCTAATACGCGGCGAACAGACGATATTGACTGCAACTCTTTCCGGTTTGAACGGAGTGACTGGTCCAGTGTCGTTCCAACTGACGAATGCGACTCCCTGGACAGTGCGCATGGAGGGCGGAGAGTCACAAATCGTCACCGCGAGCCCTGAGTATTTTACCGGCGGTGTGTTTACTGCGAAGAGGACCTTGACGGGAGTCAAAGCGGGCGGCTTCTCGATCAATGCAGTGGTTGAACCTGCTGAAACGAGTCCTCGCGATTCAGCCGTCTGGAAAACCAGCCCCGGAACCCATTGGTCGCCAACAGACGGCGGCCTGATAAGCGGCAATCTAAACGGGTCCCCAGACAAGGCTGGCGATGCAAAGAAGATTTTCGGAGGTCCGCCACCAAAGTTCGACTCCAACGGCAAGCCAATTCGAAATGATGGACCGAGCATCCCCGTGCCTCCCTTGCATGCCGAGTTCCGCGTTACGTTGAATGGCTTTACTGTCAATCATCAAACCTACCAGGGACTCCTGGCGGCCTGGGATTCGGTAACTTTCTATCCAAGTGTGGGAATGGTTGATGCAGCGGGGCAAATCCGTTGGTCCATATGGGGCGGGACTACTACCACGATCGGAGCCAGCCCTCCAACTAGGGTGCGAGGAGGTTCCGCATCCGGCATGGGGGGACTGCGAACCCGCGACGGATTCCCAACCCAAGACAGTCCCTGGCTGCGGACTGTGCCTTACAGCACAGGAGCGCCGGGCACTATCCCACCGACAGTTTACTTCGAACGCGAACTGGTGCAGAACACCACTGCCGTCGTAATAATTCCGACTATCTGGGTAGTGGCCGGACCTGACGATTTGGGGCTGCACAATAGCTATCAGGTGCAGGTCGACCACGACCGTTCGGCACTGGGACGGGCGGTGGCCAATATCATTCGTGGTCCACAGCCTCTCGCGCTGAATTCATACCTGCGGGCGGGCGCTTCAATGGGATTGAACAATACGATGCGGTTGGCGATCGGTGTGCCCCAGGAGCGGCCCATTGGAATGCAACCCGAACGAGATCAATTTGGGTTTATACCCCAGGTGCTGGTGTTAACTTACGACTCCGCCGAGTTCATGGCGCGCACTGACTTTGGTGTCGGGATTGGTATCGTTCCGGTTCGCTATGTTGATCCTCAGAGTTTCGCGGGCGACTACACGCTGTACTTTCAAGTCGAGCGTATAGCTAACTAACTTTAAAACTGAGTATGACTCTGACTGGCCGGTTTCGCCCGAAGGCAACGTCACGCTTGTGGTGGCTGGTTTTTGCGCGGTGATAAGCCTAGTGCGGGGCCGGGCCCTGCCGGCCTACTACCCGGCTCACTCGAACAAATGCCAAGGAAATCCAGCCACCACCGCGGGTCCATTAAAGGTCCAATAGGCGTACCCCTGAGTCCTTGAAGTGCGGTAAAGTGCTATCCATGCCGCTAAGTTCCGTTGAATTACAATAGGTCCCTTCTCTTTCACGGCGGCAGCACGGCACAAACTCCAACACTGAAGATGGGCTAAGATGGTGAGTGAAACTGCGGAGATTGAGCCTAAGTCAAGAACAGGAGTTCGGATCGCTGGATGGATCAACTCTCAAGACAGGTGCCGATTCCGTCAAGATGGACGTGTCCGTAATTGCCTTGAAATCGCATCGTGTGGAAATTTTCATTTTATGCTCGAAATCTGCAGGAAATATTCACTTTATGCTCAACTCTTTTTTCACTTAATGCTCGAATCGTGTCTGTAAGTGATTGATTTATATAAGAGGCCGTTTTCACTTAATGCTTCGGTCATAAAGTGAATTTCGTCGGCCATAAAATGAAATCTATCGGTCATAACTATGCCGCTGCATTGGTCATAAAGTGAATTTCTACCTTTAGGCGCTAGACATGCTCCGAGTTCGAATTGACATAAGGGTGCAGCTGCACGCGCAATCACTGAGTCACGTTAGGAGGTTTTGGTATTCATTTCTATGTTGTCAAAAACGGATTGATAAGAAATTAATTTCAGGAGTGGGCCTCGAGAATTCTTTCCCTGGCAGGTAGGCAATGAATCCGAAGGAGTCTGGAACGTTTATTTCGGTTTGATGACGATTACCGAATCCATGTGGCCGCTCCCATCGTCTTCGGTCGCAGAGTTGGCCGGATCGATCAGTCCTACACCATCAACCAGGAACCTGTAAGTGTACTTGCCCGGCGTCAAATCAATGCGACAGACCCACCCGCCACTTTCTTTCGCGCAGTAATTCTTAGTCTGGATCCAGTTGTTGAATGATCCGTAGATGGCCACGGCCTCCGCGTCGGTGTGCCCCGCTAAAGTAAAGGTCGTATTTCCGGTGAGACTGGGCACTGGCGGCGGCAGCTTTTTCACCAGCATGTCTCCCTGTCCAGTGTTTAGAGTTAGACCAGTGACGTTGCCTTTTTCGTCTTTGATGAAGGCGAGGTGAAGGTCTGAAATCTCGCTGTCATAAAACCGAAATTCGGATTCGGCGATGACCTGGCGCGGCCTCAGATATGAAGGCTTGACCCACAAAGAACCATCCTTGACGGCCACATAGAGGACGAAATCGTGCGCGAACTTCGGGTCTAGTTCATATCTGCCAACGTATTGTCCCAACAGAGCGGGAGCCACTTTGACTTGGGGTGCGGCGCTCGCTTTCTTGGGAGTCGAAGATTGCGCGACGGGCTTTTTGTCCCGCGCTGAAATCTTAGGCGCGGGTTTGATACCGACGAGAGCTATCAAGTGACTCGCCAGCGTCCCACGCCAATTTAGGAAGCCGTGGTTCCCGTTAAATTCCGTGTAGTGGACCGAATATCCTTTGCTCTGGACGGTGTCCCTCAAATTACGGTTAGCCGCGAGTAGTGTCGGCTCTATAACGGGCGGTCCATTGGGTGACGGGGGAACAAGGGAACGCCACCACCAGGTCCCTTCCAACAGTCCGGCCTCGAATGAGAAGCGCAAAGGCAGACGCGGACTTGCGGCGAACTGACGGTTCAGCCATTCCCATTCTTTTTCGCCGTCTGGCTTCCACGGAAAAGAACCCGATTGGGAAAGCACGTTTCCGAAAACCTCCGCGTGCTTGAGCCCTAC
>WNFC01000431.1_pt1 | contig 41562 bp, 40 predicted proteins | sample 5400541 | NCBI WGS metagenome assembly WNFC01 (sample SAMN13153342, study PRJNA577476) | soil metagenome | isolation source: 120 cm saprolite under Douglas fir tree site 2 hole 2 replicate 1 | place: USA:California | collected 2015-04-18 | reverse complement strand
TCGCTCTCCGGCAGATGCAAGCGCGCGGGGCGGGTACCCGGGCGAAATTGCGTGTAGCGGTCTGTGTCGCGCAGGCCGGCCGACGAGCAGGCGTTTGGCTGGATTCGGCTCCCTACGGCCCACGGGCCCGGGGCGCCGGCTACGACCGCTACTGAGATGACCGGCCGCCCGGCTGCAAGCCCGACGGTTGGTGGCGTGAGCTCGAGTGGCTCCAATCTGACTTGCAACAGCTAGGAGTAGGGAATCATGCCCAGGAGCGATAGCTTTGTGATGCCCTTGTCGGCCGCGCAGCGCGAGATCTGGTTCGCTGAGCAGCAGATGGTCGAGAAGAATGCGGTGTACAGGATCGGTGCGACATCCATGGAACGATCGATCCGACCATCTTCGAGCACGCACTGCGAAGCGTCGTGGCTGAGGTTGACTCGTTGCACGTCCGCCTCGTTGAGGGTGTCGACGGCCCTGGCCAGGTGGTCAACGCCTTGGCGGATTGGCCGTTGGCGTTCGTGGACGTGAGCGAGGAATCCGACCCGTTTGCAGCCGGCCAGACGTGGATGGCCGACGCCATGCAGCAGCCTATGGATCTCATGCGCCGCCCGTTGTTCAGCTACGCGCTGGTCAAGCTGAGCTCGGACAGGTTCTTGTGGTACCAGGGCTACCATCACGTCGTAACGGATTGGGTGGGGGTTGGGCTCATTGCGCAACGGGTAGCGGAAACCTACAGCGCGCTGGCAGACAATAGGATTCCGGGCCTGAGCACGCTTGGCTCGCTGCAGCAGCTGGTGGAAAGCGATCTCGCCTACCGTACCTCGAAAACACTTCACGGAGGACCGGGACTACTGGCTCGGGCGCTTTGGGGACCTCCCTGATCCGACCAGGCTCGTTGGTCGGTCTTCGGGAATTACCCCAGGCTTTCTCCGCCGGACCGGTGTGCTGCCGATGGCGGGGGATCGGATTTGGCCTCCTTCGATACCTGAACCCTGAAACCGGTCCGGTGCTTGCCGCCCTCAAGGTTCCTCAGCTCGGGTTCAACTACCTGCCGCTTCCCCGCTCCCGGAGCGCCGGCGATCGAGGCAGCTTCGGACCCACCAGGCAGGGCGGGTTGGGACGTTGCTCCGGAGGAAGCGGTTCTGCGTGAGATCGACCCGGGAATGCCACGCGCCCATGTCCTGGCGGTCAACGCGGTGGTGCAGGATGACGAGGACGGACCTCGGCTCCAGGCAAGCTGGAGCTGGCCACAGAACTCGCTGGCAGAAGCCGACGTCCGGGAGTTGGGTGCGGAGTGGTTCCTGGCGCTCCAGGCCTTGGTAGAGCATGGCCGCCGTCCCGGTGCCGGCGGTCACACCCCCTCGGACTTTCCGTTGGCAGTGCTCAGCCAGGAGGACGTCGATCAACTCGAGGCCATGACGCCGTCCGCCTTGGAGGACGGCCTGGGGCTCACGCCGACGCAGGACGAGATGCTGGTCCATGCCCGCCACAGCCAGGAAACCAGCGACGCCTATAAGGTCCAAACTGTTTTCGAGCTGAACGGTCCTCTGGACAGCGCTGCCCTGCGGGCCGCGCTGCAGGCGCTGATGGCGCGTCACCCGAACCTGCGTGCTGGTTTTCCCCAGCTCGACTCGGGCCGATCCGTGCAGGTCATCCCGCGCGAGGTGACGCTGCCCTGGAACGAGGTCGACCTCAGCGGGCTCGAGGAGCTTCAGGCCGATGCTGCGTCAGCTTGTCTGGCGGCGGAGGATCATGCGAGGTATTTCAGCCCTTCCCCTCCCATGCTGCGATGCACCCTGGTCCGCCTCGGCGCCGGGCGCCACCACCTGATCATGACCAACCACCACATTCTCTACGACGGTCCAGATCCAGCAGGCTGCCGGGTGGGGTGAGTTGTTTGACACCGCGATGGTGTTCCAGAACTACCCGTGGCACTCCACCGAGGACCGGGATCCGCAAGCCGGCCTGCGGGCCACGTTCCTGACCGGTCGGGACGCCACCCACTACCCCCTGTACCTGGTTCTTGCTCCCGGGCAGCAACTGGGACTATGCCTGGACTACCGCAGTGATCTCTTCGTCCGAGGCGACGCGGAGGCGATCGCCGCCCGATTGGTGAGACTGCTGGAGGTGATCGTGGCCGAGCCTGATCGCACGGTCGGCACCGTTGATCTGGGAACGTCCATGAGCTTCTTTGTGTGAGTAGCCGCCAATATGGCGGTTCTTCACCCAAAGAAGGTCCGGCAGCCTCCGAATGCCTGTGGGGGACTTGTAAGCTAAAGCGGTGATCAGATACCTCACCGCCGGGGAATCGCACGGCCCGGCCCTCACGGTCATCGTGGAGGGCCTGCCGGCCGGCGTCCCGGTGTCCACCAAGCGCGTCGCCGACGAACTCGCCCGGCGCCGGCTCGGGTTCGGGCGCGGCCCCCGCATGAAGATCGAGCGGGACGCCCTCGAGCTGCTCGGCGGAGTGCGGTTCGGGCGCACGCTCGGCAGCCCCGTCTCCATCGTCATCCGCAACTCGGAGTGGGCCAAGTGGGAGCGGGTGATGTCGCCGGAGGGCAACCCCGCAGGCAACGTGCTCACCGAGCCCCGGCCCGGCCACGCGGACCTGGCGGGGATGATGAAGTACGACTTCACCGACGCCCGCAACGTCCTCGAGCGGGCCAGCGCCCGCGAGACCGCCGCCCGGACGGCGGCCGGTGCCCTCGCGAAGGCGTTGCTCGACGAGATCGGGATCCAGGTCGTGAGCCACGTCGTCTCGATCGGCACCGCCGAGGTCCCCGGCGATCTCCGCCCGACCCCCCACGACCTCGAGGCCATCGACGCCTCGCCCGTGCGCTGCCTGGACTCGGAGGCCGCCGCTGAGATGGCGAGGCAGATCGAGTCGGCCCAGGCCGACGGCGACAGCCTGGGCGGCGTCTTCGAGGTGATCGCCTACGGCGTCCCCATCGGCCTCGGCTCCCACGTGCACTACGACCGCAAGATCGATGCCCGCCTCGCCTACCACCTGATGTCGATCCAGGCCATCAAGGGGGTCGAGGTCGGCGACGGCTTCTCGCAGTCCCACATGCGCGGCACGGCCGCCCACGACGAGATCTTCTTCGAGGACGGCGAGATCCGGCGCCACAGCGACCGGGCCGGAGGCACCGAGGGCGGCATGACCATCGGCGGCACCCTCCGGGTGCGGGCGGCGATGAAGCCGTTGGCAACGCTCAAGAAGGCCCTCCGGACCGTCGACCTCGCCACCGGCGAGCCGGCCGCTGCGTTCCGGGAGCGCACCGACGCCTGCTCGGTCCCCGCGGCGGCGGTCGTCGGGGAGGCGGCCGTCGCCTGGGTGTTGGCCGAGGCGGTGCTGGAGAAGTTCGGCGGCGACACCCTGGGCGACCTCCAGGCTGCGCTGGCGTCCTACCGGCAGCGGATCCGGCCGCACGCACGGTGAGCCCCATCACGGTGAGCACCCCACGGTGAATCCCGAGGGGCCGAGAGCCGTCGTGCTGATCGGGATGATGGGGTCGGGCAAGAGCGCAGTCGGCGCCGCCCTCGCGCAGCGCCTCGGGCGCCATCTCGTCGACGTCGACGTCCTGATCGAGGAGGCGTCGGGCCGCCCGGTCGCGGCGATCTTCGCCGACGAGGGCGAAGTGGGGTTCCGCGAGCGTGAGCGCGCGGCGATTCGCCAGGCTGCCACCACCACCAACGCCGTCATCGCCTGCGGCGGGGGAGCCGTGCTCGACCCCGCCAACGTCGAGGCCCTCAGGGCGCACGGCACCGTCGTGTGGTTGCAGGTGAGCCCCGAGGTGGCCGCCCAGCGCCTCGGCAGCGACCGGGGCCGCCCGGTGCTGGCGTCGATGAACGGGGACCTGGCGGAGCGGATCCGGGTGCTCGCCGAGCAGCGGGCCGGCGCCTACGCGGCCGCGGCGGACCTCGTGGTCGACGCGGACGGTCCGGTCGACGCCGTGGCCGACGCCGTCCTGAGGGCCAAGCTGTGAGGACCGTCCCGGTCTCCCTCGGCTCCCGCTCCTACGAGGTCCACGTCGGCGAGGGCGCGCTGCCCAAGGCGGCGGCCCTCGTCCCGCACCTGCCGGGCTGCGAGCAGGTGGCCATCGTCTCCGACGCCAACGTCGACGCCATCTGGGGCGACGCCGCAGCCGAGGCGCTCGCCCCGGTCGGGTCGACCGGGGGCGTCCACCGACTCGTCGTCGACGCCGGTGAGACGTCGAAGAGCATCCAGGCGGTCGGCGCCCTCCTGGAGGAGCTGGCCCGGCGCCGGGTCCGCCGCGGCGATCTGCTCGTGGCACTCGGCGGGGGCATGGTCGGGGACCTGGCCGGGTTTGCCGCCTCGATCTACCAGCGCGGCATGCCCCTCGTCCAGGTGCCCACGAGCCTCCTCGCCCAGGTGGACGCGGCGGTCGGGGGCAAGACCGCGGTCAACCTCACGGCAGGCAAGAACCTCGCCGGCACCTTCTACCAGCCCCGCGCGGTCATCGCCGACACCGCGACCCTGCGGAGCCTGCCCGAGCGGGAGTACCGCTCCGGCCTGGCGGAGGTCGCCAAGTACGGCTTCAGCCTCGACCCGGAGCTGCTCGCGATGGTCGAGGCCTCCGTCGACGCCCTGGGCGCCCGGGACCCCGACGTCCTCGAGGAGGTGGTCGCCCGGTCGGTGGCGATCAAGGCGTCGATCGTCGCCGCCGACGAGCGCGACCTCGACGACCGGCGCATCATGTTGAATTACGGCCACACGCTCGCGCACGCCCTGGAGGCTCTGGGGGGCTACGAGCAGTGGCTGCACGGCGAGGCGGTCTCGGTGGGCCTCGTGTTCGCGGCGGCGCTGGCGAGAGAGCTCGGCTACCTCGATGCCGCGGCCGCCGAGCGCCACCGCGACGTGCTGCAGGCGCTGGGCCTCCCGGTCACCGCCGAGTTCGACCCGGAGCAAATCGAAGGTGCGTGGGCCATGGACAAGAAATACAGAGGAGGGGTGCGGTGGGTGCTGCTCAACGGTATCGGAGACCCGTTCGTGACCGACGTGGGCTCCCGGGAGGTCTCCCGGGCGATGAGCTCGGTGCTCCCCTCATGAAGGTCTTCGTGCTCAACGGGCCGAACCTCAACCTCCTGGGCGAACGCGAGCCGGAGATCTACGGGGACAAGACCATCGAGGACCTCGAGGACATGTGCCGTGCCCGCGGCAAGGACCTCGGCCTCGACATCGACTTCCGCCAGAGCAACTACGAGGGCGAGCTGGTCGACTGGCTGCAGGACGCCCGCCACGCTGCCGCGGGCGTCGTCCTCAACGCCGGGGCGTTCAGCCATTACTCGCTGGCCATCCGCGACGCCGTGACGATCGCCCAGGTTCCGGTCATCGAGGTCCACATCTCGAACATCCATGCCCGGGAGGAGTGGCGGGACGTCTCGGTCATCTCCGGGGTGGCCCGGGGCGTGATCGTCGGGCTCGGGATCGAGGGATACCTGCTGGCGCTCGACGCCCTGGCGCTCATGCTGGCCCAGGGGCCCAAGGGAGGGGAGGACAGCTGATGGACCATCTCGGCCGGATCAAGCATCTCCAGGAGGAGCTCGATGGATCCCTACCCCAGGGGGGCCCGGACATCGCCCTCTACGTCTCCCACCTGCCCAACGTGCGGTACCTCTGCGGGTTCACCGGCTCGAACGGGGCACTGCTGGTCGGGGCGCACTCCGCATGGTTCCTCACCGACGGGCGTTACCGCACGCAGGCGGCCGACGAGGTGACGGGGGCCGAGGTCGACGTCTACGCCCTGCCCGATCAGCTCGGCGGCGCCCTGCAGCGCATCTCGGCCGAGATCGGTGCGACCCGGATCGGCTTCGAGTCCGACCACGTGAGCGTTGCCGCTGCCGATCGTCTCCGGGGCTACCTTCCCGACTGCGAGCTCGTGGCGACCACCGGCCTCGTCGAGGGCCTGCGCCGTGTCAAGGAGCCGGAGGAGCTCGACAGGATCCGGGAGGCTGCCCGCCTCGCCGACGAAGGCCTCGCCTACATCCTGGAGAAGGTGCACCCCGGGATCGCCGAGCGGGAGCTGGCGATCATGCTGGAGAGCCACCTGCGCCTCCAGGGGGCCGAGGCGGTCTCCTTCCCCGCCATCGTCGCCGCCGCCGAGCGCAGCGCCCTGCCGCACGCCCATCCCTCTGACCGCGTCGTGGAGGAGGGGAGGTTCCTGCTCTTCGACCTCGGCTGCATCGTCGACGGCTATTGCTCGGACCTTACCCGGACCGTGGTCGTGGGCCACGCCGACGATCGCCACCGCGAGATCTACGACCTGGTCGCCCAGGCCCAGCAGGCGGGGCTCGACGCCCTCGCCCCGGGCAGGACGGGCGCCGAGGTCGACAAGGCGGCCCGGGACGTGATCGACGGCGCCGGCCACGGCGAGGCGTTCGGCCACAGCCTCGGCCACGGCGTGGGCATCGAGATCCACGAGGCGCCGACGCTGCGCTCCACCAGCGCAGACGTGTTGGCGGAGGGACAGGTCGTCACCGTCGAGCCGGGTATCTACCTCCCTGGGTGGGGCGGGGTCCGCATCGAGGACCTCACGGTGGTGACGGCGGACGGCCAGGAGACGCTCAGCTGCTCCCCTAAGGAACTGATCGTGCTCTAATGGCTGGGCGATCCATGAAAGGAAGTCTGTAGCGATGATCTCAACAAACGACATGCGGCCGGGCATGACCCTCGACCTCGACGGCGAGCTCTGGTCGATCATCGATTACCAGCACCACAAGCCCGGCAAGGGCCACGCGATGGTGCGGACCAAGGTCCGGAGCCTCCGCAGCGGGGTCGTGGTCGACAAGACGTTCCGGGCCGACGAGAAGGTGGAGATCGCCCGCCTCGACAAGCGGGAGATGCAGTTCCTCTACCCGGACGACATCGGCCTGGTGTTCATGGACACCGAGACCTACGAGCAGACCACCATCCCCCGCGAGGTGCTGGACGACTCCGCCCGGTTCCTCAAGGAGGGGCAGATGGTCAACGTGGTCGCCCACGGGGGCACGGCCCTCGGGGTGGACCTGCCGACGACCGTGGACCTCGAGGTCTCCGAGACCGAGCCGGGGCTGCAGGGCGACCGGAGCTCGGCAGGCACCAAGCCGGCTACCCTGGAGACCGGGGCCATCGTCCAGGTCCCCCTGTTCGTCACCACCGGTGAGACCATCCGCGTGGACACCCGTACCGGTGCCTATGTGACCCGCGTCCGATCGTGACGCGCGCGTCACGCTCCCTCTAGTACGAGGCTGTGGCCAAACGGCGGGGGGCCCGCAAGATCGCATTGGAGACGCTGTACGAGCACGACGTGTCGGGCAGGCCGTGGCCCGAGATCCTGGACCGCCACGCCCAGGACGCGTCCTTCGCCTACGCCGCGACGCTGGTGCAGGGTGTGGGCGAACACGAGGCCGAGATCGACGAGCTGATCACCCGCTACGCCGAGGACTGGTCCCTCGCCAGGATGCCCCCCATCGACCGAACCCTGCTGCGGCTCGGGGTGCTCGAGCTGCTGTTCCTGGATGTGCCCGCGGCGGTCACCATCAACGAGGCGGTGGACCTCGCCAAGCAGTACTCGACCGCCGACTCCGGCAGGTTCGTGAACGGGATCCTGGGCCGCATCGCCCGGGAGTCCTCGGCGGTCTAGGAGGCCTCGTCTGAACACCTGGCAGGGAGAAGCTGCGGGCAGGTTTCTTTGGGTGAATAAGCACGCTATTGATGCTTAAATACCCAAAGAAGATTCTCGGGCGCAGCGGGATACGAGGGGGATGGGCATGGCAGGTAAACGAGATCGCCTCACTGCCCGGCGCCGGGCGCTCGGGTTCACGCAGGAGTCGCTCGCTGAACGTTTGGGGGTCCACCCCACCACGGTGAAGCGCTGGGAGAACGGCTCCAGCGCAGGGGGCCCTCACCCGTACGCCCGTGTGCAGCTTGCCCGCTACCTTCAGGTCTCGGCGGAGGAGCTCGAAGAGCTGCTGGCCGGGGGCGTGGGGGAAAAGAACGCCCGGGGGGAGCCGGAGCCGGCGGTGGTAACGACGGGAGCAATCAACCTCGACGACGAGGAGCGTCTCGTCCTGGCCGCCAGGGACCCCGGCCGCCGACGGGACTCGGAGGACTTCCCGAAGACCAGCGGCAGACTGACTGGGCTGGTGAGTATGTCCGCCAACTGGCCATCGCGCACATCCAGGCGGATGCCCTCGACCAGGCCTGCGCCTTGGCGAGGGAGGTCGTCGCCATCGCTCGTCGCACCAGTTCAGCACGGCTGCTGGCGAGCATCGACCGGCTGCACGCACGGTTGGCGGGGACGTGGTCGAACCAGCCCGCCGTGATGGAGTTGAGAGATGCACTCCGCTCCGCGGGCCGGTGGCCCGCGGAGCCTGAGTGATCTTCGTTTCCTAGGGGGCCTGGGGGATCCGGACGATCGCCTCGGCCCGGCTCGGGAACCGGGCAAGGGAGCCGTTCTCGCCGACCAGGGCGGGTCCCAGTTCCTCGGGCGGCAGCGGCTCGCTCAGGTAGTAGCCCTGGGCGACGTCGCAGGCCAGGTCTCGCAGCACGTCGAGCTGCGCCTCGGTTTCGACGCCTTCGGCCACCACCGTCAGCCCGAGGGCATGGCCCACCCGTACGACCCCGTCCACAATCGCCGCCGCGGCAGGGTCGTCGGCGATGCCGGCGATGAAGGACCGGTCGATCTTGATCTCGTGGATGGGCAGCGTCCGCAGGTGCGCGATCAGGGAGGACCGGGCGGTGCCGAAGTTGTCGACGGACAGGCGGACGCCGAGGGCCCGGAGGTCGGCGAGGCGCCGGGCGGTCGCCGTGGGATCGACGATCAGCGCCCCCTGCGTGATCTCGAGCGACAGCTCCGATGGCTGCATCCCGGTGGCCTCCAGCGTGTCGCCCACGGTCGTGGCGAGGTCGCTGCGGGCGAGCTGACGGGACGAGATGTTGACCGACACCGGCACCGTGATCCCGAGCAGGTGGCGCCAGCCGGCGACCTGCCGGCACGCCTCGACGAGGGTACGCTCGCCGATCGTCTGGATCATGCCGGTCTCCTCCGCAACGGGAAGGAAGTCGTCGGGGAAGATCAGCCCCCGGGAGGGGTTGCGCCAGCGCAGCAGCGCCTCGACCGAGACGACCTGCGAGTCGCGGACGCGGCACTGCGGCTGGTAGTGCAGCAGGAGTTCGTTGTTGGTGATCGCCTGCCGGAGGTCCCGCTCCGCCTCGATGCGCGAGATCTGGTCCGAGCGGACGGGCCGCTCGTAGAGGGCGTACGTGCGGCGGCCGCGCTGCTTTGCCTCGTACATGATCTTGTCGGCGTTGGCGATGAGTTCGTCGGCGGTGTTGTTGCCGTCGCCGATCGCCACGCCGATGCTCCCCGAGAGCATGACGTCCTTGCCTTCGAGCAGGAAGCTGGCGGCGAAGCACTCGCGCAGGCGCTCGGCGATCGCGGCCCCCTGCGGGTTGCCGCTGCCCTCGGACACCACCACGAACTCGTCGCCCCCCAACCGTGCCACCGTGTCGGAGGTCCGCATCGCCGCCTGGAGCCGGCGGGCGAACTCCTTGAGCAGCAGGTCGCCCTTGGGATGGCCGTACGAGTCGTTCACAAGCTTGAAGTGGTCGAGGTCGACGAAGGTCAGGGCCACCCAGCCGCCGACTCGGCGGCGCCGGGCCAGGGCGAGGTTCAGTCGGTCGACGAGTAGCGCCCGGTTGGGCAGGTCGGTCAACGGGTCGTGGAGGGCCTGGTGGGCCAGTTGCTGCATGAGGATGCGGCGCTGGGTGATCGTGGCGTTGAATGCCTCGGCCAGGGAGGCCACCTCCGCCGGGCCCTCGACCGGCGCCCGCGCCATGTCGTCACCGCTCGCAGCCTCGATCGCATGCTGGAGCCGCCGGATGGGCAGCGCCAGGCGGCGGTTGAGGACGACGCCCATCGCCGCCACCACCAGCAGGACCGCGGTCGTCATCCCCAGGTTGCGGTAGAGGTCCGACCGGGCGGGGCCGAACGCCACCTGGACGGGCAGGCCGGCGAGCACGTGCCAGCCGTTGGACGCGGTCACCTCCTCGTAAAGGCGGGTCACGCCGTCACGGTCGGTGACCGTGCGCCCGGCGGACGAGGGCCCTGCCAACCAGGTGCCGCTCGTCGTGCCCTGGTGGAAGGGAGCGGTCGGCGAGGTGGCGAGGACGAGGCTGCGGTCGGCGGAGATCTCCATGAGGACCGTGGTCGGGGAACTGCCCGGCGGGACCATCAGGGGGGTGCCCCCCGTGTAGACGACGGCTGCGAGCACGCCGGTCACGGACCCCATGGGGTCCGTCGGCGTTCCCGCGACCGGGTCGCTCCAGACCGGGACGGCCACCGTGATCGCGGGCTGGCCCGAAAGCGGGTCGATGCCCGTCGGGCCGGTGGCGGGCTTCCCGGTGGCGAGCACCTCCTGGAACCAGGGGCCCGGCGTGAGCGCGGTCGGGGGCAGCGTGGGGGACTGCAGCGAGCAGGACTGGGTCCCGTCATGGCGCAGCACGTGGACGTGGCCCCGGTTCTCCAAGCCGGCCAGCCCGGCAAGCTGGGTCTGGCAGCGGGTCGGGTCGTAGACGATCAGCCCCGGATCGCTGGCCAGGCCCTCGAGTAGCTGCACGGCCCCGGGCACGGTCTGGCTCTGGACGTCTGCGTTGAAGCGGGCGACCGCAGCGAGGGCCGAAGCAGCGCGGTCTCGCTCGCGGTGAAAGCTGGAGATGGTGGTGCTCGCCATGAGTCCGCCGAGGGCGAGCAGCGAGATGCCAAACATCGCGAACAGATACCGGGCAAGCGTGGCCCGGTGTGGCACATCGTGCACTCCACGGCGTCGTGAGCCCATCGTGACCGTGACGGGCAGATTGGCCTACCGCGTCCCCCGGAATGAGAGTAACCCATTCGGGCAATAAGCGATGAGGGATGTTCGCTGGAACGTCCGGACGGATCTGCTGGGTTTCCTCTCGTGGACCCCCCTGGGTTTCGGCTTCCTATGCAGCCCCGGGGTGGGATGGTAGAGTGGGCCCGAGGTTGCAGCTCACCCTTTAAAGGCTGGTCCTGAGAGGCCAGAAAGGAGAGCGGGTTTGTTGAGGTGCGCCGTGTCCGTGGCCCGGGAGGGCCGAAGCGGGGACGGCGTTTTTCTTTGACCGGACCCCCCGCCGCCGGCTCTGGTTCGGCCGGTCCGAATTCGGCCCTCACGGGGGCCAACGTGGGCCGCACCCCCGTCAAGGCCGTCGTCCTCGAGCCCTCCGACATCGCCCGGGCGATGAAGCGGATGGCCCACGAGATCCTGGAACGCAATCACGGGGCGGCAGGCCTGGTGCTCGTCGGCATCCGCCGCCGGGGGGTTCCCCTCGCGGAGCGCCTGGGCGACGAGATCGAACGCATCGAGGGCATCCGGCCCCCGGTGGGGGCCCTGGACGTCTCCTTCTACCGGGACGACATCGAGATCCGCCAGCCGGCGGACGTCGGCCAGACGGCGCTGCCCTTCGACGTGGCCGGCAAGATCGTCGTGCTCGTGGACGACGTCCTCTACACCGGGCGGACCGTCCGGGCGGCCATCGATGCCCTCGTGGACTTCGGCCGGCCCCGTGCGGTGCAGCTCGCGGTCCTCATCGACCGGGGTCACCGGGAACTGCCGATCCGGGCCGACTACATCGGCAAGAACCTTCCCACCTCGAGCCGGGAAGCGGTGGACGTGCGACTCACGGAGACCGAAGGGGCCGATTCGGTTGTCATCACTGAGGGGGCATCGTGATCAAACACCTGCTGTCGATCGACCAGCTCTCACCGAGCCAGATCGAGTTGGTGCTGAAGACCGCCGACTCGTTCCGGGAGGTGGGGACCCGCACCATCAAGAAGGTCCCGATCCTCAGGGGCCGCACCGTCTGCAACCTCTTCTTCGAGCCCTCCACCCGCACCCGCATCTCCTTCGAGCTGGCCGCCAAGCGCCTCTCGGCGGACGTCATCAGCTTCACTGGCGACGCGAAGTCCTCCCTGAGCAAGGGTGAGTCCTTCAAGGACACGGCCCAGACGCTGCAGGCGATGGGGGTGGACGCCATCGTCGTCCGGCACTCCTCGGCGGGGGCGCCGCACCGGCTGTCCCGCTGGGTCGAGGCGAGCGTCATCAACGCCGGCGACGGCGCCCACGAGCACCCGACCCAGGCCCTCCTCGACCTCTACACGATCCGCGAGCACTTCCCGACCTTCGACGGGCTGCGGGTGGGCATCGTCGGCGACATCCTCCACTCCCGGGTTGCCCGTTCCGACGCCGCCGCCCTGATCAAGATGGGATCGCAGGTGACCCTCGTCGGGCCGCCGACCCTCATCCCGCCGGCCATCGAGGGCTGGGGCACGGAGGTCAGCTACGACCTCGAGGAGGTCCTGCCCAAGCTCGACGTCGTCTACCTGCTCCGGGTCCAGAAGGAACGCCAGAACGAGCAGCTCGTGCCGTCCCTCCGCGAGTACGCCACCTTCTGGGGCCTTGACCGCCGTCGGGTGGACCTCATGAAGCCGGAGGCGGTCATCATGCATCCCGGCCCGATGAACCGTGGGGTCGAGATCGCCGCCGACGTTGCGGACCTGGAACGATCGATCATCGTCGACCAGGTCACCAACGGCGTCGCGGTGCGGATGTCGCTGCTCTACCTAATGCTCGGCGCCGGGGATCGCACCCCCGAGGAGGTGCCCGTTGGCTGACGTGCTGCTGCGGGGTGGCCGCCTCATCGACCCGGCCGGGGACACCGACACCACGTGCGACGTCCTCGTCGCCGGCGGTCGCATCGAGGCCGTGGGCATGGGCCTGGACCCCGGGGGGGCCGAGGTCATCGACGTCGACGGGGCGGTCGTCGCCCCGGGCTTCGTCGACACCCACGTGCACCTGCGGGAACCGGGCCGCGAGGACGAGGAGACCATCGCCTCGGGCTCGGCGGCGGCCGTGCTCGGCGGCTTCACCGCCATCTGTGCGATGCCCAACACCGATCCCGTGTGCGACAACGCCGCGGTGGCCGAGAAGGTGGCGGCCACGGGCCGGTTCCTCGGCCTGATCCAGGTCATCCCCGCCGGGGCGCTGACCCAAGGCCTCGAGGGCAGGCACCTCGCCGCCATCGGCGAGATGGCGACGTCGACTGCGAGGGTCCGCATCTTCACCGACGACGGCCACGGCGTCCAGGACGCGCGGCTGCTCCGGCGGGCCATGGAGTACGTCAAGGGGTTCGGGGCCATCTGCGCCGAGCACTGCGACGACGAGTCCCTGTCGCAGGGGGGCCACATGCACGAGGGGGAGTACTCGTCCCGCCTCGGGCTGCGCGGCCAACCGGCCGAAGCCGAGGAACTGGCACTCGCCCGGGACGTCGCACTCGTCCGGCTGACCGGCGCCCGGTTCCACGCCCTGCACGTGTCGACGGCCCGCTCGGTCGACATCATCCGCCGGGCGAAAGCCGAGGGCCTGCCGGTCACCGCCGAGGCGACGCCGCACCATCTCACGCTCAGCGACGCCTCGCTGATCGACTACGACACCAACTTCAAGGTCAACCCGCCACTGCGCTCCGCGGGCGACGTCGAGGCGCTCCGGGCGGGTCTGGCCGACGGCACGATCGACAACATCGCCACGGACCACGCCCCCCACGCGGTGCACGAGAAGGAGGCCGAGTTCGAGGAGGCTCCCCCCGGGCTGATCGGCCTGGAGACGGCGCTGGGCGTGATCCTGACCGACCTGGTCGGTGCCGGGGTGCTCACGATGGGCGACATGATCCGCCGGATGTCGGTGGCCCCCGCTCGCATCCTGGGCCTGCAGGGCCAGGGGGGGCCGGTGGTGCCCGGAGCACGGGCCAACCTCGTGGTCTTCGACCCCACTGCCCGTTGGCGGGTCGACCCCGCACAGTTCGCCTCGCGCTCGCGCAACTGCCCCTGGGCGGGGCGGGAGCTGGTGGGCCGGGTCATCGCCACGATCTTCGAGGGCAGGGTGGTCGCCCGGGAGGGCCGGGTGGCGCTGGGGGTGCCGTCGTGAGCTCGTTGCTCGTCCTGGAAGACGGCGAGGTGTTCGAGGGGGAGGGCTTCGGGGCTCCGGCCGATGCGGTGGGCGAGGTCGTCTTCAACACCGGGATGACCGGCTACCAGGAGGTGTTGACCGACCCCTCGTACCGGGGCCAGATCGTCACCATGACCTACCCCCACATCGGCAACTACGGGCTGAACCCCGACGACACCGAGGGGGCCCGGCCCCACGTCGCCGGCTTCGTGATCCGCGACCTTCCCGTGGCCTGGTCGTCGTGGCGGGGTCGCCAGGGCCTCGACGAGTACCTTCGGGAGTGGGGCGTCGCCGGCATCACCGAGATCGACACCCGCCGCCTGACCCGCCACCTGCGGTCCGCGGGTGCCATGCGCGGCGCCATCGCCCCCGCCGGTAGCGACCCGGCCACGGTGGTCGAGCGCCTTGCGGGCCATCGCAGCATGGTCGGGGCCGACTTCGTCAGCGAGGTGACGGCCGGGGAACCCTACGAATGGCCGTGCGACAACGCCCGCTGGCGCGTCGCCGCCTACGACTTCGGCATCAAGACCAACATCCTGCGCCAGCTTGCCGCCCATGGATGCGCCGTCACGGTCTACCCCGCCTCGACCCCCGCCGCCGACCTGCTGGCAGGCGATCCCGACGGCGTCTTCCTCTCGAACGGGCCGGGTGACCCGGAGGCGGTCGGCTATGGGATCGCCGCGGTCAAGGACCTGCTCGGCAGGGTGCCGGTGTTCGGGATCTGCCTCGGCCACCAGCTCCTCGGCCTCGCGCTCGGGCTGCCGACCTTCAAGCTGCCCTTCGGCCATCACGGTTCCAACCACCCCGTAGCACGGCTCGCCGACGGTCGGGTGGAGATCACGACGCAGAACCACGGCTTCGCCGTCGCCGGCGGTCCCTTCGGGTTCGAAGCGCCCCTTTCTCCGGGCGCCGCCCTGCCCCAGGGCCTCACGGCGGCGTCACCCCACGGGCCGGTGCGCCTCACCCACGTCAACCTCAACGACTACACGGTGGAGGGTTTCGCCCTGGTCGACGAGCCTGCGTTCGCCGTCCAGTACCACCCCGAGGCCGGACCCGGCCCCCACGACCCCCGGTACCTGTTCGACGACTTCTGCGAGCTGATGGCCCGTGGATAGGGAAGCGCCGATCTCGTACGTGGCCCTCGACGCCATGGGCGTCCTCTACCGCCAGCGCGGGGTGAGCTCGCTGCTCGTTTCCTTCGCGGCGAGCATGGGGGTCGCCGCCGACGCCGGCGTGGCGCGGGACCTGTACCGCCGGGCCAGCCGGGGCCTGCTCAGCTCGGCGGAACTCTGGCAGGCGCTCGGGATCCCGGGCCCCGACCGCGACGCCGAGTTCCTCGAGCACCGGGCCGTGATGCCGGGAGCCCGGGACTTCCTCGCGGCGATGCACGCCGAGGGCATCCCCGTCGGCTGCATCACCAACGACCTCGCCGAGTGGTCGCGCTGGCTCCGGCGCACCCACGGGCTCGAGGACGCCATCGGCCCCTGGGTCGTGTCGGGGGAGGTCGGCGTGCGCAAGCCCGACGCGGCGATCTTCCAGCGTTTCCTCGCGGAGGCCGGCTGCGAGGCCGCCGAGTGTATCTTCGTGGACGACACGCCGGAGAACCTGGACGGTGCGCGCCGCCTCGGGTTCCGCACCCAACTGTTCTCCGGTTTCGACGACGTCCGGAATCTGATCACCCAGTTGCACACCGTTGCGTAACCAGGGCAATCCGAGAGAAGAGAGGCTGACCGATGGGTAGAGGTGACCGCCGCAAGACGCGCTGGAAGAAGGACCGCCAACGGGCGAAGAAGCTCCGGGACAAGCGCAAGGCCAAGGCCCGCTCCGAGGCCCGGAAGGGCTAGCCGGGCATGCCGCGCAGGTCCGACCTCCACTCGATCCTCATCATCGGGTCCGGCCCGATCGTGATCGGGCAGGCCTGCGAGTTCGACTATTCCGGCACGCAGGCCTGCAAGGTGCTGAAAGAGGAGGGCCTGCGCGTCGTGCTCGTCAACTCCAACCCGGCGACGATCATGACCGACCCGGAGCTGACCGACTCGACCTACGTCGAGCCGATCACGCCGGAGATCATCGAGAAGGTCATCGCCAAGGAGCGGCCGGATGCCTGCCTCCCGACGCTCGGCGGGCAGACCGCGCTGAACGCCGCGATCGGGCTGGAGGAGGCGGGGGTCTTCGAGGCCTACGGGGTGGAGCTGATCGGGGCGAACAGCCAGGCGATCCGCACCGCCGAGGACCGCCGCCTCTTCCGGGCCGCGATGGAGGAGATCGGCCTCGACCTGCCGCGGTCGGGCTTCGCCTACTCGCCGGCCGAGGCGAGGAAGGTCCTCGCCGGCATCGGCCTGCCCGCGGTCGTGCGGGCATCCTTCACCCTCGGCGGCGGGGGATCGGGGATTGCACGGACCCCGGAGGACTTCGAGTACATCGTGGCCGAGGGGTTGGCGGCATCGCCGATCTCCGAGGTGCTCATCGAGGAGTCGGTCGAGGGCTGGAAGGAGTACGAGCTCGAGGTGATGCGCGACCGCCGGGACAACTACGTGGTCGTCTGCTCCATCGAGAACGTCGACCCCATGGGGGTGCACACGGGCGACTCGATCACCGTGGCGCCGTCGCAGACCCTGAGCGACGCCGAGTACCAGATCATGCGCAACGCCGGGGCCGCCGTCATCCGGCGCATCGGCGTCGAGACCGGCGGCTCGAACATCCAGTTCGCCATCGATCCCGCGACGGGGCGCATGGTGGTGATCGAGATGAACCCGCGGGTCTCCCGGTCCTCGGCGCTCGCCTCGAAGGCGACGGGCTTTCCCATCGCCAAGATCGCCGCCAAGCTGGCCATCGGCTACACACTCGACGAGATCCCCAACGACATCACGCTGAAGACCCCGGCCTGCTTCGAGCCCTCCATCGACTACGTCGTCGTGAAGGTTCCCCGGTGGGCCTTCGAGAAGTTCCCCGACGCAGATCCGACCCTCGGGACCCAGATGAAGTCGGTGGGGGAGTCGATGGCCATCGGCCGGACGTTCCCCGAGGCCCTGCAGAAGGCGTTGCGGTCGCTGGAGACCGGCCTCGGCGGCCTCGGGCGGGACCGGACGAGGGGGCGCATCGACGACCTGTCCGCCGAGGAGGTCCTTGCGGGCGCCGCCCGGCCCACCGAGGACCGGCTCCTCCTTTTGGAACGGGCGGTACGAATTGGGGTGGGAGTCGAGGAGCTGCACGCCGCCACGGGCATCGACCCCTGGTTCCTCGCGCAGATCGAGGCCATGGGCCGCCTCGGGGACGAGATCGCGGCCAGCGGGGGCGCCGACCGCCGCCTGCTGCGGACTGCCAAGCGGGCCGGCTACTCCGACGCCCAGATCGGCTACCTCTCCGGCGAGACCGAGGCCGGGGTGCGGGCCCGCCGCCTCGCCCTCGGACTGGCGCCGACCTTCAAGACGGTGGACACCTGCGCGGCGGAGTTCGAGGCCCTCACCCCGTACTACTACTCGACGTGGGAGGACGAGGACGAGGCACTGTCGTCCGACCGCCCCTCGGTGGTCATCCTGGGCTCGGGGCCCAACCGGATCGGCCAGGGCATCGAGTTCGACTACTCGTGCGTGCATGCGGCCCAGGAGATCCAGGCCGCCGGCTACGACGCCGTGATGATCAACTGCAATCCCGAGACCGTCTCGACCGACTACGACACCTCGACACGGCTGTACTTCGAGCCGCTCACGTTCGAGGACGTGATGGCCGTGCTCGACCGGGAGCAGCCGATGGGGGTCATCCTGACGCTCGGCGGGCAGACCCCGTTGAAGCTTGCGGTGGCCCTGGCGGAGGCCGGCGTCCCCGTGCTCGGCACCCTCCCGGACGCCATCGACCGAGCCGAGGACCGCGGCCGCTTCACGGTGTTGCTGTCCGAGCTGGGGATCGACCAGGCCCCCGGCGGGATCGCCTCGTCGCTCGAGGAGGCCCGGGAGGTGGTCGCCCGCATCGGCTACCCCGCCCTGGTCCGGCCCTCCTATGTCCTCGGGGGCCGGGCGATGGAGATCGTCTATTCGGACGGGGGGCTGGAGCGCTACATCGCCACTGCCGTCGAGGTCTCGCCCGCCCATCCCGTGCTGATCGACCGCTTCCTGGAGGATGCCCTCGAGGTGGACGTCGACGCCGTGTGCGACGGGACCGATGTCTACATTGGCGGCGTCCTCGAGCACATCGAGGAGGCGGGGGTGCACTCGGGCGACTCCGCCTGCGTGCTGCCGCCCCACTCGCTGGATGCCGTGACCATGCAGACCATCGTCACGGCCATGGAGTGCCTGTCGCTCGCCCTCGGCGTGCGGGGCCTCATCAACGCCCAGTTCGCGGTCAAGGACGGCACCGTCTACTGCCTCGAGGTCAACCCCCGTGCCTCCCGGACCGTCCCGTTCGTGGGCAAGGCCACGGGCGTCCCGCTGGCGAAGGTGGCGGTGCGGGTCATGCTCGGCGAGCCCCTCGCCTCCATCGACCGCCTCCCGCCCCGCCCGGCGACCGGCCCCTGGTGGGGCCACGACCTCATGCACCATGTGGCAGTGAAGGAGGCGGTGCTGCCCTTCGGCCGGTTCCCCGGCGTCGACATGATCCTCGGCCCGGAGATGCGCTCGACGGGGGAGGTCATGGGGATCGACAAGGAGCTGGGCCTCGCCTTCGCCAAGTCCCAGGCCGCCGGCGGGTGGGCGCTGCCTGCGAAGGGCACGGTGTTCGTGTCAGTGGCCGACCGTGACAAGCCCGAGATCGTCGGGCCCGTCCAGGCCCTCGTCGAGCTCGGCTTCAACGTCGTGTCGACGGCGGGGACCGCGGCTCACCTGGGCGGCGCCGGGGTCCCGGTGCGGGTCGTGGGGAAGTACTCCGACGCCGTGGGCGGGGCCGGCAGCATCGTCGGCGACATCCTCGCCGGGGACGTGGACCTGGTCATCAACACCCCGCGGGGGCGGGGGCCGCGGGCGGACGGCTACGAGATCCGCGCGGCCGCCGTGCGGCGCAACATACCGTACGTGACGACGATGGAAGCGGTGCGGGCGACCGTTGCCGGCATCGAGGCCCTGCGCCGCGGCTGTCTCACCGTCCGCAGCCTGCAGGAGTATCTTGCGCATTCTGGGGAGGAGTCCCGATGAAGCACTATACCGGCGAGATTCTCTCGCACCGCAAGCACGGCGAGGAGTACCACTCCCTCACCGTTGTGGCCCCCGACATCGCCGAGGCGGCGCGGCCGGGCCAGTTCGTCAACCTCCGGCCGCCGCCCGACCGCTCATTTATCCTGCGGCGCCCCTTCTCCATCTGCCGGGTGAACCGATCCAGCAGCTGGGCGGCCACGGTCGAGGTCATCTTCGATATCCGGGGGCCAGGCACCGCGGCCCTCGCGGCCATGAAGGCCCACGACCCCATCGACGTGATCGGCCCGGTCGGGCGCGGGTTCGTCGTCCCCAAGAACCGCCAGAACTGCCTGATGGTCGGGGGCGGTGTCGGGGCCACGCCGCTGTTCTTCCTCGGCGAAGAGCTGCGGGCGGCGGGCAAGCGGGTGGACGTCCTGTGCGGTGCCGCCCGCGGGTCCCGGCTCGTGAATACGCTCGAGCTGAAGCGCCTCGGCGCCATCACGGAATTCACCACCGACGACGGGAGCGTGGGCCACCACGGGATGGTGACCGACCTGCTCCCGAGCATGATCGAACGCTGTGGGACGGAAGTGATCTACGCTTGCGGGCCGCGTCCGATGCTGGCCGCGGTCACGGCCCTGGCCATCAAGCACCGGATTCCGGTGCAGGTGGCACTGGAGGAGAAGATGGCGTGCGGGATCGGGATCTGCATGAGTTGCGTTGCCCCCATCTACAACCGTGAGGGGACGGGGCTCATGAACGTCCGCACCTGCCTGGAGGGGCCGGTGTTCAATGGTGCCCGGGTTGCCTGGGACCGATACGGTGCCGACATCGACGAATGGGACGCCCCGCCGGGGAATTGACCGGAGGACCTGTCGTCCCTGGAGCGTGACGATATGAGTGGAATCCAGAGTGGACCGGTGGTCCACCAAGAGACAGAGACGGTGCGGCAGATCGACCGCAACGCCGAGCTGCCGGCCCGTGACGGCCGGCCGGTGGCCCGCAGCCCGGTGGACCTCTCCGTGATGCTGGCGGGGGTGCCGCTGCGCAGCCCCATCGTCTCCGCATCCGGATGCTTCGGGTCCGGTCGGGAGGTGAGCGAATTCTTCGACCTGCGCCATCTCGGCGCGGTGACGGTCAAGTCGATGACCCTCGAGCCCTGGCAGGGCAAGCCGACGCCCCGCATGGTCGAGACGCCGTCGGGGATGCTGAACGCCATCGGCCTGCAGAACAAGGGAGTCGAGTACTTCCTGCAGTACGACCTGCGCTGGCTGAACTCCGCCAAGGTCCCGGTGATCGCCTCGATCGCCGGCAACACTAAAGAAGAGTTCGTGCGGGTGGCCGGGCGCCTCCGGGGGGCCCCCGGCGTCATCGCCATCGAGGCCAACATCTCGTGCCCCAACCTCGAGGACCGCAACAACATGTTCTCGCACGACCCCAAGGCGACCCATGCCGTGATCAGCGCCATCCGCCGGGAACTGGACGTGCCGCTGTTCGCCAAACTCTCGCCCAACGTCACGAGCATCACCGAGATCGCCGCCGCGGCCGTCGACGCCGGCGCGGGGGGCTTAAGCCTCATCAACACGGTGGTCGGGATGGCAATCGACGTCGAGACCGGCCGTCCCGCGCTGGGCGGTGTGATGGGCGGCCTGTCCGGGCCCGCCATCCGCCCCATCGCGGTCCGGGCGGTCTACGAGGTGCACCAGGCGTTCCCGGACATCCCGATCATCGGGATGGGGGGCGTCATGAACGCCCATGACGCCCTGGAGATGATGATGGCGGGCGCCACGGCGGTCGCCGTCGGGACCGCCAACTTCGTGAACCCGGAGTCGGCGATCGAGATCACGAAGGGCATCGAGCGGTTCATGGCCGACCGCGGCATCCGGAACCTGGCGCGCCTCAAGCGCAGCGCCTGACCGTGGCCCGCTGACCGGTGGCGGGCCTGATCGTCGCCCTGGACGGCGACGACCTGGTTGCCGCGGAGGGGCTTGCCCGCTCGCTGACCGGGGCCGTCGACGCGTACAAGGTCGGGCTCACCCTCTTCGCCGCCCACGGTCCGGAGGCGCTCTTCGAGATCGGCCAGCACGGCAGGGTCTTCTGCGACCTCAAGCTCCACGACATCCCGACCCAGGTGCGGGGCGCCGCCACGTCGCTGGCGTCGAAGGGGGTCTGGCTGACGACCGTCCACGCGTCGGGCGGCCGGGCGATGATCGCCGCCGCCGTCGAGGGGGCAAGGGCCGGGGCCGGGGGTTCCGGAACGCTCGTTGCCGCGGTGACGGTCCTCACCAGCCTCGACGCCGAGGCACTGGCGGCGGTCGGCCAGCCGGCGGAGCCCGCGGGGCAGGTGCTGCGCCTGGCGTGCCTGGCCGTGGCCGCCGGCGCCCAGGCCCTCGTGTGCTCCCCCCGGGAGGTGGCGTCGGTCCGGGCTGAGGTGGGGCCGGACATCGTGCTGGTGTGCCCCGGCATCCGGCCCGCCGGCGGGGACGCGGGGGACCAGTCCCGGGTGGCGACGCCGGCCGCTGCGGTGGCAGCAGGTGCCGACTTCCTGGTGGTGGGCCGCCCGATCACCGCGGCCGGTGACCCGCGGGCCGCCGCCGAGGACATCCGGGCCGAGATGGGGGCGGCTTCAAACTAGGCCGGTGACCGATCTTTGAGTACAAACCGTTGTAGAGCAACAGTTTTTACTCAAAGTTCGTCCTCAACGGCAGTTCAGGGCACGTTGAAGAGATCCGGCAGCCGGAGGCCCAGGTCCGGGGTGGGCCCCGACAGGGTGACGTCCCCGGCAGCGATAGCCCCCTGCATGGTCAGCACCTTCACGATCACCAGGAAGAGCAACTGGGCGTCGCCGGCGATCACGCAGTCCGGGGGCCGGGCCGGTGCGAGGGCCGCGCTCACGGCGCCGCCGTCCACCATGAGGGCGCAGTCCAGCACGTCGCCGAACTGCAGCTCGAAGCAGGCGTTCAGTCCCGCAATCTGCGCCACATCGGGCACCCTCGGCATGACGTAGGCGATGAAGAGCCACATGAGCGGCAGGTCATCGGCGTCGAAGGGCCACGGGGCACCGACCGCGGTCGCGATGGCCGAGCCGTGCATGGAGAGATGGGTCACCAGGTAGGACGCCAACGTCTCCACCGGCATCGTCCCCATCGGGGTCGGGCACATCCGGTCCGGCGGCTGGGCCCTCGCCTCGTCGAAGACCATCCGGGCCGCTGCCTCCAGGCGGTCGGCAAGGACCGCTCCGTCACGCTCGGTGAAGCCCTCGAGGGCTACCGCGTTGGCCATGGCCAGTCCCTCACGAGTGCCGTCGCCGTAGGGGATCTCGAGGCCCCGGGCCATCATGGCCATGCCGAGCGTGGCGAAGGCGAGGTGGGCGGCGGCCTCGCCGACCGTCCACTCCGAGTTCGGGATGGGGAGGTTCATGTCCGGCAGGCCCCGGACCATGCCGGCGACCCGCCCGGCGATCGACTCGGCAGCCCGTTGCACCGCAGCCATCTCCGCCACTGCCGTCCCCATTTCCCTCTGCCATTTCCCGTCGGCTCCCAAGAAATCCACACTGCTTGTGGTATCCACTTAGGAGTCCGAATCGCGAAAAACCGCTGAAAGAAGGGTAGCAGTGTCCACAGTGGACAGTCAAGGGTCCCCACCCGTCAATCCGACATCGGCTTCTCTGCTCGGGTTCTTGTACTGGCGTTCCATGAGCGGCGGGGAGATCGTGGCGGCTGTGGAAATGAGCGTCGGCCATTTCTGGAACATCACCCGTAGCCAGATCTACCGGGAGCTGCACGCGTTGGCGACGGCGGGCTTCGTGGAACTCGGGGAGGTCGGCCCCCGCCGGCGCTCGCCGTACGCCATCACCGATCGGGGAAGGGAGGCCTTCCTGGCCTGGCTCGAGCGGGACCCGGGCCCCGACCTGATCCGGTCCCCGTTCCTGCTGAAGTTCTTCTTTGCCCCCCTGCTGCCGGAGGAGACACTGCGGCGCTTCGTCGACATCATCCGGCCTCAGCACGAGGAGGCGCTCGCCTACTACCGTAACCTCCTCCCCGCCATCGCCAGGACGGACCCGGCCCCCGCCCACGTCGTGCGCTTCGCGATCACCTTCGAGGAGGGCATCCTCAACTGGCTCGACGCCATCCCGTGGGGCCACCTGGCCGCCGAGGACCTCGAAGACGAGGACGAGAACGAGAGCGAGGAGCGCGTGCCGGACCGATGACCGGGGTGCCGGTGTCCGCCTACGGGTCGAACACGTGCCGGGCCCGGGCTTGCCAGGCGGGTGACCAGTGCTGAGGTAAGGTCTGGCCATGGTTCCGAAGCCCCACAAGTCCTCGCTGAACAAGGCAGCCGCTCGCGGCGCGGCCAGGCCCGCCATCCTCGACGAGGCCCAGGTCCTCCAGGCGCTGCGCGACGTCGGGGCGGTGACGAGCGGCCATTTCATCCTGTCGTCCGGCCGCCACTCCGACGTCTACGTCGAGAAGTTCCGCGCCCTCGAACGGCCCGGCCTGGCCGTCTCGCTGGGGGCCTCCTTGGCCGCTCGCTTTCCCGGGGAGCGCATCGACGTCGTGCTGTCCCCGGCCGTCGGTGCGATCGTCCTCGGCTTCACCACCGCCCTCGCCCTCGGAGCGCGGTTCATCTTCGCCGAGCGGGACGCGGGCGAGATGCGGCTGCGGCGAGGGTTCGAGGTGGCACCGGGGGAGCGGGTCCTCGTGGTGGAGGACGTCGTGACCACCGGCACGTCGCTCAAGGAGGTCGTGGCTCTCGTGGACCCCGAGGCGCTGGCGGGGGTGGGGTGCCTGCTGGACCGATCGTCGGGCCTGGATCTCGGCATGCCGCTCGTCAGCCTCGCCCGCCTGCACGCCCCGACATGGGACCCTGCGGAGTGCCCGCTGTGTGCCGCCGGGGAGGCAGCCGTCGCGCCGGGGAGCCGGCACCTGGCCGGCGCGCCGTAGGCCCCACCTGCTCCGTCAGGCCAGAGGATGCCTCCAGCGGAGCCCGGGAAAGCGACTGTAGTCCCGATCCGTCGTCACCCATTCGTCGCCAGACTCGATGGCGATGGCGCCGAGGTAGGCGTCCGGGATGAGGTTCCCTCGCGCCGCTGTCTCACGGCACAGCCGCGTGAAGATGTCCCAGTGACGTGGTCCGGGGGGCGCAGGCACGAAGTTGGGCGACCCGCGGAGCGCATCAGCGAATGCCAGCGCCCGGCCGAGTGGGCTGGGGGGATTGAACACTTTCGGATGCGTCACCACCCGTAGGAAGCCGCTCAGGGCGAGATCCGGCACCCCGAAGGCGCGGTCGGATGACAGGACGCCCAGAAGCCAGTCGCGATAGCTTCGATGGTCGGGGGTCTGCTCGTTGTAGGCATAGACCAAGACGTTGACGTCAATCAGGATCACGGTCGGCATCCATGAGGTCGGCCAGCGCGGCGGTGTCGTTCAAGTCGACGCCCGGCAAGAGCTGCGCCCTGAATGTGGGGAGCCTGGGGCGGGGGCGCTTAGGCTGGGAGTCCTTTCGCACGAGCGCTTCCCTCAGGGCATCTTCGATGACGGCGGTGAGGGTGCGGCCTGAGCTGACCGCGAACTGCTTCGCGCGGGCGAGCAGCTCGTCGTCCAGCCGGATGGTGGTTCTCATGCATCAAAACATACGAGGCAGGCATCAATATGTCAATGGTCGATGCGTGCCAGCTCTTCCACCCTCGGGCGTTGCTCGACCGGCTTGCGGAAGGGCAGGGCGCTGGCGATCGCTGCCGCCAGTACCGCCCGGGAGTTCGCCGCCAGCCATCGACCCACGGGCCCGAAAAAGGAAACCCCGGGCAGGCCGATGAGCATCGGCAGGACGAGTGCCGACGCGATCGCGACGTCCAGCGACGGGTTGGCCGTGAACACCCCGGCTGCGGCCAGCAGGATCCAGGTCTGGTGGTGGGTCCACGAGATGGGCGACACCAGGATCGACACGCAGCCGACCATCGCCAGGCCGAGCAGGGGCTGGCCCGCCGCCCGGGCCCGCTGCCCCCGCCACACCCCCACGACGCCCACGGCGGCGGCAAGCCCGAGCCACAGGATCTCCAACCCGGCGCCCTGCATGCCGGCCCGCAGCAGCACGGCGTAGATCGACTGGTTCCCGCCCTCGGCAAGGGGCAACCCCTGGCTCTCGCGCCACAGGTACCTGGTCCAGAAGGCGGCCGAGTCGTGGGGGAGGATGGCGAAGCCGGCGGCCGTGGCCAGCCCGAAGCAGCCCGCTGCGAGGGCGGCCGCGCGGCGCCGCCCGGTGAGCCACAGGTACGGGACGAACACGAGGGGCGTCAGCTTGATCGCGGCGCAGAGCCCGGTGAGCACGCCCTGCCACCTCCGGCCGTCCAGGACGATGACGTCGATCACGATGCCGAGCGTCAGGAAGACGCTGACCTGCCCGAAGCGAAGATTGCTCTGTAGGGGTTTCGAGGCGACGAGGAGCGCCGTCAGTGCCGGCCAGACGACGGCGACCGGGCCGAGCCTGCGGGGCAGCGCCCGTACCACGACCAGCGCGATGGCGGCGACCGCCAGCATCGTGAAGGCCGTCCAGGCGATCCGGCCCGCCTGCTCGGGCACGTAGGCCAGCGGCAGGAAGACGAGCCCGGCGAAGGGGGGGTAGGTGAAGCCCGCACGCAGCGACCCGTGGAGGCCGTACAGGCTGCCCCTGTGGACGAACGACGAGACCGCGGCGGTGTAGACGTGGAGGTCCACCAGGCGGTCGGGCAGCGACCGGCGGAGGGAGACGACGAACGCCTGCACGCCGACGGCGAGGGCCGCGACCCAGAGCACGAGGGCCGCCGGGAGCTGCCAGCGGCGGAGGCGAAGGCGGGGTGGTGCCGGCGCAACGCGGTCCACGTCGGGTTCCCTCCCCGGACGAGCATTTGCGACTATCCTCTGATGAAGATTTACTCTAGGAGACATGTCCAACCTCGTGCCGGCCCGGTACCGCAGCGTGTCGGTGGCCGAGGTCGATGCCGAGTTGACCGAGGGGGCGCTGTCGTCGCTGCTCCTTGGTCGGGAAGCCTACCGGCGAACCACCTACATCGTGGCCCGCCGGGGCGGGTCCTGCGCCCTCCTGAAGGTACGCAAGGCTTCGGACGACGAGCTGTTCTCCCCGATCCTCGCCGTCGAGCTGCTGGCGGGCCCCGGCGAGTGCGCCGTGGTGGACGACCCGGAGATCGATGTCGGGGTGCCGTCGCAGCTCGCCCGGGCCGCTCGGCAGTCCGCGCCGGGGGCGCGCTGCGTGGTCGTCAGCGGCCGCTACCGGCACGTGAGCTTCATCCTCGACCCGGACCCCCTCGTCGTGCGGGTGGTCGAGGTGTCACCACCGGCGCCACCCAAGCTGCTCGACCAGGCGCAGCGGGTGCTCGACGTCTCCGACGACCTCCCGCCGATCGAGTTGCGCCCCGACATCGTGGACCTCCTCGACCTTGCGGCATCGGCGCCATCCGCCCGGTACCTTCTGCCCTGCCAGGGGTCCGGGGCAGCACCGGCGGGGGCCGAGGTGTCCTACCTCGACCAGCGCCCGGCCCGCGAGGCGTGGACGCTCATCGGATGCGCCAGGTCCCAGCAGCTCCACCGCTGGTTCTACGGCGACGAGGAGCCGCCGACCGTCGACATCTGCCCGCGGGCGCTCTCCGCCGCCGGTGGGGACGTCCCCACCCTCACCAAATGCTGCCTGCTCGAGGAGGACATCCAGCGGGATGGGAACTGCGTCGTCGTGCCGTGGGGGGCCTCGCTCGACGAGGTCCGCCAGGGGTTGCGGGCGGTCGCCGAGCTCTCGGAGCCAGCGTGGGCGCCCGCCTGACCGACTCCGTCCTGTACGCGCACCTGTGGGGGACCGCCGAGCTGCGGTCCCTCTTCGACGAAGGCCCGCGCATCCAGGGGTGGCTCGACGTCCTGGCGGCGCTCGCCCGGGCACAGGCCGAGCTGGGCATCATCCCCGGCGCCGCGGCGTCGGCCATCGCCGAGGCCGCATCAGTGGAGCGGCTCGACCTCGACGCGGTCGCGGAGGAGACCCGGCGCACGGGCCACTCGACCCTCGGCCTGATCCGGGGGCTCCAGGCCATCCTGCCCGCCGGTGCGAAGGAATGGGTGTACTACGGCGCCACCGTCCAGGACATCACCGACACCTGGACCGCCGTCGCTGCCAAGCGGGTGTCGGGCGTGGTGTGGCGGGACCTCCGGGCGATCGAGGACCGCCTGCTCGCCCTCGCCGCAACCCACCGCCTCACCCTCATGGCCGGGCGGACCCACGGCCAGCCGGGGGCCCCGATCACGTTCGGCCTCAAGGCGGCGGGCTGGTCCGACGAGGTCCGCCGGCACCTCGGCCGCCTCCGTGAGGCAGGCCCCCGCCTGTTCGTCGGCCAGCTCGGGGGCGGGGTCGGCACCTTGGCGTTCTTCGGCCCCCGGGCTCTCGAGGTCCGGGCCCGCTTCTGCGAGCTGGTCGGCCTCGGTGACCCCGGCGTCGCCTGGCTCTCGGCCCGGGACCGCCCTGCCGAGTTCGTCCACCTTCTGGCGATGGTGACGGCGACGCTCGCCCGTATCGGCAACGAGGTCTACCAGCTCTCCCGGCCGGAGATCGGCGAGCTGGCCGAGGCCGTCGTGCCCGGGGCGGTGGGCAGTATCACGATGCCCCACAAGCGCAACCCCGAGATCGCCGAGCACCTCGTGACGCTCTCCCGGCTGGTCCGGGCGCAGGCAGGCGTGGTGCTGGAGGGGATGGTCGCCGAGGGCGAGCGGGATGGGCGGGGCTGGAAGGCCGAGTGGCCCGCCATGCCCGAGTGCTGCCTGCTGACGGGGGCGGCCCTCGAGCTCTGCCTTCGGATGCTTGCCGGGCTGCAGGTGGACGCGGCGGCCATGCGGCGCAACCTCGCGGCCGGCGGCGGGATGGCCGGCTCGGAGCGGGTGCTGGCGGCCCTGGCCCCGGCGGGCGGCAAGCATGCGACGCAGGACCGCCTCCAGCAGGTGCTGGGGGCGGCACGGGATTCCGGCGCTTCCCTGGCGGAGGCCCTCGCCGGGGCTGGCCTCGACGGGGTCCTCTCCGGCGCCGAGCGCGAAGCTCTGCTCAGGCCGGACCCAGGGGCCGCTCCGGCGATGGCCGACGAGGTCATCCGCCGGGCCCGGGCGGCCAGGGCGACCGAGCCCGAGGTGTGGCCGTGAGCCCACACCTGAAGCTCGCGGAGGTCCCTCGTGGGACGCGGTGAGGTCGGGCCCTCGTCGGAGGCCCCGGCCCCCGAGCTGGTCGAGTCCGGCTTCGCTCTCGAGATCGCCGATGCGCCGCTGCTGCACGACGGCCTGAACATGGCAGACCTGGCCCACGTCCTCGTCCTGACGGAACGGGGGGTGGTGCCGCGGGAGCCCGCAGCGAGGGTGCTCGCCGCCATCCTGGAGGTGGCCCGGGGGATCCCGGCCGAGGACTTCCCCTACGACCCCGCCTACGGCGATGCCTACAACAGCCGGGAGGCCTACTTCGTCGAGCGCCTCGGCGACGACGCCGGGTGGCTCCACGCCGGCCGCCCACGGCGGGAGGCGGGGCGGGTGGCCCTCCGGCTCCACCTGCGCCGGATCGTCGCCGGGCTCGCCGCCGACGCCGCAGCCTTCGCGGAGGCCGTCGCCATCCTCGCCACTACCCACGCCGAGACCGTCATGCCCGACCAGACCTACCTCCAGCAGGCCCAGCCCTCGACCTTCGGCCACTACGTCCTCACCTTCGCCTACCCGGCGCTGCGGGACGCCGACCGGCTGCTGGCTGCCGGCGACTGGGTCAACCGCAGCCCCGGCGGGGCGGGGTGCGTGAACGGCAGCCGCCTCGGCCTCGACCGCCACCGGACGGCGGCGCTGCTCGGCTTCGACGGGCTCATCGCCCACACCCGCGACGCCATGTGGCAGACCGACGGGCTGATCGACGTCCTCGCCACCGCCGCCAGCCTGGTCTCGACGCTCAGCAAACTGGCCGAGGACCTCGAGATCTGGGACAGCCAGGAGTTCGACTTCGTCGGCCTCGCCGGTCCCTACACCCGCTCCAGCGTGCTCATGCCGCAGAAGCGCAACCCGTACGCCCTCTCCATCGTCCGCGGTGCCGCCGGGGTGCTGATCGGCCGCCTGTCGGGCTTCCTCGCCGTGGTGAAGACGCCGAGCGCCCGCACGGACAACCTGATCTTCGCCTACGGCGAGATCCCGAGGTCCCTCGAGCTGGCTGGCAAGGTCACCCGCCTGATGTCCGGCGTGGTCACCACGCTGGAGGTGCACCCCGAACGCATGTGGTCGTCGCTGGAGTCGGGGTTCTCCCAGGCCACCGACCTCGCCGAGTTCGTCATGCAGACCTGCGGGGTCGACTACCGGACGGCCTACGTCGTCGTCGGCGCGGCGGTGCGGCACGCGGCGGCCCGGGGGCTGCGTGGCATCGACCTGACCGCCGAGATGCTCGAGGAGGCGGCGCAGCGCCGGATCGGGCGCTCCATCGGCATCGCCGGGGTGGACCTCACCGAGGTGCTCGACCCCAGGGCCATCGTGCAGACTCGATGCTTGCCGGGCGGGGCTGCTCCCGATGTCGTCAAGGCCATGGCCGCCGAGGTCGGGGCAGAGGCGGCCCGGATCCGCAACGAGGCCGCCGGGCGCCGGCAGCACTTCGAGGCGGCGGAAGCGGCGCTGGTCGAGGCCGCCTCGGAGGTGCTGCGCCGGTGAGCTCAGCCCGCGACGACGAACTCCATCGCCGGCGGGGTCCGGAGCGTGTTGGACACGTAGCAGTAGTTGATGGCCCGCTCGAGCAGCGGCTCCAGCTCGTCCCTGGGGTGCGACGAGACGACCTCGACCCGAATCCTTGCGAAGCGGAGGCCCTGGTACGTGCCAGTCACCTTGACGTCCAGGTCGGGCAGATCGATGCCCCGCTTGCGCCCGGCGTGCACGATCGCCATCCCGAAGCAAGAGGCGAGCGACGCAAGGAAGAGTTCGGTGGGCATCGGCCCGGTATCGTCGCCGTTGTACTCGGGCGGCTCGTCGGCCCGGACTTCCATCGAGCGCACCTCGGTCCGCATCCGGTAGCCACCCTCCCAGTGGGCGGTAAGCTCCAGGTCAGCCATGGCATTCCACGATATGACCGCCAACGATAACCGGTCCGGGGTGCACCTCCCGGATCGGGTTGCCGTCGTCAATGTCGGCCTGAAACTCTTCGGCGACGCGGTCCGCGCCCAGGGCGCCGCAGTCGTCGACGTCGACTGGCGGATCCCGGCAGGCGGCAACGCCGGCCTGATTGCGGCCCTCACCCTGTGCCACGGCAGCTTCGCCGCCCGCATCGACGAGGCCAACGCCGAGGTCTGCCGGCGCCTCGACGCCGCCGCCCCGATGCTGACCGGGATTGCGACGGCCCGCGAGGTCGTGCCGGGGATGGGGGACCGCACCTTGCTGCATCCCGGTCCGCCGCTGGCCTGGGAGGAGTTCTGCGACCCGTTGCGACGCTCGGTCCACGCGGCGGTGATGGCGGAAGGCTGGGCGGAAACGCCGGAGGCTGCCGGCGAACTGGTGGCCGCCGGGGGGGTCGACCTCCAGCCGGCGAACGGGCACGCAACCGTCGGGCCGATGGCCACGGTGCTCGGCCCGTCGTCGCCGGTGTTCGTGGTCGAGAACCCCCAGGGCGCCAACCGGGCGTTCGCCGGGATCAACCAGGGGCCGGGCGCCGCCCCGTGGTTCGGCGTCGAGACCCCCGACGCCGTCGCCCGCGTGCTGCTCCTGCGGGAGGTCCGCTCGGTGCTGGAACCGGCCATCGCGGCGGAGGGCCCGATCGACGTCTTCTCCCTTGCCTCCCAGGGCCTCCAGATGGGCGACGACGCCCACATGCGGACCCAGGCCTGCACCAACCTGCTCGTCCGGGCGCTGCTGCCGGGGCTCATGGCACACGAGGGCCCCGGCCGCGTGGAGGTGGCACGCTTCCTGTCCACCAACCACCTCCTCTTCCTCAACATCGTGATGGCCGCCGCCAAGGCGACCTCCGACTGGGCGGCGCAGGTGCCCGGCGCCAGCATCGTCACGGGGATGGCCCGCAACGGGACCACGTTCGGGGTGAAGGTGGCCGGGATCGACCGGTGGTTCACCGCACCGGCCCCGGACGTGGGTCAGGCGCTGTTCCACCCCGGGTACGGCCCGGCGGACGGCGCGCCGGACATCGGCGACAGCGCCGTCCTCGAGACCCTCGGCCTGGGGGGCGCGGCAGCCGCCGCATCACCAGCGGTGGCGACGTTCCTCGGCGGCAAGATGGCGGGTGCCGTGGCCGCCACCCGGGCCATGGAGTCGATCTGCGCGAGCCGCAGCGGCAGGTTCCGCATCCCCTACCTCGACTTCTCGGGGTCCCCGATCGGCATCGACCTGCGGCGCGTCGTGGGCCTCGAGGTCACGCCGAGGATCACCACGGGCATCCTCGACGCCACGCAGGGCCGCGGCCAGGTGGGGGCCGGCGTCGCGACGGCCCCGCTGGAGGCGTTCCAGCGGGCCTTGCACGGACTCGTCGAGGCGCTTGGCCCGGTGGCATCGCTGAAGACGTGAAGGGCGTCCTCGCCGGGCTGGGGGCCGTCGAGGCGCTGGCCGGGGGCGGGGCGAGGGTGGTCGCGTCGTTCCCGAAGGCGCTCTACGTCGAGGCCGCCGCGGGTATCGCCGCCCTGGTCGCACCCGGTGTCGGCGCCGGGCCGCTGCACGTCCTCCTTGCGAGCCCGCCGATGCGCACGGTCGCCGGCGCGACGGTGCGCATCGACCTGTCCGGTGCCGACGTGTGGCGGGGGTCGTTGCCGGAGCCGGATGCGATCGCGGGAACCCTGCCGGCGATCCTGGAGGCACTGGCCCCGGTGGCGGCCGGCAACCTCGTGCCCACCGCGCGAGGCAGGACCGCCGTTGGGTGCCTGCGTGACGGCGATCTGACCGGTGCGGCAGCGGCGCTCGGGGGGGCGGGTCCGGGCCTCACGCCCGCCGGGGACGACGCCCTCGCCGGGGTCCTGTTCGCCCTGGGGGCGCTCCGCCACCGACCCGAGGCCGACCTGGTGGCGGCCGCCCGCAGCGTGGCGACCACCGGCATCTCCTCGGCCTTCCTGGTCTGGGCCGCGCGGGGCCAGGCGCTCGCACCGGTGCACGGGTTACTGGCCGCAGCGGTGACCGGGGATGCCGCGGCGGCTCGGCACGCCGCCGGGGCTCTGGCCGGCGTGGGCAAATCCTCGGGGGCGGATTTCGCCCTTGGCCTGACCTGGGGCCTGACCTGGGCCTGACCTGGGCCTGACCTGGGGCCTGACCTGGGGGCTTCGAGGTCTCAGGCCGTTCACAGCAAAGGCACACCCCCACCCAACATCGGCAGTCCTTACTTGGGGTACTGAACGCACCGGGTAGCGCCAAGGAGGTCCTATGTTCCAAAAGGGGTACCTGCTCAACGAGCTTCGCCGCCGATGGGGCCGCACTATCGTCACGGCGCTCGGTCTGGCCGTCGGGGTCGGTCTCGTCATCGGGATCATCGGGCTCTCGCAGGGCCTCAGCGAGGCACAGAACGCCGTGCTGCAACCGCTGTCGTCCATCGGCACGGACATCCTCGTGACCCGCGTGGCCGGGCCCACCTCGACGGCGACGACCGCCAACACCGGCCCACAGAACGGCGGTGGCGGCGGGGGCTTCTTCGCAGGGCCGGTCACGGGGGCCGGGGGCGCGGCCAACGCCACCAACGCCGCAGACACGGCCGCCTTGCTCGCAGAGAACAGCAACGTCGCCACCGACCTCTCGAAGCTCGGCCCTGCAGGAACCAGGTTCACCCATGACTTCTTCCTCTCCTCGACGCTGCTCAGCTTCCCGTCCGACGCCCTCACCCAGACCGTCACCGTCGACGGCGTCCAGTCCGCCACCGCGGGCCTGACCCAGCTGGTCGAGCACCAGACCGGCACCGTGCCCACCCAGACGGCGACCTTCGTCACCGGCGGCGAGACGCTGACGGCGACGGCGACACCGGCCCCCCTGACCGACGCCGAACAGGCGGCGTTCCAGACCTGCCTCCAGAGCGCCGGCATCCGCATCGGCGACCGCGGCGGGGCAACCGGCACGGTGACGCCCCGCGTGACGGGCACCGCCAACCCCGGCGCCGGCGGCGGTGTCCCCGATGACGGTCTCCGCTTCGGCCGGGGTGGCGGGGCGGCCACGGCCTGCCTCCCATCACGGTTCCAGCAGTACCAGGCCACGATCACGACCGCCCGGCGCTCGATCTCCCAGGCGGTCAACCCCCCGTCGACCGACATCAACACCACGAGCTACACGGCGGCGGGCATCGACCCGGCCAGCCCCGGCGCCGGCCTCGTGACGACGGCCCAGCTCGTCTCGGGGCGCTGGATCGCCACCGGCGCTCCCGACGAGATCCTCCTCAACCAGTCCTACGCCAACACCCACTCCTACAGCGTCGGCGCCCAGATCCCCATCAACGGGACGAACTACACCGTCGTCGGGCTGGTGAAGCCGACACTCACCGGCAGCATCGCCGACGTCTACTTCCCGCTGTCCACCATCCAGACCCTGGCCGGGAAGACGGGCCGGGTCACCCAGATCCTCGTCAAGATCAAGGACGCCTCCCAGGTCGACGCCGTCGCCAAGAAGATCCAGACCCTGCTGCCGGGGGCCACGGTCATCACGACCCAGTCGCTCGCCAACCAGGTGACCGGCTCGCTCAAGGACGTGAAGAAGCTGGCGGACTCCCTCGGCGGGGCCCTCGGGGCGATCGTCCTGGCAGCGGCGTTCGTGATCGCCATGCTGCTGACGCTGTCCTCGGTGGGCAAGCGGGTCCGTGAGATCGGCACCCTCCGGGCCATCGGGTGGTCCCGGGGCCGGGTGGTGCGCCAGATCGTCGCCGAGACCGTGGGCATCGGCCTCGTCGCCGGGGCCCTCGGCATCGGGCTGGGGGTGGTAGCAAGCGCCGCCGTAGCGAAGTTCTCGCCCACCCTGTCGGCCAACACCGTCGGCGTCTCGACCTTCCAGGGCTCGCAGCTTGCCGGCCTCTTCGGCCAATCGACCTCGGCGGTCACGACGTCGTCCACCATCCACCTGTCGGCGCCGCTGCACCCAGTGACACTCATCCTCGGCGTGGCCCTCGCCGTGCTCGGCGGGCTCATCGCCGGTGCCGTCGGCGCTGCCCGGGCGGCACGGCTGTCTCCCTCCGAGGCCCTGCGGAACCTCGCCTAACCTCACGCCACCTCACGCCACCTCGCACCGAAAGGAGCAACAACGTTGGACACCGCCACCGAGGTCGCCGGGGAGCAGGCAGCACCGGCGGAGCCGCTGTACCGCCTGGAGGGGGTCGAGCGCTACTACCGGGTCGGCTCCGCCGAGGTCCGAGCCGTCGACCACGTGGACCTGGAGCTCTACCCCGGCGAGCTCGTCGCCATCGAGGGGCCGAGCGGGTCGGGCAAGACGACGATGCTCCAGCTCCTCGGGGCGCTCGACAAGCCGACCCGGGGCAGCGTCGTCTTCGACGGCCGGGACCTCTCCAAGCTCGGGGACGCCGAGCTGACCTCCATCCGGGCCAAGGACATCGGGTTCGTGTTCCAGGCCTTCAACCTCATCCCGACCCTGACCGCCTCGGAGAACGTCGAGCTGGCCATGGTGCCGCTCAAGGGCGCCAGGGCCGAACGCAGGCAGCGGGCCGCGGACCTGCTGGGCCAGGTCGGCCTGTCGGAACGGACCAAGCACCTACCGTCCCTGCTGTCCGGCGGCGAGCAGCAGCGGGTGGCGATCGCCCGGGCCATGGCCAACAAGCCCCGGGTGATCCTGGCCGACGAGCCGACCGGCAACCTGGACAGCCGCTCGTCGGAGGAGATCGGCACGATCCTGCGCAGCCTCGCCGCCGAGCAGGGAGTGACGGTCATCCTCGTGACCCACGCCGACAACGTCGCGGGCTGGGCGCACCGCCGCCTGGCAATGCGCGACGGCCAGCTTGCCGAGCGCGACGACGCCCAATGGCAGGCCGCCCCCGCCCCGGAGGCCCAAGCCCCCGCCGCTGGCCCGGAGGCCCCGGCCCCGGTGGACGGCGCCAACGTCCATGTGCCGGGGGCGGCCAACGAGGTATGAGCCGGATTCTTTGTTCTCCTACCGCGAATCCGCGCATGGCGCGGTCAAAGGGACAAAGAATATATGCCAGGGCGCCATAACGAGGCATGACACAACCAGAGCGCCCACCCGCGCTCGAGGGTCAGGGCCCCAGCACGGCCCTGGAGAGGGCCCTGGCCCCCCGCTCGGCGAACCATATGTCGCCATCCGGGCCGGAGGTGATCCCCACCGGGTAGCTGGCCGCCGCCGGGATCGGCGCCTCCAGCACGTTCCCGTCGGGCGTGACCCGGCCGATCCTGTTCGCCGCGGATTCCGTGAACCAGATGGTGCCGCCAATGCCCGCCACGACACCGTAGGGTTGGGCCCCTGCCGTCGGCACAGCGAACTCGAACAGGGCGCCAGCCGTGGAGATGCGACCGATCCTGCCGGCTGCCTGCTCCGCGAACCAGAGGTTCCCATCCGCCCCCGCGGTGATGCCCCTCGGACCGCTGTCGGGGGCGGGGAGGGGGAATTCGGTGATGGCGCCCGAGGGGGTGATCCTGCCGATGTTGCCGCCCCCCTCCTCCGTGAACCACAGGTTACCGTCGGCGCCTCCCGAGATGCCGGAGGGTTGACGCCCAGCCGCGGGCAGCGGGAACTCCGTTACCGCTCCTACCTTGGTAATCCGCCCGATCCTGCCGGCGCTCCATTCCGTGAACCACAGGTTGCCGTCCGGCCCTGCGGTGATGTCGGATGGATTGCTGCCGGGGGTCGGGATCGGGAACTCCTTCACGAGGCCGTCCGGGGTGACGCGCCCGATGGCATTGCCCGTCCATTCCGTGAACCACAGGTTGCCGTCGGGGCCGGCCGTAATGTCCGAGGGGTTCCCGTTGGCCGTCGGCAGAGCGAACGCCGTGGCCACACCGACCGGGGTGACGCGGACGATGGAGTTCGGCAGGCCGGTGTCGGCGTCGGTGAGCCACAGGTTGCCATCCGGGCCCGCCGTCACTGCGTCCAGGTAGGCGCCGGGACCCGGGACCAGGGAGGTGGCGAACCCGGTCAGCGAAGGACCCGAGGAGACGTGCATCGTTACTGCAGCCGGCAGCGCGGCCTGCGCCCCGGCGGGCGGAGCCGTGCCGATCACCTTGCCGGCCTGGACGGTCTTGCTCGCGTCGTCGACCTGCACCACGCCGAGCCCGGCCTGGGTCAACGCCCCTGCGCAGGCCTTGGCCGGCAGACCGGAGCAGCTTGGCACCGTCACCTGTGGCGAGGGAGAGGTGCTGGCCGGCGGTGCGCCGGCACTCGGGGACGGGAGGACGTGCTGGCCCCCGGCAACCGCGGGGCCTGGCGCGGGTAACGGCGACTGGTCCTGCGCCACAGTCTGGAGTCCCGCGGATCGAGGGGCAGGCCCTCCCTCGGTGGCAGCGCGGGACGAGGCAGCCACCTGGGGGCCCAGGGCCTGCAGCCCGTTTGCAGGAGGTCCGGCAGTTGGGGAGCGCCCTGCCGACGACATGATGGTCACGACGAAGCCCCGAGCCCCCAGGGATCCGCCAGGCGGGTCCGTGGCGATGACCTCGCCCACCGGACGGTCGCTTGGCTGGGTCGCCTGGCGCACAACGAATCCTGCGGCGAGGAGCTGAGCCCCAGCTGCCTGGGCCTCGAGCCCCACGACCTCCGGCACGGTGATGGGGTGGGGCCCCGCCGAAAGGAACAGCCGCACCCGCGAACCCCGGCGGGCGAAGGCGCCGGCGTCGGGCTGGGTACCGATGGCGAGGCCAGCGGCCACCTGGTCGCTTGCCTGGTAGGTCTTCGCCGGCTTGAAACCCGCCCTCTCCAGCGTCCTCACCGCCTGGGCGGCCGGCAGGCTCCCCACGGCGGGGATGCTGCCGAACAGGAGCAGCGGTGCGACCAGGGCGGCGAGGACAGGCAGGACGAGCATGAGGACCCTGGGCGCCCACGACCCCTTGACCCGGGGTTCCGCTCTGCGGGGGGGCGGGGTGGCCCAGGGGCTCCTCAGCAGGCGGCGCCGCACCGCTGCCGGGGGAACCAGGCCCACCGATGTGCCTCCGGCTGCGTCGGCAAGCCGGCGCGCCCACCCCGCGGCGCTCGGCGGGCGGCCGGGGACATCCGCCTGCAGGGCCGCCATGACGATCTCGGCCACGGCAGCCGGATCGTCGACGCGGCCTGCGAGGTTCTCGACGAGGCGGCGACGCATCCACTCCGGCTCCAGCGGCCGCGGGTGGTCGCCGGTCAGGGCGAAAAAGCCGGTAGCTGCAACTGCCCACACGTCACTGGCGCGGCTCGTGGCACTGCGGTCCGCCTGCGCCTCCGGGGCAAGGTAGGCAGCCGTCCACGCCGGCAGGTCGGCCCCCGGCGACGCCTCGACCGCGGCGAGGCCGAAGTCCACGAGCACCGCGCCCCGGGTCGGGTGCACGATCACGTTGCCGGGTTTGATGTCGCGGTGCAGGAGGGCCATGCCGGCGGTGTCGGCTCCCGAGTGCAGGTAGTCCACGGCCTCGCCGAGCTGGACAAGGCATTCCAAGCGGCGGGTGAAGGGCAGCTCGCCGGCGCTCACCAGCTCGTGGAGGGTCGGACCTTCGACCCAGGCCATGACCAGGTACCAGGTCCGAAGGGTCTCCGGCAGCTCCCCCCCAGCGGCGCCCTCCGGGTGAGGGGGCCAGCCGGAGAACAGTTCCTGGTAGCTCGACATGTGTGGGTGTTGGAGCAGGTGAGCCAGCTTGAGCTGGGAGTTCCAGCCTGCAACCACTGCGGCGGGGGGCCATTCGGGCGCCGCCGTTCCGGGTGGCGGGACAAGCTGCTTCAAGGCGAACTCCACGGGGGCCGGCAGGTCCTGCCGGTAACTGGCTCGCCATACGAGGCCCTCCCCGCCCCGCTGGGCCAGCTCCAGAAGCTGGTAGTCGTCCGGGCGGTCGAGGGGCCCGGCGAACTGATCAGCCGGCGGCTGGGCCATGGCAGTCGGTGGTGGGAGTGGTTTGCCGGCGTCGGTGGCGGGTTCGGGCTCCAGGGCGGCCATCGGACGCTACCCGCTTCCGGGCCCGGCGGAGAGCGCCCGGACGTCGGCCATCCTGATCGATCCCGACCACACTGCGTAGCGGGCCAGGGAGTCCTTGGCCTGGGGGCCCACCATCCCGGGCACGCCTTCGGTGAGGAGACGCGCCCGCAGGTCGTCGATCTGGTTGCGCACCGTGTGGGCGGCGATGCCGAGCCGGCCAGCAGCCTCGTCGTAGCTGGCTGGCTGGCGGGCTCCGGAGCGTGCGAGGAGTGGTTCGCAGATGGCCGCCAGCAGGCGGCGCTCACGAGCCGACAGCGCCAGCGCGGCGTTGGTGGCGGCGGTCCCCGGGCTCGGTCTGCGCCGGTCGTCGACCGGGGGGGCGCCTGGGAGCTCCACCACCAGCTTGTAGTTGCGGACCCGCCCTTCGAGAACGATCTCGAGCCGGAGGTCCGCGAGCGAGATCATGTCCCCCCACCGCAGGACGTGCTCAGGTCCGATCTGGGGGCGAATGAACAGCGGCTGGCTCGCCGAGTCGTTGCGGACCCACAGGCGGTCGTTCGCATAGGTCAACGTGGCCGCCCGTCGGGAGATGCCGAGATCCTCGGGGCCGGGGGCCGCCGCACCGATGCGGACCTCGCAGGTCGATTGCCGGCCGACGGTCAGCGCCTCGGCATCCGCGAGCGGCCAGCGGCGGGGCCCGAGGGTGACGACGGCGACGTTGTCAGGCACGCCGGCGCCTCCCTGAGGGCGACCAGGTCGTGAAACGCGCAGAGACCATCTCACCCCCCCTTCGCGGTTGTCATCATTGTCGGCATCGCTCGTCTGTAGCTGAAGGGGCAGGGCTGCCCCTTTTCCCAGGAACGCCAACGGGCACCCCCGCCCCTGGCGAGCTTCCTGTAGCCGGCGCACCCTGACAAGCGACGGTTGGTGATGCCGGTGGGGGCCGTCGGGTCCCCCCGTGAACAGAGGGAGGCGCCGTGACGATGTTGCAGGGAAAGAGGCGAGGGTTCGGGGCGGGCAGGCCTGCGAGGCGGTGGCATGGAGCAACGAGCCCGTTGGTGCGGACAGCGACCTGGGCGGCGCTTATGGTGGTGCTCACGACCGCCGTGGGAGTCTCGCAAGCCGCCGCCAGGCCGGCATCCGTTCCCAGGCCGGCATCCGTCCCCGAGCCGGCATCCGTCATCGGCAGCCACCCACAGAGCATCACGACCGGGGGCGACGGCAACCTGTGGTTCACGGAGTACGACACCCGCCGGATCGGCATGATCAGCACAGACGGGGTGCTCACGGAGTTCGGTGTCCCCGCGGCATCCGGCCTGAAGGACGGCATCGCAGCAGGCCCAGACGGCAACCTCTGGTTCGTCGCATCCTTTGGCAACGTCATCTGCCGGATCACCACGGAGGGGGCGGCCCGTTGTTTTCCCATTCCCACGCCTGACAGCGCCCCAACCGGCATCGCAGCGGGGCCCGACGGCAACCTGTGGTTCACCGAGGCCAACCCCAGCCAGATCGGCAAGGTCGGCGTCGATGGGACCATGACCGAATTCCCCGTGCCAACCGCCAACAGCGGCCCCACGGGCATCGCAGCCGGCCCCGACGGCAACCTGTGGTTCACGGAGACCCGCGGGGGCCGGATCGGCCTGATCACCCCCGACGGGACCACCACCGAGTTCGCCCTCCCCACCGCCAACGGCCGCCCCGCGGGCATCGCAGCCGGCCCGGACGGCAACCTGTGGTTCACCGAGAGCAGCCAGATCGGCCGGATCACCCCCGACGGAGCCATCTCTGAGTTCCCGTTGCCCACCGCCGGGTTCACGGCGGGCATCGCAGCAGGCCCGGACGGCAACCTGTGGTTCACCGACGGCAACCAGATCGGCCGGATCACACCCGACGAAAACGTTGCCGAGTTCCCGTTGCCCACCGCCGGCTTCCCCCCGAGCGTCACCGCCGGTCCCGACGGCAACGTGTGGTTCACCGTGTGCTGTCCCGTCGATCGGATCGGCCGGATCACCCCCGACGGCACCATCACCGAGTTCCCCCCACCTGCCAGCCGCGGCCGCACCGTCGAGTTCTCCGTACCCACGCCGGATTCGCAACCGGGGGCGATCACCCCCGGCCCCGACGGCAACGTGTGGTTCACCGAGACCAGGGCCAACCAGATCGGCCAGATCACCCCCGACGGCAGCATCTCCGAGTTCCCCCTCCCCACGGCCAGCAGCGGCCTCACCGCCATCGCCGCCGGTCCCGACGGCAACGTGTGGTTCACCGAGACCGGGGCCAACCAGATCGGCCAGGTCACGCCCGACGGCGCCATCTCCGAGTTCGCTGTCCCCACGGCCAGCAGCCGCCTCACCGCCATCACCGCCGGCCCCGACGGCAACCTGTGGTTCACGGAGGCCAATGCGAGCCGGATCGGCCGGATCACCCCCGACGGCACCATCACCGAGTTCCCTCTGCCCCCTGCCAGCAGCCCCAACGGCATCACCCTGGGCCCTGACGGCAACCTCTGGGTCACCCTGGGCGGCAGCAGCGTGGGGAAGGTCACCACCGACGGGAATGCGACCCTCTACCCCGTGCCCCATGCCGCCAACGGCATCCATGCCATCGTGGCCGGAGCGGACGGGAACCTGTGGTTTGCCGGGGGTGACCCCAATACGGTGGGCAGGATCTCGCCGGACGGGGCCAACGTCACGGTCTTCCGCGTCTTTGCCGGAGGGTGCGACTGCCCAGCCCCGGCCCTCACCCCCGGCCCGGACGGCGATGTCTGGTTCGCCGGCATTGGTGGCCCGATCGGCAGGATCAGCCCGGAAGGTGCCATCAAACGATTCTCCGTCCCCTCCCAGAGCAACCTGGGAGGGATCGCAGCCGGCCCCGACGGCAACATCTGGTTCACCGAGAGTGACGGGAACCTGATCGGCCGGCTGGAGGTCGCGGGAGGAGGCCGGGCCCGGGCAAGGCACCACGGACGGCCCGCGGGCCGCACCCAATCCGACCGATAAGGCGTAGGAAGGTCCCGTCCTGGACCGTGGCCTCCCCCTCGTCGCCGGCGTCCTTATGCCAGCCGCTCTGCCGGTCGCTTCCTCGCTCCCGCGGCGCCAGCGCCCACGGCGATTAGTGCTTCCCCTGGACCAACCCTCGGCCTGGTCGGCGGCTCTGAGAGAAGTGAGTTTGCTCCAAAACGTGCGCTATGCGCGCTTTTTGGAGCAAAGTAGGTGCTCACAAGACCGCTTGCCTGCCCAGCCGAGCCGTCACCGCGTCGGGGTGTGGCGGGAGCTCCGGCGCATCGGGGCCCTGGCCATCCAGCAGTCGATCTACATCCTTCCTGAGAGCAAGAAGAACCTCGAGTCCCTGGCCCGGGTGGCGTCCATCGTCGAGGGCGTGGGCGGCGAGTCCTTCCTGCTCAAGG
>WNFC01000427.1_pt1 | contig 41644 bp, 44 predicted proteins | sample 5400541 | NCBI WGS metagenome assembly WNFC01 (sample SAMN13153342, study PRJNA577476) | soil metagenome | isolation source: 120 cm saprolite under Douglas fir tree site 2 hole 2 replicate 1 | place: USA:California | collected 2015-04-18 | reverse complement strand
ATCTTGCGCACGCTCGCGAAGCGGGGCGTCGGCGCGAGACTCGCGGGATCCAGATAACGTCCATGCGGCACCGCGTGCGAGGCGCGCTCCGCGCCGATGTACCACGGATTGCTGATGCAGGAGTCGCTGCACTCCTCGCGCGTCCGGAAATAACAGGTTGTTGCTCCGCTCGCGCTGCTCAGCGAGCAATAAGGGTAGAGCTGCGCCGCATATTGCGCCCGGCTCGGATGCGCAGCGGTCACCAGGACCAATGCGGCGCACAGCAGCGCCATGGTGAGTTTGATTCGCATGTCAAAATCTCTGCATTCGACGGAAGGACCCGTGATGTCGGAGATTTATTCCCCGGTGCTCCGCCGAGGTCGCCGCGAAATTTGCGCGCTGCCGACGATTTCAGGGAATAAATGCTGCGCTCGCTGGTCCCGGAATATCAAGCGGGAGCTCTACGTTTGCGGGTTTTCACGTGCGAGCCAGGCACAGAACTTTTGGCTCCTTGCAGCTTCCTCTACATCATGTCTCCAGTCGGCGACGCACTCCTTTGAACAGAAGTGAAGGTAGCCGGCGAAGGTGAGGACGTAGCGCCTGGTGAGCCCGAAGCGGCCGCGGCATTGATGGCATCTCCTCATGACGCGCTCCTCTTCGGATCCTCGAAGGCGGCATCGGCGAATACGCCGGCCGGGGATCGCGATGACGTTCAGCGCCGACGTATGCTCCGCCTTCATCGGAAGGACCCGTGATGGCGCAGATTTATTCCTCTGTGCATTCGCCGAGGTCGTCGCGACATTTGCGCGGCGGCGTCGATTTCAGGGAATAAATATCACGTGATGTAGTCTCGATAATGGGATGACGGCGGCGTTGCTGCGATCGTGAGGAAGGGGATGGAGCATGTCGCGACAATTGACTCGCGCCAAGCGCTTTCTCGATCGGGAGGCCGAGTTCGAGCGGCTGGCGGAGAGCGCGCGCACGCCGACGATCCGCGACGAGTACCGCGCCACTGCGGCCCAGTATCGACGGCTGGCGCTTGCCGAGGCGAGCAGCGCGGGGTCTGCCGACAGCCATCTGCCGAAGTAGGCTGTTGCTGCCGCATGTTCTCATCGGCGAGCCGGTGTCCGCTTCGCCGAAAATGCGGCTAGAACAAATGATCGAACCTGAAGGAATATCCCAGGCCGAAAATCATGCTCGGCGCGTTGCGATTGAGGCCGAAGCCGACATGAAAATCGACCTGCTGCGTTGCCGTCAGACGGTATGCGGCGCCCGAGTTGAAGAGGTGAGCGGGCCCGGCGTGCGGGCGGTAGTCGCCGATATACTCGACAAAAATCTCGGCGCGCGGGCCGATCTCCTTCTCCAGCACGAAGGTCGGCTCGACGGTGATCTTGCTGTCGGGATCGGCGGGCTTGAAGAACGTGGTGAACATGCCGCTCACGCCCCAGCCTGCGCCCAACTCGTACGACCACGGGAATTGCAGATACGGCTGCACGCCCGGGCCGGCGATCGCGGTTGCGCCGGTGGGTAGCCCGATGCCGGCGGTGACCGAGAGGTCGAACTGGCCCGGCGCTGGACTGATCTGCCATTTGATGCCGGGCGCCAGGTTAGAAAATCCCGCGCTGGCGTGACCGCGGACCGCGCTGACGTAGCTCGGCAGATCGAGCAGGATCTCGAGGCACGGCGCGACTCCGAACCGAAGCCGCGTGTTGGTGCCGTCGAGCAGGCGCGCGCCGTCGCGGCTGCTCAGGTTGACGCCGTTCTCGGCCTGCAGGCTGCCGGCGGGGACGACGATGCTGGAGTTGGTGACGTCGGGACGATCGGTCACGATGTGATCGGCCGTCGTCGGGCAATCCGCGGCCGCGCTTGCGACAGCGATCGATCCAAGCCAGGCGGCAGCGGCGTAGCCGAGCCTTGTGGCGATTTGCTCAGGCATGCTGGCACGGCTGGTCCGAGGGGAATGCGGGTCGATCCGGCCCTTGGACTCGGCAGGCCGGTGATTTATTCCCGAAAAAGAAGAAGCGGCCGGAGAGAATCCGGCCGCTTTTACACGAGAGCGCGACAGCGCTGAGCGCGTGGCTCAACGTCCCTGCAGCTGCCGGTCGCCGAAGCGATTCGTGTTGTAGTCCGTCGGCCACCCGGCAAAGCCGCGTGTGCCGCCGGACGACATCGGAACGGCGTCCGTGCCGCTGAGCGCGTAGTAACCGCGTTTCGCGCTCGCGCGCTCGCCGGCGAGAGCCGGGCCTTGCGCCGCCGCGAGAGCAACCGCGATGGTGATCATCCACTTCGTCATTTGCTTTCTCCTTTCGAGTTGACGGCGTGGAGACCACTCGCGGGCGCCGCGCATTCCGCGGCCGGCGTCACGATGGTGTGAGTCGCCGCGAAGGCCCCATCACGTTTTCGCAGGCCCATTCGTCATCTTCGCTGCGGGAGCGAAATGTTCGAGCGCCAGATGATGAGTAAAAAGCGACGAGCCCAGGCGCCAGGCACCTGGGCTCGCGCGACGGTTCGCAAAAAATGCTTACTGACCGTTGTCTTCGATTCAGCGTCCTCGCGGGGAATAAAGCAATGAATGGCGCCGCCGAGCGTGGCGGCGCGCGCCGCCATTCGCGACGGTCGCGCGATACCAGGCATTGGGCGCGCAAAAGCTCGTCCCACCGGTGCCGCGAATTTCCGTCAGGCACATTTCGAAGCTGCTCAGGCCGCAATTCTCGCTTACACCCTGGCTGCTCGGATAGAGCGCACACCACGCTCCTTCGTAAGCCAAGCTCTGATCAACGGCGACAAGGTTCGCGGCCGCAAAAGCCAGCGTCAACAATCCGCACTTTATGGAATTCCGCATCATCAACCTCCGTTGTGGGCCGTTACGAGGCGACTCGGTTGTCCGCAAATTTATTCCCGCTTTGAGCTGCATAAGCACTCAGCGTCATTGCATGGGGGCCGCGCGAGGCGAATCGCGTTCACGCGATGGTGAAACGCAAGCGGAAATTTCAGCGCGGGTTGGGCAGTCTCCTTGCCACCAGACACCACAAGGAGACTTACCCATGCGAACCTCTCTCATCGCCGCGAGTGTCGGTGCTGTCGTGACTGTGCTGACGGCCGGCGTCGCCCCGAGCAAGGCCGAGCCCATGGCGCAGGCCTATCCGTATTGCGCCCTCCGCGCCGGCTCGACGTCCTGTTATCATCAGACGTTGGAATCGTGCGGCAGGAGCTGCATCAGTAATCCCGCGTACGTCGACAATCGGCGGGCGCGCGCCACGTTGGCCGGCGTTGGGCTCGCGAACGACAGCATCCGCGCCAAACCCAAGGCGAACGTCACCCGCAGCGCGCAGAGTGCGCCAAAGACGATCGGCGCGATCGATGCGGGCGCGCGGGCGAGCGCCAGCCTCGACAACGGCTTCGAAGGCTGGCCGACCGGATATCTCGTGAATCGCCTCGGCGATCATCAGGCGCAGGGTCGCTTCTGACACGACGCAACGCAACGCAACGCGCGGGGTGGGGGGAGGAGGAAGCGGCGGTTCCGCTTCCTCTTTCGTTGCCCGCATCGGTCAGGCGTGGGCCCGCGAAAGCGGCCGAGCGGGCGGCACTGAGGCCGAGCGCGCCGGACCGCGGGCCGGCGCCGCAAGCGCAACCGCGTTCCGCCGGTTCTTCAGCAACAGCTTGATGACGCGGCTTCGTCCGCGCGCCAGGCGCGACATCACCGTGCCGATCGGGACGCCGGTGAGCTCCGAGATCTCGCGATAGGAAAGGCCTCGAACGTCGCGCAACAGCAGTGCTTCCCGGAACGGCGCGGGCAGTCGCGCGATCGCTGCCCCGACGCATGCCGCGTCGGCCTTGGCGATGAGAACGGATTCTGGGGTCTCATCATCCGCGTCCGAAACCTGGACTGGCTCGCCGTCGACCGCCTGGACGTCTTGAAACGGAACGAACGCCGCCGAGCGATTCTTCCGTAGCCACGTGAAGGCTGCGTTTCGTACCACGGTCAAAAGCCAGGATCGTCCATCGCCGCCGGCGATGCGCCAGACGGTGCGGAGCGCGAGCAAGCAGGCATCCTGCAAGACGTCGTCGGCATCGGCCGGATTCCCGGTGATCCACTGCGCCAGCGCGCGCGCCTCTCCGAGGTGCGGCAGGACCAGCTCGGTAAAACGCGTTGGCCCGTCATCTCTCATGCGTGGCCCCCATTTTCGCTCATGGAGACTCGCGCAGGCGAGGGTTATTCCTGTTCATTTGGTAGAATAAACGCAACGACGATTTTTTGCCGGGAAACGTGGCGCAAAGGCGACAAAAACCGCCCGTGAAAATAACGGGAATTTTTCTGACGCGGCTCGTGAGATAGCGCGGTTTTTCACAGTTTTATGCGATAACTGCGCCTTCCGCATGCGCGAGATTAAAGGTAGGTCTGCGGAAAGAGTGGGAATTTTTCTCCGACAAGCAGTTCGGTCTGGAATAGGAAATAACGCGAGACGCTCGCCACTTTTTTATATCTTTGCTTTTTCTGTTCTTTCGTTTTTAGTCAAAAAATATTCCTGCTTTTTCAATTTCAGCTTTCAACAAACCGTCAGCTGCGCGAAACGCGCGGGCAATTCTTCGTGATTCGCCAGCTTCAACTTCGGCATCCAGGCTTCTCGCGTTCTCCGGCGTGACGTGCGGCGGAGAAAAGGCGGAGCCGATGCTGCGGGGGACATACCCGGCGGGGACGACTCCTCGAGAGATGATCTGGAGGATCAAATGGGGACAACGACAGTCAGGACTTTTCTTCTCACCGGCGGGGCGGTGTTGATCAACGCCGCGGCGACGCACGCGGCCGATTTGCCGACCAAGGCGAAGCCGGTCGAATACGTGAAAGTCTGCACGATCTACGGCCAGGGATTCTACTACGTGCCTGGCACCGACATCTGCCTCAAGCTCGGCGGCTACCTGCGCGCCGAGGCGGACGTCAACGCCGGCGGAACGCTCACCCCGGCCGTCGGTCCGACGCAGACCAATCGCGCGAACGTCAACAATCGGGAATCCAACTCGTTCGTGCAGCGCACGCGCATCCTATGGTCGCTCGACGCGCGCACGCAGACCGAATACGGCACGCTGCGAAGCTATTCACGCACCGGCATCCAGTGGACGACCGGCGACAGCGTCAATGTCGGCAGCAATGCGTCAGCCTACATCGATCGGGCCTTCCTGCAATTCGCCGGTTTCACGGCCGGCCGCGCGGTGTCGTACTACGACATCTACAGCTTCAACCTGCATTCGCATCAGACCAACATCATCGGCAGCGATTCGGGCGGTACCGGCATCAACCTGTTCGCATACACGACCGAGCTGGGCGCCGGCCTGTCCACGACGCTCTCGCTGGAAGAGCACACGTCGCGCACCAAGCCGGTGGTCAACACGCTCGGCGCCGGCTTCTTCAATCTCAACGTGACGGGCGGTCTCGGCACCGGCACCCCGACCTCGCAGGAGGGACAGATGCTTCCCAACCTGGTCGGCAATGTGCGGCTCGACCAGGCCTGGGGCGCGGTGCAGGCGTCCTTCGCACTCAACAAGGTCGCGGCGACCTATTACGGCGCCGGAAATCCGCTCACCATTGGCGGCGGTGCCGGGGGCTCGCAGAACCTCGGCCATCCCGGCGACAAATTTGGCTTCGCCGGCACGGTCGGTGCCGTGCTCAACCTGCCGTGGGCGCAAGGCGACACGTTGGGCGTGCAATTCAGCTACGGCGTCGGTGCGTCGTCCTATGTCGGCCAGGGCCAAGGCACCTTCAACGTCGTGAACGGCAACGGCATCGGCATCGGCTTCTCGACCGATGCGGTGTATGGCGCGGTCGGCTCCGCGCTCGAGCTTACCACCGCGTGGAGCATCACCGCCGGCATGCAGCATTACTGGTCGCCCAAATGGCGCACGTCGCTGTACGGCGGCTACGAGCAATTCGAATATAACCCGAACGCCACCGCCGCGATTTGTGCCGGGCTCGCCGCCGGCGGCGCCGGATCGGCGGCGAATGCGGGCGGCTTCACGCCGACCAACTGCAGCCCGAACTTCAGCTTCTGGCAGATCGGCTCGCGCACGATCTGGAATCCGGTGAGAGAGCTCGATATCGGCGTCGAGGTTCTGTGGAACCACATCAACACCGCGTTCGCGGGTCCTGTCCTCGTTTCGGCGAACGGCACCGTGCCGGCTGGAGCGTTCGCGGCCCAGGACCAGGACGTCGTCTCAGCCTTGTTCCGCGTCCAGAGAAACTTCCTGCCGTGATCGTCTGATCGAATGCCCCGATCGGGCGATCACCAGAATCCTCCCATTGGCAGGAAGTCGAGTACCCCCGGAGGGAAGGACCTGACCATCTCCTTCCCCCGGGGGTCCTCCCGGATCTCAAGTTAAACCCTCCGCAGCGGGGGCTGATCCTCTCCCCCCGTCAGGACCGGACGGCACGCGGCCCCCCGCGCTGCCGTCCGGCGTTTTCCGCTGTCTGGATTATTTTCCTAGCGGCGAACCCCGCTCCTGCGGGAATAAACCGCGCCCCGTCGAAGTCTCCTGGACGACACACCAATGGATGACCTGTCTCCCACGCCGGAGGGCCGTAATGTGACCGTTGTGAGCATCAGTGCCGGGCGCAGAGCGGTCGTCACGCAGGAGCGCTATGATCCAGACGACGTTTCCCACCAGGTCCCGGCTCACGGCGGCGCGCAAAGAATGGCGGACGAGGACGACGGCAAACGCTTCGCGAGACTTGTCATGCCGCATCTCGAGGACGCGTATTCGCTGGCGCGCTGGATCGCCGGCAACCGCGCCGACGCGGAGGACATCGTCCAGGAGTCGTCGCTGCGGGCGTTCCGGGCGATACGGACCATGACGGGCGAGAATCCGCGCGCCTGGATGCTGACCATCGTGCGCAACACCGCCTACACTTGGCTGCGCAAGAACCGCCGCCTGACCCTGGTCGACGTCGAAAGTCTCGAAGTGGCCGAGGCCGCGCAAGTGCTGCCGGGCGACGCGAATGCGGAAACCCCCGAGACCGCGCTGATCGCGAAATCCGACGCCGCGCAGCTCGAGGCCGCACTCTCCGAGATCTCGGTTCCGCTGCGCGAGGCGCTCGTGCTGCGCGACATTCATGGACTCTCGTATCGTGAGATCGCCCAGGTCGCCGGCGTCCCGATCGGAACGGTGATGTCGCGGCTGGCGCGCGGGCGCAGTCAAATGATGGCAAAAATCGGAAGGAGAGCGTCATGACGCACTCTGCGACGGCCGAAGATTCGGCCCTTCTTGTCCATGCCTATCTGGACGGTGAGCTCGATCCGGCCAATGCGCTTGCCTTCGAGACTCGTATGGCGAACGATCCCGCGCTGGCGGCGGAATGCGAGCGGGTCGAGGCGCTTCGCCACGTGATGCGCGAACGGCTGCCGCGCGAGCCGCTGCCGGCCGCTCTGCGCGCGCGGATCGAGCGCTCGATCGGGGCGCGGCGCGCGCCGCAGCAGTTTTCCTGGCGGGCGCTGGCCGCCTCGATTGCGCTCACCGCGGTCGTTGCGAGCGGATCGACCTCGATGCTTCTCAGCCAAAATCCGGCGGAGACGACGCGCGAGGCCGTCGTCGCCGGGCACATCCGCTCGCTCATGGCGCCGCAACCCTTCGACGTCGCCTCCTCCGACAAGCACACCGTGAAGCCCTGGTTCAACGGAAGGACCGCTGAGTCCCCGCGGGTCGTCGATCTGGCCAAGGCGGACTACCCGCTCGCCGGCGGCCGCCTCGACGTTGTCGGCCAGGCCGTCGTGCCCACGCTGGTGTATCGGCACGCGAAGCATCTCGTCAGCCTGACCGCGGTGCCGGCACCCGGCCGTGCCGGCTCGGAGCCGGTCGCGGGCAAGGTCGGCGGATACAACACGCTCAGCTGGACCGAGGACGGGGTGACCTATTGGGCGATCTCGGACACCGAACCCGCGAACCTGACGAAATTCGTCGAGCTGTTCCGCACCACGCCGACCGATCAGTGACCCGGTCGCGTTTGGTTTGATCAGCAGGGACAATAGGTTCCGCAGGGGGCTTGGCTCCCCGCCGGCCCCCTGCGCGCTGAAAAAGCCGCGAGAAAAAAATCCCGCAAAAAATCCGGCATGTCGCCGGGAATAAATCTCCGCGCGCCTCGGTCTCCATCCCGGAAAGTTCGGTACGACAGCTGTGGAGAGAAAGATGACGCAAGAGAAAGACGACGGCATCGACAGGCGCGGCGCATTGGAATGCATGATCTGGGCCGGCACTGGCGTGCTATGGACGCTCGCTGGCGGCGTGCCGCGATCGTCCTCGCTCCTCGGAATCTCCGAGGCGAACGCGCAGGCCGCGCGCGGCTTCACGTTCCTGCAGATTTCCGACAGCCATATCGGCTTCAAGGCGGCGGCCAATCCCAATCCGATGGCGACCCTCGACGAGGCTGTCGCCAAGATCAATGCATTGCCGCAGAAGCCGGCGTTCATGCTCCACACCGGCGACATCACGCATCTGTCGAAGCCCGAGGAATTCGACAACGCCGACCAGGGCATCACCAAGGCGCGGCTCGACACGTTCTACGTTCCCGGCGAGCACGACATCATCGATGAAGGCCAGGGCAAGGCCTACATGGAGCGCTACGGCCGACGCACCCAGGCCAAGGGCAGCGGCTGGCACTCGTTCGACCAGAACGGTGTGCATTTCGTCGGGCTGGTCAACGTTGCGAACCTCAAGGCCGGCGGCATGGGCTCGCTCGGGGAGGAGCAGCTCGCCTGGCTGGCCGACGATCTCAAGGGCAGGACCGCCTCGACGCCGATCGTCGTGTTCGCGCACATCCCGCTGTGGACGGTGAGCGCCGATTGGGGATGGGGCACGGAAGATTCCGCCCGCGCGCTGGAACTCGTCAAACGTTTCGGCTCGGTCACGGTCCTCAACGGGCACATTCACCAGCTGATGCAGAAGGTGGAAGGTACGGTGACGTTCCACACCGCCCGCTCGACCGCCTTCCCGCAGCCGGCGCCCGGCACCGCCAAGTCGCCCGGACCGATGAAAGTGCCGGACGATCAGCTGCGCAGCGTGCTCGGCATCACGTCGGTCGCGGTCAAGCAGGGCACGCAGCCGCTCGCCATCACCGACAGCGAGCTCGCCAAAGCCTGACGGCTCCACTAAACGCCGGAGCGGGATGACTACTCGACGAAAGTCACCCCGCTCCAGGACGCCGCCTCATCTCCAACTGACAAATCCGCCGGGAGGCGGAGCGGAAGGACTTAATCTCATGTCTCCGGTTCATGACGGCCTGCGCGCTTTCGCGGCAGGCGCGGCGGCCGCCTGCGTCCTCTATTCGGCGATTGCCGCGGCCGGCGCACCGGTTCACCTGTCGATCGACAACTTCGTCTTCAAGCCGGACACCATCACGGTTCGGGCCGGAACGACGGTCGTGTGGGAGAACGACGACGACATCGCCCATACGGTCGTGGCGACCGACGGCGCCTTCCGGTCGGCGGCGCTCGACACCGAAGACAAGTTCAGCTTCACCTTCGCGACGGCGGGAACCTTCGAGTACTTCTGCAGCCTGCATCCGCGCATGAAGGGCCAGGTCGTGGTGACGCCGTGACGGGATCGAGATCCAAGGCTCTCCGGCTGCGGCTTGCGGCCGTCGCCGCAGCCGTCTCGGCCGCGCTCGGCGGCGCCGCCTCGGCGCAGGATATCGCCGCCGGCGAGAAGACGTTCAACGTGTGCCGCGCGTGCCACGAGATCGGCCCCGACGCGAAGAATTCGATCGGCCCGGTGCTCACCGGCGTGTTCGGGCGCAAGGCCGGAATGTTTCCGGGATATTCCTATTCGGATGCCAACAAGAACTCCGGCCTCACGTGGGATGAAGCGACGCTCACGGAGTATCTGAAGAATCCGCGCGGCAAGGTGCCCGGCACCAAGATGATCTTCGCCGGGCTGCGGAAGGGCGACGACGTCGCCAACGTGATCGCCTTCCTCAAGCAGCACAGCGTCGATTGAGCGCGCCGGCTTCGTCCGGAATTTTCCCACCTTTGAATTTGTCTCTTCGGGCGAGGTCGCGAGCGCGACCGGATGTCCCGGAAAGGCAAACCCATGCGTCAGGTGGCGCTTCTCGCTTTCGCGTTGCTCATGTCGGATGCCGCAGCCGCCGACGTCGTTCGGCACGGCGTCATTCCGGAAGCCTACCGAGGACGGTGGATCGAGAGCGCGGAGACAGAACCGCACAGATCAATCATCGCGCTGTCCGCCAAAGCATACGTCGGTCCTGCGGCGAACTGCAGCGTGGACTGGGTCAGCGAGACCGCGAGCATGCGCGGCTCGATCTACGCAGCACATTTGCAGTGCGTCGATCCCGCAGCGGCAGTGGAAAAGCGAACGACGGCGAATCTGATCATCTGGCCAGAGAACAGCGATCGGATTGCGGTGGGGCCCGAGTTCACCAACCTCAAAATCTTTCGTCGTTGTGTTGCAACGTGCGATGCGCAAGCGGCGCAATCGGATCACTGATGCGCGACGCCCTTGTGATCGGCGCTCACCAGCGCCTCACGCAGCGGTGACGCGGCCGCCGGAATACATGATCGGCATTCAAGGTCTGCTCTGCGTAAACCCAAGCGGAGAAGGACCATGTCGATGAAACTGATGATCACCACTGGCGCCGTCCTGGCGGTTCTTGCCGGCCCGACGCTTGCGGGCGACCACGACCTCGCGACCGAGCTGCGTGACAGCGGCCGCTACGTCCCGCAGGCGAATCTGCCGGAAGTGAAGATGCCGGGCGTGAGCCAGTGGTCCGGCGCATATGCGTCGGCGATCAAGCCGGCGCGCACTTTCGCGCCGAGGACCTTCGTCACGACGCCGTCATACGCCAACGAATTCCAGCTGCAGGGACGCTGAGCTCCTCGGCACATCACGCACCGCAGGCGCACACAACGCGATGGAGAGATATCGTGAGTTTATTTTCAAGACGGCCGTATGCTTGTTTGGTTGTCGTTGGCGGTGTCGTGCTGTCGCTGTCCGGATCGGCCTTGGCGCACCCTCGCAGCGCGACTGTCAGGGAACACAGGGCCCCGGTGCATGTGCTCACGGGCCATCAAGTCGAGGCGCCTCCGTGGAGCTTCGCATGTATGACGGATCACGGACCGACGCCCTGTCATGAACCGATGTGGGTCTATCCCTGACACCGCTCAATTGGAGCCGCGCTATCTTCTGGCGCACGGAATACGATTGGCATGCACTCGCATTGGGGTGGCGCGCAACGGCCCTTCGCGGCCGATCACTCCGCCGTCTCGAACGCGACGCCGACCATGGTGTTGGTGCGCCACTTCACGCGGCAGAGCCGGCGCGAGCGTCCCTGGTCGAAGGTGAGCTCGAACGTCTCCGGCATCCGATAGGTGCTGGCCACGGTGAGGCGGGCGCCGGTGCTGGTCACGTCGTGCAGGGTGCAATGGACCTTGGCGTGGTGCTGGCCGAGAAAGATCTCGGCGTTTCTCAAGATGCGCGTGCGCTGCACGGCCCTGCGTTCACTCACGGCGATGCCTCCCCCGCAATCGAGCCCAGCCGATCTCGGCCCGCGGGTGTAGCCGAGACTCGTTACCGTTCGCTCAAAACCCGAGCGGCCAAATGGTTAATGCCGGGAAAGACTCGACCGTCATTGCGAGCGAAGCGAAGCAATCTCAGCCGCAGACGCGGCGGCACGGATTGCTTCGTCGCGCTAAAGCGCTTCTCGCAATGACAAAGGTGGCTACTCCTTGCTCACCAGTGTCATGTCCAGGAACCAGGACTGTGCGGAAACGAAGCCGCGCACGTTCTTGCTCATCGCGCGCGGGTTGAGATCGTGCACGATGAACAGCCAGGGCGGATTGTCGACCAGCCGCTCATGCGCGGCCCGATAGGCGGCGTCGATCTTGGCTGGGTCCTTCGCCTCGGACAGCGTGGCGAGCGCCTGGTCGAACACGTCGTCCTTCCAGTGCTCGAAATTGAACCCGTTGGGCGAGAAATTCGCCGACGAGAAGTAGCGCGCCATGATGCCGACGTCGGACGACGGCGAGGAGACGTTGAGCGCCATCGAGCCCTGCAGCACCGGATTGTCCGGCGTCTGGCGCACCGCGGTGAGCAGCACCTGCCATTCAACTACGTTGAACTCGATGTTCACGCCGCAGGCCTGCTTGATGTTCTCCTGCAGGTATTCGTTCATCGGCAGCGGCAGCATCTGGCCTGAGCCGGAGGTGGAGATCATCACCTTCAGCGACAGCGGCTTCTGCGGCGTGTAGCCGGCCTCGGCGAGCAGCGCCTTCCCTTTTGCGGGATCGAAGCCGTAGCGGTTAGCCGGATTGCCAAATCCCACGTCGGTCGGCTTGAGCCAGCCGACCGCGGGCTCCGCGGTGCCGTTGAGCAGCGTCACGAGGCCGGCGCGGTCGATGCAGTAGTTGAGGCCCTGCCGCACGCGCAGATCTTTTACGGGACTGTTGGTGGCGGCCATGTTGAACAACCACGGCCAACTGTGCGGATAGGAGTTGGTCACGATGGTGAAGCCCGCCGCCTTGAGCGACGGGATGCCGTCGGAGGGCGGCACCTCGATCCAGTCGACCTGGCCCGAGCGCAGCGCCGCGAGCCGCGCATTCGCCTCGGGGATGGGCAGAAGCCGGATCGCGTCGACCTTCGCCTTGTGGCTCGCGTCCCAATAGCCGTCGAAGCGCGCGAGCTCGGCGGCTTCGCGCGGCACCACCTTGGTGATGCGGAACGGTCCGGTGCCCGCCGGCGGCAGCATCGCGACCTTGCCCCAGTCGCGCCCGCCCCGCTCGAACGATGCCGGCGAGGTGAACAGGATGTAGACCGCCATGTAGGGGAAGTAGGACGCGGGCTGCTTGGTCTCCATCGCGACCGTGTAGTCGTCGATCTTGCGGTAGCCGGACAGCACCGGCACGCGCGCGCGCGTCATGCCGGACCCCGGCGGCTCGAATTGCGGGCTGTCGCTCTTGAAGTAGCGGTCGAGGTTCCAGATCACCGCGTCGGCGTTGAAGTCGGTGCCGTCGTGAAACTTGACGCCGCGCCGCAGATGGAAAATCCAGACCTTGTTGTCCTCGGGCGCCTGCTCGTAGCGCTCGGCCAAGCCCGGCCGTAGGCCCGCCAGCTTGTCGGCGCGCGAGAGGTCCCACAGCACGAGGCCCTCGAACACCGGATAGCCGAGGAAACGCATGCCCTCGAAGCCGTTGTTCGGCATGCCGGTGGTGGTCGGCACGTCGGAGGCCGTCATCGCGATGCGCAGCGTGGTTTGGCCGAACGCCGGCGACAGGAACGACAGCACGATCAGTACGAGCGCGTAACACATGCGGGCAAGTGTCATGGCTTCCCTCGACGGAATGGCGTGAAGTTGCAGGCGCCCGGCAGCACCTCAGGCAGTATAGCCTTCCAATACGAGCAAGAAACAGGCCAAGACCGCGGGTTTTAGGGGCGCCTCCTGAGCCAGGGTGGCGCTCGAATCAGGACCGGCGGAGCGCGACGACGGACTGAATGAACTCGCGAACCTCAGCGCTGAACGGCAGAAGCTCCTCGTCGGTAACGAGCTCGGTGACACGAAATGCAACCAACTGATTGAGCGCAGTCGACCGGCGCAAATAATCGAAGGTTTGTTGAAGCTCATGGTCGCGTTTCTGGAGTAATTGGAAAATTTCGCAATAGCGCTCGTGAGCCGTTTTGGCGTGGTTAGAGGCGATACTTTGAACGTCTCCGATCGTGCGCTCGCAATAGCGTGCGAGAGCCATGGCGCGCAGCGGCTTAAAGAGTTTCCAATCCGACTCTTTGATGGTGTGCATGAGCCTGGCGCTTAGGCCGGCCGTTTGACCTGCACCGTCAGATAGCGTTTCACCAGCTCGGCGGTCAGCACGACGCTCGGATCGTATTCGGGCGCGTCCTCGATCTGCTCGAGATTGTTCAACCCGGAATTCTTGTAGATGCGGTTGGTGCACGAGATCAGCCGCGCGGGCTGCAGCGGATCGCCATTGAAGTGCTGATGGATCGTGCTCGGCGGAATGTAAATGACGTCGCCCGCCTCCCACTCGTAGCGCTTGATCTCGTCCTGCGGCTTCCAGCGATACTCGTCGGTGATCTCGACGTCGCAGTCCTGGTGCAGGTCGTAGCCGAAGCCTTCGAGCACATAGAGGCATTCCTCGGCGAGATGCCGATGCTTGCCCGAGCGGCTGCCCGGCGGGATCACCTGCATGTAGGCGTCCACGGTCTCCATCCGCGTGTTCATCTTCTCATTCAGCAGGTGCTTGAGCAGGCCCTGACGCGACATTTCCCACGGCATGTCATCGGGGTGAATGATCTTGCGGCGCCCGGCATTGCGCACCGGCGCGGTCGTGGCGTCGTTGAGCAGGTCCTTGTACAGCGCTTCGTTGCGCGTACCCGTCAACCAAGCCCTTGCTTCATCCCAAGCCATTGTCGTTCTCAATCGTGCGAGTGCGAATGATCGTGATCATCGTGCGGGTGATTGTGGTCCTCTTCCTCGTCGCGCGGCACGAAGTTGCCCTGGGTGGGCGACGGCGTCTTCGGCCGCTTCTCCACCGTGTGCTGGAAGAGCATGTTCATGAACAGGTACATCGGCTTGGTCTTGATCACCAAGGCGCGCGCCGGCTCCTTGGCGCTGGCGTTGAAATGCTGGTGCACGCAGTTGTTATGCACGATCGCCACGTCGCCGGCCTTCCAGTCATAGCGCTTGCCGTCGTGGATCTCGTAGCCGGCCCCGTCGAGGATGTAGAAGGCCGCCTCGTTGACGTGCCCGTGCTTCTGGGTCGTTCCGCCGGGAGCATATTCCTCAAGGTGGATGTGCAGCGTCTGGGTGCGCCCGTCCTCCGGCTCCACGTAGTGCCGGCTGAAATGCTGCGGCCCGCCGTCGAGCTTGAGATCCTTGCCCTTGATGACCCGCGGCATGGCCCGCAGCCGGTCGAGCTCGTCCCGAAGACTGTAGGCTCCTTCCAAGGCGCGGACGAAAACCCGCTGCCTGTCCGGATCATGCTGCTTGTTGCCCATGGGCTTCCTTTCGCGAACGGCCAGTCAACGGGCCTGGGTGAGGATGACGTCGCGGTAATATTTACTCCACTTGGGACTTTCGTCCAGGTTCTTTGCGGCGTCGAGGAACGTAATTGTGGCGCCGCCGGGAAGCTGCTTGGCGTCCTGCCTGGCGGTCAGGATTTCGCGTGCGCGCAGGAGATCCTGCGCCTCGGTCAGCAGAAACTCGTGAAACAGCACGGCGGCGTGCGGATGCGGCGCACGCCGCGCCACGCCGGCTCCTTCGAACCGCGCGATGGCGGGCGGGATGGCGAACCAGTCGATCGGCGCGCCGTTCTTCTTCATCTGCTCGGCGCGGAACGAATAGATCGTGAGCGCGAGCGGCACCTCGCCCGACACCACGAGGTTCGCCAGCAGCGTGTGGCCCTTGCGCACCGATATGCCGTTGGCGGCGACGATGTCGCGGAACAGCTTGAGGCCGCGCGCTTCGCCCAATTGGCCGATCACCGCGCCAAACCAGTCGCTGTCTTCCGCCTCGATGCCGAGCCTGCCCTTCCACCTCGGATCGAGCAGGTCGTCATAGCTCTTGGGGAATTCTTCGCGCGCAACGAGCCGCGTGTTGACGGCCGCAACGAAGACGTTGAAGCGGGTGCCGGTCCACTCGCCATGCGGCGTGAAGGCGGCGGGATTGAGCGCCGCCAGGCCGGGCACTTTCACCTGTTGCAGCAGCTTTTCCCGGTGCAGGGCCTCCATCGCGGCGCCGCCGGTCTCGAACACGTCCGCGTCGTACCGGCCGCCGCGCGCCTCGGTGACGCTGCGTTGGACGATGTGTTCGGAGCTGGCGCGCCACACCCGCAACTTGACGCCGTATTTCTTCTCGAAGGCGGCCGCGGGGACCGCCATGTCGTCGACGGCCGCGGACGTGTAGAGGGTGAGCGTTCCTTCGCGCCTGGCGCCCGCGATCAGCCGTTCGGCGCGGTCCGGCCCCGCATAGGCGGCGACCTCCGCGACGGTCGGAAGGGCCACCTGCGCCGACGCGGAAAAGCTCGGCACAAGCAGGCCCGCCAGCACCAGAACCGTCTTCAAGCGTGCCACCGTCAGCGTCCCTGGCTGGTGAAAACGTCCTTGTAGAGTTTCGTCCATTTGTCGCGCTCATCAAGGAATTTCGGCGTATCGACCACCGCCACGTCCAGGCCCGCCGGCAGGCCGCCGACGTTGCGGTTGGCGACGACGTAACCGCGCGCCGCCATGATCGCCTGACCGTCGGTGAGCATGAAGTCCGCGAACAGCACCGCGGCGAACGGATGCGGTGCCCTGCGAAAGATTCCAACGCCGGTCGGCAGCGCGACCACCGGCGGCAGGTAGACCTTGTCGATCGGCGCGCCCGCTGTCTTCAATTGATCGACCCGGTATCCGTACGCCGTGAGCGCCAACGGCACCTCGCCGGACACCACCAGGTTGACGAGCAGCGAATGGCCCTTTCGTATCGAGATGCCGTTCTTCCCAACGATCTCGCGGAAGAGATGCAGGCCCTTCTGTTCGCCCATCGCGCCCACGACGGTCGCGAACCAGTTGGCGTCGTCGGCTTCGATGCCGAGGCTCCCTTTCCACTTGGGATCGAGCAGTTCCTCGTAGCGTCGCGGAATGTCCGCCGCCGCGACCAGATTGGTGTTGTAGGCGGCCGCGAAGAGGCTGTAGCGCGTCACCGTCCAGGCGCGATGCGGCATGACGGCGGATGGGACCAAGTCGGCGAGGGTCGGCGAGTGATTGGCCTGCAGCAGCCGTTCGCGGGTCAATGCTTCCATCTCCGGCCCCGCCGTCTCGGCGACGTCGACCTCGGAACGGCCGCTGCGGCTCTCGTTGACGGCCCGGCTCAAAATCGCTTCCGAACCGCCGCGCCAGAGCCGCACCTTGACCGCGTATTTCTTCTCGAAGGCGGCGATAATCGCCCCCGTGTCCTCGACCGGCGAGGATGAGTAGAGGGTGAGCGTGCCTTCCCGGCGCGCGCCCGCCGCGAGGCGCTCGGCGCGATCCGCGGCCCCATAGTCCGCGATGTCGGCGACTGTCTGCGCGCGGCCATCGCCGAGCAGGAGGAACGTCGCCAGGGCAAGGCATCCGCCGATGATCCATTCGCGGCTCATCACGCCGCCTTGGGCGGAAGAGTGGCCTGCTCGGCCTGATACACGTCGGCCATGCGCGACTGCAGGCCGTGCTTCGCGAGTCCGTCGGCGAACATACCACGGACCTCGGGCTCCTCGTCCGCATAGTCGATCTGCGTTCCGCCGAGCCGCCGGCTGATCCACGACAAGGGAACGCCCTGCGCGTTGCGCGGCGTCGCATACTTGAACGCAAGGTAGCGCGCCGGGGTCGGGCCGGTGTTGAAATGCTGGTGGAACCAGGCATTTGGGGGAACGATCATCGTTCCGACCTGCCAGTCGTAGCGGCGCGGGCCTTCGTTCTCCGGCCACATCAGCGAAAAGCCTTCGCCGCTGAGCACGATGACGTGCGCGCCCGGCCCGTGCGCATGCGCCTTCTTGTAGGTGCCGATCGGGAATTGCGAGATGTGGCTGGCGAGCGTTCCCCTCGCCATGTTGAAGCGGATGTGGCCGCCGCCGGCGCCGCGCTCCTTGGCGGTGATCAGCGGCAGGTTCACCGCGTCGGCGACGAAATTGGTCGTGAGCAAAAATCCCTTTTGCTCGCCTTTCGCGCTGAAATAGTCCGGCTCGCCGGAGAAGCGGCCCTTGAAGTCGTAAGGGTTGTTGAACACGAAACCGATGTCGTCGTAGAGATTGATCGTCGACGGACAGTTGGTGACCGCGACGTAGCGGGCGGGCGCCGCGCCTGAGCCGTTGAAATGCTGGTGCCAGGTGTTGAGCGGGATCGCGAACATGGCGCCGGCCTTCCACTCGAAAGAGATGCGGTCGCCGGCATCGTTCCAGACCGTGGTCGAGCCGCGGCCTTCCAGCGCCAAGATCATTTCCTCGTAGAGCTGGCGCTGCGGCGCGAGCTTTCCGCCCGGAGGGATCTCGCACACATAGCAGTCGTTCGAGCTGCGCGAAGCCTCGTGATTGATGAAGACGCCCTTGCCGCCGCGCCGGGCCCACGGTTTCAATTCGACGGTGCGCAAATTGGGCACGTAATGCGCGCTGATGATATCGAGACCTTCGTCGCGAACCCAGCGGTGGTAGGGCGTGTCGCGTTCGGCGGCGAATTTGTTTGCCAGCTCGTCCGAGGCAACGGCATTTTTGGCCATGCGAAGCTCCTCCTGCAACAAATCCGGCCGCTCACGCGGTTCTTCCGCGCGCCCCCGTATCCGGGACCGCAAGGCACTTGTCCATCGGCATGCGCACATAGATCCGCTCGCCGACGGGCGTCCTGAGCGAGGGGTGCACGCGGGCCAGCAGGACAAAATCGCTCACCTTGACCTGAAAATCCAGGTGGTCGCCGAGGAACGCCTTCGCCTCCACGGTGCCGACGCACACATTGTCGGGGTCCGCGCCTTCGGGCGCCGATTCCGACAGCTCGACGTCCTCGGGCCTGATCGACACCACCACCGCGGCCTTGTCGCCGAGGCGCTCGACGCAGCGCGCTTTCAGCGCGCCCAGCGGGGTGTCGACGCGACAGCGGCCCTCGCCGTCGCTCTCCACCACCGACGCATTGAGGAAATTCGTCGTGCCGACGAAATCGGCGACGAACCTGTCGGACGGACGCTCGTAGACGTCGCGCGGCGCGCCGACCTGGATGATCCGTCCGTCCTTCATCACGGCGATTTCATTCGACAGCGCGAGCGCCTCGCTCTGATCGTGCGTGACGTAGACGGTGGTGATGCCGAGGTCGCGCTGGATGCGTTTGAGCTCGAAGCGCATGCGCTCGCGCAGCTTGGCGTCGAGGTTCGACAGCGGCTCGTCGAGCAGCAGCAACCGCGGCTCCATGACGAGGGCGCGCGCCAAGGCGAGGCGCTGCTGCTGGCCGCCCGACAGCTTGGTCGCCGCGCGGTCGGCGAGGTCGTCCAGGGCGACGGCCTGCAGGACGCGCATCACCTTGTCGGTGCGCTCCTTGCGGTCCAATTTGCGGCCTTGGACCTCGAGCGGAAACGCCGCGTTCTGGAACACGTTCATGTGCGGCCAGATGGCGTAGGACTGAAAAACCATGCCGAAATTGCGCCGGTTCGGCGCGACGAAGATGCCGCGCTCCGCCGAGGACACGATCTCGCCGTCGACCGCGATCTCGCCCGATTGCGGCCGTTCGAGACCGGCGATCGAGCGCAGCGTCGTGGTCTTGCCGCAGCCACTCGGGCCCAGCAGCGTGAAGAGCTTGCCCGCCGGGACGTCGAACGAGATGTCGCGTGCCGCGCGCACGACTTCGCGGCCGCCGGCATATTCGGTGGACAGCGCCTTGACGCTCAGCACGATCGAACCCCGAGTCTCAATGTCCAGATTCGGCCACGCCGAACCGCCGACCGGCAAATTGCGCCAGCAGGACGAAGCAGAACAGCGCGACGATCAGCATCACGCCGAGCGCCGACAGCTCCCGGTATTGCCCGTTCTGCCAGTATTCCCAGATCATGATCGATATCACTTCCGTCCCCGGACTGTAGAGCAGAATCGAGCTGGACAGCTCGCGCACCGAGACGATCACCACGTAGATCCACCCGGCGATCAGGCCGGGCTTGAGCAGCGGCAGGATGATGCGGGCGAACGTCATGCCCCATGAGGCGCCGCTCATGGCGGCGGACTCTTCCAGCTCCCGGTGAAGCGCGAGCATCGAGGTCGTGCTGTAGCGCACGCCGTAGGGCATGAACCGCGTCACATAGGCGATGAGCATGATCCACAGCGTGCCGTACACGCCGATGCGGATGTTGAGGTAGCAGATCATGATGGCGAGGCCGAGCACGAGGCCCGGAAATACCAGCGGCAGCGAGGCGAGGTTGTCGATGAGCCAGCGTCCTGGCAGGCGGGTGCGCACCACGATCCAGCACAGAACCGACGTCATCAGCATGATGATGGTGGCGCTGCCGAGGGAGAGCAGCACGCTGTTCCACACAACGCCGGAGAAGCCCGGATAATCGAGCACGGCGCGATAGGCGCCGAACGATACGGTCTTGAGCGCCGCCACGGATGGCACGCTGTAGAACTGCTGCAGCGATGACCAGACCAACACGAAGAACGGCAGGGCGACGATGAGCATGACATAGACGATGAACACCGCGGCCGTGACGTGGCGCCATCGGCCGATATTCATCACCCGCGGCCGAAAACCCTTGCCGGTCACCGTCGCGAATTTTCCAGCCTCTCCGGCGATACGCGCCTGCGCGACCATGCACAGCGACGCGATGACGAGCAGTCCCGCCGCGTAGGCGCAGGCGAGGCCGATCTCGCTCGGGTACTTCTGGATCGCCTGGTAGATCGACGAGGTGTAGACCTCGATGCCGACCGGAAGTCCGAGCAGGGCGGGAACCTCGAAGGATTCAATGGCGCGGACGAACAGGATGAGCAGGCCACCGAGCATCGCAGGCAGGACGAGCTTGAGCGTCACTCGCCAGGCGATCTGCGGCACCGTCGCGCCGCTCATCAGCGCCGATTCCTCGAGCGACGGATCCATCGACCGGAATGCGGCCGTCATCAGCAGGAAGGCGAGCGGCGACTGATGCAGGCCGTCGACCCAGATCATGCCGCCGAGCGAGTAGACGTTCACGAAAACGAGCCTGGTGGTGAACACCTCCTGCAGCACGAGGTTGATGATCCCGATCTTGGGACTGGCCAGCAGGATCCACGACACCGTGAACAGGATGGCCGGGATGATCAGCGGAATGACGGAGAGCGCGAAGAACAGGGACTTGAAGGCGGTGTTGGTCCGCTCGTTGACCCAGGCCAGGAAGGTCCCGATGACGAAGGCGAGCGATGCGGAGCCCACCGCGAACAGGAACGAATTGCCGAACAGGCGGACGGTCTCGGCGCTCGCATAGGCGACGGCGTAATTCTCCAGGGTGAACTGGGCGGGCGTCGTCGCCGTCTCCGGCGTCAGGAAGCTCTGCCGGAGAAGAAAAGTGATCGGCACGAGCGCCAGCCACGCGACCAGCGCAATGGTGCCGCCGATCACCAGAAGCTTTAGGTCGATCGGCGGCCGCGCACGATCCCGGCCGATCTGCAGCGTTCCCCACGTCATGCGCTGTCATGCGCGGGCTCGACCCGCGCTCCATCTTTTCGCAGGGATGATGGATTGCCGGGCCGAGCCCGGCAATGACAAAAAAGCTCGGTTATGGGCGCTGGAAGCGGTGCTAAGCCCGGAAGTGCTTCGACAGCTTCAGGCTCTGCGCCTGGTAGTTCGAGCCGATGGCCTGGCCGTAGAGCTGGTCCGGCCGCGCCAGCATCTTTTCGTAGACGAGGCGGCCGACGGTCTGGCCGTGCTCGAGGATGAACGGCACCTCGCGCGATCGCACCTCGAGCACGGCGCGCGCGCCGCGCCCGCCCGCGCCGGCGTAGCCGAAGCCCGGATCGAAGAAGCCGGCATAGTGCACGCGGAATTCGCCGACGAGCGGATCGAACGGCACCATCTCGGCGGCGTAGTCGGGCGGCACCTGCACGGCTTCCTTCGAGGCGAGGATGTAGAACTCGTCGGGATCGAGGATGAGGTTTTCGTCGCGCCGCGCCGCGAGCGGCTCCCAGAAGTCGGCCATGTCGTAGCCGGCGCGGCGGTCGACGTCGATCAGCCCGGTGTGGCGCTTGGCGCGATAGCCGATGAGGCCCTCGAAGCCCGCGAGATCGACGCCGACGCTCACCCCCTCGCTCACGTCGGCGTCCTCATCGTCGACCAGGCTCTCGCTCGCGTGCAGCTCGCTCAGCTGCTCGGCGTCGAGCAACGCGTGGCCGCGGCGGAAACGGATCTGCGAGAGGCGCGAGCCTTCGCGCACCAGCACCGGAAAGGTGCGCGGGCTGATCTCGGCGTAGAGCGGGCCGTGGTAGCCCGCCTGGATGCGGTCGAAGCCGCGCGTCGAGTCGGCGATCACGCGGGTGAACACGTCGAGCCGTCCGGTCGAGCTTTTCGGATTGGCCGCCGCCGCGATGTCGGCGGGGAGCGCCATGCTCTCGAGCAGTGGCACGATGTAGACGCAGCTCGTTTCCAGCACGGCGCCGTCGCCGAGCACGATCTCGTGCAGCTTCAATTCGTCGATGCGTTCCGCCACCGTCGTGTCCGGCCCGGGCAGGAAGCTCGCACGCACCCGATACGCCACCTCGCCGAGCCGCAGGTCGAGGCTCGCGGGCTGCACCTGGCCCGGCACGAAGTCGGCCTCGGTGATGATGCCGCCCGCCTGGGCGAGCGCGGCGATCATCCGGTCGGGAAGGATGCCTTTGTCGTCGACGCGGAAGGCGAGGGCCACCGTCTTTCCCCGCGGAATGGATGCGGCCACGTGTATCGGACGGGCGTCTTGACGGAAAGGCCGTGTCCCCGTAAACCAGCGCTTATCCCGTGGTCATTTGAGCCGGCCGGCTTGCAGCCACGTAAAACAAGTCGCTAAAAGGCCGGGGACGCTTGGACCCGGCTTGGGATTTTTCCCTCGGCCGGTTTTTTGTTGGCCAAAGCAGGCCAAAGGAGTTCAAGCATGTCCGCGCCCGCCCGCCAGTACCGCCCCGAAACCCGCCTCGTGCAAGCCGGCACGACGCGCTCCGCGTTCGGGGAAACCTCGGAAGCGCTCTTCCTCACACAAGGCTTCGTCTACGACAGCGCCGAGCAATGCGAGGCGCGCTTCGTCGGCGCCGAGCCCGGCTATCTCTACTCCCGCTTCTCGAATCCGACCGTGGCGATGTTCGAGCGCCGCATGGCCGCCTTCGAAGGGGCCGAATCCGGGCGCGCCACCGCGAGCGGCATGGCGGCGGTCACCACCGCGCTGGTCGGGCAGGTGCGGGCGGGCGATCACGTGGTCGCCGCCAAGGCGCTGTTCGGCTCCTGCCGCTGGGTCGTCGAGGAGTTCCTTCCGCGCTTCGGCGTCGCCTCGACGCTGGTCGACGGGCTCGATCTCGAGCAGTGGAAGAAGGCGGTGCGGCCGAACACGAAGGTGCTCTTCCTCGAAAGTCCGACCAATCCGGTGCTCGACGTGCTCGATATCGGCGCGATCGCCGAGATCGCGCACGCGGCGGGCGCGACCCTCGTGGTCGACAACGTCTTCGCCACGCCGATCTGGCAGAGCCCGCTCGCGCTCGGCGCGGACTGCGTCGTCTATTCGGCGACCAAGCACATCGACGGGCAGGGGCGCTGCCTCGGCGGCATCATCCTGGCGTCGGAGAAGATGATCCAGGACAACTTCCATATGCTGCTGCGCCAGACCGGGCCCGCGATGTCGCCGTTCAATGCCTGGGTGCTGCTCAAGGGCCTCGAGACGCTGCATCTGCGCGTCGCCCGCCAGACCGAGACCGCGGCGGCGGTCGCGACCGCGCTCGCGGGCCACGAGAAGATCTCGCGGCTGATCTATCCGGGGCGGCCCGACCATCCGCAGGCCGCGACCGTCGCCAAGCAGATGCGCGGCGGCTCGACGCTCGTCGCCTTCGAGGTCGACGGCGACAAGAAGGCGACGTTCCGCTTCCTCAATGCGCTGCGCCTCCTGCGCATCACCAACAATCTCGGTGACGCAAAAAGCCTCGTCACCCATCCGGCGACGACGACGCATCAGCGCCTCACGCCCGAGGCGCGCGCCGAACTCGGCATCACCGATGGCGTGGTGCGCTTCTCGGCCGGGCTGGAGCATCCGGACGACGTGATCGAGGATCTGCTGGAGGCGCTGAAAAAAGTCTAAGTGGCTCCGTCATTCCGGGGCGCCGCGAAGCGGCGAGCCCGGAATCCATAACCACCGAGTCAGTCGTGGCCTACTACGTTTATATGCTCGCAAGCCGGAAGCACGGGACGCTCTACATCGGCGTTACTCGCGATCTCATCCGCCGCGTCTACGAGCACAAGACGAAAGTTGTGCGTGGCTTCACCGCGAAATACGGCGTCGATCGGCTTGTCTGGTATGAGATCTACGATGACCCGACGAATGCTATCACGCGCGAAAAGGAGCTGAAGAAATGGCGTCGCGATTGGAAAATTCGACTGATCGAGGAAAGTAACCCGGATTGGGCCGACCTCTATCCCGGGATCGCCCGCTGACGCTGGTGGTTATGGATTCCGGGCTCGCGCCTTCGGCGCGCCCCGGAATGACGAGGGAGGGGCTTTACGGCGTCGCGCGCGGCGCGGCCTTCGCGGTCGCCAGGCCGCGCGTCGCGGCTTCGGCGATCGATGCGCCGATGAGCTTGGCGACGCACGCATAGCTCCAGTCGTTCATGTGGAGTTCGTCCGGCGAGAGGAACGCCGAGAACGGAATCTGCGCGGTCTCGCGCCAGTGGCGCATGATGGCGAAGCGCTGGAAGACGTCGACGTTCGCTTCCTTCGCCGAAGCCGAGATCAGCTTGACCATCTCGTCGATGTTCGGCTTGGCGATCACCCTGGGAGCGTATTGCGGATTGACCAGCACCACGTCGGCGCCGATCTCCTTGATCTGCCGCACGCCCTCGCGGATGAGCAGGCTCGCGGGCGCGACCGGGTGATCGCGCAGCACGGAATTGGTGCCGACCTGCCAGAGCACGAGGTCGGGCTTCGGCTTGATCACGCTCTCGTCGAAGCGGGCAAGCATGTCGCGCGCTTCCTCGCCGTTGACGCCGCGATTGAGCACGTCAAACGAATGTCCCGGAAGCAGGCGCGTAAGCTCGACCGCGAGCCGGCTCGGGTAGGACGCGGCCGGAGAGCTTGCGCCGGCTCCCGCGGTCGATGACGAGCCGATCGCCACGATGGTGAGATGGTCGCTGCTGGCGAGCTGCTTTGCCGTGCGCGCAAGCGGTTGCGTGAGGCGGACGAACTCGTTCGGCGCCGTGCAGGGGGGCGATGCGTCCTGGGCGATGGCGAAAGTCGGCGCCAGCGCGCCGGCGAAAAGCAACGCCAGTGTCGAAATCAGGCGGGGTCGCGTCATGTCTCTAGCGCAGATCCTTGATGGCGGACCCCGGTTCCCCCGATCCGATAAGGCCGGCATGCGCGAGTTTCGCGCCGTCGACAATGAGACGAGCGAGCAGGCGGCCGATGCAGTCATGCACCCGCTCGGCAACATCGATCTTCTTGGTCGCGCTATAGAGGTCGAAGACGCCCATTTCGTTCCAGTTCTTCATGACCGCGAGACGATCGAACAACGGTACCTCGCGTTGCAACGCGACAAATCGCATCGATTCCGCGTAGCTGCCCAGCGCGATCATCGAGTCCGTGCGCGGGCTGTATTGCATGTTCATCAGCAGCGCATCGGATTTTGCCGTCTGGAGCGTGTCCAGGCCGTCTTCGAGCGCTGCTCTGAACGCATCAAGGTCGACGCCCATGATCGCGTCGACGGTACCGGTTTGCCATACCACCAGATCGGGTTTGTCGTCCACCACCACTTTTTCCAGCGTTTTTTCCATCTCGGCCGCGGTGTCGCGCGCTTTCGCGTACGTGACGATTTTCACCGTAGTTCCCGGGAGATCGTGGCGAAGCGCCTCTTCGAGCCGGGCCGGATAGGCCTTCGTTGCGCCCTCCGGGCCGGGCAGCGTCGAGGAGGTCGATCCGAGGACCATGATCGTGAGCTGCTTGCGACCGATTGCCGCCGCGACCCGCGGCAGGCCGAAATCGGCGTGCACGAGGTGGCCCGCGACCAGGCACGCACTGTCCTCGGCGCCAAACGCAGCGCCCGAGAGGAGCAGCGCTCCCAACACTCCGGAAATGAGCCCTCTCATGCCTCGCCTCCAGCGAGGTCCGCGTTCGGGGGGGTCGGACGCGAGCCGGGCTTTCGCCCTTCAACCTTTTTATACCAAGTTATCAACGCGGCAGTGGCCACCATTGCTACTATACCTAACGCACTGACGAGGATTTGCATACTGACCCCGTCCCAGAGTTCCACCATGGCGAAATGGGCGGCAAACGACAGGAATATGCCCAGGCAGAAAACTTCGAGTGAATTCTGCCCGCACAGGATGGCGGGGCGCAGCAGCGGCGAGGCGAGGCCCGACCAATCGCGCGGCACGAAGCGCACCGTGAGCGCGGCGAGCGCCAGGAAATGCGCGAATCGCAGCACGTCCAGATTGACCTTGTCGATCGGATACATCCATTCGCTCAGCCAGCGCGGCATGTAGACCGCGAGGCCGGCGAAGTACCAGGTCATCGCGATCGCGAACGCGACCACGACATAGACGGCGGCGAGCGTCAGCACGGGCCAGGAGCGGCTGAACGGCGCAAGCCGGTCCGCACCCCCGAGCGCGCACCAGGCGCCGAACACGAACAGCAGCTGCCAGGCGAGCGGGTTGAACACCCAGGTGCCGGCCGGATAGGCGGGCAGGTTCCACTCGAACGTCCAGGTCAAGGCATAGAGCAGGGCGGATGCGGCGAGCGCGAGGGTCGGGCGGCGCAGGAGCAGCCAGAGCATCGGCGGGAAGCCCGCGAGCAGGACGATGTAGAGCGGCAGCACGTCCATATTGGCCGGCTTGAATTTGAGCAGCAGTGCCTGGATGAGCGTGACGTCGGGCTGCTTGAGGAAATTGAAGACGCCCATTTCCTCGTTATAGAGCGGGTTGTCGAAGCTCGACGCCACGTAGGCGATCTCCGCCATGTAGATCACGAACAGGAAGATGTGGGCGACGTAGACCTGCCAGGCGCGCTTGAGCACGCGCGCGCTCGCCACCACCGTGCCGCGCTCCCGCATCTCGCGGCCGTACACGAAGGCGGCGGTGTAGCCGGAGATGAAGACGAAGATCTCGGTGGCGTCGCTGAATCCGTAATTCCGGATGGTGATCCAGCTCACCATGTTCGACGGAATATGGTCGAGGAAGATCAGCCACAGCGCGAGGCCGCGAAACAGGTCGAGGCGGAGGTCCCGTCCGGCCGGCACCACAGGGGGCATCGGGCTCGTTCCTTGCGCCGCATGGGCGGGTGACATCGCTTCGAGCATATTACGGACCTGTGGCCGGATCGAGAACGTCCCGGATGCGGCCGTTGCGCGCGGGATTCGCCGGAGTAAGAATTGTGCGCCGACTCGTCTTTGAGGATTCTTCATGTACCAGACCGTCACCCGCCACATCGAGGTCACGGTGACCCCGAAGTTCCTGCCCGAACGCTCGTCGCAGGAAAAGAGCTACTTCTTCTGGGCCTATACGATCGAGATCAGCAATCGCAGCAAGGAGACGGTGCAGCTCAAGACGCGGCATTGGCGGATCACCGATGCGTTCGGCCGGGTGCAGGAGGTGCGCGGCGCCGGAGTCGTGGGCGAGGAACCGGTGCTCGAGCCGGGCGCATCCTTCGAATACACCAGCGGCGTGCCGCTGCCGACCCCGTCCGGGTTCATGGTCGGAACCTATGGCATGGTCTCCTCGGGGGGCGAAAGATTCGACATCGCGATTCCGCCGTTTTCGCTCGACAGCCCCGAGGCGAAGCGCACGATCAATTGAGATCTTCGTAGGGTGGGCAAAGCGAAGCGTGCCCACCATCACATGCACCGCATCACAGCGTGGGCACGGCGCGTTCCGCGCCTTTGCCCACCCTACGTTCACCCCGCCACCTCTTCGGGCTTGAACACGTAGTTCGAACTGCAGAACTCGCAAGTCACCGAGATCACGCCGTTCTCCACCATGTGGTCGCGGTCGTCCTGCGAGAAGCTCTTGAGCATGTTGGCGACGCTCTCGCGCGAGCATGAGCATTTCGCCTCGACCGTGGTGGCGCGGAAGACGCGCACGCCGTGCTCGTGGAAAAGCCGATAGAGCAGCCGCTCGCTCGAAAGCTCCGGGTCGATGAGCTCGATGTCCTGCACGGTCGCGATGAGCGAGCGGCCCGCGACCCAGGCCTCGTCCTCGGCAACGACGTGCGGCGCCGTGCCTTCCGGCGCGTCACCGGGCGGAAGATCGGGTCCGCGCATGCGCTCGGCCTTCTTGGGCAGAAACTGGAGCAGCATGCCGCCGGCGCGCCAGCAGTGGCGCGGTCCGGACTTGCTGCCCGGCTTGGCGGCGCTGATCTGCTCGGCGACGGCGAGCCGCACGCGCGTCGGGATCTGCTCCGAGCGCAGGAAATATTCATGCGCCGCCTCTTCGAGGCCGCCGCCCGAGAGCGCCACCAAGCCCTGGTAGCGGTTCATGTCGGGACCCTGATCGATCGTCATGGCGAGATGGCCGGAGCCGAGGAACTCGCCGGCGGACGCCTTGTTTGCCGCGATCGCGGCGTCCGCGCGCACCTTGTCGAAGCGCGCGCAGGCGCGCACCCGGCCCGGACCGGTGAAATCGACCACCAGCATGCGCACCGGACCGTCGGTCTGCGTCTGGAGGATGAAGCGGCCGTCGAACTTGAGCGAGGAGCCGAGCAGCACCGTGAGCACGATCGCCTCGCCCAGCAGCTTGGCGATCGGTGGCGGATAGTCGTGGCTCGCAAGAATCTCGTCGAGCGCGCCGTCGAGACGCACGACGCGGCCGCGCAGGTCGAGGCTAGCGACCTCGAACGGCAGGATCGCGTCCTCGATCGGGAGATCGGCCGGCGCGCGGGAGGGAATCGCCATGTCGCTCATGCGGGTCTTTCTTGTTCGTCGATCAGCGGCACGGCGGTGCGCCGGCGCACCGACCGCGAGCCCAAAATCCCGCCCCCGCGTTAGATAGTCATCAAGCGCCGGCGTTGAAGCACCACGCCAGGATGCCCTTTTGCGCATGCAGGCGGTTTTCCGCCTCGTCGAACACGACCGACTGCGGGCCGTCCATCACCTCGTCGGTCACCTCGTCGCCTCGGTGGGCCGGCAGGCAGTGCATGAACAGGGCGTCGGGGCGGGCGCGGGCCATCAGCCGCGCATTCACCTGGTAGGGCTTGAGCAGATTGTGCCGGCGCATGCCGTCCTTGTCGCCCATCGAGACCCAGGTGTCGGTGACCACGCAATGGGCGCCCTTGACGGCCTGTTCTGGATCATGGCCGAGCCGGATATCGGCGCCCGAGGATTTGATCCAGTCGTTGAGCCATTTCTTCGGCGCAAGCTCGGGCGGGGTGGCGACGCGCAGCGCGAAGGCGAAGCGCTCGGCGGCGTGCATCCACGACGCCAGCACATTATTGGAGTCGCCGGTCCAGGCCACGGTCTTGCCCTTGATCGGGCCGCGATGCTCCTCGAAGGTCATCACGTCGGCCATCACCTGGCAGGGGTGCGAGCGCCGGGTGAGTCCGTTGATGACCGGCACGGTGGCGTGCCGCGCCAGCTCCATCAGCGCCACGTGGTCGAGCGTGCGGATCATGATGCCGTCGACATAGCGCGAGAGCACGCGCGCCGTGTCGGCGATGGTCTCGCCGCGGCCGAGCTGCATCTCCTGGCCGGTCAGCAGGATGACGTCGCCGCCGAGCTGGCGCATGGCGAGGTCGAAGGAGACCCGCGTGCGCGTCGAGGGCTTGTCGAAGACCATCGCCAGCATGCGGCCGGCGAGCGGCTTCGCGACGCGAGCGCCGCGGCCGCGCTTCTTCATCGCGCGGCTCGCCTCGATCATCCCGCGCAGCTCGCGCGGCGGAATGTCGATCAGGTCGAGGAAGTGCCGGATCGCGCTCACCCGGGCGCTCCCTCTTTGACGGGCCGTTCCGTGCGCTCGAGCGCCGAGGCGGCGCGATCGATACGGCCGATCGCCTCCGCGATCTCGGCCTCCTCGACGATGAGCGGCGGCAAGAGCCGCACCACGTTGTCGCCGGCCGCCACCGTGAGCAGCTTCTCGGCGCGCAGCGCATTGACGAAATCGCCGTTCGGCACGACCGAGCGCAAGCCGATGAGCAGGCCTTCGCCGCGGATTTCCGCGATCACGCCGGGATGCCGGTCCTTCATCTCGGCGAGCCGCTGCTTGAGCAGCAGCGAGGTCTTGCGGACGCGGTCGAAGAAGCCCGGCGCCAGCATCACATCGAGCGTCGCGAGGCCCGCCGCCATGGCGAGCGGATTGCCGCCGAAGGTCGAGCCGTGCGTGCCGGCGGTCATGCCCTTGCCGGCCTCGGCGGTGGCCAGGCACGCGCCTACGGGAAATCCGCCGCCCAGCGCCTTGGCGAGCGCCATGATGTCGGGCTCGACCCCGGTGTGTTGATACGCGAAGAGGTCGCCGGTCCGGCCCATGCCGGTCTGCACCTCGTCGAAGATGAGAAGGAGCCCGTGCTTGTCGGCGAGCTCGCGCGATTGGCGCAGAAACGCGTTCGAGGCGACGCGCACGCCGCCCTCGCCCTGGATCGGCTCGATCAGGATCGCGGCGGTGGTCGGACCAATGACGCGCTTGACCGCGTCGAGATCGCCAAACGGCACTTGATCGAAGCCTTCGACCACCGGGCCGAACCCTTCGAGATATTTCTTCTGCCCGCCGGCCGCGAGCGTCGCCAGCGTGCGCCCATGGAAGGCGCCCTCGAACGTGATGATGCGGACGCGCTCGGGCGCGCCGTTGACGGCATGGAATTTGCGCGCCGTCTTGATCGCGCATTCCATCGCTTCGGCGCCCGAATTGGCGAAGAACACCAGGTCGGCGAAGCTCGCCGCGCACAGCCGGTCGGCCAGCCGTTCTTGTTCGGGAACGCGAAACAGGTTGGAGACGTGGATGAGCCTGTGTGCCTGCTCGGCCACAGCCGCGGCGACGCGCGGATGCGCATGACCGAGCGCGTTCACCGCCACCCCCGAGGTGAAATCGAGGTAACGCTCGCCGTTGGTGGCGACCAGCCAGGCGCCTTCGCCCCGCTCGAAGGCAAGGTCGACGCGGGCAAAGGTCGGCAGCAGATGTGACGTCACGGTCCGGCTCGTCTGGCGCTCGCGCATGGTGCGGCGGAGATTTTGCTTCGCCGATAGGGCCATGCGCCACTCGATCGTGGGCTTGAAAATGAAACGTGCCGCCTTTCCCGGGCGGCACGTTTCATCATTCTATTGGCGCGCTTCCGGGTGTCAACACGCCGATTTTGATGCGGACGATGAGCATCTGTGATCATTCCGCCACGCTCAGGTTCTTTCGCGGAATACCACCGGTGGAACATGTGGAAGTCAACAGGTCGGACTCTTGCGCCCGAGTCGCGCCATATTGTAGGTTTTCAACCCATAAGTACGATATCTCGTGCGGCGGACTGTTTCCTGAGTTTGTGGTTGTTCCCAGCGTATCCGACGGCAATTTGCGTTGCCGGAGGGCAGAGGTGGATTCTGTCCGGGGTGTCCGCCGAGCTTCGGTACCGTCGAGAACAAGGGGCAACAACTCATGATGTGGACCGACGAGCGGGTGGAATTGCTGAAGAAACTATGGGCCGACGGGCTTTCCGCGAGCCAGATCGCGGCGGAGCTCGGCGGCATCACCCGCAACGCCGTCATCGGAAAAGTGCATCGGCTGGGGCTTTCCGGGCGGGCAAAGAGCCCGTCTTCGACCGCGCCACGGCCGCGCAAGCCGCGCGCCTCCGGCCAGATGATGCGCCTGTCGCGCCCGAGCATGCGGGGCAATACCGCGCTCGCGCCGATGTACGAGGTCGATCTCGATTCCGAGCCCGAGCTGATCGAAAATATCATTCCGATCGGGCAGCGCTGCTCGCTGCTCGAGCTCAACGAGAGCAAGTGCCGCTGGCCGATCGGCGATCCGGGCACGGCCGAGTTCTTCTTTTGCGGCGGCCCGCCGATCGAGGGTTTGCCTTATTGCAGTTATCATTCGCGCGTCGCCTACCAGCCGGTGGCCGACCGCCGCCGCGAGCGCCGCGCCGCGAGAAATCAGTAATCAAATATCGTAGATTTCGTAGGGTGGGTTGAGGCCGAAAGGCCGAAACCCACCATTTGCCGCGCCGCGAGTCAGACGGTGGGTTTCGCTTCGCTCAACCCACCCTACGAGTCCGCGCCAGGGAGTCAGCCATGAATCCCACCGCCTCTCCATTCGCCTGCGACGACGCCACCCACATCCATTCCGGGTCCTGCTGCAGCCGGCGCGCGTTTCTCGGCGGGCTCGCGGCGGCAAGCCTGATCAGGCCGGCACGCGCGCAAGCGCCGGCCCAAAAGCCGTTCCGCATCGACACGCATCATCACATCTCCTCGCCCGGCTTCATTGCCGAGATCGCCGGCCGGCGCACCGGCCAGGTGCCGCTGATGAAATGGACGGTGGCGCAATCGCTCGACGACATGGACAAAGGCGGTGTCGCCACCTCGATCCTGTCGGTCAGCGAGCCGAGCGTCTTCTTCGGCAATTTCGACGCGGCGCGCGCGCTCGCGCGCGAGACCAACGAGTTCGGCGCCAAGGTGATCGCCGACCATCCGGGCCGCTTCGGCATGTTCGCCACCGTGCCGCTGCCCGACGTCGAGGGCGCTTTGCGCGAGATCGCCTACGCGCTCGACACGCTCAAGATGGACGGCATCTGCATGATGACCGACTACCAGGGCAAATTCTTAGGGGATCCCGCCTTCACGCCGGTCATCGAGGAGCTCAACCGCCGCAAGGCCGTGGTCTACACCCATCCGTTCCGCAACGACTGCTGCCGCAACCTGGTGCCTGACGTGTTCGAGCCGCTCATCGAACTCGGCACCGACACGACGCGCACCATCGCGAGCCTCCTGTTCAGCGGCACGGCGGAGCGCTTCCCCGACGTCAAGTGGATCTTCTCGCATGCGGGCGGTACCGCGCCGTTCCTGATGCAGCGCTTCACCTATTACTTCGCCGCCCGCAAGGACCTGCAGCCGCGCCTCCCCAAGGGGCCGGCCCATTACATGGGGCGGTTCTACTACGACACCGCCAACGCGATGACGATCCATCCGCTGGCGGCGCTCACCAAGCTGGTGAAGCCCGGCCAGATCGTGTTCGGCACCGACTTTCCGTTCCTCACCGCCAAGAACACCGCGGCCGGGCTGCGCGAGGTCGGTCTGTTCAGCGACGGCGACCTCGCCGCCATCGAGCGTGGCAACGCCGCGACATTGATGCCGCGCTACAAGAGCTGAGCCGCGGAACTTGGCACATACGCGGGCGGTTATTCGTAGCCCGCATGAAGCGAAGCGGAATGCGGGGACACGGTCCCGGATTTCGCTGCGCTCAATCCGGGCTACGAGACCGGCAATTGAGGCGTGCATGCGCGACGTGACAGTCATCGGAGCCGGAAAGATCGGCGCGACCGCCGCCGGCCTGCTGGCATCGACCGGCGACTATCGCGTCACGCTGGCCGATCGCCTCCCCGAGGTGCTCGACCGGGTCGAGCCGAGCGAATTCGTGCGTCCGAGCGCCCTCGACGTCGAGAGCAGCGCGGACCTGCTGCAGCTTCTCGGCGGCCAGTTCGCCGTGGTCAACGCGGCGCCGTTTCATCTCACCATGCCCATCGCCGAGGCGGCGCGCGCGGCCGGCACGCATTATCTCGACCTCACCGAGGACGTTGCCAGCACGCGCCGCGTCAAGGCGCTCGCCGCCGAGGCCGCTACCGCCTTCGTGCCGCAGTGCGGACTTGCGCCGGGCTTCATCTCCATCGTGGCGGCCGACATGGCGAAACGCTTCGAGTCGCTCGACAGCGTGAAGCTGCGGGTCGGCGCGCTGCCGCAATATCCCTCGAATGCGCTGAACTACAACCTGACCTGGAGCACGGACGGGGTCATCAACGAATACTGCGAGCCGTGCGAGGCGATCGTGAACGGCGTGCGCTCCGAGGTGGCGCCGCTCGAGGGCCTCGAGGAGTTTTCGCTCGACGGCGTGACCTACGAGGCCTTCAACACGTCCGGCGGCCTCGGCACCTTGTGCGAGGCGTTCGAGGGCAAGGTGCGCAATCTCGATTACCGCACCATCCGCTATCCGGGTCACTGCGCCATCATGCGCGCGCTGCTGCACGACCTGCGCCTGCGCGACCGCCGCGCCGTGCTCAAGGACATCCTCGAGCACGCCGTGCCCACCACATTGCAGGACGTCGTCATCGTGTTCGTCACGGCGAGCGGGCACAAGGGCGGACGGCTGGTGCAGGAGACCTATGCGAGCAAGATCTACAGCCGCGACGTGGGCGGCCGGACGCTGACCGCGATCCAGGTCACCACCGCCTCCGCCATCTGCACCATGCTCGATCTCCTGGCCGCCGGCCGCATCCCGCAACGCGGCTTCGTGCACCAGGAGGACGTGCCGCTCGCCACGTTCCTGGATAATCGGTTCGGCAAGGTCTATGCCAAGGCCGGTTGAATCTGAGTATTGAGGCCCGTCATGGACACGCCCGTGGTCCAACGCGCATGGGTGCGCGACGATGCGCTCGGCATCCTGGCGAAGCTCGGCGTGGATGCCGCCGCGCTGTCCGGCGGTGAGCTTGCGGCGCGCTCGCCGATCACTGGCGAGGTGATCGCCGCGCTGCGCCCGACCGGACGCGCTGAGGCCGCCGCCGCGATCGGCCGCGCCGCGCAGGCTTTTCTCGCCTGGCGCGAGGTGCCGGCGCCGCGGCGCGGCGAGCTCGTCCGGCTGCTGGGCGAGGAGCTGCGTGCCGCCAAGCAGGAGCTCGGCCGCCTCGTCACCATCGAGACCGGAAAGATCCTCTCCGAAGGTTTCGGCGAAGTGCAGGAGATGATCGACATCTGCGATTTCGCGGTCGGCCTGTCGCGCCAGCTCTATGGCCGCACCATCGCGACCGAGCGCGCGCAGCATCGCATGATGGAGACGTGGCATCCGCTCGGCGTGTGCGGCGTGATCTCGGCGTTCAATTTCCCCGTCGCGGTGTGGTCGTGGAACGCGGCGCTCGCGCTCGTGTGCGGCGATCCGGTGGTGTGGAAGCCGTCCGAGAAGACGCCGCTCACCGCGCTCGCCACCCAGGCGCTGGTGCGGCGCGCCATGCGCCGCTTCGGCGACGCGCCGGAAGGCCTCTCCGAACTCCTCATCGGCGGGCGCGAGGTCGGCGAAATGCTGGTCGACGATCCGCGCGTCGCCGTGCTGAGCGCGACCGGCTCGACCGCCATGGGCCGCGCGGTGGGCCCGCGCCTCGCGGCGCGCTTCGCGCGCGCCATTCTCGAGCTCGGCGGCAACAATGCGGCGATCGTCGCCCCCTCGGCCGACCTCGACGTGGCGCTGCGCGCGGTGGCGTTCGCCGCCATGGGCACGGCGGGCCAGCGCTGCACCACGCTGCGGCGCCTGTTCGTGCACGACGAGGCCTACGACCGGTTGCTCGCGCGGCTCACCCAGGTCTATGCCTCGGTGCAGGTCGGCGACCCGCGCGCCGCGGAGGTGCTGGTCGGTCCGCTCATCGACCGCGCCGCGTTCGAGGGCATGCAGCGCGCGCTCGGCGAGGTGCGCTCGGCGGGCGCCACGGTGTTCGGCGGCGAGCGCATCGATATCGGAGGCGCGGAGGCGTTCTACGTCCGGCCCGCGCTATGCGCCATGCCGCAGCAGACGGGCCCGGTGCTGCGCGAGACGTTCGCGCCGATCCTGTACGTGATGCGCTATTCCGATCTCGACGATGCGATCCGCCTGCACAACGCGGTCGGGGCCGGGCTCTCCTCGTCCATCTTCACGCAAGACATGCGCGAGGCGGAGCGCTTCATGTCCGCGACCGGCTCCGACTGCGGCATCGCCAACGTCAATATCGGACCGTCCGGCGCCGAGATCGGCGGCGCGTTCGGCGGCGAGAAGGAGACCGGCGGCGGCCGCGAGGCGGGCTCCGACGCCTGGAAGGCCTATATGCGGCGCGCCACCAACACCATCAATTACGGCGCCGAGCTTCCGCTGGCGCAGGGTGTGCGGTTCGATATTTGAATATGAGAATATGAATGAGCCGCGCCCGCTTAGCGGGCGCTGGCCAGTTCAAATCGGAAGGGCGATCCGACCCCCGAGCGCTCGCGCGCTCGGAAGGGTCAGGCGACCCTTATCACCAGCGGCGGCGATAGTAGCCTCGGCGGAAGTAGGCCCGGCGACGATAGCGACGCCGCCCCCACCACCGGGCCTGCGCAGGCTGTGCGGTGGTGGCCAAGGTCAGTGCCGATATCCCGAGCGTGGTCGCCACCTGGGTCCCGATGCCACTCAAGGCATAGGTCAGAATCACGGCCACAACGGCCAGTCCACGAATGAAGAAGGATCTCACCTTAGCGACAATGTTGCCCGACATTGGTGTCACCTTGTCATGTAAAAACAGCCAAGTGTACTGTCGACCGGAACCCGGCGTCAATCGCCCTGGACGTGCGTCTTGGCTGCAGACGACCGGATGAGTGACAACGCTGTTTCTGGCATAAGGGTTCCCATGCTCTCCTACGTCCTCGGCATCAATGCGTACGACCACGATGTCAGCGCGTGCCTTCTTCGCAATGGCGAGATCGCGTTCGCGATCTGCAAGGAGCGCATCACGCGGCAGAAACATGCCACCGGCTTCTACCAGGGCGTCGTCGATTACTGCCTGGCGGCGGAAGGCATCTCGCTCGACGACGTCGACCTCGTGGTGCGCAACTGTTACGTCCTGCCGGTCAATGAGTTGGAGACCCGCATGGTCTCCGCCGACGTGCCCGAGGTGATGGACACGGTCGAGCGCGCCCAGGCCGCCAAGTATCCGCTCTATCTGTCGCGCGCCAACAATGTCCTGACCCTGTCGCATCATATGGCGCATGCCTACAGCGCCTTCGCGGCCTCGCCGTTCGAGGAAGGCGTCGTCATGGTGGTGGATGGGGTCGGCAGCTACTGCGCGGACGTCACCGAGCCCGGCCAACTGACGGAAAACGTCAACCCCTTGGCGCGCGAATCGGAGAGCTATTACCGGTTCAAAGGCTCGAAACTCGAGGCCCTCAAGAAGGTCTGGCTCGAGCCGGTACGCGGATTCCTGAGCGACGAGTTCTACTACATGCCGGGTCTCGGCGCGCTCTACAGCCGGGTCTCGAGCTACCTGTTTGCCGACTGGAACAAGTGCGGCGAGGTGATGGGCTTGGCGCCCTACGGCCGCGCCGGCGCGATGAAACCACTTCTGCGCATGGAGAACGGCGAGCTTGAAATTCCCGAGTGGGGCGTCGAGTTCAACAAGCCCTATCTGGTCGATACCGAGGGCGACTGGGAAAAGAGCGCCTCCATGCGGCATTGGGAGGACTTCGCCTGGCAGGTCCAGGACGACACCGAGAAAGTGCTCCTCGAACGCGCCATCTGGCTGCGCGAAACCACCGGCGCCAAGAACTTGTGCATGGCGGGCGGCGTGGCGCTCAACTGCGTCGCCAACGGACGGATCGCGCGCGAAGCCGGATTCGAGAACGTGTGGATCCAGCCGGCGGCGGGCGACGACGGCGTTGCGATCGGCTGCGCGTATTACGGCCATCTCGAAGTGCGCAAGCAGCCGCGTTCATATGTGATGAATCACGCCTACACGGGCGCCACCTACCCGGATGAGAAGGTGGAGGGGGTCGCGAACCGGCAGCTCATTCGCGTTCAGACCAGAACCCGCCGCAGCGACAACATCTGCGCCGAGACGGCGCGACTCCTCTCCGAAGGAAACGTGTTCGGCTGGTTTCAGGGCCGCTCCGAAATCGGTCCCCGCGCGCTCGGCAATCGCAGCATCCTCGCGGATCCGCGCACTCCGGAGATGAAGGACAAGCTCAACAAGCGGGTGAAGCACCGGCAGGCGTTCCGGCCGTTCGCGCCGGTCGTGCTGGCCGAACGGGCGCACGAGATCTTCGAGTGCGACGGCCGCGACTCGCCGTTCATGCTGCTCGCCGAGCGCGTCCGGCCGGAATGGCGCGAGCGCATTCCGGCCATCGTGCATGTCGACGGGACCGCGCGCGTGCAGACGCTCCGGAAGGATCAGAACGAACGGCTCTACCAGCTGCTCAAGGAATTCGATGCCATCACCGGCGTGCCCGTGCTGCTGAACACCTCGTTCAATGTGAAGGGCGAGCCCGTCGTGGAGACGCCGGAGGATGCCATCGAGTGCTTCCTGTCGACCGGCATCGACTACCTGGTCCTGCATGACCTGCTGATGGAAAAGAACCGCGCGCACCGCGTCCTCAATCCCATCATCAACACGTATGGTGAGATCGTTTCGCTCGCGCGCGCCGCATGGGCCGCCGAGCAACCGGCGCCACGCTGATCGCGCCGGCGTGGCGCCTCCGACACATCGTGACGCGACGGTGGCGCCGTGACGGTCAAACGCATCGCTGTCGATCGCTGCTGGGGCGCGATCATCGACGTGCAGGGGTTTTTCCTCTCGCAGGTCACCAATCGCGTTGCGCGCTCCAAGATCGAGGCCAACATCACGGGCTTCGCGCGCCTGCTCGGCTATTTCAAAATCCCGATCGTGGCGACGCTCGAGCGGCCGGTTCACGACAAGGGTCCGTTGCCGCCCGCGCTCAAACGGCAGCTCGGCAATCGCGCGCACTTCTTCGAAAAGGATTTCTTCGACCTGACCAAGGAGAAGAAGATCAGGAGTCATCTCGATCGCCAGAACAGAACGCAGGCGATTGTCGCGGGGTGCGAGACCGACGTCTGCGTGCTGCAGTCCTGCCTCGGTCTTCTCGGCCTCGGCCACGAGGTCTACGTGGTGGAGGACCTGCTGTTTTCCTCCGCCCGCGATGTGGGCTCGGCGATCGATCGCATGAAGGCCGAAGGCGCGGTCTTCCTCACCTACAAGACGCTTTTTTACGAGCTCATCGAGGCCGTCGACGGCGGCCGCCACGCCGAAAAGATGACCGCGGCCTACGGGCCGTTCCCCGACGATATTCCCGATTGCGTGCGATGAGGAGACGCGGGACGGCGGTCCCGGACGTCGCTACCTCCAGGCGGGCCACGAAGCTCTTGCCGCGGCGCGCCGCAGCAAGGACAATCGCATGCCGGATTCGTCGTCCACCATCGAGAGAGCACATCATGCGCCGTGCGTTGACTGCCGCGTCCGCCGTGACTCTGTTTTGTCTTGCCGCCATCACGCCCGCGATGGCGGGCGATCCGGCCGGCAACTGGCTGACCAAGGACGCCGAGGCGAAGGTGACCATCGCGAAATGCGGTCCTGCGCTGTGCGGCACCATCGTCGGCCTGAAGCAGCCGATCGACCCGGAGACCAACCGGCCGAAGACCGACGCCAACAACCCGGACCCGGCCAAGCGCAGCCGCCCGGTGATCGGCGTGCAGATCATCTTCGACATGAAGCCGAGCGGCACGCCCGACAAATGGGACGGGCAGGTCTACAACGCCGAGGACGGCAAGACCTACTCGGGCTCGATCACGCTCACCGGCGCGAGCACGCTCGACCTCAAGGGCTGCGCGCTCGGCGGCTTCATCTGCAAGAGCCAGACCTGGACGCGCACGAACTAGCGCATGTCCCGGCGAAGTGGGCACCGGTTCGCCGAAAAGGACATGCGCCAATGAATGCTTGTTGACGCCAACTTGCCGGCATTCAAGCTCCGTCCGACACTCCTCAGAAGTGGATGATGAAGTCGCAGGCGAAGATCACCGCATTCTGCTTGTTGGGCGCAATGGCGTTGGCGCCGAGCGGCGAGACGTTGAAGTTGCCGTTGAATGCCGGCTTGTCGACCGCGCGGTAGAACGCCAGCTCCGGACGCATCTCGATCTGCGGCGACCACCAGTGCTGCCAGCCGAGCGCCACGTCCCAGTATCGGGTCGGCACGCTCGTGCGCTGGCCGTGGATGTCGTTGTAGAACTCGGTGCGCAGCGTGATGTTGTCGAGCGGCGTGGCTTTGTAATTGAGATACATGAGCAGCGCGTAGACCTGCGCGGTGCATGACAGCACGTTCGGGTCCTTGCAGAACGCGAAGTTTGGTGCGTTGAACAGGATGCCGCTTCCCGGCGTGAGGAACGGGGTGCCGCCGGCCGCGATGATGCCGAGCGGATCGGTGACGTTCGGCACGTTCTTCTGGAAGAGCGTGTAGCCCTCGAACGAGACGTGCCATTTGTCATTGAACTTGTGATAGTACGTGCCGCCGTACCATTGCAGGTTATTGTAGCCCCACGTGCCGGAGTTGATCGCGTCGGCGCAGAGATAGACATTGTCCCTGCCGCTGTCCGTCTGGTAGCGCAGGCAGCCCGTGATCGACGGCATGGCGCCCGGATCCTTCTTGAACGTCGTCTCCGGGAACAATGGGTTCGGGAGCGGATTGGGGATCCTGGCATTGAGATGCCACGGCATCGCCTCGGTGCCGACGCTGAGGCCCAGCTGCAGAAAAAGGTTCTTGGTGACCGCCAGCGTCGCCTGGATGCCGGTGTTGGTGTAGTTGTCGTACGAGTACGCCATCGAGTGCGAATACATGTAATTGTTGGGCGCGAGCTGCGCCTCGATGTCCGGCAGCGAGATGAAGCGGCCGACGCGGAGCAGAAGGCCTTCCGCGATCTTGGGGATGTAGAGCTCCCCGTACACCATCGGAAAGTCGTAGCCGTTATAGAGATTGTGGCCGAGCAGCTGATGGCTCGCGAGGCCGTAGGCGGTAGTGTAGCGATAGTTCTCGCCGTACATCGCCGCGATCCGGAATCCCCAGTCAATATGGTCCGTCTGCACCGTGTCGGGCAGGCGCTCGAAATAGACCACCGCCTGGTCGAGCTGGAACGTGTTGGGCGTGAAGTCGTAAGCCGCCGGCCAGTTGCCGCCCGGCTTCACCTTGTTGGTGCTGAGATTGCCGCCGGCGTTGACCCAACCATAGATCTGGACGTTGTTCTCGTTGAGCCACTTGCCGAAGCCGGTATTGGCGATCGCCGCCATCAACGGGCTGTCCACGGAGTTTGGCCGCGTCACGCCGATGGCGGTCGAGCCGCCGTAGGGCCACTCGGTGAACGGCATCGGCGGGGTCGATTGCGGCGTTGCGGGCCAGCCGGCGCGACGGCTCGGCGGCGCCTTCGGATCGCTCGGCGCCGCGTCGCGGCCCCACTCGAGCTGGTAGTAGCGAATGAAGCGGGTGAAGACGTCATCGCCCAGATAGGCGTCGAGGCAGCTGTAGTTGACATAAGGATCGCAAGGAGCGGCGCGCGATGTCTTCGAACGATCCTGCGCCATCGCGCCGCTCGTCGCTAAGGCCACGAGCGACGTACCCACCAACAGGACTGTCTTCACGGACGTCCTCAAACAGTGATGCAGAGACTTGCAGCGACTGATCCCCGACACGCGCTCATAGGATCAATCGCGCATAAATTCGATGTGGGTGAGGGCTCCGCCGTACAAAAAAAAGCTGAATCCCGGCCGTTGATGCAGAATTACCACAGCCGATCGAGTTTGGCACTTACGCGCTGGCGAATTGATGCCCGAGGGCTCGGCGAGCTCCGCCGGACGGGGACACGCCCACACCGGCTGGTCCGTATTTTTACGCGATTGTTATGTTGCGGTCGTCGTTCAGCGACTTGTAGCCCGCATGGAGCGAAGCGGAATGCGGGGACGCCTCATCCGTGGAGAAGGTGACCCCGCATTTCGCTTTGTTCCATCCGGGCTACGGCGGCGACAAACTCACGCCACCTTGCCGAAGCGGTCGTCCAGCGCGTAGCCGGAGCCGCGCACGGTGCGGATCGGATCCGGCATGCGGCCGCGGTTGAGCGCCTTGCGCAGGCGGCCGACATGGACGTCGACGGTGCGTTCGTCGATGTAGATGTCGCGTCCCCACACCTGATCCAAAAGCTGCTCGCGCGAGAAGACGCGGCCGGGATGCTCGAGCAGGAATTCGAGCAGCCGGAACTCGGTCGGGCCGAGCGGCACCTCGCGCCCCGAGCGCGACACGCGCTTGGTGTTGCGGTCGAGCTCGATGTCG
>WNFC01000426.1_pt1 | contig 41656 bp, 45 predicted proteins | sample 5400541 | NCBI WGS metagenome assembly WNFC01 (sample SAMN13153342, study PRJNA577476) | soil metagenome | isolation source: 120 cm saprolite under Douglas fir tree site 2 hole 2 replicate 1 | place: USA:California | collected 2015-04-18 | reverse complement strand
AACGCCGTGGATCCCGGCTTCGGTGAACGCCGCGCCGACCCCCATGACCGCCCCGGCGGCCAGCAGCAGCCAGCCAGCCCGATTGCCGGGCACCGCGAAGGTGACCACCGCGCCGACTACGGCGACCGCCGCGAGCACCAAGCCGAACGACAGCGTGTCGGCAAAAGTCGCGGTGCCGGGCCGGTCGTAGCTGGCCGCGACGGTAGGGCCAGCCAAGGCGAGCACGACTGCGGCGCCCGGCGCGGCCGCGGCGAAGCGGCCGCGGGCAGGCGCCGGCGCAGGGCTCTCCATAAGCTCATGGTGCACCACGTGCGGCTCTGCGACGAGGATCGTTTACTGATAACGCGGCCGGTCAGGCCGCGGCCCTGCGGCGGAGGCGGGCGGCGAGCACGATGATGGCCGCGATCAGGCCGGCCAGCGACACGAGGGCAGGCTGCCGGGATAGTTCTCGCGCCAGATCATGACCGCACTGCCGAACTCGCCCAGGCCAAGTAGCCCGGCGATCGTCGTCAGGACAGTGAGCTTGCGACCGTTCATGATTGCCTCCCAGGGAATCTGTGGTGACGTCACGATGCCCCTGCACCGTTCCCGGCCAGAAGAGGCGCTTTCCCGGTCACGCCGGGAAGTTCTCCCGGCCTGCCCGCGGGACGCTGACGGGGCTTGCTTAAGGTGAGCTGATGGGCGCCGCACAACGTCAGCTGAACGACCAGATCGATCAGGCGACGCAGCGCCTGCTCGACGCGGCACGCGTCGTCACGGAATCGGACCTCGAGGCGCCGTCTCTGCTGCCAGGGTGGACGCGGGCGCATGTCCTCGCGCACCTGGCCCGCGGCGCCGACGCGATGCGGAACCTGCTGATCGGCGTGCGCTCCGGGCAGGACCGTCCCGCCTACGTCAGCGCGGAGGCGCGGCAGGCCGGCATCGAGCAGGGCGCACGCATGCGAGCGAAGGAGCTCGTGGCCGACGTGGCCGACTCGGCGATGGCCTTTCGGGCCATCGTCCGGCAGTTGCCCGATGACGCGTGGCAGGTCCCGGTGCGGATTCTGGACTCGGTACCCTTCCCCGCCGCTCAGCTGCTGACCCGGCGGCTGGTCGAAGTTGAATTGCATCATTGCGACCTCGGCGCAGGGTACAGCCCAGATGACTGGCCGGACGCATTCGGCACCATGGAACTCACCGAGCCCATGCGGTCGCAGCGTCAGGACCGGCTCAGGCACGCTCAGGCCTCCCGCACGGCCAGACTGAGCTCACCGGTCCGGCCGCCCGCGCCCTGGCAACCCAATCAGCGGCTCCCGGGGAGCTGGCTTGGAACAAGGTGATGGCGAGAGCCCGGCCGAGGACCGGATCGGCGACCGGCATGAGATACCGGTACCGGGCGGGCAACTGGCTGCGCATCGCCTCGGGCGGCCGGGTGATCGTGGCGGACTCCATGACCTCCAGCCCGAGCCGCTCCAGCGAGCGTGGATCATCGCAGGCCCAGGCCCACCGGGCGTCCATGTTCTTCTTGGCCGCCAGCCGGTGCTGACGGTCGAAAGTCTGCCTGGGATAGGTGTCCAGCGCGATCAGGGCGCCGGGAAATTGCTCCACAATGCGGGCCAGCGTCCGCAAGACCTGGTCCTCTGGCAGGTAGACAAGCACTCCCTCGGCGACGAAGAAGTACGGTCCCTGGCTCGGCGCGACCACCGGCAGCCAGTGCTCATCGAGGACAGACGCGGCCACCATCCGGCGCCGTTCGGTGTCAGCGAAGAACGCCCGGCGCAAGTCGATCGTGTCGGCCAGGTCGAGGTCGAACCAGTGAACCTGGCCGTTGTCGACCCGCTCGAACCGGGTGTTCAGGCTCGTGGCCAGCTCCACGACCGCCCCGCCGGATGCGCGGTCAGGAACCGGCGGACCCAGAAGTCGATGATCGCGGTCCGTAGGACGGTGACCGACCCGTCGGCTCCCCTTCCGTACTTGGCGGCGTCATAGTCAATCGACCGCACCATCTCCACGGCCTTCGGATCGCGCAGTACTGAGCGCTTTCGCTGCGTTTCCCGGGCCCGGGCCGGCGCGGGGTTAGGGCGGCAATCGCGCTTGTGCCGGTGGGATAGCGTGCCGGTTGTGGCGCTGGCTGGTGACGATCCGGTGACGGCTGTGGTGGAGACTTACCGGCTGTTCGCCCGGCGGGAGGCGCGGGGCCGGTCGGCGGCTTACGAGGCGCTGGCTGAGTCGGTCGCCGATGATGCGACGGTCGCGGGTTTCGTCGCGTCGCTGCCGCCGGGTAAGCGCCAGCCCAACCTGGTGTTCGCGGCCGCGCGCTACCTGCTGGGCGTCCCGCCCGGCATCGGGCAGCTACGTGACCTGGTCCGCCGGTCCCGGGCGGAACTGACGCAGGTGATCCTGGACCGGCGCACGCAGACCAACGAACCCGCGCGCTGCGCCGTCCTGCTGCCAGCCTTGGCTCAGCTGCCGCAGCCGCTCGCACTGATCGAAGCCGGTGCCAGCGCCGGGCTCACCTTGCTCTTCGACCGCTACTCCTACGACTACGCCGGGCACCGGCTCGCCGGCCGCGACCCGCACGCCCCCATCCTGCGGTGCGAGCCCCGCGGGCCGGTACCGCTGCCGCCGCGGATCCCCGCCATCACCTGGCGAGCCGGGCTCGACCTCAACCCGCTGGATGTCAGCCGCGACGACGACGTCCGCTGGCTATCCTGCCTGCTCTGGCCCGGGGAAGGCGACCGCGGGCAGCGGCTCGCGGCCGCGATCGCCTCAGCCCGCCGTGACCCGCCCGCCGTGCACCGCGGTGACCTGCTCACCGACCTGCCCGCACTGGCAGCCCAGGCACCGCAAGACGCCACCGTGGTCGTCTACCACTCTTCTGTCCTGTACTACGTCGCCCCGGAAAAGCGAGAGCAGTTCGCCCGCACCGTCCGCAGCCTGGGCGCCGTATGGCTGTCCAGCGAAGCACCCGGTATCGTGCCCGGAACAGCCGCACCGGCCCTCGACGAGCAAACGTGCGTGCTGGCCCGCGATGGCCGCTCCCTCGCATTGGCCGACAGCCACGGAACATGGCTGCAATGGCTGCCCTGAAGGCATGCATCACCGGGCGCCGACAAGTCGAAACCGAGCAGCTGGCCGCCATCCGGCTGCTCAAGATCAGTTCAACGCCGACCTGCTGGCCAGCAACGCATTCACCCGAGCTCACGGCATAGCCCCAGGCGCGTACGTCGCAAAGCTCGCCCGGACACTACCTGAACGGCCTCCCGGTCGCGATCTTCGTCACGCTGGTGGGACTCCGCCATGCTGGGTAGCGGATGTCTGCTCCGGCTGCCGACAGGGAGGTTCCCGAGATGATCATTGACTGCGCTCATTACCAGGACGGCCACAGGCGCGACGAAGGCGCGGTGCCGCTGCAGGAGGCGGCGGCCAGGTGCGGGCAGGGCGGCTTCGTGTGGCTGGGATTGTTCGAGCCCGGAGAAGAGGAGCTGGCCCAGGTCCGTGACACCTTCGGCCTGCATGAACTGGCGGTAGAGGACGCGCAGACCTTTCACATGCGGCCGAAGATCGAGACCTACGACCAGGACGTCCGGCTGGTCATCCTGCGCACCGCACGTTACGACGACGACGCCGAGGAAGTCGAGTTCGGCGAGATCAGCGTCTTCCTCGCGCCGACGTTCGTGATCACGGTGCGGCAGGGTGTGGCGAGCGAGCTGCGCGGGGCCAGGCAGCGGCTGGAGCAACGGCCGGAGTTGCTCGCCGCGGGCAGCTCATCGGCGCTCTGGGCGATCCTGGATCACGTGGTGGACGGGTACGCACCCGTTATCGCCGGGCTGGAACGCGACATCGACCAGATCGAGGCCACCGTCTTCTCCGGCGCCGTCGCGCCGACCGAACGGATCTACTCGCTGCGCCGCGAGGCCACTGACTTCTACCGCGCCGTCCACCCGCTGCTCGCCGTGATCACCTCCGTCGAGCGCGCGATCGAAGCCCCGCAGCTGCAGCCGTATCTGCGTGACGTCCAGGACCACCTCCTCCTGGTCGATGAGGAGGTCGCCGCCCAGCGTGACCTGCTCGGCACGGTGCTGGAGGCCAACATGGCGGTGATCTCGGTCGAGCAGACCAAGGTCAGTGTCCAGCAGAACTCCACCATCGAGCAGCTCACCATCCTGGCCACGGTCTTCCTGCCGCTGACATTCGTCACCGGCTTCTTCGGCCAGAATTTCAGCTGGCTGATCAGGCACATCGACGGCCCTGCCGCCTTCGCGGCCTACGGCATCGGCGGCCTGGTGCTACCGCTGGTGCTGTTGTTCTCGTGGCTCAGACTCCGCACGCCGCACACGAGTACCGCCGCGCCTGAGGACAACTGACCCGACTCCGCTGAGCTACTCCACGTTGGCGCCGCGCGTGCCCGTGCCATCAGGCGTCCAGCCAGGATCGCGGCCGAACCAGCCCGCCAGCCGCTGGTAAATCGGTGCGTCCGGCGACACCGGCACCTCGGGACCGAATGCCTGACCCGGCCCGCGGAATTCAGGCCGGAGCATCGGGCGCGACCAGTTGAGCGCATGTTCAGCGAGGACCGGATCCAGGTCGGCCTGCTGGCCAGTGGCCTTGACCAGGTCCCAGCCATGCACCGCCAGCTCGGTGATCTTTTGATCAGCGCGGCTACGCAGCGGCGCATGACCGCCGCCTGGTATCGCGACAGGCAGGTCAAGGTCCGTTGCCCGCCACACCGCTACCAACCGCTGGGCACCGTCCCGGAAAGCCGCCGCCCAGTCCTCGCCAAGCTCATCCGCCGGTGACTGCCAGTCCGCGGTTTCACCGCGGGCGGCAACAATGAAATTGCGCAGGTCCTGCCCGGCCAGGTAGTACTCCGCCTTCTCCTGCACCAGGCGCAGCAGCTGCGCCCACCCGCCGTCGTGCACGGACCTGGCCAGCCGGGTGCGCGCCAGCCCGGTGATGGCAAGGTCTTCGGCCCAGACCGCTTGGTTGTCGCGGACCAGCCGCAGCGCCGTCTTGTGCGCGTGATCGAGCCGGGTCTCGCGGACCTTGCGGTGCAGCACCGCCACCCGGCGCCTGGCCTTGGCCCGGTTCGCGGACCCCTTCTGCTTGCGGCACAAGGCGCGTTGCGCCCGGGCCAGGTGCCGCTGTCTGGCCCGCAGGAACCGCGGGTTGGCGATGATCTCACCGTCCGAGGTGACCGCCAGCCGGTCAAGGCCCACATCTATCCTGATCTCGCGTCCGCAGGCAGCCAGCGGGCTCGGCTGGCGTTCCACCACGAATGAGGCGTAGTACCGGCCGTCGGCGTCCTTGATCACCGTTACTGAGGATGGCTCAGACGGCAGCGGCCGGGACCACTTGACCCGGACGTCGCCGACCTTGGGGATGTACAGCCGCGCGCCGTGCAGGGCGAACCCGTTCCTGGTCAGCCGGACCGACTGACGCCCCCGCTTGGACCGGAACCGGGGATGCCCGACCCGGCGGCCCTGGCGCGTGCCGGACAGCGAGTCGAACCAGTTCCGGTAGGCCCGGCGCGCATCCTGGCAGGCCTGGACCAGCGCGACCGACGCCACCTCCGCCAGCCAGGCCCGGTCCGGCGTGCGCTTGGCCACGGTGATGACCCGCGGGAACCCGGGAATGCCGTGCCAGCCTCTCGATCTGGGGTATCTCGCGCCACCGGCAGAAGTCCTCGGTGAAAGCGCCCGGGTCGTCGGCAGCGCTGGCCACATGGGCCAACGGGCCCGGCCGGGCCAGGACCACGTCGATCCGGGCGGCTGCGGCAGCCACCTCCCCGGGATCAAGGACCGAACGCAGGCACGCAACGCCGTCCCGAGCGAAGAACGCGACAACCTCGTCTTAGCAAGTACGGGCTCCATGGCCGCACTCTAGCTCCGGCCCTCGGTGGGTACGGCACGACCTAAGTGGAAGGTTGGCTACACTTACGCTTCAGCCCGTGATCCCGGGGGGAACAGAGAGGCAGGCCGAGCATGGCACGCGGCATTCAGGTCGGCGACAAGGCTCCCGACTTCACCCTTCCGTCGCAATCCGGCGAACAGGTCCGGCTGCACGACCGGCTTGGCGAACGCGTGGTCGTCTTGTACTTCTACCCCAAGGACAACACCAGTGGCTGCACCGCCGAGGCGTGCGCCTTCCGGGACAGCCATGAGACCTTCACTGATGCCGGTGCCGAGGTGATCGGGGTCAGCTCGGATTCCGCGGACAAGCACGCCGCCTTCGCCGGACGCCACAACCTGCCGTTCACGTTGCTGGCCGACAAGGGCGGCCGCGTGCGCAAGACCTACGGAGTACCGGCGGTGCTCGGCGTGCTTCCCGGCCGGGTCACCTACGTCATCGACCGTACGGGCACGGTCCGGCACGTCTTCAACTCGATGACCAACATCGACCAGCACGTCAACGAGGCGCTCGATGTGGTCAAGCAGCTGCAGGCTGAGCAACCAGCCTGAGGGACGGCCGCCAGCGGGAGACGGGCGGCACTACACGCTCGTCTCCCGCCCCTCATCCCGGCGATACTGATTCGCGGGACGGGCCGCGCGTCCCGCGATCTGCAGCATGTACTCGTCGCGGTTGAGCGGGTTCGCCGTCGGCCGCCGCCGGGTCGGTGGCGGACCGTTCACCGGCTGGTAGCCGCCGAAGCTGGTTTCGGCCACCCCCTCGCCGCCGGTGAGGCCAGGAATCTGCCGCTGCAGGTCCTGCGCCCGGGCCGCGGGCAGCACGGTCTCCACCAGGGCCAGGTCGCCGCACAGGGACGGCGTTCCCACCACGCCGCCGAGCCGGGCGACCGCGACCAGAGCGGAGCCGAACGTATCGGCGGGGTCACGGCGCAGTCAGTGACTTCCCAGCCGGACAGGCCCTCCTGCAGCGCCTGGCCGACGTACTGCGCCATCATCTCGGCGAAGCTGTCGGTCGTCTTGTAGACGTACATCGGCACCGAGCGGATGCCCACGTCGAGCCGGAACGCGACCCGCAGCACGCGCTCCTCGCTCGCGCCGGGACGGTCGATCTTTTTCACGAACAGAGCCGCCGGACCGTCGGCAAAGCGATTTTCCTGCCGATAATGAGAACGTGGGAAGCCGGGATGTTGCTGAGCGTCTTCGCGGCCGGATCGGCGCGGCCATTATCGAACGGGTAGCCGGCGCGCCGGGACCGGCGCGCCGACGGCCGACCCACCAGGCCACGGGCGAGCGATGGTTCGCCGAGGACCGGCCGGTCCGCCGGGTCCACGGGGATTCGTCGATGTTCATCGGAGCGATCAGGGCCCTGCTGCTGCAGTCGCTGCACCCGCTGGCCATGGCGGCCGTGGCCCAGCACTCGGATTACCGCGGCGATCCCTGGGGGAGGCTGCAGCGGACCAGCCACTTCGTCGGCGTCACCACGTTCGGCTACGCCGACGACGCACGGGACGCGATCGCGCGGGTCCGGTCGGTACACCAGCACGTCACCGGGACGGCGCCCGACGGCCGACCGTACGCCGCCTCCGACCCGCACCTGCTGACCTGGGTGCACATCGCCGAGGCGGACAGCTTCCTGCGTGCCTACACCCGGTTCGGCGCCCACCCCCTGGACCAGGCCGGACGCGACGGTTACGTGGCCGACATGGCCCGGATCGGTGCCGAGCTCGGCGTGCCCGACCCGCCGCGCACCGAGGCCGAGCTCGCCGACCGGATCAGCCAGTACCGGTCCGAACTGGCCGCGACAGCCGAGGCACGCGAAGCGGCCCGGTTCCTCCTGCTCAATCCCCCACTTCCGGCCATCGCCCGGCCACCCTACGGGGTGCTGGCCGCGGCGGCGGTATCCCTACTGCCCGGATGGGCCCGCCGGCCGCTTCGCCTGCCCCGCATGCCGGTGACCGAGACCGTGCTGGTCCGCCCGGCTGGTCACGTCATGATCCACGCCATCCGCTGGGCTATCTCCGCGCCTCCCGCGGCCCGGGCCAGCTGACTTCCCGGCACCAGCGGGACTTGTCATTTTGTGAGACGGGCGTGAGTCGTGCCCGTGGGAGGATCTAAGGGTGCCGATGCCGACCGTTGCCCTCGATGTGCCGTCCGCGCATGTCCTCGCCGACCAGGCGTCGATCATCCAGGATCTTCAGTACGTCATGGACTGCTGCAAGCGGCTGCTCACCGAGCTGGCCAAGCCCGAGGAAGAGCGGGATCCGCTGATGCCGCTGGCGCTGTGGTCGTCCGCCGTGATGGCCTACGCTCGCTGCTTCGGCAAGGGCAAGCGGTTCGGCCTGGCCACCGAGGACGTCAAGAACCTGCCTCTGCACGGGGCGGTCATGAAATTCCACACATGGGTCATCGAGGAGCGCGACAAGCTCGCCGCGCATGCGCCGAACCCATCCGAGGCGGCGAAGGTAGGCGCCGCTCTGTCTCCGCCCGAGCAGAAGGACCGGCGGGTGGAAGGCATCGTGATTTTCGCGGCCAGCCACGTGCTCATCGACGACGTCGGCGTACGCCAGCTCGGCGGCCTGGCGTCCGAGTTGGCCAAGCAGACGGCCGAGAAGGCCCAGGAACAGCAGGACATCGTGCTGAAGGACGCCCAGCAGCTGAACCTGGACAGCCTGTACAAACTGCCGACGCTGGGCACCTGGCCGCCCCCCGAAGACGGCGCAGGCGACGACGCGTAGGGAAGCTATCAGGCGCGGTACTGGTCGTGCCGGGCGATAGCGCGCGCTGACCTGGCCGGCCTCCCCGACGTAGGTCACTGTGCTCCCAGGACGGCCCGGACGCGGCGCAGGACCTCATCCGTGCCGAGTGCCGCCGCCACCGCGGCCAGGTCGGGGCTGCGCGGCGTCCCGGTGAGCAGGACGCGGATGACCTGGGACGCCTCGCTGATAGAGCCGCGGTAGGCGGCCGGGTCCTGCTTGTAGACCTTCTGGCTGGGGGCGAACCCGAGGTCGGCCGCCAGCCGGCGGATCTGGTCGAACCAGCCGGTATCCCGCGCGGGCGGCTGGTAGGCGCGGGCGAATGCCTCGGCCACGGCCCGCACCAGGTCCGGGTCAAGGCCGCCGAAACGAGCGTCCGCGGGGTCGGTGACCAGCTCGAAGAGCTGCGGGAAGAAGTAGCTGTAGACCTCGGGGAAATCCGCCCACTTGCGCAGGTCCTTGCGCGGGTTGGCGACGCCCTCCCGCTCGATGGCCAGGGCACGCAAGGCCAGCGCCTGCTCGGTGGCCAGGACCGCGGCCAGGTCCGGGGCATACCGTCCGGCCCAGGTGCTGACCTCGGCGAGGATCTGCTGGCCGGACAGGGTGGCGATGTAATCGGCACTGATGTCGTCGAGCTTGGCCATGTCCACCAGCGGTCCCGCGGTGCCGCATTCGGACAGGCGGATCGGCGCGGCCAGCGCCTCGGCCAGCGGCATCTCGGCGAGCCGGCCGTTGGCCAGGCCGCGCAGGTAGTACTGGACCGCCGGAGCCGGATAGCCCCGCTCGATGTAGAAGCTCACGGTGGCTTCCGGGTCCCTGCGCTTGGACAGCTTGCGGCGGCTCCCGCCCTCCTGCTTCATCAGCAGCGCGATGTGCGCGTACTGAACCCGCGGGAAGCCGAGGGCGTCGAACAGCTGCAGGTGCAGCGGCACCGAGGAGATCCACTCCTCACCGCGGATGACCAGGCTGACCCGCATCAGGTGGTCATCGACGGCGTGCGCGAAGTGGTAGGTCGGCAGCCGTGGTTCGGTGTCGCTGCTCTTCAGGATCACCGCGTCGTTGCGGTTGTCATCGAGGGTCAGCTCGCCGCGGATCGCGTCGGTGAAGCTCACCCTGGCCCCAGCGGTTCCCGGGGACCGGAAGCGGACGACGTAGGGGTCACCGGCGGCCAGCTTCTTGGCCACCTGCTCCGGATCGGCATCGCGCCAGATCGCCCACTCGCCGTAGTAGCCGGGCAGAGCGCCGGCGGCCCGCTGCCGGGCGGTGATCTCCTCCAGGTCCTGCTTGGTCGCGAAGCAGGGGTAGGCACGGCCCTGGCGCACCAGTTCGCGGACGTAGGTCAGGTAGATCTGCGACCGCGCGGACTGGGAGTAAGGCCCGTAGTGGCCGGTCTCGTCGTCCTCGTCCGGGGCGATGGAGAAGTACGCGAACGCCTCGGCGAACTGGGCGGCAGCGCCCTCAGCGACGCGGGTCTGGTCGGTGTCCTCGAGGCGGACCAGGTAGACGCCGCCGGACTGCCTGGCTACATCCACGTCGATGGTCGCCGCGTACACGCCGCCGATGTGCAGGAAGCCCGTCGGGCTCGGCGAGAAGCGGGTGACTTGCGCTCCTTCTGGCAGGTCACGCGGCGGGTAGCGGTGCTCCCAGTAATCCGGTTCGGGCAGGTCCGGCGGGAACAGGGAATCGACGACATCTTGGCTGAGCATGAGCGAGCGGCTCCGAACGACGTGTGGTCACGGCCGCAATGCAGCGTACCCTCACCTCAGGTTTTCTTTGAGTCGGCAACCGTTGGTTGCTCAATGGAACTTACTGTTGTTATGGTTAGTTCCATGACCGAACGCACCCTGCTGGGCCGGGCTCCGGGAAGGACAGCGGGGACGGCGCCCGGTGAGGTGCTGGCCATCGTGTCGGCGGGCGTGGTGCTGGCCAGCCTGGACCTGTTCGTGGTCAACGTGGCTCTGCCGCAGATCGCCAGGGACCTGGGCACGGCTAACCTGGGCGAGCTTTCCTGGGTGCTCAACGGGTACGCCATCGTCTACGCCTCGCTGCTTGTCTTCTTCGGGCGGCTGGCCGACCGGTACCGCCGCGACCGCGGCTTCCTGCTCGGCGTAGCTGTCTTCACGGCCGCGTCCGCCGCCTGCGCGGCGGCCAGTAGCGTCGGCATGCTGGTGGGCTTCCGGCTGATCCAGGCGGCCGGGGCAGCCCTGCTCACGCCCACCTCGCTCGGCCTGGTGCTCGCCGTCTACGAGCCGGAACGCCGGTCAGGCGCGGTCCGGGCCTGGACCGCCACCGCGGGGCTGGCGGCCGCGCTCGGCCCGGTCATCGGCGGTCTGCTGGTGACCGCCAGCTGGCGGTGGGTCTTCCTGATCAACGTGCCGATCGGGATCATCGCCCTGGTCGCGGGCTGGCGCCGACTGCCGCACATACCGGGGCACCCGGCCGAGCGGCCCGACCCACTCGGCGTCATCCTGGCCACGGCCGGGGTCGCGACGCTGACGTTCGGACTGGTCAAGGAGGGCGACTGGGGCTGGGGTTCGGCCTCGACCGGCGGCACGCTGGCGGCGGCGGCGGTCCTGATCACGCTGTTCGTGATCCACAGCCTGCGCGCCCGCAACCCGCTCATCCACCCCTCGCTCTTCGGGTCCCGCAGCTTCACCGGCGCCTCGCTCGTCGCCATCTTCTTCTCCTCCGCATTCGGCGCGATGCTGCTTTCGATCGTGCTCTGGGAACAGGGCGCCTGGGGCTGGTCGGCGCTGCGGGCCGGGCTGGCCATCGCCCCGGGGCCGCTGATGGTCCCGCTGGTGTCGTTCGGCGTGGCGGGACGGCTCATCGCCCGGTACGGGCCCGCCCCGGTGATCTCGCTCGGCTGTCTGGCCTTCGGCGGCGGCGTGGCGTGGTGGGCGGTGGCGATCCAGGCTCACCCGGATTACGTCTCGGGCGCCCTCGGCGGGATGCTCCTCACCGGCGCCGGGGTCGGCCTGACCCTGCCGACCATGATGGCGACCGCCTCGTCATCCCTGCCGCCGCAGTCATTCGCCACCGGATCCGCCGTGATCAACATGATCCGCCAGACCGGCCTCGCCCTGGGCGTGGCCATCCTGGTGGCCGTGCTCGGCACCAGCGCCGGCCACGGCGGCGCGGCCCTGGGCGCGTTCCGTCACGGCTGGTGGGTCATCGCCGCCCTGTCGTTCGCCAGCATCGTCCCGGCGCTAGCCCTGCTGAGGAACACTAAGGGCCGGGCGGCCGCAAGGCCGCACCCTTGATCCGGCTGATGGCCTCGCCGGCGACGCACGTGTCCCGGTCCAGGGTCAGTGACTCAACCGGGCCGTTGAAGAAGTGCCCGCGCGGGCACCGGATTCTCGCGCTTTCCAGCGGTCCGTCCGTTGAACTCATCAGGTAACGGCCTTCCACCTCGGCCGGAAGCCCGCACCTGACCGAACCGCTCTTATCCATAAAGGCCGGGCAGTCAAAGAACATCACGCTGGCGCCCATCGGTAACCTCCCCCGTTCCGCAAGGGCCGGGCGCCCTCGCAACCCCGCTCCAGATAGCGAGGACGCCCTTGTGGACTCAGAGCACCGGACGCCGCCGTTGATACACCTTCGACAACTACCGGGGCTGAACCAGGACACTCCCCGGCACGTGTATCTGGGTGGGACCGTGGGGCGGACTGCCTTGGGTGCAGATGGCAGCTGCCCCCTCATTACTTCAGGGAGGGGACCACAGGGGGGCCTCGGCACCTTGCTGCAGTTCTGACCGCCATGCTGGGCCTTGGTCTGGTGACCACGGCCTGCAGCAGCACATCCAGCTCAACGACCTCGACTCCGAGTACCGCGACGACTTCGGGCGCGAAGGCAGGGGTGGCCGTGTCGTTCCTCGGCCGGCTGCATGCCGGGTCAAAAATCGCCTCGACGGTTCCGGCCAAAGGCGACGTGAATCCCTACGGGATCGCCGCGGTGCCGGCCTCGGCCGGCCAGCTGACCGCGGGCAACATCCTGGTGAGCAACTTCAACGACAAGGCCAACGTCCAGGGCACCGGCACCACGATCGTCCAGGTGTCCCCGGCCGGGCGGACCACCCTGTTCGCCGACGTCGCCAGGCTGCCGGCCGGAATGGCCTGCCCGGGCGGCATCGGCCTGACCACGGCGCTCGGCGTCTTGCCCGGCGGCTGGGTGGTCGTCGGGAGCCTGCCCACCACGGCCAGCGGCGCGCTGCCCGGCCTGACCCCGGCCGGGTGCCTGATCGTGCTGAACAACCAGGGCACCCCGGTCGAGACCATCACCAACAAGAACATCGTCGGGCCCTGGGACCTGGCCGTGGCCTCGACCGCGACGTCCGCGGACGTGTTCGTGGCCAACGCCCTGGGCGGCAACACCAGCACCCGCAACGGGACACCGGTGACGCCGTGGAGATCACCCCGGCGGGGCGGCAGTTCACCACCAAGACGCTGGTCAAGAACGGCGCCGGTGACCTGTTCGGCATCATCACGCCGGACGGCATCGTCGCGGTGAACGACGGCACGAACGCGCTTGAGATGTTCCGCAGCTGAAGGACCGCAGCGGCCCGGGGCACCACTCCGCCCCGCCCCGGGCTGCTGCTTGCCGCAAGGCGTGATACCCGGCTCGTTCGGGCCCATGATCTTCCGGCCGGGCCGGCGGGTCAGCGGCCGACGGCGGGATGTGACTCGTGGGGCTTCGCGGCCCTTGTTTTGTAGGAACGCACGTATGTTCATAGGTATTGACAATCTCTTGTCATGGCCTGACCATGATCTCAGCCTGAGGAGTCGTTTGGGCTGGTAGAGCATCCTGCGAGCCCAGCTTTGGCCTTCCTCGCCCTGGTGATGCTGAGGCTGGAGGTAGCCCAGTGACAAGTAGCAGTGAAGCATCGGTGCCAGCAGGAGCGGCCAGGGGATCTCGCTGGCGTCGGTCGCCGTCGTCAACACGTTCATCAACTTCAACGCCGGGCTGACCGACTTCGCCAAGGCCGACATGTACCTGCCGCTGGTGGCGGGCGCGATCATCTGGCTGGTCGCCATGTTCGCCTACCGGTACCTGCTGCGCGCCGTGCCCCGGGCGGGCGGCGAGTACGTCTACCTGTCCCGGATCGTCTCGCCGGTGGCCGGCTCGGTCGCCGGGCTCGGCATCGCCGTCGTGTTCACCTACGTGCTATCGACCAACGCGCACTTCGCCGCGCAGTTCACTCCGTTCTTGCTGAGCGGGCTGGGCGCGGCGTTCGGAAGCACCGCGGTCGCGAACGCGGGCAACCACCTGACCAGCAATATCGCCATCGCCTGGCTCAGCGTCGTGGTCATGCTCATCGTGGCCGCGCCGTCGCTGTTCTCGGTCCGGGTGGTCGCCCGGATCATCTTCGGGCTGATCGTCTTGCAGGTCGTGGCGTTCATCGTGCTGATCGGGATGCTGGCGGCCAACTCGCACGCGGACTTCACCTCGGCGCTGGCCACCTACAGCAACCACCCGGGCGCCTTCTAGGCGATCATCAACGGCGGCAAGGCGAACGGCGTGGTGTTCGGCACCTCCATCGCGGCCGGGGTGGCGATCATCCCGTTCATGGTGCTCAACTACAACGGCGTCCTGTATTCCTACTACGTCGGCGGCGAGCTACGGCGGCCCGGCCGCACCTACCTGTACGCCTCGGCCATCAGCATCGGCGTGCTCGTCGTCCTGTGGATCGGTGTGTGGGCCCTGCTGCGCGGGCGGATCGGCCTGAACTTCATGCAGGCGCAGGCCAACCTGGGCGTGGCCGACCCGGCCGCCTACGGGAAGATCACGAGCCTGAGCTCGGTGTCCGGCGGCCTGGGCTACGGCATGGTGCTGTCCAGCGACCCGATCACCAAGATCTTGTTCGCGACCGCGGTGCCGCTGGCCGAGATCGCGGTCAACCTGGCCTTCCTGACCGTCACCACCCGGGTGCTGTTCGCCCAGGCCTTCGACCGGCTGCTGCCGGTGAGCGTGGCCAAGATCAGCGAGCGCAACCACGCGCCGAACGTCGCCATCAGCATCGTGCTCGTGATCGGCATCGGGTTCTGCTTCCTGACCAGCCTGGTCAACCTGGGCAGCATCGTGGCCCTGCAGAGCCTGTTCTTCGCGCTGATCCTGCTGGCCGGCGGCATCTCGGCGACCGTGCTCCCGATGCGCCGGGCCGACCTGATCCAGACGCCCGGCCTGCCGGACGACGCCAGGAAGAAGTGGCTGCGCAAGGTCGCGCTGGTCGGCGGGGCCACCACGGTGCTCGCCCTATTCACTGTGTACGAGCTGGCCGCGCACTCCAGCGTGTACGGGAAGTTCGGCTGGGAGTCGATCCTCACGCTGGTGATCGTGCTCGGCGCCGGGCCGGTCATCTACGTGATCGCCCGTTCGGTGCGCAGGCAGCGCAACGCGCTTGACCTGACGATGGCCATGCGAGAGCTTCCCCCGGAGTAGACGGATGCTGCGAAGTAAGTCCAAGCGCGCCAAGACGCGCGAGCTGCGCATCTACTTCGCCACCGACATCCACGGGTCCGAGGTCTGCTTTCGTAAGTTCCTGGCCGCGGCCAAGGTGTATGAGGCGGACGTGATCATCCTGGGCGGTGATTTCGCCGGCAAGGCCATCGTCCCGGTGCTGGCCGAGGGTGACTCGCTGCGGGCCCGGGTGGGCGGCCAGGACGTGACCGTACCCGAGGCGGAGTGGGAGCGGCTTGCCGCCGACATCGGCAAAACCGGGCTGTACCCGGTGCGGATGGACGCCGCCGAGCTGGCCCGGCTCTCGGACGATGTGGGCGCGCGTGACCGGCTGTTCCGCAGCGAGATCGCGGCGCAGGTTTTGCGGTGGTGCGACCTGGCCGCGGAACGACTCGACCCCTCGGTCCGGTGCATCATCACGCCGGGCAACGACGACCCGGTGGACGCCGACGCGGTGCTCGCCGCGCACGACCGGGTGGAGTGCCCGGAACTGGAGCTGTGCGACCTCGGGCCGGTGACCATGGCGAGCCTGGGGGTCGTGCCGACCACGCCGTGGAACACCGAGCGAGAGTGCACCGAGGACGAGCTGGCCAAGCAGATCGGCGAGATGCTCGACCCGCTGCCTTCGGGTCGGCCCTGTCTGCTGAACCTGCACTGCCCGCCGTATGCCTCGGGACTCGACGAGGCCCCCGAGCTCGACGCCACGCTGAAGCCGGTGATCCGCGGCGGCCGGCCCAGCATCGTCCCGGTGGGCAGCCACGCGGTGCGCGAGGCCATCAAGCGCTACCAGCCGGTGGTGGGCCTGCACGGGCACATCCACGAGTCGCGGGGCGCGCAGAAGATCGGCCGGCCGCTGTGCGTCAACCCGGGCAGCGACTACTCCTCCGGGGTGCTGCGCGGGGCCGTGATCGACATCGCGCAGGACGGATCCTGCCTCGACTTCCTGCTGACCACCGGATGAGCGATCCGTCGGGTGACGCTGGTCCGCTGGCGGATCCGGTCGCGGAGGCCAGGCGGCTGATCTCGGCGGCGACGGCGCAGGGCCTGCTGCTGCGGGCGCTCGGCGGCGTGGCGGTGTACCTGCTGGCGCCCGACGGCAAGCCCCGGCTGCCGCGCCGGGTCAAGGACATCGACCTGGCCGTGCCTCGTGGCGCCGGCCGGCCGGCTTCCCGGCTGCTGGCTCAGGCGGGCTACGCGGGCGATGAGATGTTCAACGCGCTGCACGGCAGCCGAAGGCTGCTCTTCTACGACCGGGGCAACGGCCGGCACGTGGACGTGTTCGTCGGGGAATTCGCTATGTGCCACGAGATTCCGCTCACCGGGCGGCTGGAGCGCGCGCCGCTCACCGTTCCCCCGGAAGAACTGCTGCTCAGCAAGCTGCAGATCGTGGAGGCGACGGCGAACGACCAGAGCGATCTGTACAGCATCCTGCTGCAGTGCGAGATCGGCCCGGGGGCGGGCATCGACGGGGCGTTCGTGGCCGACCTGTGCGCTCGGGACTGGGGCCTGTGGCGGACCTGCGTGGGTAGCCTGGACCGGCTGCGGGCCAACCTGGAAAGCAGTCCACTTGACCCGGGTGAGGCTGGCCTGGTCGCGTCACGGCTGGCCGCCCTGCGCGGTTACCTCGACGCGGCGCCGAAGACCACCAAGTGGCGGCTGCGCAGCCGCGTCGGTGACAAGGTGCGCTGGTATCAGCAGCCCGAGGAAGAGGGACCCGGTGGCTGACGCTGCCGGCTCGCCTGCTGGCTCGCGGGCTGGCGCAAGGCGCTGCGACTGCCGAACGTCAAAGGGCTGATCGCCGGGCGGTCCCTGCTCTACCCGGCCGGCGACGACGTCGCCGGCCGTGGACACTGTAGTCAGCATGCTGTGACGGGCCCGGGGCCTCCCCGGCCGGCCCGGGGCGTAACACCCGGCTCGTTCGGGATAAAAGCCCTTTTACCCGAACGAGCCGGGTTCCCCGCTCCCCTGCGGGCTTTCTGAATAACGTGTGTATTTACCCTCCCTTAAGACGGGTGTCCGACGGCGGTAAGAATCCGTGTACCCGGGTCACCCACCCGGGCCCCAGCGCGCCTGCCCCACGTGCCCCGCAAGCCCCGGCGGTTCATTCGGCGGAGTCTCGCTTACTAAGAACCGATTTATCGTGGGTCATTACTTCCCCAATGAGGGATGTAACGACCCACAATAATCGGCGCCGCCGGGCCGGGGCCTGAAGATATGCCACAGATGTCCCATAATTCCCTGTGGTCCTGCCGGGGTGCCAACCGCGCCAGCTCGCGCCAGCTCACCTAACCCCGCATCCGTTCTCCTGTGTAGTTACCCCGCTTATAACATGGTGTTGTTACCCCCGTAAAACGGTGGTAACACACGATAACGCTGGAGGCAGGTGCTTGGCGGCGAGGGCGGGAGGGGCGCAGGCCAGCCAGGCATCGGTGATCGCGTCTTTCAGCGCCTTTTCTGTGACTTTCCGCAATTGGATGAGGACGGCGGAATATCCGTCGAAATGCGGAATGGTAAAGAAAGCGTCCGGATTCGCGGTAAGCACCGCCTCTTTCTCCGCGAGATCCTCGACGCGCACGGCCAGGATAGGGCCATCGGGCGGGGTCTCGTCGCCGAACCGCCTGATATCCGCCTTGCTGAACGGCCGGTCCCAGGCGAAGGCCTTGCCGCCCACGAACCAGGTCCGGTTGCCGTGCCGCTCGCCCTCGGTAGCTTCGGGCAGCTCCGAGGTCACGCGGGCCACGTCATCCAAAGTCGCCATGCTCGTACCGTACTGCTTCCGCTGAGGAGGAGGCAGGTGCCGGTCCCGCCTCGCACCGCTAGCGGATGGGGGGCTCGGGCCGCGGGAACCTGGTGGTGAACGCGTACCGGGAAGCGCGGTAGAGGTGCCGGGCGAACTCGACGGGGCGGCCGGCCTGATCATAGGCGATGCGCTCCATGGTCAGCAGGGCCGTGCCGCGGGTCTCGTTCAGCATGCGGGCCTCGGCGGTCGAGGCGTTCTTCGCGCCCATCCGCTGGGTGGCCGAGTACAGCCCGACGCCGGACGCGCGGAGCAGTTCGTACAGGCCGTGCTGCTCGAGCATCTCGACGTTCAGCTGGACGAGCCCGGCGGGCAGGTAATTGTGCATCAGCGCCATCGGCTCGCCGTCGGCCAGCCGGATCCGCTCCAGCGACATCACCAGGGCCCGCTCGGGAAGCTGCAGCGCGTCGGCGACCTGGTCGCTGGAGTGGATGACCTCGGCCTTTAGCACCCGGGTCGTGGGATTCCGGCCGGTGGCCGCGAGGTCGTCATACAGGCTGGTCAGCTCGACGTTACGGTCGATCCGCTCGTTGGCCACCAGGGTGCCGGCGCCGCGCTTGCGCACCACCAGCCCCTTGTTGGCCAGGTACAGGAAGGCCGCCCGCACCGTGGGCCGCGACAGGCCGAGCATCTCCGCCAGCTGCACCTCGTTCTCCAGCCGCGCGCCGACCTTGAGCGCGCCGGATCTGATGGCCGATTCGAAGTGCTGAGCCAGCTGAAAGTACAGCGGCACCGGGCTGGTCCGGTCGATGGTTATCGGGCCGCTGTTGCTTCGTTCGCGTTCAGGCATCGTCGACATCCGGCAGGTAGCTAGGCCATTTGTTTGTACATTCTAACCACTGCAGATTTAACGCGGAAAACTGACCGTTACGATACGCCGCCCAGCCCAGCCGTCCCCGGGGGGAAGCCAGCCGCGACGCCGCAGCCTGCCTGTTCCAACTTTATTTCCAATTTGTCCATACATACTCACAGACTCTTGACAGGTCATAACCGTCGGAGGCACTATCCAGCTATCGTCGAATGATCTTGTCCCAGGCGGGAGGCTGAACAGGTATGACAGCCGGCAGCCAGGGACACGTCGGCAGCCAGGGACACGACGCCGACACCCAGAGACACGGCGCCAGCCAGGGACACGGCGCCGGGTTGCGCATCGGCGTGGTGCTCGAAGCCTTCCTGGACTGGCCGCTGGAGCGGGGTGCTGGCCTGGCTGCCGGAGGCCGCCCCCGACGTCACCCACCTTGAGATCGGCGCGGGCGGCTATGCGCCGCATCCGCACTGTGACGTGCAGGCTCTGCTGGCCAGCGACCGGGCCAGGTCCGCCTGGCTGGCCGCCATCGCCGGGCACGGGCTGCAGGTCGACGCGCTGAATGCCTGGGGCAACCCGCTTCATCCCGATCGGGACCTGGCCCGGGAGCACGACCAGGCCCTGCGCGACGCCATCCGGCTGGCCACGCTGCTCGGCGTCAGCCGGGTGGTCGCGCTGGCCGGCTGCCCGGGCGGCGCCGCCGGGGACCAGGTCCCGCACTTCGGGGCCGGCGGCTGGCTCCCCTACCTTGAGGGCGTCTACAAGCGGCAGTGGGAGGAGCAGATCGCGCCTTACTGGGCCGGCATCGCCGAGTTCGCCGCCGCCGAGAACCCCGAACTCCGGGTCTGCCTGGAGTTGCACCCCGGCACCTGCGTGTTCAACGTCGAGACGTTCAGCCGGGTGGCCGGGCTCGGGCCGGCCATCGCGGGCAACCTCGACCCGAGCCACTTCTTCTGGATGGGCATGGACGGCCACAAGGTGGCCGCGGCCCTCGGCGACCGGATCGGGCATGTGCACGGCAAGGACACGGTCTTCCACGCGGAGAGCCTGGCCCTCAACGGCCTGCTCGACCGGCGCTGGCCGGAACCGGCCGCCGAGATGCCGTGGACCTTCGCGGTACCCGGCCGCGGCCATGACGTGGCCTGGTGGGCCGGCCTGGTCCGGGCGCTGGCCGGCTCCGCGGCGCAGGTCATCTCGATCGAGCACGAGGACCCGTTCGTGCCGGCCACCACCGGCGTGCCCGAGGCCGCGCGGCTGCTGCGGTCAGCAATCAACACTGCTCTGGAAGCAGTGTGAGGATACGGGTCGGCCTGGTCGGGACCGGCGTGATCGCCCAGGTCATGCACCTGCACTACCTGGCCGAACTGGCCGACCGCTACGAGGTGGCGGCGGTGTGCGACCTCGAGGCCAGCAGCGCGCGGGCCTGCGCCGAACGGTTCGGCATCCCCGCCGTCTTCACCGACTGGCGCGACCTGCTCGGCCATCCGCTCGATGCCGTCATGGTGCTGACCTCGGGCATCCACGCCCCGATCGCCGAGGCCGCGGCCCGGGCCGGGCGGCATGTATTCGTGGAGAAGCCGATGTGCTTCTCGGCCGACGAGGGCCGGGCCATGGTCGCGGCCGCCGAACACGCCGGGGTGAAGCTGATGACCGGCTACCCGAAACGGTACGACCCGGCGTTTGCCCGCATGCGAACCGAAACCGCCCAGCTGACGGACGCGCGGCTGCTGCGGGTGACCACCTTCGAGTCGCCGCTGCGGCCTTATATCCAGCACTACCCGCTGCTTCCCCGGGCGACGCTTCCGGCTGAGGTCACCGCCGGGCTGCGGGCCGACAGCGACGAGCGGATCAGGACCGCGGTCGGCGCGGCCAGCGATCTGGAGCGGCAGGTCTACGAGATGGTGCTGCTCGACACGCTGGTCCACGAGCTGAACACGGTCCGCGGCCTGCTCGGCGAGCCGAGCAGGCTGGAGTATGTGAGCCTGGCGCTGGACTGCGTCACCGTGATGCTCAGGTTCGGGTCCCTGCCGGTCGCCATCCACTGGATCGACCTGCCCGGCATCGCGCGGTACGGGATGGAGTTCGCGCTGTACGCCCCGGACCGCCGCCTCCGCCTGACGTTCCCCTCGCCGTTCCTGCGCAACGAGCCGGCCACCCTGGAGATCGAGGACGGCGCCGCGGGCTCGGCCCGGGCCTGGCGCACCGAGGAGGTCGCCAGCTACGAGAGCGGGTTCAAGCGCGAGCTTGAGGCGTTTTACGACTGGATCACGACGGGCCGGGAGCCGGTCACCGCGGGCCGGGACGGCCTGCGCGACATCATGTTGTGCCAGGCCATCATCGACAGTCACCATCGTGGCGTGCCGGTCGACGATCCCGCTGGCACGGAGGAGAAATGAGGACAACCCGATGAGTGACGTCAGCGGCCAGCCGCCGATCGCGGTGGCGAACGCCCCGGTCAGCTACGGGGCCTTCGAGCTGACCGTCGGCTACGACCCCGACGTCCCTGACGGCCAGAGCGTCCTCAGCCAGGTCGCCGCGGCCGGCTACGCGGGCATCGACCTGGGCCCGGTCGGGTACCTGGGCCGCGGCGAGGAGCTCGGCGAGGCGCTGGCCCGGCACCGCCTCGGCCTGGCCGGCGCCTACGTGGAGCTGCCGTACTCCGATCCCGACGCCCTCGAGGGCGCTCTGCCCCAGCTGGACGCGGTGCTTGACGCGTTCGACGCGGTGCGGTCGTACCTCCCGGGCCCCTCGCCCAGGCCCACGCTCGCCGACAGCGGCAGTAAGCGGCGGGCCATGCTGCCAGCCAGGTCCGTTCGGGATCATTCTCTTGGGTTTGATGCCGAGGCCTGGAAGCGCTTCGCGGCCGGCCTGGCCCGGGTGATCGCCCGCTGCCGCGACCGCGGCTACGAGCCGACCTTCCACCCGGAGACCGGAACGCACGTCGAGGCGCCGTGGGAAATCGAGCGGGTGCTTGAGGTGTCGGACATCGGGCTGTGCCTGGAGACCGGGCACATGCTGCTCGGCGGCGGCGACCCAGTCACGATGCTGCGCGACCTCGGCGACCGGGTCAACCACGTGCACCTCAAGGACGCCCGGCTCGCCGTCATGAACCAGATCGTTACCGATGAGGCGCCGGTGACCGAAATCTGGACGAGGGAGGCGTTCTGCGCGCTGGGCGGCGGCGACCTCGACGTGGACGCCGTGCTGGCCGGGCTGCGCACAATCTCGTTCGGCGGCTGGCTGGTGGTCGAGCAGGACATCCTGCCGCGCAGTGCCGGCCGCTTCGCGCGGGCGGCGCAGGAACAACGCCACAACCGGGCGTTCCTGGCCGAACGGGGCCTTTAGGATGCCGCGGTTCCGGCTCGGCCTGGTCGGCGCCGGCCGGATGGGCCGCACCCACCTGCGGGCGCTGGCCGGCTCGGAGCGGGTGGCGGTGACCGCCATCGCGGAGATGTCGGCGGCGGCCCGCTCGGCCGTCGGTCTGCGGGGCGCGCCCGGCGTGACGCTGCACGCTAGCCCGGCGGAGATGCTGGAGGCGGCCGTCCTCGACGGGGTGCTCATCGCCGCGCCCACCGACCAGCACGGCGCCATCATCGCCGAGATCGCCGCGCGCGGGCTGCCGATCTTGTGCGAGAAACCGTGCGGGCTGAGGGCCGCGGCCGCGCGCGCGTCGGCCCGGACGGCCGCGGCGGCGGGCGTGCCGCTCCAGGTGGCCTACTGGCGCCCGACGGGATCGCCGACGTGGACGGCGCGCAGGTGATCGCCACGCTGTCCGGCGGCGCGACCGGGTTCATCTCGCTCGGCCGCTACTATCCGGCGGGCGACGCGGTCTGGGCCGAGGCGTTCGGCACCCGGGGCAGCGAGCGGTGCGACGCCATCGACCCGGCCGAGGGCGAGCGCGCCCAGCTCGAGGCGCTGCGCCGCCAGGCCGAGAGCTTCGCGGAGTTCGCGGCCGGCGCGCCCTGCCGCGGCGCCACGGCCGACGACGCGATCGCGGCCCTGACCGCCGCCGAGCAGGTCAGCGCCGCGATACCGGCGATGGCCAGCGAAGGCTGGCAGGGCACATGAACGCCGGACCGGTGCTGCGGGTCGGCATCATCGGCTACGGGGTGATGGGCAAGGCGCACAGCTACGGCTACCGCGTCGCGCCGATGCTGCGCCGTCTCCCGGTGACGCCGGTGGTCACCGTGATGTCCGGCCGCGACGCCACCGCGGTCGCGGCCGCCGCGGCCGCTTACGGCGTGCCCGCCACCGTCACCGACTGGCGCGAGCTGATCGCGCGGGACGACGTCGACATGGTGGACATCTGCACGCCGCCCGGCACGCACGCGCGGATGGCGCAGCAGGCCGCGGGCAAGGCGGTGCTGTGCGAGAAACCGCTGGCCCTGAACTACCCCGAGGCGGCCGCGGCGCTGGCCGCGGTCGCCGAGGCCGGCGTGCACAACGCGGTCGGATTCAACTACCGGCGGCTACCCGCGGTGGCGCTCATGCAGCGCATGATCGCCGAAGGCGCCATCGGGGAGCTCAGGCTCTGGCGGGCCACCTGGCTGTCCGACGAGTTCACCGACCCGGCCACCCCGTACGACTGGCGCTTCGACCGGGCCATGGGCGGTACGACGATCGCCGACCTCGGCTGCCACCTGATCGACATGGCGCTGACCATAGCCGACCCGGTGGAAAGCACCTGCGCACAGGCGACGACCTTCATCCGCTCGCGCTCCGGGGTGCCGGTGACCGTCGATGACGCGGCCAGCGCCCTGCTGCGCTTCGAGTCGGGGGCGCTCGGCACGCTCGAGGTGGCGCGGGCCGCGGTGCGGCGGCCGTGCGACTTCACCGTCGAGGCGAACGGCAGCCACGGCACGCTGATGTTCGACTACGCCAGGCTGAACGAGCTCTGGTACGCCAGCACCGAAGATGACGTGCGGCTTTACGGCATGCGGCGGATCCGGGCCGAGCACCCCAGCCACCCGTACGCGGCCCAGTGGTGGCCGATCGGCCAGGGCGTCGGATACGGCGCGTCGTTCGCGAACCAGGTCGCCGACCTGCTCGAGGGCTGGCCGGAAGCGCCGTGGACGCCAGGCTTCCGCGAGGGCGCGGCCGTGCAGGCGGTCTGCGACGCGATGGAGACCTCTGCCGCCTCCGGCCGATGGGTGACGGTCAGCGAGGTAACCTCTGACGTGCGCAACCTGGAGGAGCGTGACCTTTGGCCGGACGGCTGACGATCATCGGCGGTGGCGTCATGGGGCTCATGACCGCCTACCATGCCGCGCCGCTGGCCGAATCTGTCACGGTGCTCGACCGGTCCCGGGTGGGCGACCCGGCCACGGCCTCGTTCGGCCTGACCAGATCGGTCCGTAACGACTATCGGGATGCCGAGTACGCCCGGCTCGCGTTCGAGGCCCGGCGGCTGTGGCGGGAGTTCGAACGGGAGTGCGGCCGGCGGCTGCTAGTCGACTGCGGCTGCCTGAACCTGGTGAAGGGCACCGTCACGCCGGATCTGGCCAGCACCTACGCGGTGGAGAGCTACGCCATCCTCGAGCAGCTGCAGCTGCGCCGCGAGGCTTTCTCCGGCGCGCAACTGCGGGAGCGGTTCCCGCAGTTCGACGCCGACGGGGGCTGGCTGGACGTGGACGCCGGGTTCGCCGACCTGGCCGCGGTGACCCAGGCCCTGCGCGAGGGCCTGGACGCCCGCGGCGTGCGGGTGGCGGAGAACACCGAGCCGCGCCGGATCACCAGGTCAGGCGGGACCTGGACGGTGGCCACCGACTCAGGGCCGCTGGAATCCGACGTCCTGGTGGTGACCGCGGGCCTGGGCACCAACGACGTGCTCGGGCTGCTGCCCGGCTGCCCGGTCAGGTTCCCGCTGCGGCCCGACCGCCCCACCCAGTCCAAGTACTTTATTCCGAAGGCCGGGTCGCGGGCGATGTTCACCGAAACGACCATGCCGGTGTTCGCGTACCTGGATATCGGCATATACGGGCACCCGGTGTACGAGGGGAAGACGCCCGGGGTGAAGATCGGTTTCTACAATCCGCCCGACGTCGCCCGGACGCCGAGCCGGATCGGGAGCGTGGAGGAGTTCGTGGCCGAGTGCATCCCCGGGCTGCGCGACGCGGAGGTCGTCGACGTGGCCACCGCCAGCGGCGTGGACACCTGCTGGTATGACCTGGTGGCGGACGACGAGTTCATCCTCGGTGCGGTGCCAGGCGCGGACGGGCTCTACACCGGGGTCGGCTGGCGCGGCACCGGCTACAAGTTCGCGCCCTGGGTGGGCCGGGTGCTCGCCCAGCTGGCCCTGCAGCAGGGCACCGTTTACGACATCGGGCGCTTCACGCCCGCCAGGTTCGCCGCGGAAGGGGTGGCCTTATGGGGTTGTCAATCGTGGACCGGCTGCGGGCGGGCCCCGTGCTCGGCGCCGAGGGCTACGTCTTCGAGCTGGAACGACGCGGCTACATCAAGGCGGGCCCGTTCGTGCCCGAGGTGGTCCTCGACTTTCCCGACGCGGTGCGGGAGCTGCACCGGGAGTTCCTGCGCGCGGGCGCGGACGTGATGGTCGCGCTCACCTACTACGCGCACCGGGAGAAGCTCCGAGACGTCGGCCGCGAGGGCGACCTGGAGGCCATGAACCGCCACGCGGTGCGCATCGCCCGCGAGGTCGCGCGGGAGGGCGATGCCCTGGTAGCCGGCAACGTCTGCAACACCTGGGCCTACGACCCCGATGACCCGGCCACCAAGGCGACCGTGCGGGCCATGTACGCCGAACAGCTGGGCTGGGCGGCGGAGGAAGGCGTCGACTTCGTCATCTCGGAAACCAACGATTACCTCGGCGAGGCGCTAATCGCGCTGGAGGTCAGCGGTGAGCTCGGGCTGCCCGCGATGGTGACCATGGCGCCGACGCAGCCCGATCAGACGCGGGACGGTTACGGGTACGCGGAGGCGTGCCGCATCCTCGCCGCCGAGGGCGCGCAGGTCGTCGGCCTGAACTGCGACCGCGGCCCGCAGACGATGCTGCCGCTGATCACCGACATCCGGGAGGCGGTGGACTGCGCCGTCGCCGTCCAGCCGGTGCCGTACCGGACCGACGCGGCCGCTCCGACGATGGAGACCCTGCGGTCACCGGACGGGGAGCGGGCCTTCCCCATCGCACTCGATCCCTTCGGCTGCACGCGCTTTGAGATGGCGCACTTCGCGCTGCAGGCCCGCGAGCTCGGCGTGGACTACGTCGGCATCTGCTGCGGCGCCGGCCCGCATCACGTCCGGGCCATGGCCGAGGCCCTGGGCCGCGAGGTTCCGGCCAGCAAGTACTCGCCGTCGATGGACCTGCATCCGATGTTCCGGGCCGATGTCGCGGCCAAGGACGCAGCCTTCCTGCACACCTGGACCGCGTGACAGCAAAATCTGCCGTCGGGGTCAGGTCCAGAAGTCGATGGTTGCCTGCGGGTCGGTTGTCGAGGTCCAGAACTCGGTAATCTTGCCGTCGCGCATGTGGCTTACGTTCGCCACCGGAACCTCGATCGACTTTTCCCCGCGGGAAGCCGACAGCGTGCACAGCGCCACGGCGTGCTCGTCGTTGGCGAGCACATCGTGGACGTCCAGCCTGAACGTGCCACCGGTCTCCTCGGCCAGCCGGCCGAAGAAACCGAAGACTTCCTCCCGGTCGCGGTAGGTGCCGGTGAGAGACCCAGCACCCAGCACGTGCCAGGTAACACCGTCGGCCATCAGCTGGGAAAGCGTCGCCAGGTCTCCCTTGGCGAACGCTTCGTAGCCTTGGCGAGTCAGCTCAACATTTGGATGCTCGGTCACGGCGCCTCCCCTGCCCGTTTCCTTGATCACGCGGACCTATGGCCGCGTCTGCACCATAACACCCGCGTCCCGTCCTGGGAATGGCCCTAGGATAGCGGCTCGTCAGTGAGACGCGGGGTTGGCGACCCTGGCCATGAAGAGAGGCTCGCCGGTCGCGCGGTCGGTCACCAGCATCAGGTAGGGACGGTCGAACAGGACCTGGGGAGGCAGCACCCTTCCCGCGGTCGGCTCGATGCCGACGGCGGTCGCGGCGCTGGCCACGGTGCCTTTCTCGCCGATCGCCAGGGTGGCCGCATGCTCCACCAGGCCGATGCAGCATGCCTGCGACGACAGCCCGGTGAAGTCCGCGGACGGCGTGAATGCGACGCCCATGCCGAGTTCGGTGAGTACTGGCTTCATGCTGACGTGGGTGCCGAGGTTCACCTTCGGCAGCGCGACACTCCGGGTCAGGACGCCGGGCTGAACTGCCGGGCCTCCGGCCGCCAGCCGGGACGTCATCGTGCCGAGGGCCGCCGCGGCTGGCATCGCACAGCCTGTAGCGCCGACAGGCGGCAGCAGCGCGACCATCGCCAGCTTGGCGCCACGGTACGGAAGCCAGACCGCGGTCCAGCCGCCCGCGCGGACCGCACGGTATTGACCGCCGCGCATGAACGGCGCCGTGACCTGCTGGCCGGCGGCGGTAGTGAACGGCCCCGGGCTGGTCTGGTTGGGGTCGAACGGCGTGGCCCACGCCGCGTGCATGTAGAGCGCGTCCGTCAGCACCCAGCCGATGTCTTTCAGGGAGCCGGGGAGCAGCAGCCGCGGGATCTGGCCCTTGGTCGCGGTCGCGATCGCCTGGTTGATCTCCTGGCGTGCTTTCTCCGGGCTGCCCAGCAACGGCGCCTGCGCCACGCCCGCGTCGTAGCCTGTCGCGACGGCGTTCAGGTAGCTGCGTTCGGTCGGGAGCGTGGGGTCGGCCCACACCTGATCGCTCGCGTTCAGCGTCACGCCCGGGCCGCCCAGGTCACGCAGCCGGGCCGACCGGGCCTGCAGGCCTGCCTCGAGCGCCTGCCCGCCCGCCGCGGGCAGGTGCAGCACGCTGGCCATGGCCCGCGCGGTACCGCCGCGGGCCCCGAGATAGGCCATGCCAAGCCCGCTGGCCAGGCTGGATGGCGACATGACCAGGTTGGCCCGCGGATCGGCCCGGCACCAGGCGTTCAGCACGTCAAGGCCGAGCGCGGTGTCCGCCGCTCCATAGGGACGAGGATCTACCAGAGGTTCCCTGGCCGCCACGCCATGGGCCATGACCGGCGGCGGGACCGTGCCGGACCCGCATCCGGCTATCAGCAGCGCCGCCAAGACTGCCCCGGTGGCGGCCCGTAGTTCGTTCTTCATGCGCATCAGACGAAGCTCAGCCCGCCGCGGTGGCGTCGGGGTGATAACACTGGGGTCAAGATTGCCCGGGACGGTGCGATCATCGGCTCATGGCAGGCGGCACCATGACCTGGACCGAGGTCGCCGCGCGGCTTTCGGCGGCACGTAACTACTGGCTGGGCAGCACGACCGGGTCGGGCGCCCCGCACGCGGCACCGGTCTGGGGGGTCGTGACCGGAGAGACGCTCTACCTGTACAGCGAGCGGAGCACGGTGAAGGCGCGCAACCTCGCGACCGACCCGCGAGTGGTCATCCACCTGGAAAGCGGTGAGGACGTCCTCATCGTGCGCGGCATCGCGGAAGACATCGGGACTCCGGCCATGGTTCCTTCGGTGGTCGCGGCGCTCGCGGCGAAATACACCAGGCTGGAAGACCAGCCATACCTGCCGGACCACGATCCCGATTTCGACGTCGTCTACGCGCTGAGGCCGCGGTCGGCGATGGCGTGGCGCCTGGATGACTACGCGACCTCACAGCGCAGGTGGTCGGCCTGATCCGCGACGAACGGCCGCCGCGGTCCTATGGTGAAGGGACCAGCCCGGGAATCCGGCCAGGCGGTGCGCGGGCGCCGAAGATGGGAGCCGTCATGGACAGTGCCGAGCTGCGCGCCGTGCAGCAGCCGCTCAAGGACGCCTACCGGGAGAATCCCGAGAAAGCGGTCGTCACCTTGCGGGCGCACGGTCAGCTCGACGACGCCATCTCGTGTTCGGTGGAAACTGGCCGGGCACTGGCCGTCGCGGGGCTGCACCCGGCCTCCGGAGGAGACGGCTCGCTGCTCTGCTCGGGTGACATGCTGCTGCAGGCGCTGGTGGCGTGCGCGGGAGTCACGCTGCGGGCCGTGGCCACGTCGCTGCAGATCACCGTGACCGGGGGGACCGTCACCGCCGAGGGTGACGTGGACTTCCGCGGGACTCTGTCGGTCAGCAAGGACGCGCCGGTCGGGTTTAGGTCCATCCGGCTGGCCTTCGACCTGGATACCGACGCCAGCGCCGAGCAGGTCCAGACGCTGATCCGCCTCACCGAGCGCTACTGTGTCGTGTACCAGACGCTGGCCCACCCGGCCGAGCTGACGATATCCGCCTGAGCGCCGGTGACATGAGCGGGCACGCCACGGGCCGCGACCTGGAACACGATCAGCTCTCCGCCTGCTTGCGCAGCTCGTCGATCTCGGCCTGCAGCAGGCGGGTCTGTTCCTGGAGCCAGGACGCCAAGCAGGTCACCGCGAACTGAGCCGCGAGCCGACGTCCCGGCGGCATGGCACCCTGCCGCCGGGACGCTCGGCTTCCACGATCTAGCTGGTTCCTGGGGCCCATCGAGCTCCCGGCCTCACGGTAAACACCAAGCTCACCGGTTAAGCCAGTCATTCTGGTCTGACAAATCAGGACTAGGTTGCATGTGAGTGGATACGATCCCGCCGATACCAGTCAAATCTCCCGGAGGAACCGTGAGCAGCACCGACACCTTCGTCGCCAACTCCGAGCGGTACGCCGCCAGCTTCGACAAGGGAGACCTGCCCATGCCGCCCGCCTCGCACACCGCGGTGGTCGCCTGCATGGACGCCCGGCTCAACCCCTACGGGGTGCTCGGGCTCTCCGAGGGCGACGCGCACGTCATCCGCAACGCTGGCGGAGTCGTGACCGACGACGTCATCCGGTCCCTCACCATCTCCCAGCGACTGCTGGGCACGAACGAGATCATCCTCATCCACCACACCGACTGCGGAATGCTCACCTTCCGCGACGACGACCTCAAGGCCCAGATCGAGGCTGACACCGGCATCCGGCCGTCGTTCGCGCTGGAAGCCTTCTCCGACCCGGACGCCGACGTGCGCCAGTCCATCGCCCGGATCAAGGCCAGCCCGTTCATCCCGAACAAGGACTCGGTTCGCGGCTTCGTCTACGAGGTCGAGACCGGCCGCCTGCGCGAGGTCAAGGACTGACCCGCGCACCATTGGTATCGTGACCGGGTGACGGCCGTAGCGGAAACGAACGAACCGGGCGGGGACGCCACCGCCCGTTCGGCCCGGCTCCGGCACCTGATCATCACGGTATACGGGCTCTACGCCCGGCACGATGGCGGCTGGATGTCGGTCGCGACCCTGATACGACTGCTCGCTGATCTGGGGATAGACGAGCCTGCGGTCCGTTCGGCCATCTCACGATTGAAGCGGCGCGGCATCTTGCAGTCGCGGCGGTACGGCGGCTCAGCCGGTTACCAGCTTTCCGCCGAAGCCCTGGCCATCCTGCGCGAGGGTGACGCGCGGATCTTCCGGCGGCGCCGGGCCAGGCTCGCCGACGGGTGGGTGCTGGCGGTCTTCTCCGTCCCCGAATCGCAGCGCCACCGGCGGCACGTGCTGCGGTCCGAGCTGACCAGGCTGGGGTTCGGCATGGTCGCGCCCGGGGTGTGGATCGTGCCGGCCCACCCGCAGGACACCACGGCCGAGACGCTGCGGCGGCTCGAGCTCGACGCCTACGCCGACCTGTTCCGCGCCGATCACCTCGCCTTCGGCGATCCGGCCGACAAGATCCGCCGCTGGTGGGACCTCGACGAGCTCGAGCGCCAGTACGAGTCGTTCATCCGGACGCACGATCCGGTGCTGCGTCGCTGGGAACCGGACGGCGGGGCCGGGCCGCCCGGGGAGCAGGAGGCATTCGCCGACTACGTGCGGGTGCTCACCGACTGGCGGCGGCTCCCCTACCTCGACCCCGGGCTGCCCGCCGAACTGCTGCCTGAGGACTGGGTTGGCGTCCGCGCCGCCGACCTGTTCTTCGCCGTGCGCGCCCTGCTCGAAGAACTAGCGCGGGCCCACGTGAAGCACGTCATCGGGGACTGACCGCCGCGATGCCCTGGATCTCCACCAGCGCCTCGGGGTCCCACAGCCGGGTCACGCCCACGCCCGCCATGGCCGGGTACCCGGTCCCGGCCAGCCGGCGCCAGACCGCGCCGATTTCCTTGCCGTGCGCCTGGTAGTCCTCGACGTCGATGAGGTAGATCGTCAGGCTGACCAGGTCGGCTGGCTGCCCGCCCGCCGCGGCCAGCGCGGTGAGCACGTTGCCGAGCGCCTGCTCGAACTGCGGCACGACGCCGCCGCCGACGACCTTCCCGTCCGGGCCCATGCCGATCTGGCCGGCCAGGAACACGAGCCGCCCCGCGGTGGCCGAGACGGCGTGGGAGAAGCCGGAGGGTCGGGCGAGTTCGGTGGGGTTGATCCGCTCCACGTCCATGACTGCACCCTACCGGTATTGCGTTTCATTGACGATCGTATCATTTCCGGCATACGATGAGGGATGCGCATTGCTGTCCTCGGCGGCGGCCCCGGCGGCCTGTACTTCGCGGCCCTGGCCAAGCAGCTGGACGCCCGGCACGACATCACCGTCTGGGAGCGCAACGCCGCCGACGACACGTTCGGCTTCGGGGTCGTGTTCTCCGACGAGACCCTCGGCGGCATCGAGCACGCCGACCTGGAGATCTTCGCCGCCATGCGCCGCGAGTTCGCCCGCTGGGACGACATCGACGTGCACTTCCGCGGCACCACGTTCACCTCGGGCGGGCACGGTTTCGCCGCGATGAGCCGCAAGCGCCTGCTGGCCATCCTGCAGGCCCGCTGCGCTTCGCTCGGGGTCCGGATCTTGTTCCGTACCGAGGCGCCCGACGTGGCCGCGCTGGCCGCGAGCCACGACCTGGTGGTCGCCGCCGACGGGATGAGCTCGGCCACCCGTAGCCGGTTCGCGTCTGTCTTTGGTCCTGACCTGGAGCGCCGGCGGTGCAAGTACATCTGGCTCGGCACGGACCTGGTCTTCGACGCGTTCAAGTTCTACATCCTGGACACCCCGGCCGGGATCATGCAGGTGCACGGCTATCCATACAGCGATAAGGCCAGCACCTTCATCGCGGAGATGCACGAGGACGTCTGGCAGCGGGCCGGGTTCCCGGCTGCCGAGGGCCTTGTGCCAGGGCAGAGCGACGTAGCCTCCATCGAGATGATTCGCGGCCTGTGCGCCGGGGTGCTCGACGGGCACGATCTGTTCGCCAACAACTCCCGGTGGATCACGTTCACCACCGTGCGCTGCCGGGCCTGGCGGCACGAGAACGTGGTGCTGCTCGGCGACGCGGCGCACACCGCGCACTTCTCGATCGGATCGGGGACCAAGCTGGCCATGGAGGACGCGCTGGCGCTGGCCGCCTGCCTGCACGAGCAGCCGGGCGTGGATGACGCTCTCGCCGCCTACGAGGCCGAACGCAGGCCGGTGGTCGCCTCGACCCAGCGGGCCGCGCAGGCCAGCCTGGAGTGGTTCGAGAACATCGGCCAGTACGCCGACCAGGACCCGCACCAGTTCGCGTTCAACATCGTGACCCGCAGCCGCCGGGTCACCTACGACAACCTGCGGCTGCGCGACCCGGAGTTCGTCGCCGACATGGACCGCTGGTTCGCCGCCGAGGTGGCCTCGGGCGGGGCCGCCGCACCGCGGCCGCCGATGTTCCAGCCGTTCCGGCTGGGCCGACTGGAGCTGGCCAACCGGGTGATCGTCTCGCCGATGGACATGTACTCGGCCCGCGACGGCGTGCCCGGCGACTTCCACCTGGTGCACCTGGGCAGCAAGGCGCTGGGCGGGGCGGGGCTGGTGATGACCGAGATGGTCTGCGTTAGTTCGGGCGGCCGGATCACCCCCGGCTGCACCGGGATTTACACCGCCGAGCAGGAGGAGTCCTGGCGCCGGATCACCGGGTTCGTGCACGGCCAGAGCGGCGCGAAGATCGGCATCCAGCTCGGCCACTCCGGCCGCAAGGGGTCGACCCGGCTGATGTGGGAGGGGATGGATGTCCCGCTGCCCGAAGGCAACTGGGAGGTCTGCGGTCCCTCCCCCATTCCTTATGCGGCTGGCAGCCAGACGCCGCGTGAGTTGTCTGTCGTGGAGCTCCACGAGATCAGGGAGCAGTTCGTCGCGGCCGCCCGCGCGGCGGCGCGGGCGGGTTTCGACCTGCTCGAACTGCACTGCGCGCACGGGTACCTGCTGTCGTCGTTCCTGTCCCCGCTGACCAACCGGCGCACGGACCGCTACGGCGGGTCGCTGGCCGGCCGGCTCCGCTACCCGCTCGAGGTGTTCGACGCGATCCGCGCGGTGTGGCCGGAGGACCGGCCGATGACGGTGCGGATCTCGGCGACCGACTGGTGCGAGGGCGGCCTGGACATCGACGACGCCGTCGAGATCGCCCGGGCGTTCGCCGAGCACGGCGCGGCCGGCATCGACGTGTCGACGGGGCAGGTGGTCAGCGAGGAGAAGCCTGCGTTCGGCCGCAGCTACCAGACGCCCTATGCCGACCGGATACGCAACGAGATCGGCCGCAAGTACGGCGTCGCGGTGATCGCGGTCGGCGCGATCTCGTCCTACGACGACGTGAACTCCCTCATCCTGGCGGGCCGGGCCGACCTGTGCGCGCTCGGCCGCCCCCACCTGTACGACCCGCAGTGGACCCTGCACGCCGCTGCCGAGCAGGGGTACGCGGGCCCGGGCGCCCGCTGGCCGTTCCCGTTCGCCGCGGGCAGCCGCAGGCCGCAGGCCGGGCGCATCGACGGCCCGCGGCCGCGCCTTGACCTGATCCGGGCCGGGGTGCCGCGCACGGCGCACGCGCGATGGCGTCCTGCTGGTGCGGTGCCGCCTGGTGCGGTTCCGCGGGATACCCGGTGACCGCCTTCGCGCTGACCGGGGAGCAGCAGGCCTTCGCCCGGCGGGTGCGCGCGATCGCCGCGGACCAGCTGCGGCCGCTGGCGGAGGCCGGACCGCCGGGCCACGTGAACCGTGAGCTGATCAAGGCGATGGGTCAGCTCGGCCTGCTCCCCCGGCTGTTTCCGGGGCTCGCGGAGGATGGGTTGTCGCGGGAGGCCGCGGCCACCGACCTGTGCATCCTGAGGGAGTCGCTGGCCACGCAGAGCACCGAGGCGGAGACCGCGCTGGCCCTGCAGGGCCTGGGCTCCTACCCCGTCCTCCAGTCCGGGCAGGAGGAAATCGTCAGGCGCTGGATGCCCGCCGTGGCCGCCGGTGACGCGGTGGCGGCGTTCGCGCTGACCGAGCCCGAGGCCGGCTCCGACGCCGCAGCGCTCACGCTCCGGGCCGAGCCGGACGGCCGGGGATGGCGGCTGACCGGGGAGAAGGTCTGGATCTCCAACGCGCCCGAGGCTGATTTCTATACCGTCTTCGCGCGGACGACCGAGGGGGCGGGCGCGCGTGGCGTGAGCGCGTTCGTGGTGCCCGCCGACCGGCCCGGCCTGGGCGGCGAGCACCTGGACATGATCAGCCCGCACCCGATCGGCCGCCTGGTCTTCGACGGCGTCCCGGTTGAGCCGGCCGAACTCCTCGGCGAGCAAGACCGTGGCTTCCGGGTCGCGATGCGCACGCTGGACCTGTTCCGGCCCAGCGTGGGCGCGTTCGCGGTCGGCATGGCCCAGGCCGCCATCGACGCGGCCGTGGCGCACGCGGGAAGCCGGAGGGCGTTCGGCGGCCCGCTGAAGGACCAGCAGGCGGTCGCGCACCTGCTGGCCGAGATGGCGACCCGGACCGAGGCGGCCCGGCTGTTGGTGTACGCGGCCGCCGCGGCCTACGACGCGGGTGAGAAGCGGATGGCCGCCAGGTCGGCCATGGCCAAGCTGTTCGCCACCGAGACGGCCCAGTTTGTGGTGGACGCGGCGGTGCAGATCCACGGCGCCCGCGCGCTTCGCCGGGGTCACCTGCTCGAGCACCTGTACCGCGAGGTGCGCGCGCCGCGTATCTACGAGGGTGCCTCCGAAGTCCAGCGCACGATCATCGCCCGCGAACTTTACCGCTGAGTGAGGGCCCGCCCTGACTCAGCGGTAGAGCTAGGACCGAAGGTGACTGGACGAGGTACAGCACCCCGTTGACAATAGATAACGTATGCATTAAATATTGTCTTTATGGTAAACGATGTCGGGCCGCTATTCGACGCGCTGGCCGATCCGACCCGGCGTCAGGTCGTCCAGCTGCTGAGCGAAGGCCCCCGCCGGGCGGGCGAGATCGCCGACTCCGCCGGGGTGTCCGGCCCGGCGATGAGCCGACACCTGCGGGTGCTGCTTCAGGCCGGGATCGTCGCTGACGAACGGCCACCGGGTGACGCCCGGGTTCGCCTGTTCCGCCTTCGCCCCGGTTCGATAGCCGCCGTTCAGGCCTGGCTCGACCAACTGCAGGCACATTGGGACGTGCAGCTGCGATCGTTCAAGCGCCATGTCGAAGGGAGCCACTTTTGACATCCTCCCCCGCCTGAAGGCAGGGGATTCCAGCTACTACGCCGATTGGAGCAGCAGTTGAGGTTCGCGGTTCACGGGCCGGGCTACCCCGTCGCCTCCCCGCGCAGTCACGGCGTGCCCCGCCGCGATGTTCCGGGCCGCGTTCACGTCAGCGTTGCAGGCGAAACCGCAGGCCGTGCACCGGAAGACGGCTTGGCTCTCGCGCGACTTCCCATCCACGTACCCGCACGCCGAGCAGCGCTGGCTGGTGAACGCGGGGTTGATCTTCTCCACCCGGCCGGGCGCCTTGTCCTCCAGCCGGCGCACCAGCAGTCCCCACCCCGACCGCATGATCTCGCGGTTGAGCCCGGCTTTCTGGCGCACGTTCCGGCCCGGGTTCTCCCGCGTGCCTTTCGCGGATCGGGTCATGTTCCTGATCTGGAGGTCTTCGACCCTGATCAGGTCAAATCTGCGCGCGATGTCTCTGCTGGCCTTCTCCGCCCAGTCCTTGCGCCGATCCGTCTCGCGGGCGCGCAGCCGGGCTATGGCCAGCTTGACCCTGGCCCGCCGGTTCGATCCTGGCCTGGCGCGGGCGAGCCTGCGCTGAAGGCGCCTCAGCCGCTGTCTGCGGCCCAGGCTCAGCCCCGGCGCGGTCAGCATCTCACCCGTCGACAGCGCCGCGCTGACGGCTACCCCGCGGTCGATCCCGACGGTCTGTCCGTTGCCCGGGCCGGCGATCGGATCCGGGATCACGGCAAAGGCGACGTGCCAGCGCCCGGTGCGGTCAAGCGTGATGCGGTACGACTTCGCGCCCGGCGGCACCGGGCGGGACCAGCGGAACCGTACCCATCCGGCCTTCGGCACGCGCACCTCGCCGGTGTGGCGGGACAGGCGGCGCACCTCGCCGGGCTTGACGGCGACGACCCGGAACCCCCCGTTCCGGCCGGCCTTCCGCCACGACGGCCGCCCGGCCCGGTTCTCCGGGTCGAAGAAGGCGGCCGTGGCCTGGGCGAAGTCGCGCAGCGCCTGCTGCTGCACCATCTGGGAGCCTGCGGCCAGCCACGGGTGCTCCGCGCGGGCGGCGGTGAGCTGCCGGCACTGTTCCAGGTAGCCCGGCGCGCTCGTGCGGCCTGGGCGCCAGTGCGAGTGCTGCTCGACGGCGAGGTTCCATGTGAACCGGGCGTGGCCGCAGTGGTCCCGCAGCGCTGCCTCCTGGGCGGGCGAGGGGAGCAGACGGTACCGGGACATGCGAATACACTAGCGAATACCACCGGCATTTCCGGGGAGGTGAAGCGGCGTTTCCTCCCCGGCCCCAAGGCCGGGGTTTCCACGCCGCGATCCCGATGACGAGCATGGCCGTTTCTGTCTCGGTAGGGGTGGATCCAGCCACCGCCTTCACCGCCTTCACCGAGGAGTTGGACCTGTGGTGGGTGCGGGGGCCGATCAACTACTTCGACGCCGCCCGGGCCATCGGCATGAAGTGCGAGCCCGGCGTGGGCGGAAGGCTCCTTGAGGTGTATGACGAGGCGACCGGCGAGGGCAGGGAACTTGGCCGCATTACGGTGTTTGAGCCTGGCCGTCGGCTGGCGTGGACAAGCTCGGTCGACGACGTCGAGATCGACGTGCGGTTCGTGCCGGGAGCCACGGGGACGGACGTGACCGTGGAGGCGACGATCCCCAGCGCGGGAGCCGATTGGGGCGGGACCGCGTGGGTCCGCGTGGTGCCGAAGTGGTTCGGGCCCTGGTGTGCCCGGCGGGATACCGCGCCCCGGCCACAACGGGAGCTAGCCCGGCTCGCGGTCGGCGTATATTACGCCAAGCCCGCTGCGGCGGCCCGGTGGCTGGCCGCTGTCTTCGGGTTGGAGTCGCCGGATCCGCTGCCGGAAGGACCTGACCCGCTCGCCGAGGGCGAATACGGGCACCCGTGGACCGAGTTCCGGGTGGGGAACTGCTCGCTGATGGTGTTCAAGCTCACCGGCGAGGTCCCCGAGCAGGCGCCGCCGACCCACGAGACCTGGGTGTTCGTGGACGACCTCGACGCCCACTTCGCCCGGGCCCAGGCGGGAGGAGCGAAAATCGTTTCCGGCATCCGCCAGACCGGATTCCGCGCCTATACGGCCGAAGACCTCGAGGGGCACCGGTGGACCTTCGCGCAGGCCCGGCCACGGCAGCTGTGATCGGCACGCTTGGGGCTGGACCGCGGCGGCCGTTGGGACGAGACTGGTTGACAGCGGCTCGCGGGCGGCTGGGACCGCCGGCGGCCGACGCAACTAGGGTCGGAGGCGACCGGGATGACACGGCGAGATATCGCGTTTGACGCTGAGGGCACCACCTTGCGTGGCTGGTTCTATCCGGCTGAGGGGGCGAGCGCGCCCGGGGCGGCCGTGGTCATGGCGCACGGTTTCTCCGCGGTCAAGGAGATGTACCTGGACAGCTTCGCCGAGGTGTTCGCCGCGGCCGGGCTTAACGTCCTGGTGTACGACAACCGCGGATTCGGCGCCAGTGACGGGGAACCGCGCCAGGAGATCGATCCCTGGGCCCAGGTCCGCGACTACCGGCATGCCATCACGTACCTCAGCACGGTGCCCGAGGTGGACCGGCGGCGGATCGGGATCTGGGGCAGCAGCTACTCCGGTGGCCATGTCCTGGTGGTGGCCGCGATCGACCGCCGGGTCAAGGCCGTGGTGAGCCAGGTGCCGCTGGTCAGCGGCCACGACAACCTGCGCGCGCTGGTCCGGGCCGATTTCATCGCCGGGTTCCGCGAGCAGTTCGACGCCGACCGCCTGGCTCGCTTCCGCGGCGAGCCGCCGGCCATGGTGCCGGTGGTCGACAAGGACCCGCTGGCGCCCTCGGCGCTGCCGACGCCGGACTCGTGGGAGTGGTTCACCCAGACCGCCGAGGCCCGGGCACCGGCCTGGCGCAACGAGGTGACGCTGCGCAGCGTGGAGATGTTCACCGAGTACGAGCCGGGCACCTACCTGCCATACATCAGTCCCACGCCACTGCTGCTGCTGGTGGCCGTGGGCGACCACCTGGTGCCGTCCGAACTCGCCATCGCGGCCTTCGACACGGCGCACCAGCCCAAGGAACTCATCATCATGCCCGGCGGCCATTTCGACGCCTACGTGACGGGCTTCGAAGCCTCCAGTGGCCCGGCGCGCGACTGGTTCACGCGGCACCTGACGGCCTGACTCCTTCACGCGGCCCGTCGGGCCCGGAGGGTCCGACGCTGGCGCGCATCTGGGTCCTGGCGCGCCCTGGCGCTGGCGTGCACCTGATGCCTCGCGGGTCCCGATAACCCCATCCGCACGCTGTTTCGCTCATCAGTACGATGAGTTCAAGTTTTTACGAGGAGGATTCGGGTTTACGGGAGGATTAGGTGGCCTATTGGGGGTTTTACCAAATCCCTCAACCGCTCAACCAGCTCAGCGCCCGGCTCACGATCCAGGCCATATTCGCGCTGTGACTCCTCGCCAACGATAAACGTCCGTCAAGGTGTCAGCATTATCAAGCCAGCCGCGAATCGCGCCTACCAATGATCCTATATCCACGTTTACGCGCGTAATCATGGCATCGCTAACCGCGGTGTCACTATGAGGCCCTGTCGCATTCGCGAGTTGCATCGCAGGCTCCACGATTTTCTTGCGTTCCTTGTGGTCAAGGACACCAAGCCTGCTCCATCGTGGCCGGGCACATCGTCCGCGGCCGCCGCCGTCTGCGCCTGGCCGCACGCTGGCCCCTGGCCACCCAGATCACCGTGGACATCGCCCGGCTGCACGCCCACGCACCCGGCTGACCAGCCCGAACCGTCCCCGACTACCAGGACGAAACCCCAGGGCCCGTGGAACCCCGCCCACCCGGCGCGACAGCCGGGTCACCCGGCACGGCCGGAAGCTGAAAATAAAGCACCCGGCCAACGCCTCAAGCCACCCTGCCAAGATCGAGGTTAATGAACAAGGTTCAAGACTGAACTTGCATCTCGTCACCAAACTCTCCCTGGCCGAGAGCATTCGGGTGGAAACTGAATACTGAGGGGTCCCAGAGCCACGCGCCCTTGTCCCACATGACTCCATTGAGCCACGGCGTCCCGGAATCACAGATCGCATGCCCGCTGAACCCGGGAACCGGGCCGTGGGCGGAATTCGGATCGACAGTCTTGATATCTATTCCGGACTTTGCCGCTGCCGTCACCTGCGTGGAAATAGTGCTGTTCAACCTATCCCCGAGCTTGTTCAGCTTAGTCATCTCGTCTCGCGTCAGATGGTAGCGCTGCGCTACACCGCTAACCGAAGTGAACGTGCCCACAGTACAGTCCGCCGGCGGATTAGCCGGAAACAGATGAGGATACAGCAGGACCCGGATCTTTGCGTTAGGGGCCCTCTTATGAATCTGCCTGTACAGGTCCGCCAGACTCGGCACTGTGAGGGCAAGGTATCCGAGAGGAGACAGCTTCGGGCCCAACGTGCGGCAGATGCCCGTGCAGAAAGACCATGTGACGTCCTGGGGCTTCTTAGCGGGGTGCAGAAGGATATACCCGCCGTTGGAGAGCAACTTGAAGCCCTTGGCGCTGGTGGAATCCGCGAAACTCTTACAGCCCTCCGGGCTATTCTGAACCCACGGCCACTTGAGACCGAGTACGCAGTTGTACATGATCTGCGGGAAGCCTGCGTCGTTGCCGCCCAGGCTGAGCGTGACGAGCCCGATATCAGGGTTCGGTTTACCAGCCCGGAGGATGGCATCTAGCTGCGGGCCCTCGGTCCACTGCCCCGTCAGGGGGACCTTGGCCACGAAATCAGCTAGTAGGGCGCCGCTGCACGCCACGAATTTGAAATCAGAGACTCCGAGGGCGGCCTTAAGCTGATACGGGTAAGCGTTGGCCGAGCGGTGGCACTGGTCCGAGGACGTAGCCGTTCCGGTGTCGAAGGTGATGTTACCGCTTGAATCGATCGCGCCTTCTCCGGATGAGTAGGAATCGCCCATCGCGATGTAGCCGCCGACGGCCCATGTCACCGCCGCGGTCGTCTGCGGTTCACCGACACTGGGCAGCCCGTCGCCGTTCTTATCGATCCATGCCTGGACCGTGTCGGTACCGGCATGGGCGCCTCTGTAGGTCCACTGGACCTGGCCGCTGGCGTCCGTCGAGCACGTCGCCGGCGAGCACTTGCCGGCGGTGCCCGCATTGGGACCGCTCTCAACGCGGAAGGCAATCGCCTGACCGGTCACCGGAAGCCCGGTACTCCCATCGAGAAGCTTCGCCGTAACGGTCACGGCGGAACCGGTGCTGGCGTTCTGCGCGAGCGGGTCAAGCGAGAGCGGGAAGGAGTGCAAGCCCGATCCGGACGCCAGAACGTACGGCGCTCCGACGGTTCCGTCGCTGGCAGTGAAGACCGAGTTGTAGTCTTTCGCAATCGCGAGCACCTGGAAGTCCCCAGGCCAGCTGTCGAAGACTTCGTGCACGCTGCATGACCACCCGGACATGTAATTGTCGGTGAGCCCGGCAAACGCGGGATGCGTGGCCACGATATGCACCGTGTTATAGCACTGGGCCGTGTGCACCGTGAACGCGCCGGCGCCCCGCAGTCCGTCCAGCATCGAGGCGCCCGTACTTGTGGGCTGGTTGTCATAGTTACACGACAGATCCAGGTATCCGCCCGTAGTTCCGGTCTTGCCGGCAAGGGCGAAATCGATCGCCTGGTCGACGAACTGCGTCTTGCCGTGGAAAACGGGATCGGTCCCGATGATGATCGTGTTCCCGGACACGGCGGGCCCCCAAACGGCCGCTGTCGCGACAGCGGCGGCCGGCGGCGTTTCCGAGCAAGTGGGATCACCGATGACCAGTGCCTTGTACGACGCGAACTCCGAGGTAGTCATCTTTTGCCACGTGGCATCATCAACCACGACGGGCGTGTATCCCTTCGCGGAAACCTCTGCGGCCTCCGCGCTGCTAGCTCCGCCGCTGACACTAGTGCCGAGGATGAGAACCTCTGAAGCTGCAGCGTGCGCAGGCTGCGCCAGGCCTGCCAGGCCAATGACCGAGCCGCCCAGGAGCGCGCAAGTGGTCAGCAGCCGCGCACCGATCCGTCGACGCCCAGCCAGTAATGCGTGCCGTCCCATGATTCCCCCCAGGAGCACAGACAATCCTGAACTCGTTCTGCGAGATTGATAAAAGCCCTACTGCTGTGATTGACGCACACCCAGAGGGCCCGGATTACCCAAACCGGGTCACAGGCTGGTCTCGAAATTTCGTGATCTTGGATGGGTCACTACTGCCGCAAATTGCAGATCAGGACATTCCTGTCAGCGTCGCGATGCCAGGCTTATGATCACCCAGCCATCTGAACTGCGGCAACGTCCCGCAGTTCAGTTGTAAGTATTCGGAAGTCCTGTGAGAGGGCATGCCGAGGGCCGACGTGGCGGTTCGCGGTGGCCACGCCGGTGCTGGCGTTATCTGCGCGGGGTTTATCCGGTGGGCGGGGGCCGTGCCCAGGTGCGGAGGTCTTCGGG
>WNFC01000439.1_pt1 | contig 41685 bp, 39 predicted proteins | sample 5400541 | NCBI WGS metagenome assembly WNFC01 (sample SAMN13153342, study PRJNA577476) | soil metagenome | isolation source: 120 cm saprolite under Douglas fir tree site 2 hole 2 replicate 1 | place: USA:California | collected 2015-04-18 | reverse complement strand
GAGGTGCGCTCTGATGACGGCAAAGCACCGAGTTTCAGCCCTGCGAGGCCGTGCGTCTCGCCATCTTGGCTATCAGCCGGTCGGCGGCGACCGAATTTCGTTGCTGTGCGCCTCGCCGAGACGGAAAATCGCTCTCAACCAACCTGGAATCCGGGGGATGTCGGGTTAATATCTGTAATACGGGGAATAAGCATAGTAGGGATATGGGTAGTAGGGATATGGGTAGCCGTAAAAGTAGGGGCGACCCCAGCCCCAGCCACCACCCCAACCGCGACCACCCCAGCCACCACCCCAACCGCGACCCCCGCCGCCGCCATGCCAGCCGCCACCTCCGCCGCCATGCCAGCCACCTCCGCCGCCATGCCAGCCACCTCCGCCTCCGCCTCCTCCACCTCCTCCACCTCCTCCGCCACCACCTCCTCCGCCACGCTGTGCGTACGCCGTTTCCGGCGCAGTGCTGAGTGACACGGCGGACCGTTACGGCCAGCCCGCGCCCGGTCTTCATGGCAATGTTGAAAAAAGCCATATCGGTTCCTCCGATCATAAGCCCGCAGTGATCACGTCGCCCGGCACTTGGAACATAACGGCGAGTGCCGCGCAATGCTTCCCCCGAAACGTAACCGGTGGGCAGCTAGTGGCTTGGCGGGACGCCGGCCGGATAAGCTTGATGTAGCTTTCATTCCGCATGTCGCGTGGCCCGCATCCCTGCCCGAACCGCCTCGTTTCGGCAAACATAGGCGCCGCTCTTAGTCGCGCCGTACCACCGCTGGCCCCGGTAATGATAGGTCCGCGTCGGCAGGTCGAGCCAGACGACTAGCTAGATCGGTTGGGCAACTCTGCTGAGCTTCTTGCGCGGTGGGGAAGTTTGCCGGTTAACACCATAGTTGCGTCCGATAGGATGATCTCTCCGCCAAAGGGGGAGAACGTCCCGTGGAACTCTTATCGTTTGTAGCGAACATCGCATCAATCTTTTGTTTACCAGCGACGATCATCGCACTACCTGGGACGGTTGCCATGTTCTCTGACAGTTTCCGCTCACAGTTAAAAAGGAGAAAGTGGATCCCTTCAACCATTCTCATCGTAGCGGTTCTGGTTGATGCCGGGGCTCATTATACCCAAATATTGGGATGGTTTTCTCCAAAGGGACAGTTTTATCAGCGCACTTTTGCAAACCAAGAGGTATTGCTAGATGATAATGATTACGTTGATTGCACGTTTGTTAACATAACGTTCAAATATAATGGCGGAAATTATTTCATACACAACGCAAAGATACAAGGCCCTGGGTACAGGCTTGTAACCGACAATAAGACCGTAAGCAATACAATGACATTAATCAACGATTTGCACGGATTGGGGCCGAACGCTCATCCCTACCTTATGCCTAATTAGGCAATTATCCCGGACTTGACTATGGGATATGGTCCTGGCTATGGTGGCTTGGACAGGCCGGCGCGCGAATCTGCGTATTCGTAGTTGTCTCAATCATCCTGTGGTCCTCCTACACTGTTGCAGCCCATAACTACCAAGGCGTTGGCCCTAGGGGCGGGGAACAAAAAGCGTCGGCATATATATGTGTGGCGAACGTGACCAAATATGTCTTCATAGGTGAGTCTCCCAAAATACAATCCGGGTATTTTGCCCTGTATAATACTGGCAATGGCGATGATATCGTCCCGTGTTTCTATCGGCCCGATATAGTCTCTTTCTTCATTGGGCCAAATGGTTGGGCCGATGATTGTTTGTGGTCCAAGACTATCGCAACCCCTAAAGAGTTTGTCGCGGACAACGCCAGCGGCGGCCTCACCGCCGGAATAGTTCGAGTCTTTGGAAATATCCACTGGAAGCAAGTTCCCGCAGATAGCGAGTTGGCGACCTGGCGTCGGCCCATAGTTCTTCATCTTCCAAACCACTGCACCATAGGGGATAACCTTCGGCAATTCAATATTTGGGTTTCCGATATAGGAATCGCAGGTGTCACAGGAAACAGAGAAGCTTCTATTAACTGGCCCGACGTAAGCGCGCAATTGCCGCTCGGCGGTTCTTTCAGCGTCCGCCACAAGATCACGGGTGACGCAGACGAGGGCGACGGTAGCAGCGAACAACAGCAAAGTAACTATAGTCAATGGCTCACTAAGACGCCTAAGCCATTCCCTCCTCTTTTGCCATGGCTTGGATATTTGTGTGTGGCGCTCAGCGCGGTTTGTTTTATTGCTGCGATTCATTGTGATTGGAAAGGGTATGCGGGAGTTTTTTGGATCATGGCGATTACGTTAGGATTTCTTTCCACATTCATCTTAACATCCCCGGATCGCGTCGGTGCAAAACAGGCTGATTTTCTCGGATACTGCGCCACGCACAAACGCCGTGAGGGTCGCGGCGTCAACGCTGCTGATAACGCGCGCGACAACCTTCCCTTTGCGTTCGACGGCACCAACAACCGGGATCTTGCCCGAACCGATGCCACCAGTCCCGCCGCCCTTTCCGCGCTTATCGATATGTTTGTTCTTGGCGAGACCTCCTACAAATGTCTCGTCCACTTCCACGATGTCCATGAGTTTACGGAAATCTTCGTTGGCGAGGCCAGCGCGGACCCGGTGGCACATGTACCAAGCGGTCTTGTACGATCCGAAGCCCATATATCGATACACTTGAAGGGCACTGATCCCTTTCTTACTAGTCAGCATCAGGTGGATGACGCGGAACCACTGGCGCAGCGGCTTATTGGTATTCTCGAATATCGTCCCGCTGATATGCGAGAAGCGGTAGTTGGTTCCCGAGGGCGAGCACGCGTTGCAGAGCCAATTCCATTTCATCGTCCCGTGCGACTTGATGTCGGGATTGCCGCAGCGTGGACAAATTACAAACTCGGGCCAACGGTGTTCGGCGAGATAGAGACAGCACGCATCTTCGTCGGGGAAAGCCGCTTCCCATTGCGAAATCGTCATCTGGTGGATCTGTTTGGGCTGCTTGGCGCGGGCCATGTCGGCTCTTCCTCTCGACGGGAAGGAGCATGCCATGCCTGGGACCATTAGTCACGTCCGGGATAATCGCCCTAATTAGATGATCGTTTCTTTTGTTGTCGTCGATTTTTCGCATGCGCAGCGACGCTTTGGAACAACAACTCAGCAACCCAACGGAGTTCCCCTAAACGATATGACGCCTTCACGAGTTCAACAAGCAGCAGTAGCAGCCATCGCGGTCAACATCGCTCGCCGCTTTGACGACTTCCCGATCAGCAACGACATCCCGCGCCCAATGCCTGAAATGGCGATCGGCCCTTGCGAGGAGTGGCAGGGCGCTCGGACCACGGGGGGCTATGGCCAGCGTAAGATCAAAGGCAAGACACATAAAGTGTACCGCGCCGCATGGATTAACGCCCATGGCCCAATCCCGCCTGGCTTAGACGTCTCGCATCTCTGCGATAATCCGCCCTGTTTCCGCCTCTCCCATTTGACCCTCGCCACGCATGCGGAGAACCACGAGCGCAAGTCCTTGCTGGGGCGAGCACGGGGTGGCCGCGGAGGTAATCACAACAGCAACGGCGGATCGCTTGACGTTGCGATCATCGCCAACATTCGCCGCTTTGACGGTTCAAACTCCGCTGCGGCGCGGGCGCTTGGCGTTGCCCGCGAGACAGCCGCCAAATACAGGGCAGGGGCCGCCGCTCCCCGTGCAGCCACAACAGCAGCAACAGGATGAATGAGTTGGACCTCGATCTCGATCAAATCGCAGCCGAGCACGAAGCAATGCTCCGGCGCAGGTTCGACGCTATACAACAACAACAACAACGACCGCGCGAAAGTGAAACCATGGAGGTTGTCAACGCCTATAAGACACAATACGACACGAGCCCGAAGGCCGGCGCCACGGACGCCTGGAGCACCTTACAGAAGATCGGGTCTAGCTTTGGGTTCAACCTCAGCCCCACCAGCCCCTTGCCCGCGCCTCCGGTGAAGCAGTGAGCCCCCAAAAGGCCCCGGTGAAGCAGTGAGCGCCATGGCGATGCGGTGCGAAGTCTGCGGCGCGCCGTTGAACAGCAGCGGCCAAGGGACCGCGCGGCGGTTTTGTGGCGACACGTGCAGGGTGCGGGCTCGCCGAGCGAAGGGGATGGTAGCGGCACCCGTCCTCGATCCCCGGCATGACGAGGAAGCGAAACGAATGCGGCAGGCGGCGGAAAATATCAGGCAACTGCCCGTAGGCAGCATGGCTCGCGACGCCATCATCAGCAATCTATCAGGAGCCATCAAAGCCACCGAGGGGCTCCGCACCTGGATCGACGATATGGTTCGGATCATGGCAGACGAGAGGCGGGCCATTGCCACCTTCCCTCCATATAAGCGCCGAGAGTGGGCGGCCCGCCTTGCCTCCGCCTTTGGGTGTCGCATCGTTTGGGAGGAGGGAAGCTGACAGGGAGCCATCGCCGCTGGATAGGCCCTAAAAGCCATTCTAAAGAGGCTGGAGGCCGGACAATAGCCACCCCGCCACACCAGCCCCCCTCCCGGAACTGTCCGGCCTTTGTCCGGCCTCGCCACAACGCCTCCCGAGTGCAGCGCACGGGCGCAGCGGCGCCCACACTGCGCCACGCTTATGCGTTACAACGCCCTTTCCCCTAGACAAAAACCCCAAGCATCCCTATGTCTTAGCCCTCGGTGGCGCGATCACGGTCATCGTCACCATGTCCGCGAGGCTCGCGCCGGCCTCTTCGAGGGTCCGCCCGAGCCGCGCGAAGACCTCGCGCACCTGGCCGTCGAAATCGGCGGCGAGCGAGCGTCCCGATGCATCCTCGATCGCCACCTGCCCGGCGAGCCAGATCGTCCGGCCGCCTTCGGTGATCACCGCCTGCGAATAGGCACGAGCTTGCGCCGCCTCGCGCTTGACGTGGCTTCGCTTCAACGCTTCCGTCATCTCTCCCTCCATTCGGCTAGCCAGCCGAGCTATGCTGCCCGCGATGGCCAGCGACGCAACCTCATTCTTCGACGACGCACGGCAGCGGGCCGCGCGCTGGCTCGGCATGTGGGATTCGCAGGGGGTTCACCGCACCGCAACCGTTGGCGACGCGGCCGGCGCCGAATGGTTGGCGCAGGAGGCTGCGGCGCTCGGGGCCGCGGTGTCGATCGAGGAGTTCACGCTCGACCGGCTCGATCCGGTCGACGCCTTTCTCGAATTCGAGGACCAGAAGGTCGCGGCGGTCCCGGTATTCGACGCGCCGGCGACCGACGCGGCGGGGGTGACCGGCCGGATCGGCCTCGCCGGCGGCAGTGCGGAGATCACCGTCGCCGAGCTGTCGCCGCGCGCAGTCTACAGCGGCGAATTCGCGAGGCTGCGCCACGACGGCAGCCATCGCGGCTTTGTTATCCTGTGCGCCGGCGAAAGGCCCGGCATGGCCCTCCTCAACGCCGAAAGCTTCCGCGCGCCCTATGGCGCGCCTGCCATCCATGTCGCCAGCAAGGCGCGCGAAGCGGTGCTTACCGCAGCGGCGCAAGGCACACCGGCCCGGCTCGTTATCGAGAGCCGCCGCGTGCCGACCCGCGCCGTCAATGTCGTCGCGGCGCTGCCCGACAGCGGCGGCGCGGGCCCGCCGCTCGTCGTGATGACGCCGCGCAGTTCGTGGTGGCAATCGACCGCGGAGCGCGGCGGCGGTCTGGTCGCCTGGCTCGAAAGCCTGCGCGCGCTGGTCGCCGCCCCGCCGGCGCGACCGGTCGTGTTCACCGCCAATAGCGGCCACGAGCTCGGTCATCTCGGGCTCGACGATTTCATCGCCCGTCGGCCGGGCTGGGAGGTGAGCGCGAGCTGGGTGCATTGGGGCGCCAATCTAGGCGCCGCCGGCGGCACGCTGGCAGTGGTCTCGCCCGACGACGATCTGCGTGAGCTTGCGGTTGCCGAGCTGGTGCGTGCGGCCCAGCCCCACGCGCTGGCGCCAAAAACCCTGGTGCCGAGCGGCGAGACGCGCGACATCCACCGCGACGGCGGCCGCTATCTGACGCTGGTCGGGACCAACCCCTTGTTTCACCTGCCGCAGGACCGCTGGCCCGAGGCGGTCGATCTAGATGCGATAACCCGCATTACCGCCGCCGCGATGCGCATCGTGCTCGCGCTGGCGCGCTAAGGCGCCCGCACCTTGACCTCGCTGACGGCATTGGCGGCCGCCGCGAAGCGCTGGTCAAAACTGATAAACGCCTCGCAGCCTTCCGCTTTGGCCAAATGCAGCGCGTCCGCGAAATCCAGCCCGGCTGCCATCCATTCCAACGCTTTGGCCGCCAGGGCAGGGTCCTCCAGAGTGACCCGCGACAATCCGGCGAACGCTCGGAGCGCTCGTGCGAGCTGAGCCGGGCGGTAGCCGTAGACGCTGCGCAATACCCATTCGGTTTCGAGCAACACGGTCGTGCAGACGAACACATCCTCGCCGTCGATCAGTGCCTTCGCTTTCGCGAATTGCTCCGCCTCGTCGCCGGTCAAATAACGGACGACGACGTTAGTATCGACCGCGAGCATTCCGCCGCTTCACTTCGGCGGCGATGCCCGCCTCGATTTCCTCGAGCGTCTTCGCCGCGCCGTCATACGCGAGCATCCCGGCGACATCTTCCGGCTGTGTCGGCGCAAATGCCGGTGCAGCCTTGAGAAGCACCCCATCGGGCGTATCCTCTACGACGAGGCGCGTGCCAGGTCCCCAATGCCGCCGCTCTCGGATGGCCTTGGGCAGGATCACCTGTCCCTTTGTCGAGACGGTCGTCGCGGCCTTGTTGGGAGGAGCCACATTGACACCTTCCTGTTAGGTAAGACATCGGTAAGATAGGGCTCTGCTGCCGCTCGGGCAAGCAGGAGAGATTCACCGCACACCGAGTGCCGAGATGATTGCGCCGGTGTGCCGTCCTTACTAGCCTTGCGGAAATGCCCGGCCAGCGACGCCCGGGCGCCGTTGGACAGGAGTTCGTCATGGCCGAACAGAATTGGTCGCTGCGCGGCGAATATATGGAAAGCTGCAATTGCGACTATCTCTGCCCCTGCGTCTATACCAATCCGCAAGGACCGGCGACCTTTGACAACTGCACCGCGGTCATGGTGTTCCGGATCGATGACGGCCGGTCCGGGGCGACGCGGCTCGATGGGTTGAAATTCGCGCTGGTGATCCGCTCCGGCAAGGTGATGGCGGACGGCAATTGGGTCTTCGGGGTCGTCGTCGACGAGGCGGCCGATGCGGCGCAGCGCCAGGCGCTTTCTGCCATCGCCGGCGGCGAGGCGGGCGGCCCGCCTTCGGTCATCCGGCAAAACCTGGTCAGCGATTTCCGCGGCGTCGCGTTCAAGCCGATCGAGTTCACGATGGCCGGGCTGACGCGCCGCGCCGCGATCCCCGAGCTGGTGTCCTTCGAGATTGAAGGGGTGGCCTCGCGCAACCGCAGCGGCGACCCGTATTACCTCGACAATGTCGGGCATCCGGCGAGCCGCCGTCTCGCCTTGGCGCGGTCCAAGGAAACCCGGATCCATGCGTTCGGCCTCGACCTGGATATAGCGGGCCACGGCAATAACGGGCATTTCGCGCCGTTCGCCTGGGCCGCATAGCGATGCGAGCGCTTGCGGCGGCGGCTGCGCTTGCCGCTGCCGCGGCAATTCTCATGTGCCCCGAGGTCGGCCGCGCGCAACAAGCGCGCACGGCGCTTCCCGATGTCGACGTCACCGCGCCGGTGCCGGCGCCACCGCGGTTCTCGCCGAATTCCGGAAAGGTGCGGGTCGAGGAGGATAAATGGCCGCAGATCCCGTGTGACCGCTCGCGGATCGCCTCCGGTGCCGTGGGCAAATGCCAGGCCAGCCCGCCGGTCGAGAGTTTCATGAGCGGAACGCCCACCGGAGGCGATCCGGGTGCGGGCGGCAGCGATTGCACGATCGCGCATCATTTGCTGAGCCTCGATATCGGCCGGTTGGCGGTCGAAGCCGATGCCCTGATCTTCGATCCCTACAAGCTGACCGCATCGATGAATTTCAACAAGCACTGCAAGGTATGGTCCGGGTTCAGGGACATGCCGGAAGATTTCAAGGACATGAACCAGGTGGCGCGGCGCGGCGTCGGATGGCGCAATTTCGTGCCGGGCGGCGCGGAGAGCGGGGCTCAGAGCACGATCGCGTTCTCCGATGGAAGGCGCGGCTGCGTTGCTCTGGAGCGGCTCGGGCCGCCATGGCGCGGCGGTTATGTCTGGGTCGTCCACGCCACGATCTGCCAAGCCGATACGGCGCCGATCGCAAAAGCCGACATCGACACCGTATTCAACGTGCTGCAATTGCGCGTTTATGATCCGACCGGCAATCTGCGGCCTCCGGGTTGAGGCGGAGATGAAGAGTAAGGCGCTCCGCATCGGCGTTATCGGCGGCGGCCTTGGCGGCCTCAGCGCCGCCGTGGCGCTGCATCAGGCCGGGTTCAGGGCTGAGGTCTACGAACAGGCGCCCGAACTCACGCAAATCGGCGGCGGCATCAACATGGGTCCGAATGCGGCGCGGGTGCTGCGCCGGCTCGGCCTCGGGCCTGGCCTCGACCGCGAGGGCATCCGCCCGCTCGGCACCCACCAGCGCCGCTGGCAGGACGGGCGCACCTTGCAGAAGGCGGCACTCAACCCGCAATGCGAAGCGCTTTACGGCGCACCGCACGTCACCATTCACCGCGCCGATCTGCTGGCGGTGATCGCCGCGGGCTTTCCGGCCGAGCGGGTTCATCTCGGCCACCGGCTGGTCGGCCTCGCCGAGACGGGCGACGAAATCGTGGCATGGTTCGAGAACGGCGCGCGGATCTCGTGCGACGTGCTGGTCGGCGCCGACGGCATCCACTCGGCGGTGCGCGCCCAGTTGTTCGGCGAGGAGGCGCCGCGCTTTGCCGGCTGCGTCGCCTATCGCGGGCTGGTGCCCTCTGAGCGCATTGCCGATCTCGGGCTCGAACTCGGCAACCAGTCATGGGTCGGCCCCGGCGGCCATTTCGTGCACTACCCGGTCTCGCGCGGGCGCCTCCTCAATTTCGTCGGCTGGACCGAGCACGACACCTGGAACCGCGAGGACTGGACCGACCGCGCGACGATCACAAGGGCGCTCGCCGCGTTCGAAGGCTGGCATCCGCAAATCCGCCGGATCATCGCCGCTTCCGACACCTGCTTCATCTGGGCGTTGTTCGATCGCGACCCGCTGCCGCGCTGGTCGATCGGGCGCGCGACATTGCTCGGCGATGCGTGCCACCCGATGTACCCGTTCATGGGCCAGGGCGCCGCGCAAGCAATCGAGGACGGCGCCGCCCTGACCATCTGCCTCATCGCCGCGGGCGGCAGCGATCCGGCCGCGGCGCTGCACCGTTACGAGCAGCTTCGCTTGCCGCGCGTCACCCGGCTGCAGGAACTCTCGCGCGCCAACAAGACCCGCTTCCACCTGCCCGACGGCCCGGCGCAGCAGGCCCGCGATGCCGAGTGGGCCCGGGCGGGCGACCGCTCGCCCGACACCCTGCGCTGGCTCTACGCGCACGACCCGAGCGCCATCGAGCAGGCATCCGCGTGAGCGCGGCGGTCCTGTTCCACCTGTTTTTACAGGGGAAAATCACGCGGCGCTGACATTTCGGGGGCAAACTCGGCACCGACTCACCGGCGCCGTTATCGCGCCGCTGAGCATCAAATAAATTTTCCGTATTTGTTGATCTTCGTTTCGACCTCGTTTTCCAGATCCGGGTATTCCTGGAACACCTTCTTGAACAGATCCGTCATCAGGTGTCCGGAGACGGAGGCGATCGATTTCAAGAATTCGTTATATTCCGCTTCAGAACAATGCTCCTTCAGCAATGGTATCAAGCCTTCGAGCAGCGAGAGACTATGAAATCCGACTGTGACAACGTGTTTCGCGAGATCTCTGTCCATGGATCATCCTTCTACCCAGCCTCACTCATGCAATCGTTGACGCATCGGTAGAATGCAAATGTATTTACGTTGCTCCACCGATAGGTTAACGGACGTTCGAGTAGGTGTGCGCACCGCTCGATGCAGATACTTTTTCGGTCTGCCTCCGCAGAAGCGCCGTCATCGGCGGTCCATTGGCCGCCGTCTGGATTTCCCGCAGGAACGCGCGGTTCGTCTGGGTTAAAGTTCTCTTTGAGAAGCGGTGCGGCATCGGCAAGTTTCGCCACCTGCTGGTCATCAAGATCGTCCGGCGCCGCATGGACGCCATAGATCTGGGCAAGCGCAATCTCGTTATCATTGAGCGCTTGGGCGATATGGCAGCATTGGTCAAACAGCCAATCCCACCGCCGGTGGCGACCGAATACAATCTGCTGGATTGCGGCTGCCTCCGTCTGGCTGGCGGTTTGGTAACCCATTGAGGTGCGCCGCACCAGAACACAGTTTGGCCCCAGCATGGCGCCACCTGCATCGACTGCAAGCCCCTATTCGTTGGACCGCGCGGGTGCAACCGCCGCATGCTGAAGGACATCGAGCTACCTTACGTTTCCGAGGGTGAGCCACGGTCCCAGGATCCGCGGACCCATCGCCATTGGCCGCATGGGCGGGCCGCGAGATGCCTTTTGCTGTTTTTGCTGTTTTATCAGCGAGAAATCAGTCATCAGCGCGCACCCGTGGCTAGCATCCTCAGCTGGGAAATGTGCCAGGAATTATCTCTGTACCATATTTGTTCTCATTTGTCAAGTTGGCAAATGTGCCTACGGCAATGATGCTGTGGATACTCGCAACTCCGACCGACCTCCCTTCTGTCATACCGGCGCAGGCCGGTATCCACGGCAGGGGTGGATCCCGGCCTTCGCCGGGATGACAATCGGGGAAGCGGCTGGCCGTCTGTGCCGCCGGCCGCTATTTTCGACGCAGTGGAGGAGTTTGACGGGTGACCCTGCGCACCGAGGATCTCGTCACACGCGGTCTGGTCGCGCCTGAGCAGCTCGATGGATTGCGCCGGGTGGCAGAGCAGTTCGCGGTTGCCGTGACCGAGGACATGGCGGCACTGATCGACCCGGCGGACCCAGCCGACCCGATCGCGGCGCAGTTCGTGCCGAGCGCGACCGAGCTGGAAGCCGCGGCCGGCGACCGGCCCGACCCGGTCGGCGACGAGCGCTGGTCGCCGCTGCCCGGCCTCGTCCACCGTTATCCCGACCGCGTGCTCCTAAAGCCGATCCTCACCTGCCCGGTCTATTGCCGGTTCTGCTTTCGGCGCGAGCAGGTCGGCAAGGGTAAGGGCGTGCTCGCGCCGGCGGCGCTCGACCGGGCACTGAGCTACATCGGCGAGCGTCCCGAGATCTGGGAGGTCATCGTCACCGGCGGAGACCCGTTCCTGTTGTCGCCGCGCCGGATCGCCGCCATCGTCCGCCGGCTTGAGGCGATCCCTCACCTCGCCGTCATTCGCTTTCATACCCGGGTGCCGGTCGCCGAGCCGCGGCGGGTCGGCGCCGCGCTGATTGCCGCGCTGGCGGCGGAGAAGGCGCTTTACGTCGTCATCCACGCCAACCACCCGCGCGAGCTGACCCCGGCGATGCGCGAGGCGGTCGGACGGCTGACCCGCGCCGGGATCCCGGTCCTGTCGCAGAGCGTGTTGCTGCGCGGCGTCAACGACGATGCCGCGGTGCTCGAGGCGTTGTTCCGCGGCCTCGTCGCGATGCGGGTCAAGCCCTATTACCTGCATCATCCTGATCTGGCCCCTGGCACCGGGCATTTTCGGATCGGCATCGACGAGGGGCAGCGCCTCGCCGGCGCCTTGCGCGGCCCTGTGTCGGGCCTCTGCCAGCCGAGCTATGTGCTCGACATCCCGGGCGGCTACGGCAAGGTTTCGATCGCTGCGAGCGCGGCCGCGCCGGGTGAGCGGCCGGGATGCTGGATCGTCGAGGATTCCGGCGGACGTAAACACCGCTATCCCCCACCGCCCGGCGAAAGCGCCGAGGGCTGAGCGCGCAGCCGATGGCGGCGCGGGGCGACGTCACGATGATCATTATCGGCGGCGACGCGCTGGCGCTCAGCACGGCGCGCGACGGCGCCGACATTCCCGGCACCCGCGTCGTCGTGCTGTGGCCCGCCAATCCGGAATTCGCCGCCGCGGTCGAGGCCGCCGGCGCGGTGTTCGTCGCCGGCCGGCCGGACAGCCGCGAGGGGCTCGTGGCCGCGGGGGTCGAGGACGCGATCTCGATCCTGGCAATGTCGGCCGACGACCAGCTCAACCTGCAGGCAGCGCTGCGGGCGCGCGACGCCAATCCGCGCATCCGCATCGTCTTGCGCCAGTTCAACCGCACGCTCGCCGCCAAGATCGAGCAGAACCTGCCGAATTGCTCGGTGCTGTCCTTGGCGTGGAATTCGGCGGCCACCTACGCCGCCGCCGCGCTCGACCCGTCATGCTTTCGCGGGCTGCAGTTTCCCGAGCGGGGCGGCCCGCTGACCGGGTTCGCCTACCGCGCCGCCGATCGCGCCGAAATCGCCGGGCACAGCGTCGGCGAGGCCGAAGAGGCGCTCGGGGTACGCATCGTCGCGCTCGACGGTGAGACCAAGATCGGCCGGGACGACACGATCGTGCCGGGTACGCGGCTGATCGTCTTCGGCGCGATGGAGCAGCTGCTCGCGTCGACGCCGCGCCAGCCGGCCCCGCAGCGCCGACCGCCATGGCACCCCCGGCTGCGCCAAGCGCTGCATCGCTTGTACTGGCAGATCCGCCGGCCCGACCCCTATATCGCCGCCTTCGCGGCGACAGCACTCGCCCTCTTTGCCGTCGCCACTTGGCATTTCCGCGAGGCTTTCGGAAGCGAATGGCTGGTCGCCGCCTATTTCGTCCTGAGCACGATGACGACGACCGGCTACGGCGACATCACCCCCAATCACGATGCCCCCTTAGACGTCGCCATGGCCATGGTGCTGATGCTGTTGGGGACCGTCTTTACCGGGATTTTCATCGCCTTTGTCGCGTCGCGGCTGACCCACGCGCAATGGGTGCGGATACAGGGCCTGCGCCCGATCCGCCGGCGCGGCCACATTATCGTGTGCGGCTGCGGGCACATCGGGACCGGGGTCGTCGACCTCCTACTCGATTTCGGCAAGCCGCTTGTCGTCGTCGAGCAGCACCCCGACGCGGCCCTGGTCGAACGCGCGCGCGATCTTGGTTTCGACCTGCTGACCGGGGACGCTAGCCGCGACGACACGCTCGATCTGTGCAATCTCGACGCGGCGCATAGCCTTGTGGCGCTGACCAATGTCGATTCCTTGAACCTCGAGATCGCGCTGGGCGGACGCGCCCGAAACCGCAGCATGCCGATCGTGCTGCGCATTGCCGAGGCGGACCTCGCCGCGTCGATCGCCCGGCATTTCCAGTTCGAAACAACGTTTTCGGTCGCCGCTATGGCCGGGCCCGTCTTCGGCGGGCTGGCGCGGTTTGCCGGGGCGCGCGGCCGCATCGCCTTCGACGGAAGGGAATTCGCCATCGCCGAGATCATCATCGGCTCGACGGTCAACAGCGAGATGCTACGCCTCGCGATCCCGCTCGCCGCGGCGGAAGACGGCGGCGATTTCGCGCTGAGCCGCGATTTCGCCGGGTTGCCGCCCGGCACAAGGGCGCTGATCCTGCTGCCGCTCGCCCCCTTCCGCGACGGAACGGAGAATATCGGCGCCATGGTCGAGCGGGTGGCCGGCGGCTGAGCGCTGCCGCATCAGGTATTCATGGTAGTACCCAAACGGGGCACCACCATTAAATCTCTAGCTTTCTCTCTCAGTTGTTTGAATATTATCCGATGCGCACAGTGCGAAAGACCGGATCCGAGCAGCGGCGCGATCGTCGCTATTCGCTGCCTATGCTGGAAATTGCCATCGGGGACGAGCGTTTTCAGGCCATCAATTGGTCGATGCGCGGCGCGCTAATCTATGGCATTTGCGAAGTCGTCGGGATGCGGGTACGCGGCGAGATGGGCGTCCCCGGATCGAGCGAGGCGCTGCCGTTCGCGGCAACCGTGGTCCGCGCCGATCTCGATACCGGCAACTCGGCGATCTGCTTCGAGGATGGCCGCACCGACCGGATCGAGTTTCCCGAGCACGCCTACGCCGCCTCGCTGCAATAAGCAGACGCCAGGATTCGTCATTCCCGCGAAAGCGGGAATCCAGGGCAACCACTGTGCCGCCGCCCCTGGACCCCCGCTTCCGCGGGGGTGACGGGTGGGTGCTTCAAGTAAAGCCGACGAGGCTCAAGGCACCCGGAACTCAGACCGCGAGCTCGCACCAGATCGGGGTGTGATCGGAGGCCCGCTCCTTGCCGCGCGGGCTCTTGTCGATCTCGCATGCGGCGACGCGGTCCACCGCATGCGGCGACAGCAGCAAATGGTCGATCCGCAGCCCCTCGTCGCGGTTCCACCGGCCGGCCTGGTAATCCCAGAAGGTATAGCGGTTCGGCTCGCGGTGAAATGCGCGGTAGGCGTCGGTCAGGCCGAGGTGGAGCAGCGCCCGGAAGCGCGAGCGCGTCTCGATGCGGCACAGCGCGTCGTCGCGCCAGGCGACCGGATCGTAGACGTCCTCGTCGGCCGGGCAGACGTTGTAGTCGCCGGCAAGGACAAACGGGATCTCGCGGCGCAGCAGCTCCTGGGCATGGGCGACCAGCCGCTCCATCCAGGCGAGCTTGTAGGTGAATTTGTCGCCTGAATAATCGGGGCCGACCGGGTTGCCGTTGGGCACGTAGATCGAGGCGATGCGGACCTCACCATCCGCCGCGCCAAACGATGCCTCGATATAGCGCGCCTGCTCGTCATCGAGGCCGGGGAGGCCGGCGACGAGAGTGCGCGCGGGTTCGCGCGACACGAGCGCCACCCCGTTATAGGCGCGCTGCCCGAGCGTCTCGACCCGATAGCCGAGCGCGGCAATTTCGAGCCGGGGAAACTCGTCGGCGAGGCATTTGGTTTCTTGCAGGCACAAGATGTCGGGCTTGGCGTCTTCGAGAAAAGCGAGCAGATGGGGCAGGCGCACCTTGACCGAGTTGACGTTCCAGCTGGCGATTTTCATCGGCGCCTCACCCCATCGAAACACCCTGGCCGCGGCAACCCCAATTTATCCACCGATCCCGCTCCACCTGATGTATCAGGCCAGGATCAGGTGGAATTCGCCCTTTAGTTGAAAGGGGTGTGCCGCGTACCGGCGGATCGCGCCGTCAATATAAGTTCTTGTTATGTTCAGTCAAGCCGATGGCGGCGGTCTGATACAAGTTGAACTTGCTGGGTTGGCCGGGCGCGATTGTGCTAGCGGACCTGCTGGGAACGATTCCCTCTCGATCGCCCTGCAATGCGCTCGCCGTGACGACGCACTCCCGCAGAAGCAAAGGGAAATGCGTCGACATGTTGCGAAGCAGTGGCGATACCAGCATAGATGTTGCGTCGGGTTGGCCTGACCCCGGCCTAGCAACCCGTGAGCCGAGGCAAGGTCGGTAGAGGGGGAATGGGAGGACGGACGCGCGTGCAAAACCGCATGTTACGTGTCGCAGCTGCCATTGCAGCTCTCGGGTTTGTCGCTGCCTGCCAGGCGCCAACGCCAACCGCCGCGAACGGCGGTGCGCCGGAGGTTGCTGCGCCAGGCCCTGATACCCCGCAGCAAGCACCGGCCGCAAAGCGCGAAGCCCAGCAGATTGTCGTAGAGGCCGGCCGATCGGTGAGCCGCATTGCTGCAAAGTACGGCGTGTCGCGGCGCGCGATCATCGACGCCAATAATCTGACGCCGCCTTACAAGATCAAGACTGGCCAGGACCTGCTCATCCCGGGCGCCGGCGGATCGCCGCCGGCACCGGCTGTGGCGGGGTCCCCTCCACCCGAAATCATCTCCCTTAATCCTCCGGCTCTCCCGGGATCGACCGCTCCGCCCCCGACCGCGGCGACCGCGAGCCCGGCACCGCCGCCTGGTGTACCTGCCCTCAAGCCTTTCGAGGTAGCAGCACCCGCCGGTGAGAAGAGCCCCGAGCCGTTACGCGCGCCGGTCGTCTCCGCCCCGGCGACGACCGGCGGGCCGCCGGCGTCATCAGGCTCCGCCGAACTGCCCGCGCCCGCCACAACCGCGGCCGCGCCGTCTCCCACTCCGGTCCCCGCAGCGGCGCCTCCCGGCGTCACCTGCCCCTCCGGCACGATCGGCATGTGGAGCGAGGACATCATCAAAAAACCGGTGTACATCTGCCGCAGGCCCCAGTCACAGAGTTGACGATTGACGTCGGTCGAGAGCCACGCGGGCCGGGCATAGGATTCCACTCGTTCTCGCTATTGTTCGCTCTCGGCCGCGACGGAAGCTGAGGGCAACATACCCGCTCGGTGTAAGACCGCGGTACCCAGGGGTCCGGCCCGCAGCGGGCGCGTGCGGCATTGACGGGGATGCGCCGGGAACGGACATCGCCGCCGGCACAGTCACCCAGCCGAATTCGACCCTCTCCTCCCATTCGCCGTCTCCAATGACGCCAGATTGGCTAACCCAGCTGCGTCACCCGCCGGCTCGAAGAGCCACCCGCCGCGCTTGGCGGTCACCGGGGGAAAAACGAAGACCGGTGCGACCTGTTGCCGCGATTACGCAAAGCGGGGAGAATGCTCTCCGGGGAAGGCGGTAGTTAAATTTCTCTCAAGGGGCCACCGCGAGGGGAGGAGGCGATAATGATGCGAACCTTGATTGTTGCATTGATCAAATGGTTACCTCTCGGCTTGCTAGCCCTATGGTGGCAGTATTTTCCTGCATTGGCGCAGGAGGCTGACTATGCACATCTTGTGGATGCACTTTGTGTCAAGACGAATTTTCAGCCGGATGACATCAATCGTCAGGTACTAGCGATCGGTGGTCGTGAAACTCCTGAAACAGCGGCCGGTGTAAGGACGTGGCAAATAACCCATTCAGGGGCGTCGCAGGTTAGGTATATAGCGAATACAGTCCCCGCCCTCGGAATTACGACGTATCTATGCAATATTAACTTTCCGGCAGGAAACTATGAATCGGCAATTGAGAGCTTGAGAAGATACTTCAATCCGCGACAAGGCGCCGCCGCACCTGTCGAAGGTGGGAGGCGCGTGTACAAACTCTCATCGAATATATTTACCCCCAGCTTTGATCAAGCGGCATCGCTCACGGTAAACGCTTTTCCTGCTCCAGCAGTCAATGTGATTATCTCCGCAAATTTGATTTCAAAAGCAAAACCTTGATTTTTGCGCCAGAGAGGACAGCCAATTGAGAAATTGCTCAGATGAAAGCTAAAATGACTAAAATAAAGAGCGAAGTTTCAGTATTTATAAATTTGGCTCTTGCCCTCGTTATAGTCGCGGCACCTCGATCAGCAACCAGCGCATCATTGAGCGAAGAATTTGCCATAGCGAAAGCAGCTTCACTTAAATCATGTCCAAACTTTCCGTATAATTTTAAATCTCCGGCTATGATGACGCCGGAGTTCGCCAATATAGCGCAAAATTCTCTTAGACATACTATCGATTTGACGCGAATGTGTGATGAAGCGAGATCAATGGGAGTCGTACGACACTTAACACACATTATAAATGAACCAAAAACGACGTCGTTTAAGGGAGATCTAAAATATATCGAGTTGGATGTTGGAATTAGCGCCAATGGGGTATGCGTTGTCGCGAACGTCACGTTAACATGCTGGTAAGACTGCCTTGGAGAGCTGACTCGCCCCGAACACCACCTGGTTGAACACTAGCCGAAGCTCGCCCTGGTCGCGGGAACACTTTGCGCGCCTCGAACGACCGGCGGTAAAACGCGGTGGAAGGGCGCATAAGCCTGACTCTCTGGAAAACGAGCCAATGACCGGTTACGGCGCGCTGAGCCGTCAGCCTGAGCCAGATCAGGAATTTCCGTTTTCCAGCCAACCTCGCCGACCGTCAGCGTGACCGGGGGGGTCTGCTTAGGGGCAATAGCGGAAACCGCCGGCCGCGCCTGATCGTGGGTGCGATCAGACCGCGACCGAAAAGGAATTGCCGCAGCCGCAGGACGAGGCCGCGTTCGGATTGCGGATCTGGAACGAGGCGCCCATCAAATCCTCGACAAAATCAATTTCGGCGCCGTTCAGAAGGTCGAGCGACACATCGTCGACGATGACCGCGACATCGTCCCGGGCGAAGACGAAATCGTCCGGGTTCCGTTGATCGTCAAAGCTCAGCCCGTACTGGAACCCGGAGCAGCCGCCGCCCGACACGGCGATCCGCAGAAAGGCGCCCTCGGCCGCTTCCTGTTCCTTCAACTCGGCAATGCGGCGCGCCGCGCTGTCGGTGATGACGACGGCGCGTTCGGTGCCGACTTCCGACATCGCCTCTGACATGTTCTGTGCCCTCCGTCTCGCCCGCGTCACCGCAAGGGTGTATTTAGGCACTCTTGGCACTCTGTCAAAGCGGGCGAATGCCCCACCACCAAATATAGGACGGCGAAACGCCGCCCGGCAGGAAGGAGCAGGTCATGCTGCGGGCATTGCCCGGAGGGCGCGCTCGGGAGACGGAGGCGACGCCGGCGGACAAGCTGGCCCAGCTCCAGGCGCTCGAGCGCAAGGTGCTGTGGCTCTCGACCTGGATGATCCACAACGCCAATCACCTGAGGCCGAGCCGCGACGGGCTCAAGGTCGGCGGCCATCAGGCGTCGAGCGCGTCGGTCGCGACGCTGATGACCGCGCTTTATCTCGATGTCATGCGGCCGCAGGACCGGGTCGCGGTCAAGCCGCACGCCGCCCCGGTATTCCATGCCCTGCAATACCTGCTGGGCCAGCAGACCCGCGAGAAACTCGAGGGGTTCCGCGCCCTCGGCGGGGCGCAAGCCTACCCGTCGCGCAGCAAGGATGGCGACATCGTCGATTTCTCGACGGGGTCGGTCGGGCTCGGCGTCGGCATGACCCTCTTCGCCGCGCTGGTGCAGGATTACCTGCGCCTGCACCGCCTCACCGATACGCCGCCGGGGCGGATGATTGCTCTGGCGGGCGACGCCGAGCTCGACGAGGGCAACATCTTCGAAGCGCTGCTCGAGGGCTGGAAGCACGATGTGCGCAATCTCTGGTGGGTGGTCGATTACAACCGCCAGAGCCTCGACGCGGTGGTGTCAGACCGGCTGTTTGGACGGATCGACGCCCTGTTTGAGATGTTCGGCTGGCGCGTCGTCACCCTCAAATACGGCCGCCTATTGCAGGCCGCCTTTGCCCGCCCGGACGGCGCCCAGTTGCGCGAATGGATCGACGCCTGCCCGAATTCGCTTTATTCGGCGCTGGTCTACAAGGGCGGCGAGGGCTGGCGCGAGCATCTGCGCCGCGACCTCAACCGCTATCCCGGCATCCGTGCCATCCTCGACGAGCATGACGACGCGGCGCTGGGCGCGCTGATGACGAACCTCGCCGGCCATGACATGGGCTCGGTGCTGGAGGCCTTTCACGCCGTCACCGACGACCAGCCAACCTGCTTCATCGCCTATACGATCAAGGGTTACGGGCTGCCCTTTGCCGGCCACAAGGACAACCACGCCGGGCTGATGAACCCGGAGCAGATGGCTCTGTTGCAAGAGCGCATGGCGGTGCCGGCCGGGTCCGAATGGGAGCCTTTCGCCGGGCTCGATCTGCCGGCCGAAGAGCTCGCCGATTTCCTCGCCCGCGTTCCGCTCGCCGCTGCAGGTGGACGGCGCTACGAGACCTCGGCGATCATTGTTCCGGCCGCATTGCCAGTGCCGCGCGGCCGGCGCCAATCGACCCAGGAAGCCTTCGGCCGCATCCTCGGCGGGCTTGCCTCCGGCGACAGCGCGCTGGCCGCCCGCATCGTCACGACCTCGCCCGATGTGACGGTGTCGACCAATCTCGGCGCCTGGGTCAATCGCCGCGGCATCTTCGACCGCGCCGAGCGCGCCGACACCTTTCGCGATGAAAAAGTCGTCTCGGCCCAGCGCTGGGCGATGGGGCCGCAGGGCCAGCACATCGAGCTCGGCATCGCCGAGCACAATCTGTTCCTGCAGCTGGCCGCGCTCGGTCTGGCGGGCCCGCTGTTCGGGGCGCGCCTCTTGCCGATCGGCACGATCTACGACCCGTTCATCAAGCGCGGCCTCGACGCACTCAACTACGCGCTTTACCAGGATGCCCGCTTCATCCTGGTGGCGACCCCGTCGGGGATCACCCTGGCGCCCGAGGGCGGCGCGCATCAATCCGTCGTCGAGCCGCTGATCGGCCTGGCGCAGCCGGGGCTCGCCGGCTTCGAGCCGGCCTACGCCGACGAGCTGGCGATCCTCTTGCGCTGGGCCTTGGCGGAAATCCAGCGGGACGATGGCGAGTCGGTGTATTTCCGGCTGTCGACCCGACCGCTGGATCAGCCGGAACGCGAACTCGATGCGGCGCTCGAAACGGCGATCATCGCCGGTGCCTATTGGCTGCGCGAACCCGCCCCCGATGCCGAGCTGGCGATCGCCTATTGCGGCGCGGTCGCGCCCGAGGCGATCGCCGCCTACCAGGCGATCTGCGAGGATCTGCCCGGCACCGGGCTCTTGGCGATCACCTCACCCGGGCGGTTGCATCGCGACTGGCGGATGGCGCTGGAAGAGGGCAAGCCGGGCATCGCCGAGCGGTTGCTGGCACGGCTGCGGCCCGGCGCCGCGCTCGTCACCGTCTCCGACAGCCATCCGGCAACCCTCTCCTGGCTCGGCGGCGTCACGCACGATTTCGTCGTGCCGCTCGGGGTCGACCGGTTCGGCCAATCCGGCGACATTGCGGATCTTTATCGGGTCTACGGCCTCGACTGCGAGGCGATCATCGACGCCGCGGCGCGGGCCTGCCTGCGCGCCCGTCCGCCGGCCGCCTGAATACCTGGCGCGGCGGCTGAATCGTCATTCCCGCGAAAGCGGGAATCCAGGGCGACCGGCGTGCCGCTTGCCCTGGACCCCCGCTTGCGCGGGGGTGACGGGGGCTCTAGCGCTGCATCGCCTGTCCCGGGGGGTTGCCGCCCGCGCTCGCCGGCGGCGGGGTGTTGCCCGAGTTGCCGCTCGGCGTCGTACCGGCAGCAGTCGGGGCGCTGGGCTCGGAGCCGGCGGGTGGGCTGCTCATCAGCCTAGCAAGCGTCTGCTGATCGAGCGATTGGGTCTGCTGCAACCCGCTCTGCTGCTGGAAGCGCGCGATCGCGGCCCTGGTATCGGGGTCCATCACCCCGTCGACCGGGCCGTTATAAAGACCGGCGGTGCGCAGCTGCTGTTGAGCCGTTCGGACTTGTTCGTTGGCGTTGTTGGGGGCGTTGTTGGGAACCTGCGCCTGCCCGAACGAGGGCTGCGTTTGGCCCGGTTGCGCCTGCGTCGCGTTTTGTTGTGGCTGGGCGTAGCTCGGTTGCCCTTGGCTTGTTGACCCGGGGCTTGTTGAACCGGGGCTTGTTCAACCGGCCGACATCGGGGCCGTGGTTTGCGGGCTGGACGGTGTCGTACCCGAAGTCGCCGAATTCTGTGCCGCGGCGACCCCGGCCATACCGGCGGCAAAGGCCAGGGCAAGCGTTACAGTCGGGGAAAGCTTCATCGAGATACTCCGCTGATGAGACACGATCTTGGCGTGTCCCCACGGCAACGACGGCTTCGCCCCGATGTTCCCCGACACGGCAACAGGTTGAGTTCTCTCGCGAAAATTCGCGCGGATCAAAAAAGAGGCCGCGATCGACGGCACCAAGATCGTGCCATCGTCGCGGCCGCCTGCTCGCGCAGCGCGCGAGGTGCCTCGTCTACCGGTTGATCGGCGGCTGCCCGGTGGTGTTCCCTCCCGCGCTCGGCGGAGCGGAGGTGCCCTGATTGCCGCTCGGCGCGCTCGACCCGACGCCGCTGGTCTGGCCGCTGTTCATGCGAGCGAGAGTCTGCTGATCGAGCGTTTCGGTTCGGCGCAGACCGTTCTGCTGCTGGAAGCGGGCAAGCGCGGCCCTGGTGTCGGGATCCATCATCCCGTCGGCCGGTCCATTGTACAGCCCGGCCGACTTCAGCTGCTCCTGGGCCCCCTTGATCTGGTCAGGGCTGAGATTCTGCTGCGCCTGCACGAAATTCTGCCCGCGCATCCCGGGATGGCGCAAATGCGCAACCCGCTTCAGATGCGTGGCCTTCATATGCGCAATCCGTTTGCCCCGCGGCTGGGTGGCCTTCATCTCAGCCGATTTGGCCTTCGGCATCTCGGATTTCATCTGCGCACTCGACGTGGCCTTATTGTCCATGGCCTTACTGTCGATGGCCTTATTGTCATTCAGGCCCTGCTGGCTTGGCATCGAGCCGGTCTGCGGCTTGGCTGCCGAGGATTTGGGCTCGCTCGTTATCGAGGATTTGGGCTCGCTCGTTATCGAGGATTTGGGCTCGTTCAAACTACCCGGCGCGGTCTGGGCGGCTGCCGCTGCGGCCATGCCCGCGGCCAAGACCAGGGCGAGCGGTACTGTCGGGGAAAACTTCATCGGGGTCCTCCGCTGGTGAGGCACGACAATCGCGCGTCCCTAGGGCAACGATTGACCAACCGCAGCGTTCTCCGATGCAGCGGCAGGTTGAATTCGCTCTCAATTGTCCGCTCGGCAAGCAGAATGGCGCTATTGTGGGCCGCCGCGCATCGAGGCGGGGTGGCCTGGCAGCTTGAGGCGCTGGCCGGTGTCGGTGACCTTGCCGCCGCTCACCCGCAACACCGACAAATCCGCGTCGGTGAAATTGCCGACATAGAGGTAACTGCCGTCGGCGCTGAACGCCGCACCCTCGGGAAACTTGCCGACCGGGATTTCGCCGACTTTTGTCACCTTCTTGCCGGCGATCTTGAGGACGCTGACCGCGCCCGTCGGGTGGTAGAACCAGCTGCTCTCGGCCTGGTTTGAGCCGCGCGCATCGACGGTGACCGCAATATCGCCCTTCGGGCTGATCACGAGGCCCTCCGGCGAATCGCCGATCGTGATGTGGTCGATGACCCGGATCGGGTTGGCCTCCAGATCGATGACGCTGGCCGTTTTCAAATTGCCGTCGGAGCCGCCGCCCGCCCCGTTATCGGCGGTCAGCGCCAGCTTGCCGTTGGGCGTCACAAGGACGTTGTAGGGAAAGATGCCGGTCGGCAGGTCGCGCTTGTCATAGGTGACCTTGCCGCCGTCGATCGTCAGCAGCGCGATCTTGTTGGCGGCGGATTTTGCCACGAGCGCCCGCTTGCCGTCGGGGGTGATCGTCACGGCCGACACCTGATCGGCGGCGGCGCCAACGCTGACCGTGTCGGTGACCTTGACCTCCTTCCCGGCAATCGACAGCACCGAGATCGTCCCGTCGTCGCGATTGCAGACCAGCGCGAGCGTGCCGGCGGCGTTGATCGCGAGACCCGAGGGTTTCTTGCCGAGGTTGAGGGTGGCAGCGACCGCCGGCGGGCTCGCCTTCAGATCGATGACGAACAACCGGTCGTCCGAGACGGTGGTAAAACTGCCGTCCTTGGCGACACCGTTGACCGAATTGGCGACCAGGGCGATGTCGCGCGACGGGCTGACCGCCAGATTGGTCGGCGGACCGACGATCGAGTTGTCGAGGGGAATGGTCGCGACGATGCGCGGCGCCGCCGGCTTCGACATGTCGATCACCGAGAGCGTATCGTGCCCCGGTTCGTGCGGGACCGGCTTCCCGTCAGCGCCAAACGTGATCTTCTCGTCATTGCCGACAATCATCAGCTGGGCGCGCACCGCGCCCGACGCGAGCGCCAAAACAACCGCCGCCGCTGCCACGCCACAACAGGCGCGCCGCAATCCAGGCATCTCCCCCTCCATTCGTTTTCGGTGCTGTTGCCGCGCCATCTCGGATGCTGCCGCGATATCGGCGGCGCAGCAAGCGCTACCCTGTTCGGTGCTGCATCGGGCGCCCTGCGTCCTTCGAGACGCGCCCGATGGGCGCTCCTCAGGATGAGGTTAAATTGTTCGTGGCATTAAGAAAAATCCTCATCCTGAGGAGCCCGCGCAGCGGGCGTCTCGAAGGACGCACCGGCTCAGAAGGGATCGCAGTTCCGCGCCGCCGCGACGTAGGCAGCGGCGTCGGCGGGCAGTAGCAGCCGCTTGGCGACGAGCGCCGCCGCGGCGGCCTCGACCTTGGCGATATAGGCCTCGCGCGTGCCGTAGCGCTCGGCGAGCGAGGGGCGCGGGTCGTCAGCGGCGTCGCGCTCCGTTCGGGTGCCGGCGAACGGGATCAGCGAGCCGTCGCGATCGGCCAGTTCGTCAGGCTGCGCCCGGTAGACGTTCCAGCCGGTATAGGTGCCGAGCGGCACCGCGATCGGCGGCAGCAGGATGCCGGCGGTCTCGTTGCCATCGCTGTCAACCGCCGAGACAAACGTTTCGTAAAGCTGCGCCGGGTCGCCTTCGGGCGGGTCGACCCAGTCGACCGGCGGGAGGATCGGGTTGGCACCCGGCGCCAGCGCGAAACCGGGAACCCGCGGCATCCTGGCCGCCTCGGCCGGGATCGCGGTGCCGGCAGCGAGCGAGGGTACCCGGCTCGGCGGCGGCGCGATGCCGCCGGTGACCCATTCTTCGAGCGCGACGAACAGCGCCCGCAAGGCCGGCGTCGCGCTGTGCGGGTTACGCGGGTTGACGCACGGGCCGGGCCGCGGATCGACCCCGGGGCGGCCGCCGTGCTGGGTCCCGGCGATCAGGTAGGCGCGGGCGTTGGCCGGCAAGGCGAGGTCGCGCCGGGCACCGGGGTCGATGTGCACGAGCGAGGCGCCCTTCTGCCAGTATTCGGTCGAGCTGTTGGTCTCGATGATCTTCGGGTCGGTCGCGGCGCCGGTCGACATCGCACCGCGCTTGCCGGAAATCGGGTCGGTGGTCGCCGCCTGGCTGAACGGGAACCAGTTTTCCGGGTAGAGCCTATCCTCGTGCTGCGTCGCGGTGCGGCCGGGCATGCCGAAGCGGTGATTGGCGAAGACCTTGCCGGCGCCGGCGACATGGCTGAAGACGCCGTCGAACACAATCTGGCCGGCCGCGTCGGCGTTCATCCCCAATTCGAGGAAATGGCGCAGAAAGCGGCCGCTCTGCGACACGCCGAAAGCCAGCGCGTGGCGGATCTCGCTCATCGCCGACACGAGCGGGTTGGGAATCCCACCCTGATTGGCGTTCGTGTAGCGGAAGAACGAGACGAGGTCGCGCACGCTGGCATAGCCGATGCCGAGCGCCTTCGGCCCGACCGCCTCGTACCACAGCTCGTAGATCTTGATCGGTTCGAAGGTGCGGCCCTCCGGTAACAGCCGGATCGAGCGGTCGTCGATGAATTCCCATTCGCCGCGCGCGATCCCGCTGCGCCTATCGCTCTCGCGGGCGCGCACCGTGAGCCGGGCCTGAGGCTGATCGGTCGAGGCCGCGGGGTAGGAGAGACGCCGGACGCTGCCGTCGCCGGGCGCCCTGGTGCCGAAATGGAACTCGTCGCGGATCCGGCCGGTGATCGGCCTGTCGTTCTCCAGCGCGGTCGGAAACTCGGCGCCGAGCCCGCCATTGGCGCGCGGTGCGCCCGGGTCCCACCCCGACCACACCAGCGAATAGCCGCGCCCGAAGCAGAAGCCGAGGCCAGCATCCTCTTTCGTCTTCGGGTCGTTGGTGCGCGCCGGGTCGGCGGCAAAGTCGTCGAGCAGGTTGAAGATGCGTTTCGACCCGCGATTGGGCACGTCGTAGACCAGGATCCCGCTGCCGCGCCGCGCATCCTTCGGCCGCAAGATGTCGAAATCGGTCGCATAGTCGACGAGGCCCTGGACGTTTTTCGCCGCCTTGTCGAGATCAACGATTCCGGCATTGGCCGGCGCCGCGGGATCGAGCATGCCGCGCGCGACGCCCTTGATGCGGACGTAGGCGCCGGCCGCGCCGAACTCATGGCCATCGGCGAAATTCGCGATGTCGGTAACGGCGATATCGGTGATCGGCATGGCGGTCCCTCCTGATGTATCGGTGTCATTGCGAGGAGCGGAGCGACGAAGCAATCTCGCTGGTATGGAGCACTACCGGCCCGAGATTGCTTCGCTCTCGCTCGCAATGACAAGCCTCACAAAGGCGCGCGCGCCGCCTCCATGAACGCGAGCTCCTCGGGCGTCGAGACCCGGCCGAGAATCGCGTTGCGGTGCGGGAAGCGGCCGAAGCGTTCGATAACGTCGACGTATGGCCGGCCATAGCGGCGAAGGCCGCCGCGCTCGCGGTCGGGGTCGCGGTCTTTGGGGAGGCTCTCGGCCAGAGCGCGGGCGCGGCGCTGGTCGGCGAGGTCTTCGCTGTGGTGGAACGGCATATAGAAGAACTTGCGCCAGGCCGGTGGGAGCGCGGCATCGAAACCGCGAGCCAGCGCCCGGTCGGCGGCGGCGCGCGCGGCAAGGTCGGTCGCATAGGTCCGTGGCTCGCCACGGAAGATGTTGCGCGGGATCTGGTCGAGCAGGAGGACGAGGGCGAGTGCGCTTTCGGGCGCCGCTTCCCACGAGACGAGCACGCCCCCAGCGGCGCGCTCATAGTCGGCGAGAAAGAGCTCGCGCAGCCGATCGTCGTGCTCAGGGGTGCTCTTGAACCAGATCTGGCGATGCTGCTCATGCGCCGCATCGCCCGGCGGTCCGAACCAGAAATCGAGCAGAGCCTGCGCGCGCTCCGGCACCCCGCTCTGTTCCATCATGCGGCCTGTTCGATCGTTGGCGCGTCGCCGGCGAGCGTGGTGCGGCGCACGTCGCGCACCTCGTCACGATCGAAGCGGCGGCCGCGGTGCATCGTCTGGCGGTTGTCCCACATCACCAGGTCGCCCTCCCGCCATTTGTGGCGGTAGACGAACTCGCGCTGTGTCGCGTGCTCGGTCAGCTCGTTAAGGAACATGCGCGCCTCGGGGATCGTCCACCCGAGAATCGCGCCGGCGTGCGAGGCAAGAAACAGCGATTTGCGCCCGGTGACCGGATGGGTGCGCACGAGGCGCTGGCGCACCGGCTTGAAGGCCAGGGTCTCTTCCGGCGAGAGATCGGTAAACCCGATCGCGGCGCGCGAATAGATCAGCGAATGCTCGCAGACGAGGTCTTCGACCAAAATCTTGGTGCGTGCGTCGAGCGCGTCGTAGGCGGCCCGCATGTCGGCGAATTCGGTGTCGGCGCCCCAGCTGGGGATGACCCGTCCGGAGAGCAGCGAATATTTCGCCGGGATCGGGCGAAACGAGCTGTCCGAATGCCATAGTCGGTCGCCGAGCTTAAAGAACCACAGCCGGTCCTCGGGCGACAGGATGTTGCCGTCCTTGTCGAGGTTTGAGAAATCGGCCATGCCAGGCCCCAGCCGCTGCTCCTGGCTGCCGCGGATATGCCCGGGTGTCGCGTAGTTCTCGAGCGCGCCGAACTGGCGGGTGAAGGCGAGCTGCTCATCATCGCTGAGCGGCTGGTCGCGGAACATCAGCACGGCATAGGTGTCCATGCCGGCGTCGATCGCGGCAACCTCGTCCGGGTCGAGCGGTTTGCCGCAATCGATGCCGGCAACTTCGCCAGCAAAGACCGGATGCAGGGCTCTGATTGATACTGGCATGTCGAGTCTTCCCCTACTCAGCGCCCTGCGTCCTTCGAGACGGCGCTTCGCGCCTCCTCAGGATGAGGATAAGACGTTGATGGAATTAAGAAAAGACCTCATCCTGCGGAGCCCGCACAGCGGGCGTCTCGAAGGACGCGCCACACTGATCCAGCAACCCCGCACAAGCTCACGCCCTCCCGTCGCCGAGCGGGTGCTTGCGCAGGAAATCGAAATCGCAGCCGCAGTCGGCCTGGAGGATCTCGCGGCGGTAGAGCCGGGCATAGCCGCGCTCGGGCATCGGCGCCGGGGCGGCCTTGCGGCGCGCCAGCTCGTCGGGCGGGACCAGGAGGTCGATCCGGCGCTCCTTGACCGAAAGCCGGATGCGGTCGCCGTTCTTCACCTTGGCGAGCGGCCCGCCGCTCGCCGAATCCGGCGTCACATGCAGCACGATCGAACCATAGGCGGTGCCGCTCATCCGCGCGTCCGAGATGCGCACCATGTCCTTGACCCCGGCGCGCGCGAGCTTCGACGGGATCGGCAGATAGCCCGCCTCGGCCATGCCCGAGGCCGACAGCGGCCCGGCATTCTGCAGCACGAGAAAATCGTCGGGCGTCACGTCGAGGCCGGGGTCGTCGATGCGGGCCGACAAATCCTCGAGCGAGGTGAAGACGACCGCTCGGCCCTCCTTTTCGAACAGCTTGGGGTCGGCGGCGGAGCGCTTAAAGATGGCTCCCTTCGGCGCCAGCGAGCCGAACAGCGCAACGAGGCCGCCGACCGGCTGGAGCGGCTCGGCGAGCGGCCGGATCACATCCCGATCGACTTGCCGGTCGCCCGGCCCGCAGGGCGCCGCGAGGCGCTCGCCGAGGGTCTCGCCGGCGACGCTGAGGCAATCGAGAAGCAACAGCGGCTTCAATTCGCGCAGCACTGCGCCGATGCCGCCGGCGGCGAACAGATCCTCCATGTAATGCGGCCCGGTCGGCTTGAGATCAACCAGGACTGGGGTCGAATCGCTGATCTCGTTGAGGCGTTTCAAATCGATCTCGATGCCGGCCCGCCCGGCGATCGCGGTCAGGTGCAAGACCGCGTTGGTCGAGCCGCCGATCGCCATCAGGACGCGCAGCGCATTCTCGACCGCGTGCGGCGTGACGATCTGGTCGGGGGTCAGCCGGGTCTGGGCGAGCCGCATCGCGGCCCGGCCGGTCGCCTCGGCGGCGCGCAGCCGGTCGGCATGCACCGCCGGGATCGCCGCGCTCCCCGGCAGGATCATCCCGAGCGCCTCGACGACCGAGGCCATCGTGCTGGCCGTTCCCATCACCCCGCAGGTCCCCGCGGTGGTCGCGAGGTTGCCCTCGATCTCGCCGATCTCTGCCGGGCTCACCTCGCCGGCGCGGAACTTGGCCCAGAAGCGGCGGCAATCGGTGCAGGCGCCGAGCCGCTCGCCCTGCCAGCGCGAGGTCAGCATCGGCCCGGCGACGAGCCCGATCGCCGGCCGATTGGCCGACAGCGCCCCCATCAGCTGCGCCGGCACGGTCTTGTCGCAGCCGCCGACCAGCACCACCGCATCCATCGGCTGGGCGCGGATCATCTCCTCGGTGTCCATCGCCATCAGATTGCGGAACATGAGGCTGGTCGGGGTGAGAAACACTTCGCCCAATGAGATCGTCGGAAAGACCAGCGGCAGCCCGCCGGCGGCGAGCACGCCCCGCTTCACCGCATCGATCAGCTCGGGGAAATGGCGATGGCAGTTGTTGAAGCCGGAACGCGTGTCGGCGATGCCGATCACCGGCTTTGCCAGGAGCTCGGTCGAGTAGCCCATCGAGCGGGCAAACGAGCGCCGGAGATAGAGCGCAAAATCGGGGTCGCCGTAATTGGTCAGCCCCACAGACAAGCCGTGGGGGGTAGTGTCGACCGGTTCGGTCATGAAAGCGCCTTTCGCAATGCGGGTCGGCGCCAGCTTGCAGCCTTACCCGGCACCGCGGCAAGGCCGGCGTCAGCTCGCCACGATCAGGACCGAGCGCTCGGAGCGATCGAGGATCGACGCCGGGGCGGCGCCGAAGAACAGCGTCTCCCCCGGCCGCGGGCTGACCCCCATCACGATCAGATTATGCTTGCCGGCGCGCACCTGCCGCAGGATCCCATCCGCGGCGACCGCATTGGTGCGCACCACGGTCCGGACCGTCACGTCCATCCGATCGCCGAGTTGGACGATATCCCGCAGGATCGCCTCCTCGTCGGCGCCGATCGCCATCGCGCGACGCCACGGAGGCCTCGCCGGGTTCGCGACATAGAGCGCCGTCACCGAGCCGTGATCGGCGCGCGCCAGGGCCAGTGCGACCTCCGCGCCGCGCCGCGAAAACCCGGTTCCGGTTACCGGCACCACGATGTCGAGGGCGCGCCCGGGGCCCGCCCGACGATGCGATCCCCGCGCCTCGGCAATGGCGCAGGGGCCCTTGAATTCCGCCGCAATGTGCGCGACCCGCTCGTCGAACACGCCGTTCTCCGCCACCGGCTCGACTCCGATGACGAGGAGGTCGTAACCCTTCTTTGCCTCCTGCGCGACCGCCCCCTCCGGGTCCTTCGATTGCCGCCGCGTCGTGATGTCTACCGGGACCGACGCCACATCCGCCTCGGAGTCGTCAGGCTGGGCGGCTTCGGCGGTGGCCTTGGCGACCGCTTCGACGCGGGCGCGCTGCGGCGCGGACCGAGCCTTGCGGTGCGCCGCGCTTCCCGGCGCGACATTGACGATCGTCGTCGGGAGCTGCCGCGACCCCGCCAAGAGCCCGGCGAGGCGCGAGGCAAAGCGGCCGTTCGGGCTTTTGTCGACCGCCACGAGCAACCGCTCCATCGCGGTGACGAAACCCTCCGCCTCGAACGCCTCGCGCTCCAGCCTCTCCTGTTCCTCCGGCCGCAGCGGAACCCGGGACACCGCCCAGCGCAGCATCGGCGGCATCGCCATCGTCGTGACGACCGCCATCGTGAGGATCATCGTGAAGAGGCTCTGGCTGAGCGCTCCGGTCGCGAGCCCGATCGTGGCAACGATGACTTCGGTCGAGCCTCGTGCATTCATGCCGCAACCGAGCGCCACCGATTCGCGCCAGGTCAGGCCGCCGACTGCGCCGCCGAGAAACGCCCCGCTGAACTTGCCGACGCTGGCGATGACGATCAGCAGCAGCGACAGCAGCAGCGAGGACGGGTCGGCCAGAACGCCGAGATTGGCGCTGAGCCCGGCGAGACCGAAGAACACCGGCATGAACAGCGCGACGATCAGGCCGCGCAACTGCTCGTCGATGTGTCGGGTGAGGATCGGCGACTGCCCGATCAGCATGCCGGCGACAAAGGCGCCGAGGATCGTGTGGACGCCGATCGCGTGGGTGATCAACCCCATGATCCCCATCACAACGAGGATCGTGGTGATCACCGGCATGTCGCTGACAAAATTGTCGTTGGCCCAGCGGATGATCAGGGACACCGCACGCCGGCCGATCGTGAAACTCACGGCGAGAAACGCCAACGTGCCGAAGACGCTTTGAACAAGCGAGGCCAGCTCGATGCGACCGTGCTGCGCGAGGCCGAGAATAATGGCGATGATGATCCAGCCGATCGTGTCGTCGATGATCGCCGCGGCGACCGTCACCTGGCCGAGAGTGCGGCGCATGAAATCGAGCTCGCGGATCGTCATGGCGACGATCTTCACCGACGAAATCGCGAGAGCGGTGCCGAGGAACAGCGTCGTGATCAGGCGGCGATCGGCATCCGGCAGCATGTCGTCCGGGAGGAATTCGCCAAGCAGGATGCCGCACAGGAAGGGGATCGCGATCCCGGCCAGCGACACGCTGAGTGCGATCTTGCCGGCCTTGCGGACGAGCGACAGGTCCGTTTCCATCCCAGTCAGCAGCAGCAGCATCAGGATGCCGAGCTGCGACACCGCGTCGATCATGCTTTTCTGTTCGTGGCTGCCCGGAAACAGCGCCTGTTGCAGCTCGGGCGACAGCGCCCCCAGGACGCTCGGCCCTAAGAGAACGCCGGCGAGCAGCTGGCCCATTACCGCCGGCTGGCCGATGCGCTGCATCACCTCGCCCAAGAGGCGCCCGCACACGAGAAGCGCAATGATCTCGGAGAGGAAGACCACCTCGGAGGGCGCATGCTGGGTCCCCTCCGCCGCAAGCCGGCCCGGCAATGCGGCAATGAGCAACATCACAAGCAGGCCGGTGCGCCATCGGCTCCAGATCATTGCCGATATATCCGTTGGGGGCAGTCTTAGGTGCTGGCGGGGGCTATTGAGAAATGCCGGACAACGGCAATTCGTTCCGATCGGACACTCAAGCAGGATCCGCTGTTGCGATCCGATCGCGCCATCCCGCGCCGACAGCGGCGGCGGATTTACTCGCGCGGAGGGCGAGAGGAGGGAAAATATCGGCTCAACGTCGCAGCGCGCGATTACTGGCATTTTGGGCTGCCGCTATCGCTGCCGGCGATCGGTCTCGGTGTTCCATTGGCGCTGATCTTTCGGCCCCTGCGTTGCGGTTGGGAATTTCCGCAGCTTGTTCGCGTTGACCGGAGTGGCGGGGCGTGCTCGCAGGTTGAGCTGCGTCCAGACTCAACAATTTGGGTGAAATCAAATGGCAAAGCCGAGGAGAGGGCGGTCTACGGCGGCGATCGACGATCATGTCGGGGCGCGCATCCGCGAACGTCGCATCATGCTTGGGCTGACCCAGCAGCAGCTCGCCGAAATGATCGGCGTTACCTACCAGCAGGCGCACAAATACGAGCGTGGCATCAACCGCGTGTCAGCGGGCCGGTTGTTCGAGATCGCCCGCGTGCTGAATGCGCCGATCACGTATTTCTACGACGGGGTGGGCGAAGAGCAGCCGCGCCCGGCGACGCCGCATCAGCGCATGCTGCTGGAAATCGCCCGCAATTTTGGCGAGATCCAGAACGAGAAGCATCAGGAGGCGGTCAGCCAGTTGGCCCGCGCCCTGGCGAGCCGCTGAGATTCCGCTGCGTCACCCCCGCGAAAGCGGGGGTCCAGGGGACCGAGATCGAGATGCGGCGCTGGATGCCCGCTTTCGCGGGCATGACGACGGGGTGAGGCGGCCGACCTAGGTGCGATAGCTCGGGTCGAGCCGGTCTGCGAGCCGCAAGAGCGCCGGCCATTCGCGCTGGCCGCCGAGGCGCGGAGTGTTGCCGGAATTGGCGAACTGGGCGGCCTGGCGCTCGCAGGTCTCGGGCGAGGGGATCACCATCTTGGCCCCGGACGCGACCGCGGCCTGGATCTTCAGCTGGGATTCGGCCGAGCGCTCGAAATGGTAGGTCGACGAGAAAGCCTCGGCGACATTGCGGCCGGTCGCCAACAATCCGTGATTGCGCAGCACCAGGACTGGGTGCTCGCCGATGCTTTGCTGCAGCCGCTCGCGCTCGTCGAGATCGAGCGAGACGCCCTCGTAATCGTGATAGCCCAGCCGGTTATAGAAGCGCATCGCCCACTGGCTGAGCGGCAATAGCCCCTCTTCGAGCGCGCCGACCGCGATATCCGCCTCGGTGTGGGTGTGGATGACACATTCGACGTCGGGCCGGCTCAGATAGATCGCACCGTGAATGACGATGCCGGCGTAGATCGGCTCGTATTCCGAGGGTTCGATCAGATTGCCGTCGAGATCGACCTTGAGCAGGTTGGACGCGGTGACCTCGTTGAACATCAGCCCCATCGGGTTGATCAGGATCTGGTCGGTGGTGCCCGGCACACGCGCCGAATTGTGGGTCAGGACGAGGTCGTCCCAGCCGAAATGCGCGAGCAGCCGATAACACGCGGCGAGATCGACCCGCACCGCCCATTCCTCGGGGCTGACATTGCGCGGCCGCGCCGCTAATCGCGTTTCGAGCGTGTCCATCCTGGTACCCTCATTTCGTTGCGTTGCCGCGATCGGCCGCCTAGTTCAACGCACAGCGTGGCGCAGTTCGCCAGATGTAGCAAGCACCGCCGGCCGCATCTCAACCAGGCACGACACGCATGTGGCGCGCCCCCCTCCCCGCAAGCGGGGCGAGGGAGACCTGGAAATCGCCGCCTCATATCGCCGGTGACAATTAGGATTCGCCTGTTTGGCTGCGTCCCCTCTCCCCGCTTGCGGAGAGAGGGACAGGGTGAGGGGCCATGCCTACTTTGAGGCTCGGCAGCTGGGCCGTGAAATCCGCCTCGTCTTCGAGGCAGCGCAAGTCGAGGATCACCCGCCCGGCCTCGATCCGGCCGATCACCGGCACCGGCAGCAAGCGCAAGTGCCGTGCCAGCGTTTCGACGGCGCCGCCCGAGGGCAGCAGCGGCATCAGCGCCAGCCCGGCGCTCGGCAACAGCGAGACCGGGAGCGCGCCGCTGCCGATCTGGCTCTTCGTTTCGACCGGCGCGACGCTGGCGATGCCGTCGAGCGCCTCAGCCAGAGCCGGCATCACGCGCTCAGCCAGCGCCGCGATCTCGGCGCGCGGGCGCGCCAGGAGCCGCAGCGCCGGCAGCCGTTCGGCGAGCCGGTCGGGATCGGCGTAGAGCCGCAGCACCGCTTCGAGCGCGGCGAGCCGGATCTTGTCGAGCCGCAAGGCGCGCTTCAGCGGGTTTGTCGCCAGCGCGGCAATCAGATCCGCGCGGCCGACGACGAGCCCGGCCTGCGGTCCGCCCAGCAGCTTGTCGCCGCTGAAGGTGACGAGATCGGCGCCGGCCTTCAACGCCTCGGCGACGGTCGGCTCGTGCGGCAATCCCCAGCGCTCGAGGTCGACGAGCGTGCCGCTGCCGAGATCCTCGACGAGGGGCAGCCCATGCCGGTGCGCCAGCGGCGCGAGCCGCGATGCCGGCACCGCGGCGGTGAAGCCCTGGATCGCGTAATTGCTCGTATGCACCTTGAGGATCAGCGCGGTTTCCGGCCCGATCGCGTCGGCGAAGTCTTTGAGATGGGTGCGGTTTGTGGTGCCGACTTCGCGCAGCCTTGTCCCGGCGCGCGCCATGATGTCGGGCAGCCGGAACGAGCCGCCGATCTCTATGAGCTCGCCGCGCGAGACGATCGCCTCGCGCCCCAGCGCCAGCGCGTTCAGCGTGAGGAGCAACGCACCGGCGTTGTTGTTGACGGCGAGCGCGGCCTCGGCGCCGGTCAGCCGCGTCAGCCACCCGGCGATGTGGTCGTCGCGCTCGCCGCGCCGGCCGCTTTCCAGATCGTATTCGAGCGTCGAGGGCGCGCGCATCGCCTCGGCGGCGGCCATCACCGCCTCTTCGGGCAGCGGCGCGCGGCCGAGATTGGTGTGCAGCACCGTGCCGGTCAGATTGAAGACGCGGCGCTGCGAGGGGTGCATCAGCCGCGCCAGCGCCGCCTCGCTCGCCGCGACAACCGCCGCGACCGAGGCGTATTCGCCGCTGCTCCGGCGCTCGGCGATCGCGTCGCGGATCGCATCGGCAACAGGGACGCGGCCATAGCGCTCGATCAGGGCGCTGGCGCCAGGCGAACGCAGCACCCGGTCGACGGCGGGGAGTGCCGCCCGTCTGTCACGCGCGCGGGCGCGCATCAGCCGGCCGCCGCCGGCAGCTTCAGTTCCGGCAGGCGCGCGCAGCCCGGATCGAGCCGGACCAGCGGCGCCAAGCCGCCGGCGACGACCACCCCGATCACGGCGGCGCGGTAGCCGAGCCGGATCAACTCGTCGCGGCAGAGGGCGGCGCGCTCGGCCGGCACGCCGGCGAGGAGCCCGCCGGCGGTCTGCGGGTCGACCAGGAGCGCGGCAAGCGCCGGCTCGGGCTCTCCGGCGCCGGGGACAAGCGCGGCCAGCGCCGCGAGATTGGCGCCCTGCATCGAGCTGGCGAGGCCGCCGGCCAACAGCGCCAGCGCGCCATAGAGCGCCGGGATCGCCTCGGGGTCGAGCCGCGCGCCAACCGTTGATCCAGCGGCGCTGGAGGCGGTCAGCATCTCCATCAGATGCCCGAGGAGGCCGAACCCGGTCACATCGGTGCAGGCGGTGGCGCCATGGGAAGCGAGGCAGGCGGCGGCCGCGGCGGCAGGTTGCAGCATCGCGGCGATCGCCGCTTCGACGCTGCGCGCGGGCGCCTTCCCGCGCATCTCGGCCGCGAGGATCACGCCGGTGCCGAGCGGCTTGGTCAAGAGGAGACGGTCGCCGGGCTGGAGGCCGCCCTTGCGCATCAGGCGGCCGGGCCGGGTGCGGCCGGTCACGGCGAAGCCGAGCGCCAGCTCGGCGCCCTCGGCGCTGTGGCCGCCGACCAGCACGGCGCCGGCCGCTTCGAGCACCGCGGTGCCGCCCTTCAGCATGTGGAACAGATCCTCCTCGACGATCGCCGGGCGGGCCGGCGGCAATGTGGCGATCGCCAGCGCCGTCTCGGGCAGGCCGCCCATCGCGTAGATGTCGCCAAGCGCATGGGTCGCGGCGATGCGGCCGAAGAGATAGGGGTCGGAGACCATCGCGCGGAAGAAATCGACGGTCTGCAACAGTGGCGGCGCGCCGGGAAACGACAGGAGGGCGGCGTCGTCGGGACTGCCGAGCCCGATCGCCACCGCATCGCTCTGCGCCGCGCCGAGCCGCGCGACGACCCGGCTCAGCACCTCGGCCGGCACCTTGGCGGCGCAGCCGCCGCAGCGCATGTCCTCCTCGTCGCCCTCGGCCGCCATCGCCGGCAATTCGGTATAGCGCCGCATCCAGCGGCGATCGATCCAGTCCTTGAGATGCCACAATATCGCGCCGTAAGCTTCGTGCCGGCCGCGCGAGGCGACCGCATGCTTGTCGCCGGTACCGATCAGCGCCAGCGCGTGCTTCTGCGGCACGGCGCGCCGCAATCTCCTTCCGATGAGCGCGCGGCGCAGGTTCCTGGCGAGCGGCGGGCCCTGGCGGACGGCGTAAACCCCGGCCTTCTCGCGCGGGTGAGCCGGCATCGTCGCGATGTCGCCGGCGGCAAAGACGGCCGCGTCGGCCGGTGAGCGAAGCCGTTCGTCGATGACGACAAACCCGCGCTCGTCGAGCGGCAACCCGGTCTCGGCGAGCCACGGCGCGCCCACCGCCTCGGTGACCCAGAGCGCCTCGTCGAACGGGATCGCGCTGCCGTCGGCGGCGATCAGCCGACCAGGCTCGACCCGCTCTATCGGGTTATCGGTGACGGTGCGGATGCCGCGCTCGGCGAAAATGATCTCGAAGCGCCGCCGCGTCGCCTCGTTGTGCGACGGCAGCAGCCCCTCGCGGGTGACCAGCGTCACGTCCGGCGCCGTCCCGAGCAGGCCCCTCAGCCGATGCTGCGCCGACAGGGCCAATTCGACCCCGCCGGCGCCGCCGCCGACAATCGCCAGCCGGATATGCCCCCCTTGCCGCACACGCTCCAGCAACGCTTCCCAGCGCACGGCGAAATGGGAGATCGGCTTGACCGAGACGGTGTGCTCGGCCGCGCCCGGCACGTCGTCGAGGCGCGGCGTCGAGCCGATGTCGAGCGACACCACATCGTAGCGGATCGGCGGGTGGTCACGGCAGATGACCCGCCGCGCCGCGCGGTCGAGGCCGGCGGCCTCGTCATGGATCAGCCGCGCGCCGGCAAACCGCGCCAGCCGCACCAGATCGATATGGCATTCGTCGAACCGGTAGAGACCGGCGACATAGCCGGGCAGCATGCCCGAATAGGGCGTCTCGACTTCGCGGGTGATCAGCGTCAGCCGCACGCCGTCGGCCGGACGCATGCCAAAGCGCTTCAGCACATGGACATGGGCATGGCCGCCGCCGACGAGGACGAGATCCTGAGCGATCGGAACGGGTTGTCGCATCGCTCCACTATGCCCGAGCGTTGCCGCGGGCGCCATTTCCGATCGGAGCCGGGGCTACTCCTTGAATTGCGCGGCGCGCCAGCGGACCGCGGCCGGCACGCCCTCGGCGGCGACGATCTCGCGAAACCGCGCACCGAACTCGGTCTTGGTGGCATAGAGCGGCGCGACGACATCGAGCCCGATATGGATCCGGTTGGTGAAACCGGCCGCATCGGCGCCGCGGTTGATCGCCAGCTTGGTCGCGTAGAGCGCTTCGGGAGACACCAGCGCCAGCCGCTTCGCCCAGGCAAGGCTGGCCGCCCGCAATTCGGCGAGCGGCACGACCCGGTTGACCATGCCGAGCTCGCGCGCCGTGGCGGCGTCGATCGCGTCGCCGAAATAGAGGAGCTCGCGCGCTTTCTTGTAGCCGATGATCGCCGGCATGACGATCGCCGGACCGACGCTCGAAAAGCGGATTTCCGGCTCGCCGAAGCTGGCATTGTCGGCCGCAATCGTCAGGTCGCACAGCATGACGAGTTCGCACCCGCCCCCCATCACATGACCCTGGACCGAAGCGATCACCGGCTTCTGGATGTTCCACGGCATCATCTCGAAATCGAGCTGGGCGGAGAGGTGATTGTGCGCCTTGACCGGGTCGCTGCGCCAATCATCCGCGTCTGGAGCCTTGGCCGAGATGTCGTACCCGGCGCAGAAGCTGCGCCCCTCGGCGCGCAATAGCACGACGCTGGTCGCCGGATCGGCATCGGCGCGGCGGAACGCGGCGAGCAGCTGTTGCAGCAGTTCGTCGCTGATCGCGTTCAACTTTTCCGGACGGTTGAGGGTGATGACGCTGACTTTGTCATCGAGCTCGTAGCGAACGACGGGATCGGCCATGGTCACCTCCTGTCCAAGGATCTGAAACCTGATATCGTGACGGCAGCGATCGGCAAATCGAAAACAGGAGGGACGGAATATGGCGTCGAACGGTAAAGTCGCGCTGGTCACCGGCGGCGGCAGCGGCATCGGCAAGGCATCGGCGCTCGCGCTCGCCCGCGAAGGGTTTGCGGTCGTCGTCGCCGGCCGCCGTCCCGAGCCGCTGCAGGCGGTCGTCAGCGAGATCGAAGGCTTGCAGGGCAAGGCGCTGGGCGTCCCGACCGATGTCGGCGACCCGGCCTCTGTCGAAGCGCTGTTCGCCAAGGCCAAGGCCGAGTTCGGGCGGCTCGACGTCTTGTTCAACAACGCCGGCTTTGGCGCCGGCGCGCCGATCGAGGATCTCCCATTCGCCCAGTGGAAGGCGGTGGTCGACACGATCCTCACTGGCTCATTCCTGTGCACCCAGCAGGCCTTCAGGATCATGAAGGACCAGCAGCCGATGGGCGGCCGGATCATCAACAACGGCTCCATTTCGGCGCATGTGCCGCGGCCCAATTCGGTCGCCTATACCTCGTGCAAGCACGCGATCACCGGGCTCACCAAATCAACCTCGCTCGACGGCCGCAGATACGACATCTCGTGCGGCCAGATCGATGTCGGCAACGCGCTGACCGAGATGACCCAGCGGATGACGCGCGGTGTCCCGCAACCCAACGGCGAGGTCATCGTCGAGCCGACGATGGATGTCCAGAACGTCGCCCGCGCCGTCGTCTTCATGTCGACCGTAACCCCCGAGGCCAACGTCCAGTTCATCACCGTGATGGCCACCAAGATGCCGTTTGTCGGGCGGGGCTAGAGACCGCTCAAGCCCCCACCCTCCCACGCCTCCGGCGCGGCCCCCTCCCTCCCCGCTTGCAGGGGAGGGTATTTCAGGCTCAAGCGCGCTCCCTCCCCCGCAAGCGGGGGAGGGTTGGGGTGGGGGTTCGACCTACTCCTCTTCCTCCGTGATCGCGCTTTCGTGCCAGTGGCGCAACAGGCGGCGCGAGAGGAGGTCGAGCAAGAGGTAGATCACGATCCCGGTCAGCGACAACAGAAAGAGCGCGGCGAAGAGGCGTGGGATCGCGAGGCGGTAGCCGGCTTCGAGGATGCGGAAGGCGAGCCCGGTTTCGGCGCCGCCGGTGCCGGCGACGAATTCGGCGACGACCGCGCCGATGAGGGCGAGCCCGCCGCTGATCCTGAGGCCGGCGAGAAAATATGGGAGCGCAGTCGGCAGCCGCAGATAGAGCAGAACCTGTCCCGGCGAGGCGCCGTACAGGCGAAACAGAGCCAACAGATTGCGGTCGGCGCTGTTGAGCCCGACCGTGGTGTTCGAGACGATCGGGAAAAATGCGACGATCCAGGCGCAGACCAAAAGCGCGAGAAACGGCTCGCGCACCCAGATGATAATCAGGGGCGCGATTGCGACGATCGGCGTCACCTGCAGGATCACCGCATAGGGGAAGAGGCTCAATTCCAGGATCCGCGAGCGCGAGAACAGGAGCGCGATCGCGCCGCCGAAGAAGGCCGCTGCTGCGAGCGCCGCGAGCGTGATGCGCAGCGTCACCAGCAAGGAGCCGAAAAGGCTCGGCCCGTCGACCCACAGGCTCACCGCAACCGCGCTCGGCGTCGGCAGGATGTAAGAGGGGATCCCCCTCAGTCGCACGACGCTTTCCCAAGCGGCGAGAAACACCACCCCGATCGCGACCGGAGCGAGAAGGCGCAATTTGCGGTCCATCAGGGGGGCGCCATCGCGGCGGCGAGTGCGCCCGACACCGTCTCGCACATCAGAGCGTAGGCCGGAGTCGTGCGCACCGAGCGGTCGCGCGGCTGCGGCAGGTCCACCGTCAGATCGGCGACGATCCGTCCGGGCCGCGGCGCCATCACGGCGATGCGGGTCGACAGGTATACCGATTCGAAGACGCTGTGGGTGACGAAGAGGATGGTCGGCCGATCGGCGTCCCAGAGCCGCAGCAGATCGTCGTTGAGGGCATGCCGGGTGATCTCGTCGAGCGCGGCGAACGGCTCGTCGAGCAGCAGGAGGGCGGGTCCGGTGACCAGCGCGCGGGCGATCGACACGCGCATCCGCATCCCGCCCGAGAGCTGGTGCGGGTAGGAGCGTTCGAAGCCGGCGAGGCCGACGGCGCGCAGCGAAGCGGCGACGCGGTCACGTTCGGCCGAGCGGACCCGCCCGGCGATGCGGAACGGCAATTCGACATTGGCCGCGACCGTGCTCCACGGCATCAGCGTCGGGTCCTGGAACACAAAGCCGATATGGCCGGCCGGGATGGCGCTTTCCGACTGGCCGCCGAGCTGCAGCCGGCAGAGGCCGCGGGTCGGCTCGGCGAGACCGGCGACGATGCGCAACAGCGTGCTCTTGCCGCATCCCGACGGTCCCACGAGGCTCAGGAACTCGCCGCGCGCAATCGCGAGATCGACCCCGCCGAGCGCGTCGAGACCCGAGGCGTAACGCTTGCCGACATTCTGCAGCGCGACGACGGGGGGTGCATCGGCCGCTTCGCCCAGCGGTAGGCCCCTCACCCTGTCCCTCTCCCCGCGCGCGGGGAGAGGGAACGCAGCTGCGGCGCCGCAACTCTCCCTCTCCCCGCCAGCGGGGAGAGGGCCGGGGTGAGGGGCATTGACAACGACCAACTCATTTGGAGCCTGGCACCAACCCGACCTTCTTGTTGATGAATTGCAAGGTGTAAGCCTTGCGAAAATCCATCTCGGCGGGATAGAGCCCGGCCTTCACCACCGTGTCGAAGAAATCGCGCCAGCGCGCCTCGCTCATCGCACCGATGCCGTTCTGTTTGGCTTCGCCGCTGTCGACGATCCCGTACGCCTTCATCTTCTCCATCCCATAGGCGATCAGGGCGTCGGTCATTTCGGGATTGTCGTGCTTGATCAGCGCGTTGCCCGGGGCGGGATCGCCATTGAGATAGCTGTTCCAACCCTCGATGCTGGCATCGACGAAGCGCTGCACCAGATCGGGCTTCTCGCGCACCAGCTTCTCCGACGTCTCAATGAGCGCGCCGTAGCTGCCATACCCGGCGTCCGCGAGCAGCAGCACGACAGGGTGAACCCCCTCCTTCTCGATGATGAACGGCTCGCTCGTCAGATAGCCCTGCTGGATCGCCTTGGGATCGGCGAGAAACGGCGCGACGCTGAAGCCGTAAGGCCGGATCTGGTCGTCGGTGTAGCCGAATTTCTGCTTGAGGAAGAGCCAGCTGGTGACACGGGTGTCGCCGCTGATCATGATCGGCCGGCCCTTCAGGGCGGCGAGGCTGTCGTCGCCCTGGCCGGGATGGGCGATCAGCACCGACGGGTCCTTTTGGAAGATCGCCGCGACCGCCACCATCGGGATCTGCTCGCGCACGAAGTTGAGCGGCACGAACGAATTCGACGCGATGTTGAAGTCGAGCACGCCGGCCGCGAGCAGCTGGGCGTGATTGACCTGCGGCCCGCCCGGCCGCAACGTTACGTCGAGCCCGTAGCGCTGGTAGATGCCGGTGGCGATCGCCTGATAGAAGCCGCCATGCTCGGCTTCGGCCTTCCAATCGGTGCCGAAAGCGACGCTTTCGGCGGAGGCGGTGCGCGGCA
>WNFC01000535.1_pt1 | contig 41778 bp, 52 predicted proteins | sample 5400541 | NCBI WGS metagenome assembly WNFC01 (sample SAMN13153342, study PRJNA577476) | soil metagenome | isolation source: 120 cm saprolite under Douglas fir tree site 2 hole 2 replicate 1 | place: USA:California | collected 2015-04-18 | reverse complement strand
TGCCGGCGGGGGTGGAGATGGTGATGCCGGGGGACAACACGAAGATGACGATCGAGTTGATCACGCCGATTGCGATGGAGGAGGGGTTGCGCTTCGCGATCCGCGAGGGCGGCCGCACCGTCGGCGCCGGCGTGGTGACAAAAATCCTGAAGTAAAGTCTCCGACGAGGTTAGAACATGGCTGGCAAAATCCGGATTCGTCTCAAAGCCTTCGACCACGCCCTGATCGATCAGGCTGCGGCCGACATCGTGCGCACCGCGGAGAAGACCGGCGCGCAGGTCTCCGGCCCCATCCCTTTGCCCACAAAACGGCAGCTGTGGACGGTGCTGCGCAGTCCGCATATCGACAAGAAGAGCCGCGAGCAATTCGAGCTGAAGACGCACAAGCGCCTCATCGACATCCTGGACTCGCGGTCGCAAACGGTCGACGCCCTGACGAAACTGGATCTGCCCGCGGGCGTCGACGTCGAAATCAAGGTGGAGTAGGGACGAGCGCATGAACGGCATGATCGGCAGAAAGCTCGGGATGGCCCGCGTCTTCGGGGAAGACGGAGCGCACGTGCCCGTGACGGTGCTGGAGGTCGGACCGTGCCCCGTCGTGCAGGTGACGGCGACGAGCGTGCAGCTCGGCTTCGGCGCCCGCAAAGCCAAGCGCACGCCGAAGGCCATCGCCGGGCACGTCAAGCGCGCGGGCCTGGAGACGGCGCCCCGCGTGCTGGAGAGCTTCGCGCTCGCAGGCGAGCCGCCCAAGGCTGGTGAAGCGGTGACGGTGGCGATCTTCGCCGCGGGCGACCGCGTGAAGGTCAGCGGCGTCACCAAGGGCCGCGGCTTCCAAGGCGTCGTACACCGCCACCACTTCCACGGCGGGCCGGAGACTCACGGCAACACACGGCACCGCAAGCCCGGCTCCATCGCGCCCGGCACCGACCCCTCGCGGATCATCAAGGGCAAGCGGATGCCGGGCCACATGGGAGCGCGCCATTTCACCGAGCTCGGCCTGGTGGTGGTCCGAGTGGACGCCGAGCGCAACCTCTTGTTCGTGCGCGGCGCAGTGCCGGGGCCCCGCAACGGGCTGGTCACCGTGCGCAAGCAGGGAGGCCGGAGCCGCCATGATTGAAGCTCCCCATTACTCCGCGGTGGGTGCCAAGAAGAAGGCGCTGGCGCTGCCCGCGGCCTTGTTCGACGGCAACGTGAACGAGGCGGCGCTGCACCGGGCGGTGATCACTTACCTCGCCAACCAGCGGCAGGGAACGCATCAGACCAAGACCCGCAGTTTCGTCTCTGGCGGCAACCAGAAGCCCTGGCGCCAGAAGGGCACGGGCCGGGCGCGCCAAGGCTCGATTCGCTCGCCGCAGTGGCGGCACGGCGGCATCGTCTTCGGTCCCCACCCCCGGTCTTACCGGCTGGGCATCCCGAAGAAGATCCGCCAGCTGGCGAAGAAGTCGGCCTTGAACGCGCGGGCGCGCGAGCAAGCCGTGTTCGTCGTCGACCCGCTGGCCTACGACAAGCCGAAAACCAAGCCCTTGGCCGAGCTGCTGGCGAAGCTGGGACTAGACGAGCGGAAGGTCCTGGTGCTTACGGCGGGGCAGGAGCCGCAGGCGCACAACATCTATCTGTCGGGCCGCAATCTCCCGGGCGTACGCGTGATGCGGTTCGTCGACGCCACGGCCTACGAGATCCTGTGGGCGGATGCGGTGGTGATCGAGACGACGGCGCTCGAGGGGGTCGCGGCGGAGCGCGCGAAGGACGAAGCGGACGAGTCGGCGGGGGAGGGGGAGAAGGCCGATGCCTGAACTGCACGAGACGATCGTCGGGCCGGTGGTCACCGAGAAGTCCTCGGCGGCCTACCAGGCTCGCAAGGAATACGCGTTCCGGGTGCATCTGCGGGCGACCAAGCCACAGATCAAGACGGCGATCGAATCGCTCTTTAAGGTCACCGTGACGGACGTGCGCACGCTCGTCGTGCGCGCCCGGCGCCGCACGTACGGCCGAACCGCCGGCGTCCGGGCGTCGTGGAAAAAGGCGATCGTGACCCTCAAAGAGGGCGACGCGATCCAGGTGTTCGAGGGCTGATATGGGCATTCGCCAGTTCAAGCCGGTGACGCCGGCCACACGGTTCCGCTCGGTCTCGGACTTCGCCGACGTCACCAAGACGACACCCGAGAAGTCGTTGGTCGAGCCGCTGAAGCGCACGGGTGGGCGCAACAACAAGGGCCACATCACGAACCGGTGGCAAGGCGGCGGCCACAAGCGCCAATACCGGCGGATCGATTTCCGGCGCGAGAAGTTCGGCATCCCGGCCCGGGTGGCCGCGATCGAGTACGACCCGAACCGCACCGCGCGGATCGCGTTGCTGCACTACGCGGACGGTGAGAAGCGCTACATCCTCGCCCCCAAGGGGCTGGCCGTCGGCGACGCCGTCGTATCCGGCCCGGGTGCCGACATCCGCGTGGGCAACGCCATGCCGCTGTTCGAGATCCCGCTTGGCAGCACGGTGCACAACGTCGAGCTCAAGATCGGACGCGGCGGCCAGCTGTGCCGGTCGGCCGGCACGGGCGTTCAGGTCGTGGCCAAAGAGGGGAACTACGTGACCTTGCGCCTCCGCTCGACCGAGATGCGGATGGTGCGCGGCGAGTGCCTCGCTACGATCGGCGAGGTCGGCAACGCCGAGCACGAGCTCCTCTCGATCGGCAAGGCCGGCAAGAGCCGCTGGCTGGGGCGGAATCCGCGGGTCCGCGGCGTGGCGATGAACCCGGTCGACCACCCGCTGGGCGGCGGCGAGGGGAAGAGCTCGGGCGGCCGACCGCCCGCTTCGCCGTGGGGCAAGGTCGAAGGCCGCAAGACGCGACACAAGAAGAAGGCCTCCACGAAACTCATTGTGCGCGGTCGCAAGCGCGGGAAGGCGACGCAGTAATGGCACGCAGCGTCAAGAAGGGTCCCTATGTCGAGGAGCCGCTCCTCAAGAAGATCCGGGCCCTGAATGAGAAAAACGAGAAGAAGGTGTTCAAGACCTGGTCGCGGCGCAGTACGATCACGCCCGAGTTCGTGGGCCACACCCTGGCCGTGCACAACGGGAACAAGTTCATCCCGGTGTACGTGACCGAGAACATGGTGGGGCACAAGCTGGGTGAGTTCGCGGCCACCCGGCTGTTCCGCGGGCATAGCGCGAAGGGTTCGGCGGCCGAGCGCGAGGCGGCCGAGGCGGCGCCGGAGTAAGGCATGGAAGCCCGAGCGATTCAGCGCACGGTGCGCCAGTCGGCGCGGAAGATGCGCCTGGTGGTGGACCTCATCCGGGGCCGCGCGGTGCCGGAGGCGTACGCCATCCTGCGCTTCTCCAAAAAGTTGGCGGCCAAGCAGATCCATAAGGTGCTCAAGTCGGCCGTCGCGAACGCCGAGCAGGCGGCACAACGCCAGAATGAGCCGCTGGACGTGGACCGGCTGCGCGTGCAGTACGCCGTAGTGAATGAAGGGCCGACGCTCAAGCGCTTCACGATGGCAGCGATGGGGAGGGGGACGCCCATCAAGAAGCGCACCAGCCACGTGGAAATTCGCGTGGCCGCACCTCCCGCGCTCCCGAAGGCTCCTGCTCCCGCAGCCCCTGCGGCCGCGAAGGCCGCAGCGCAGGAGAAGCCGCGGGGAGGGGCGAAGGCGCCCGCCAAGAAGCGGACCAAGACCGCCGCCAAGCGGTCAAAGAAAGCGAGCAAGTAAGTGGGTCAGAAAACGCATCCCTACGGATTCCGCCTCGGCATCGTCAAGCAATGGCGGTCCCGCTACTACGCGCGTCGTGACTTTCCGGAGCTGCTGAAGGAAGACGAGCTGATCCGCAAGTACCTGAAGACGCGGCTCAGCCACGCGGCAATCGCGGACGTGCACGTCGAGCGGAAGCCCGGCAAGGTGACGGTGACGGTGCACACCGGACGGCCGGGCGTGGTGATCGGCAAGCGGGGCGCCGAGGTGGACAAGCTCCGTGACGAGCTGGCGCAGCTCACCGGCAAGGAAGTGGGGATCAACGTCGAGGAGATCAAGCGTCCGGAGCTCGATGCCCAGCTTGTGGGCGACAGCGTGGTGCACCAGCTGACGCAGCGCATCTCGTTCCGCCGCGCGATGAAGCGCGCGGTGCAGAGCGCGATGCGGATGGGAGCGCAGGGGATCAAGATCAAATGCGCCGGGCGCCTGGGCGGAGCCGAGATCGCCCGGACCGAAGGTTATCACGAGGGCCGGGTGCCCCTGCATACGCTGCGAGCCAACATTGACTACGCCACCTCGACGGCGAAGACGACGTACGGCACCATCGGCGTGAAGGTGTGGATCTTCAAGGGTGAGGTGACCGAGGATCTCCACGGACGCACCTACTCGACCGGGGTGTGAGCGATGCTGGCTCCCAAGCGCGTCAAGTTCCGCAAGCGGTTCAAGGGCCGCACGGCCGGGTTGGCCACGCGTGGCAATACGGTCGCGTTCGGCCACTACGCGCTGATGAGCTTGGATCCGGGCTGGATCACCAACCGTCAGCTCGAGGCGGCGCGTGTGGCGCTGACCCGCGAGATGAAGCGCGGCGGCAAGGTGTGGATCCGGCTGTTTCCCGACAAGCCGATCACCAAGAAGCCCGCCGAGACACGAATGGGGAAGGGGAAGGGCAACCCGGAGGGGTGGGTGGCGGTCGTGAAGCCCGGGCGCATCATGTTCGAGGTCGAGGGCATCGAGGAGCACCTGGCACGCAAGGCGCTGGCGCTCGCGGCCGCCAAGCTGCCCGTGAAGGCCAAGTTCGTAAAGCGGGAGGAGCGCTGAGATGGCGAAGCAGCAGAAAGCCAGCGATCTGCGGCAGCTCAAAACGGACGAGCTGGAGCAGAAGCTCGCGGTGCTGACGGAGGAGCGCTTCCGGCTGCGGTTCCGCTCGGGCACTGAGGCTATCGAGAACCCGCTCCAGTTCCGCACGATCCGGCGCGACATCGCCCGGATCCGCACCATCTTGCGCGAGAGGCAACAGGCATGAGGGGCACCCGCAAAGTCCGGACGGGCGTCGTGGTGAGCGACAAGATGCAGAAGACCGTCACCGTCTCGCTGACGCGGCGGTTCGCGCATGCCCTGTACGGCAAGCAGCTGGTACGGTCCAAGACGGTCGCCGCCCACGACGAGCTCGGGGCCAAAGCGGGGGACACGGTCCGGATCGTGGAGACACGACCTCTGTCCAAATCCAAGCGCTGGCGGGTGGTCGACATCGTCGAGCGCGCGAAGTAAGGGGGGGGGGACGCGAGCGTGGTGCAGCAAGAGTCGATTCTCAAGATCGCGGACAATTCGGGCGCCCGCAAAGCGCTCGTGATCCGCGTGCTCGGCGGGTCTAAGCGCCGCTACGCCGGGCTAGGCGACATCGTCGTCGTCACGATCAAGGACGCCATCCCCACCGGCCAGGTCAAGAAGGGTGAGGTCGTCCGGGCGGTGATCGTTCGGACCGCCAAGGAGACCAAGCGCAAGGACGGGTCCTACATCCGCTTCGACGAGAACGCTGCCGTGCTCATCACGGACCAGGGCGAGCCGCGGGCCACCCGCATCTTCGGACCCGTGGGGCGGGAGCTGCGCGACAAGAAGTTCATGAAGATCGTGTCGCTGGCCCCGGAGGTCATCTGATATGAAGCCGCTGGTTTACCGGAAAAGCCGCCGGGTCCGGGGCAGGGAACCGCTGCGCCACAAGCTGCACCTCGGCAAGGGCGACACCGTGCGCGTAATCCGGGGGGAGCACCGCGGCAAGGAAGGGAAAGTCCTCCATGTCTACCCGAAGCGGTTTCGGGTTGTCGTGGAGGGCGTCAACATCGTGAAGAAGCACAAGCGCGCCACGAAGCCGGGCGGCGAGAGCGGGATCATCGAGTTTCCGGCACCAATCGCGGCGTCGAACGTGATGCTGCTGGATCCCAAGTCGGGCGAGCCGACGCGCGTGCGCCGCCGCCGGGACAAGGACGGAACGATCGAGCGGATCTCGGTGAAATCCGGCCAACCGATCCCGCGGGTGAGGTAGCATGGCGGATACCCAGGAGAAGAGGGACAAGAAGGAGAAGAAGCAGCCGAAGCCGGGAAAGGCCCCGGCAGAGGCACCGGCCGCCCCGGCGCCGCCGGCGGAGCCTGCGCCGCGCCCGCGGCTGTTGGAGCACTACGAGCAGCACGTGCGGTCCAAGCTGCAGCAGCAGTTCGGCTACACGAACGTGCACGAGATCCCGAAGCTGTTGAAGATCGTGCTCAACGTCGGCATGGGCGACGCGCCCAAGAACCCGAAGGCGCTCGAGGCGGCGGTCGCCGAGCTCGGGGCCATCACGGGGCAGAAGGCGCTCGTCACCCGGGCCAAGAAGGCGATCGCGAACTTCAACCTGCGCGAGGGCGTGCCGATCGGGTGCTCGGTGACGCTGCGCGGGGCGCGGATGTACGAGTTCTTCGACCGGTTCGTCTCGGTCGCCCTGCCGCGGATGCGCGACTTCCGCGGCTTGCCGACGAAGAGCTTCGACGGACGGGGGAATTACTCCCTCGGACTCAAGGAGCAGATGATTTTCCCGGAGATCGACTACGACAAGGTCGAGAAGATCCACGGCATGGACATCACCTTCGTGACCAGCGCCCGCCGCGACGACGGAGCCCTGGCCCTGCTCCGGGAACTGGGAATGCCGTTCCGGGGCGAAGCCCCCGTCGCGGCCGCCTAGGAGACCATCGCATGGCGAAGAAGTGCTGGATCGAGAAGGTCAAGCGGAAGCCGAAATTCGCGGTGCGCGGCTATTACCGCTGCCAGCGGTGCGGCCGTAGTCGCGGCACTCTCCGCAAATTCAAGCTGTGCCGCATATGCTTCCGTGAACTCGCGCTGCGCGGGGAAATCCCCGGCGTGCGCAAGGCCAGTTGGTAAAGGAACGACGCGATGAGCATGACTGATCCCGTTGCCGACATGCTGACCCGCGTGCGGAATGCCTGCCTCGCAGGCCACCGGCGCGCCGACATGCCGGTGTCCAAGCTGAAGGTCGAGATCGCGCGGCTCCTCCGCGATAACCATTACATCCAGGACTACAAGGTCCTCGACGATGGCCGTCACGGTCTGCTACGCCTCTACCTCAAGTACCACAACGACGCCCCCGTCATCCGGGAGCTCAAGCGCGTCTCGGCCCCCGGCCTGCGCCGCTACGTCAAAGCGCGCGAGATCCCGCGGATCAAGAACGGGCTCGGAATGGCGATCCTCAGCACGCCCCAAGGCGTCATGTCCGACCGCGAAGCCCGCACCGCCCGCGTGGGTGGTGAGTTGCTCGCGGTGATCTGGTAGGAGGGGGGGGACGATGTCGCGCATCGGCAGGAAACCGGTCCCGGTGCCCAAGGGCGTCACGGCTGTGGTGCAGGACCGCACCGTCACCATTACGGGCCCCAAGGGCGAGCTCGTCCGGACGATCCACGCTGACCTCACTGCGGCCCTCGAGGACAACGCCGTAGTCGTGCGCCGGCCCTCCGACGAGAACCGGCACAAGGCGCTCCACGGCCTCACCCGAACGCTGATCGCCAACATGGTGGACGGGGTGACCAAAGGCTTCGCCAAGCAGCTCGAGATCCAGGGCGTCGGCTACAAGGCCGAAGTGAAGCCGTTCGGCGTGCAGCTGACTGTTGGCCTGTCCCATCCCGTCCAGTATCACGCACCGAAGGGGATCAAGATCTCGGTGGACAACAACGTCCTCGTGAAGGTCGAGGGCATCGACAAGGAGCTGGTGGGTCAGGTGGCGGCCGAGCTGCGCAACGTGCGGCCGCCTGAGCCTTACAAGGGGAAGGGGATCCGCTATGTGGGCGAGCAGGTGCGCCGCAAGGCGGGCAAAACCGCTCAGGCGGCGACCAAATAACCCATGCGCTCTCTTCATCAGATCAAGACTCAGGTACACCGGCGCTACCGCCGTCACCTCCGCGTCCGGAAGAAAATCGCCGGCACGCCGGAGCGGCCGCGGCTGGTCGTGTTTCGGTCCTCCAAACACATCTATGCGCAGCTGGTGGACGACACGCGCGGCGTGACCCTGATCGGTGCCTCCGACCGGACCGAGGGCATCCAACCCGAGGCAAAGGGGAAAACGGGCAAGAGCTTCGCCCTGGGGCACCTGATCGCCGTCAAGGCGAAGGCGAAGGGCATCGTCCGGGTCGTGTTCGACCGGGGCGGCTACCAGTACCACGGGCGTGTGAAGGCGGTTGCCGACGGCGCCCGCAAAGGGGGGTTGGAGTTCTGATGGCGAACGATCAAGAGCAGCAGACGGCGCCGGAGCCTCCCGTACCGGCAGCCACAGCGTCACCCCTTCCCCCCGCGCCTCCGGAGACCGGTGCCGAGCCGGCCCTGGAGCAGCGTGGTGGTGGTGGAACTGGAGGAGGGGGGGGAGGCGGGACCGCAGGAGGGGGGGGCGGCGGGGGGGCGGGGGGGGCGGGGGGGGTGCAGGCCGCGGTCGGGGCCGCGGGGGACGTGGCGGCCGGGGCGGCCGGGGTGGCGGGCCAGGGGGAGGGGGCCGCGGCGGCGAGCGGCGGGACGACCGCGGTGGCCGCGGGGAAGGCGACGGCTACGTCGAGAACGTCATTGCGATCAACCGCGTCGCCAAAGTCGTCAAAGGCGGCCGACGCTTCAGCTTCAACGCGCTGGTCGCCGTGGGCGACGGCAAGGGCAACGTTGGCGTGGCGACTGGCAAGGCCAACGAGGTGAGTGAGGCAGTGCGTAAAGCGGTTGAGGCCGCGCGCCGCCGCATGGTGGACATTCCGCTCACCGGCGGCACGATCCCCCACGAGATCGTGGGGGACCACGGCGCAGGGCGCGTATTGCTCAAGCCGGCGGCCTCCGGTACCGGCGTGATCGCCGGCGGGCCGGTGCGTGCGGTGCTGGAGTGCGCTGGCGTGCGCGACATCCTCACCAAGAGCCTCGGCTCCACCAACCCGCACAACATGGTGCGGGCCACCATGGACGGGCTGAAGCGTCTTACGACGGCGCGCCGCGTGGCCAAGGAGCGAGGCATCGAAGTGGAGGCGATCCCTTACAAGGCCCGGCAAGCGGCCACGACCCATGGGCCGTAAGCCCCCGACGCGCCCGTACCGCAAGCGCAAAAGTGGCCGGGATGCGCAGCTGCCGCCCGTGAGCAAAGGGAAGCTCCGCATCCGGCAGGTCCGCTCGGGCAGCGGCCATCCCGCGCTGTTACGGCGCACGCTCGAGGCGCTGGGGCTCAAGCACCACCAGGACGTCGTGGTCCAGCAGGACCACCCGGCGCTCCGCGGCATGCTCTACCAGGTGCGGCACCTCGTCGAGGTGACGGCCGAGAAAGCAGGCAAGTAACCGATGACGACGGCGAAAACCCGGGCCAAGCCCAAGACGAAGACCGCGGCGGTGCGGAAGCTGTCGCTGCACGACCTCAAGCCGCCACGCGGTTCGCACCGTGCGCGCATCCGCAAGGGGCGCGGGCCGGGCTCCGGGATCGGCAAGACCGCTGGTCGCGGCGGCAAGGGGCAAACGGCCCGCAGCGGTGGGCAGACGCGGCCTGGGTTCGAGGGCGGTCAGATGCCGCTCATCCGGCGCATCCCCAAGCGCGGCTTCACCAATCCGTTCAAGCAGCCGGCTCAGGTCGTGAACGTACGGCACCTCGGCTTGCTGGCCGACGGCGTGCAGGTGACACCCGACACCCTGTTCGGGGCGGGGCTGGTGCGCCGTCCGGACCATCCGATCAAGCTCCTCGGGATGGGAGACGTACAGCGGAAGTTCGTGGTGAGGGGGGTCGCCGTGTCGACCTCCGCCCGCGCCAAGATCGAGCAGGCGGGCGGGACCATCGAGGGTTGAGCAAGTGAGCGGTCCGCAGATCCCCAACCTGTTCAAGGTGCCGGAGCTGAAGGAAAAGCTCCTGTTCACCTTCCTGTGCCTCGTCATCTACCGCATCGGGGCGCATATCGCGACCCCCGGCGTGAACGTGCAGGCGATGGCCGACTACACACAGAACGCCGGCCAAACGCTGTTTCGCCTGTATGATCTCTTCGCCGGTGGCAGTTTCGGCCGGGCGGCGGTGTTCGCCTTGGGCATCATGCCCTACATCTCCGCGAGCATTGTCTTCCAGCTGGCCGGGCCGGTGTTCCCCATCATCGAGAAGATGCAGCGCGACGAGGAGGGGCGGAAAAAGCTCACCCAATGGACGCGCTACCTCACGGTGGTCCTCTGCATCTTCCAGGCGTACGGCTACGCGCTGTACACCGAGACGCAGATCCCCGGTGCCGTCGCCGCACCCGGCCTGGCGTTTCGCATGACCACGGTGTTGACGCTCACCACGGGCGGCATCTTCATCATGTGGCTGGGCGAGCAGATCACCGAGCGGGGGATCGGCAACGGTGCGAGCCTCCTGATCTTCTTCTCGATTGTCGAGCGGTTCTGGCCCGAGACGCTGCGCACCGTCGAGGCGCTGCAGACCCCCGGCAGCGACCTCACGATCCCGAAGCTCCTCGTCGTGCTGGTGGTGATGGTGCTGGTTGTGGCGGGCACTGTCGCCGTGACCGTCGCGGCGCGCCGCATCCCGATCCAAATTCCCCGCAAAGTGATGGGCCGCGGGCGCATCCGCGAGGGACAGAAGACGTTCATTCCGCTGCGCATCAATTCCTCGGGCGTGATGCCGATCATTTTCGCGCAGTCGATCATCATCGTGCCCGGCACGCTGGCGCAGTTCAGCAACGTGCAGTTCCTGAAAGACTTCTCCAATTATTTCAACTATACGTCGCCCGCCTACCTGCTCACGATGGCGGTGCTGATCGTGTTCTTCGCCTACTTCTACACCTCGATCATCTTCAATCCGGTAGACCTGGCGGAGAATCTGAAGAAGCAGGGTGGCTTCATCCCGGGGGTGAAACCGGGGGCGGCGACCGCCGACTACATCGACGCGGTGTTGTCACGCATCACCCTGCCGGGCGCGATCTTCCTCACGATCGTGGCCATCCTACCGATCGTGGTGAGCAACATGCTCAACATGCCCTTCGGTTTTGGCGGCACAGCCCTCCTCATCGTGGTCGGGGTGGCGCTCGACACCGTCCAACAGGTGCAGCAGCACCTCCTGCTACGGAACTACGACGGATTCATGAAGGAAGGCCGCGTCAAGTTCCGCGGCCGCCAGCCGTAAACGACTCCGTGTACATCCTCCTGCTCGGCGCGCCAGGCTCTGGCAAAGGCACCCAGGGCAAGTTCCTGGCCGAGCGGCTCGGCCTGCCCAAGATCACCACGGGAGACCTGCTCCGCGCCGCGATGAAGGCCGGCACCCCACTGGGGAAGGAAGCCAAGAAATTCTATGACGCGGGGAGGCTGGTTCCCGACAGTGTGGTCCTGGGGATGATCAAGGAGGAACTGGCGCGGCCCGCGGCGAAGGACGGCGCCGTGCTCGACGGGTTCCCGCGCACCGCGGCGCAGGCGGAGCTGGTCGATAGGACCCTCGCCGAGCGGATGCAGCGGCTGAACCACATCCTCCTCCTGGACGTGACGGAAGAGGAACTGGTCAAGCGGATGCGCGCCCGGTCAGCCAAGGAGGGCCGGACGGACGATACGCCCGAGGCCATCGCGGAGCGCCTGCGCGTCTATCAGAGGGACACCGCCCCTCTCATCGCTCACTACACCACGCGCGGCATCGTGCACCGCGTCCCGGGCGTCGGGACCGTCGACCAGATCGCCGAGGAGATCAAGCGGATCATCGGGCGATGATCACGATCAAGTCGCCACGGGAGATCGAGACGATGGCGACGGCCGGTCGCATCGTCGCAGCGACCCTCGCTCTGGTGGCGCAGCACGTGGCGCCGGGCGTGTCGACCGAGCGCCTCGACCGCCTCGCCGAGGACTTCATCCGCAGCCACCCCGGCGCCCGGCCCTCGTTCAAAGGTCTGTACGACTTTCCCGCCACCTTGTGCACCTCCCTCAACAACGAGATCGTCCACGGCATCCCCTCTCCCAAGCGCGTCCTCACCTCGGGCGACGTGCTGAGCGTGGACGTCGGGGTGTGGCTTGAGGGGCTGCACGCTGATTCCGCGGCGACGTTCCCCGTGGGCGCCGTGAGCGCCGAAGCCGCGCGGCTGCTGCAGGTTACCCAGGCCGCGCTCCAAGCCGGCCTGGCGCAGGCGCGCGCAGGCAACCACGTCGGGGACATCGGATTCGCGGTGCAGCAAGTGGCCGAAGACGCGGGGTTCTCGGTCGTGCGGGAGCTCGTGGGGCACGGCATCGGGTCGAGCTTCCACGAGGAGCCCCAGGTGCCGAACTACGGCAAGCCCAAACGGGGCCCCCGCCTCGTGGCGGGGATGACTATCGCGATCGAGCCGATGGTGAACATCGGTAGCCCAGAGATCCGAACCCTGGACGACAAGTGGACGGTCGTCACGGTCGACGGCTCACTCTCGGCCCACTTCGAGCATACGGTGGCGATCGGACAGAACGGGGCGCCGCCCCGGATTCTCACGCTCGCCGCCTGAGTTCTTCGGCTTCCTCCAGCAACGCTCGCCCCAGCGCCGGCTCAGACAGCGACGCCACGTTGATCCGCACGTTCTCGATCGCCCCAGCGAGCGCGGCGCGGGCAAGGCTCTCGGCGACCCTCGCATCGGAGCGTGCGTTGGGGTTGCCGATCTCCCCGATGTCACTGGCCAAGGTGATCAACCGCATCGCGCCCCGCGCCATCGCGATCGGCGTCTCCGCCGCGCCAACCAGCGCAGCGTCGATCGTCCGCGAACGCCCCGCGGTGCTTTTGGGGATCTTGTAGGCCTCGCTCACCTTCGCATAGGCGGCCGCGTCCTCGTCCACCAGGCGACGCAGTTGGGCCCGAAGCGCTTCGGCTTCGGCCAGGATCTCTCGAGCGCGGGCCTCCGCCGCCGCGAAGGCTTTGCGGCCCACGGTGAGCCGGGCGACCATTGCGACGAGTGCGCCCGCCACGGCGCCGGCGAGCGCCGCCGCACTGCCACCGCCGGGCACGGGGGCCGAGCTGGCCAGTTCCTCGAGCCAGCCGTCGAGTGTGGGTCCCTCGGCCGCGCGGATTTTGGCCTCGAGCAGATGGTCGGCCGCGTCGGGCAGGTTCAGGAGCGCCGCGCCGGCGCCGAGGATGCCGCGCTCCGGGATCAGGCCGACCACCTCGCTCCGAATCACGCCGACCCCACGGCGGCGCGCTTCGGCCTCCACGGCGGCGTACACGGTCGCAGGCGATGTGACGTCGATGTCCAAGAGGTTCATGGAGACCTGCGCCTGCCCTCCCACGTCGAAGCCGCTCGCCTGCACGGCGGGGAGGCCGCCGCTGGAGGTCCGGACCGTCTTTGCAATCTCCTTGGCGATCGCGACGTCGCCCGTATCCAGGTAAATGTTGTACGCGACGAGGAAGGGCCGCGCGCCGATCGCGGTCGCGCCGGCCGTGGGGTGGATGCGCTTGGGCCCGAAGTCGGGCTCGGCTGCGGGATCGGTGCCGATCCGCTCGCGCAACCCCTCGAACTCTCCCTTGCGGATGTCTGGGAGCCGCTCGCGCTCCGGGCGCCGGGCGGCTTGGGCGTACAGATAGACCGGAATGGCCAGCTCCCGTCCCACGCGTTCGGCGAGCTGGCTCGCGAGCGCCGCGCAGGCGTCCATGGTGACGCCGCGCACCGGCACAAACGGCACGACGTCCGTCGCCCCCATCCGCGGATGCTCCCCGGCGTGCTTCGTCAGATCGATGCGCGCGGTCGCCACCGCGATGGCGCGGAACGCGGCCTCCACTGCAGCGACGGGCGGCGCCACGAAAGTGAACACCGAGCGGTGATGCGACGCGTCCGCCTGCACGTCGAGGAGTCTCACTCCGGCGACGGCGACGATGGCCGCGCGCAGAGCATTCAGCACGGCCGGGTCCCGGCCCTCGGAGAAGTTGGGCACGCACTCCACTAGCGGTGATGTCATTCGCTCGTCCTCAGCAGCTCGCGGAGCCAGCGATGTAGGGACGGATTCCCGGCTACCAGCGACCCGTGATCCAGCACCGCGGCGCTTCCCTCGGTTGTCGTCACGACTCCCCCGGCCTCCCGCACCAACACGACTCCGGCCGCCACGTCCCATGGGGCTAGGGTGAGCTCCCAGAACGCGTCGAAGCGGCCGTTCGCGACGTCAACGAGATCGAGCGCGGCCGCTCCCGCGCGACGGACACCGCTCGTCGCCCGCACGACGGCGGCTAACTGTCGCAGGTAGCGCTCCAACCCTCCGTCCTCCAGTTGCTTAAACGGGAAGCCCGTGCCGACCAAGGCACGGCGCGGCTCGGTCTCCGTGGACACCGCGAGCCGGCGCTCGCCCTGCCACGCGCCCAGCCCCGCCGCCGCGTGATAGACGAGGTCGCGCGCCACGTCATGCACAACTCCGGCGCACAACGCACCGCCCACAGTGCACCCGATGGACACGGCGTACTGCGGGTAGCCGTGCAGGAAGTTCGTCGTCCCATCGAGTGGGTCGACGATCCACACGACTTCCGTGTCGCGCGCGACTGAGGGACTCAGCTCCTCGCCCACCACCCGCGAGCCGGGCACTCTCGTCGTGAGCGTCTCTGCGATGAGAGTTTCGGCCGCGCGGTCGACCTCAGTGACGAAATCGTGCCGCGACTTCTCCGTCCAGGCGCTCGGCGCTGGTGGCGCGGCCTCGCGGACGAGGCGGGCGGCGCGCGCCGCCGCCGCCATCGCGACATCGACTAAGTCTTTGAGATCACGCACCTTGCGGCTCTCCACCCCCGGCCATAGGTTGAGGGCCCTATGGCGCGCGTCTTCAGCGGTATCCAGCCCTCCGGCGAGCTACACATCGGCAACTACCTGGGCGCGGTGCAGAACTGGGTCAAACTCCAGGACCTGCACGAGTGCCTGTTCTCTGTCGTCGACCTACACGCCATCACCCAACCCTACGAGGCGGGAGGCCTCGCTCAACGCACCGAGGAGATGGCGCTCAGTCTCCTGGCCGCGGGGCTCGATCCCGGCAAGAGCACCATCTTTGTGCAGTCCCACGTCGCCGAGCACACGGAGCTCAACTGGCTGCTCACGATCGTGACGCCGCTCGGCGAGCTCGAGCGCCAGACCCAGTTCAAGGACAAGTCGCAGCGACAGGAGAGCGTGTCCGCCGGGCTGCTGAACTACCCCGTGCTGCAGGCTGCCGACGTGCTGCTCTACAAGGCGACGCTGGTGCCCGTTGGTGAGGATCAGCTGCAGCACCTCGAGCTCATGCGTGAGATCGTCCGCCGTTGGAACGCGCGCTTCGGTGCGGCTTTCTTCCCGGAGCCGCAGGCGCAGCTCTCCACCGCGCGGCGCGTGCTGGGGCTCGACGGGCAGGCCAAGATGTCCAAGAGCCTGGGCAATACGATCGGCCTGTTCGAGCCGCCCGACGCGATCTGGGAGAAGCTGCGCCCGGCGGCTACTGACCCTGCTCGGAAGACCCGCAAGGATCCTGGCAATCCCGATATTTGCAACGTCTTCACAATCCACCAGGGGTTCTCGCCGCCCGCGGTGCAGGCGGACGTGGCGCACAAGTGCCGAACCGCCGGGTGGGGGTGTCTCGACTGCAAACGGGTGTTGGCGGACAATATGATAGCGGCCCTTGCTCCGATGCGCGAGCGCGCCGCGGCCCTACGGGCCGAGCCGCGCCGCGTCCGCGATGTCCTGCGGGCGGGGGCCGGCAAGGCGCGCGCACTCGCGCGCCTCACGATGGCGGAGGCACGGCGCCGGATGGGGCTCCTCCCCGCGGAGGCCTGATGCACGAGCTCATGACTGATATGGTCGAAGTCTTCCGGCTCGAGTTGCTGGGCCAGCTGGCGCTTGCCACGCTGCTGGGCGGTGCCATTGGCTTGGAGCGCGAACTCGGGGGCAAGCCGGCAGGGCTACGCACCAACATTCTGATCTGTATGGGGTCCACGCTCTACACACAGTTGTCCATCGGCCTCGTCCACGGGAGCGTGGACGCCTCGCGGGTAGCCGGTCAGATCGTCACCGGCGTCGGGTTTATCGGCGCGGGCACCATCCTCCACGCCCGTGGCGCCGTCGTCGGGCTCACTAGCGCTGCGACCATCTGGGTCGTCGCGGCGATCGGTGTCGCTCTCGGCGCGGGCCACTACCCGGAGGCATTGCTCTCGACCTTGATGGTGCTCGTCGTGCTCCAGGGCCTGGGCCGGATAGAGTTCGTCGTGCAGCGCCAATCTTCGCTCAGCCACATCACCATCCACGCGCGGCCCGACGGGGCCCCGCTCGAGGAGTTGGAGACCGTGGTGCGCCGGACCGGGCTCCAGATCGTCGAGGCCGAGAGCCGCCGGGAGAACGTCGACTTGGTGATCGAATACGAGCTGCGGGGCCCCAAGCGCCTGCACGACCAGGTGATGATTGCGCTGCTCCACCACCCGAGCGTGCGGACGGTGTCGACGGGCGAGTGACGCGCCGGCTGGTGGTGGACCTGGAATCCCCCCGCGCCGCTTGGCGCGCTCCCGATGAGGTCGTCGGAGCCATCCGGGACGCGGCCGGCCCCGGCTGGCTGGTCGTACAGGTGGACGCGCCGGCGCCCTCTGACAGCGATGGCGGCTCGGGCTCGCCGGCGAGCCTCGTGGCGGCGCGCGGGGCGGAAGTCTACCTGGGCTACGGCGTGCCGGCCGGCCTGCTCGCCGCCGCCGGCGGCACGCTGCGGTGGGCCCACAGCGGCACGGCTGGCGTCGGCGCGAGCCTGCCCTACCTGCGCGGCAGCGCTGTCACGCTCACCAACTCGGCGGGGGTTCACGCCGAGCCCATGGCGGACTGGGTGCTCGCCGCCATCACCTACTTCGCCCGGGGGCTCGATCGGATGCGCGCCCTGCAGAACGCGGCGCAGTGGGCCAAGGACGAATTCGCGGACCTGCTGGTGCCGGTGCGAGAGCTTCGCGACCTGCGTGTCGGGGTCTTTGGGCTGGGCGGGATCGGGACCGCCGTCGCGCGCCGCGCACTGGCGCTCGGGATGAGCGTTGCCGGAGTGCGACGCCGGCCGGAGCGCGGTGGACCCGTCGGCCTGCGCTGGGTGGGGGGTCTCGACGCTTTGGGCCGTCTCGCCTCCGAGAGCGACTGTCTCGTCATCGCCGCGCCGCACACGGCGGACACGACGGAGGCGGTTGGGCGGGAAGTTCTGGAGCGGCTGCCCGTAGGCGCTGTGGTGATCAATGTCTCTCGTGGCTCCCTGCTCGACGAGGACACCCTTCTCGAGCGGCTCGTGGCGGGGCGGCTACGAGGGGCGGCGCTCGACGTGTTCCGCACGGAGCCCCTGCCGCCCGGGCATCCCTTCTGGGGGCATCCCCGGGTGCTGGTCAGCCCGCACGTCAGCGCCGTATCGACGCGGTTCTGGGAGCGGGAGTTGGGGCTGATCGTCGAGAACATCGGGCGCTATCTTGCAGGGGCGCCACTGCGCAACGTGGTGGACCTGGAGGCCGGCTACTGAATGGAAAAGATCATCAAGGCGGCGGTTGATCGCGGCGCGTCGGACCTGCACATCAAAGCGGGCGACGTGTTCCGGGCGCGCATCGACGGCAAGCTCGTGCCCCTCACCAAGCAGCGCCTGACGCCCGAGCAGACCAAGGCCATCGCTCTGCGCTTAATCCCGAACGATGAGGACCGCTCGCGCATCGAGCGCCTGCGCGACTATGACTGCTCCTGGGGCATGCCGGGGATTGGGCGCTTCCGCGTGAACATCCTGCGGCAGCGCTCTTCCTTTATGATCGTGATGCGCGTCATCCCCTTCGACGTGCCGTCGTTCGAGAGCCTCCAGCTCCCCCCGGTGCTGAGTCAGGTGGCGTCGGCGGAGCGAGGGATGATTCTGGTCACTGGCGTCACGGGCTCCGGCAAGAGTTCGACGATGGCGGCGATCATCAACCACATCAACCAGACGCAACACAAGCACATCCTCACGCTGGAGAATCCGATCGAGTTCCTGCACCGGGACATCGCCTGCTCGGTGACCCAGCGGGAGATCGGTGTCGACACCGACGACTTCCGCATGGGGCTGCGCGCGGCGCTGCGACAGGATCCCGACGTGGTCCTGATCGGCGAGATGCGGGATGCCGAAACGATCGACACCGCCATGAAGGCCGTCGAAACCGGCCACCTCCTGATCTCCACGCTCCATACACCCGACGCCGTTACCACGGTGAGCCGCCTAGTGTCGATGTTCCCGCTAGAGGAGCAGGAGATCGCCCGACTGCGGCTCTCGGAGGCGCTGCAGGCGGTCATTTCGCAACGGTTGCTGCCGCGCGCCGACGGCAAAGGCCGCGCCGCCGCAGTCGAGATCCTGATCGCGACCGGCACCGTCCGCGACATGATCAAGGACCCCGGCCGGGTGATGGAGCTGCCCGACTACATCCGGGAGTCCCGGGAGGAGTACGGGATGCAGACCTTCGATCAGCACCTCATAGACCTCGTGAGCGAGGGCATCGTGGCCTCCGAAACGGCACTGGCGGCCTCCTCAAACCCGGCCGATTTCGAGCTGAGGCTACGGACCCTGCACCGGCGCCCACGCGTGGCGGCCGCGACCGAGACCGCCGGCGTGGACGCGGAGAAGGCGGCAGGCCTTACCGACGACCTGTCGAGCATGCTGCCGGAGCAGTGAGCGAGGCGCGCTTCAGCGGGGTCCTCGCCCCCATTCCCACACCGTTCGACGCGGCCACGGGCGACGTGGCTCCGGTCCACCTGCGCCACAACGCCGCCCGCCTCCTCGCCGAGGGGCTGGATGGTTTGCTAATCGCCGGCTCGACGGGAGAGGCACCGCTGCTCGATCCGGACGAGCAGCGCCGCATAACCGCGTGGCTGCGGGACGTACTGCCGGACGGCAAGACACTGTTCGCGGGCACGGGCGCGGAATCCACCCGCCAGACGATCGCCCTCTCGCGCGCGGCTGGGGCGGAGGGCGCCGATGCGGTGCTGGTGCGGGCTCCCGCCTACTTCGGCCCCATGCACTCACCTGCGAGCCTGGTCGATCACTTCCGGGCGGTCGCCGACGCGAGTCCCATCCCGGTGCTGCTCTACAACATGCCGAAGTACACCCATCTGCCGCTTGCTGCCGGGCTGCTCCAGCAGCTGGCCGGCCACCCCAACGTGGTCGGCGTCAAGGATTCCTCTGGTGATGCGAAGAATCTGGCAGCCTACCGCGACGCAGCACCCGCTTGGACGGTGTTCGTCGGCTCCGCGGCGCTGCTCTACGCGGGGCTCGAACTGGGGTGCCAGGGCGGGGTGTTGGCGGCCGCCTGCTTCGCCCCACGGCTCTGCGTCGACCTGCTAGTCGCCTTCCGGGCTGGCGACCGCGTGGGTGCGGGCAGGCTCCAGGAGCGGCTCACCCCGCTCGACAAGGAGATTGTCGGCAAGTTCGGCCCCGCTGGTGTCAAAGCGGCGATGGATGCTGCGGGCTACTACGGCGGGCCGATCCGCGCGCCGCTAGCGCCGGTTCCGGCGGGCGATCGGGATCGCATCGCCCGGCTGCTCGCGGCGTGACGGACCCCTACGCGCTGCTCGCCGAGCTCGCCGTCCCGCGCTTGACCGGCACTCCGGGCAACGCCCGCGTCCGCGCCGTCCTGACCCGGGAGTTGGCCGCCCGCGGGTTCGTCGTCATGGAGCACGCCTTCGCCGCCTCGCCGGTGCGCGTGGTAGCGGCACAGGTGTGGGGGGCAGCGCTCGGGGCCGCAATCTTCGCCACGGTGGCGCTCGCGCTCATGCCGGGCGGCGAGCGCTGGCTGGCCGTCTGGACTCCCGCGCTGCTTGCCGCCCTGGTGTGGCTCGCCTTGGCCTCGCGACGTGGGCTGCCGCTGCCGATCCCGACTGTCAAAGCCGCAAATCTGATCGGCGTGCGGCCCCGCACCCGCGTCACCGTGTGGCTGGCGGCGCATTATGACTCCAAGGGTCAGCCACTCTCCATGGCGGGCCGCCTCGTGGCGGTGGCGCTCTGCGCGACGGCCTTCCTCGGGCTCCTCGCGCTGACCGCCTTACGCCTGGAATTCGGCTGGCATCCAGCGTGGCTCCTGCCGGTCTTCCCCGGCATCGTGGGGGCGCTGCTCCTGTCTCGCTGCCGCGTGCACAACGGCTCGACCGGGGCTGTGGACAACGCGACGGCGCTGGTCACCGTCCTCGGCGTGGTCGACGCGTTGCCGCCGGGGACCCCTGTAGGGGTGCTCTTTCCGGACGCCGAGGAGTTCGGTCTGGCAGGCGCCATCGCGCTGGCGCGCGAGCGGGGCAACCTCCTTGCCGGGACCGCTGTCGTGAACCTGGACGGGATCGACGACCCGGGGCCGACCCGGGTCTTACGGCATCGGCCGGGCCCGGTGGGGGACGCCGTCGCCGCGGCACTCGGCGTGCGCCCGGTGCGCTTTCTCCCCGCGTTGGTGGATGGGCAGGCGCTCGCCCCAGCGGCGCGCGAATGCATCACCGTGCTGCGAGGCAATTGGGGCACCGCCCGCCGGGTGCACACTGCACGCGATACCGTGGACCGGCTGACCCTAGAGGGGAGCCGCGCCGTGACCCAGGCCCTGGCCGCCGCCTTGTCTCCGGGGTGAAGGGCTCCTAGCTTTCCTCAGAGGATAGTCCAACGCCCCGCATCATCGGGGCATTTTTTTTGGCGGGTGTGCCCAAGGAGCCCATGTTCGGACCGAAAACCCACTGCGTGGTCGTGGTCGGCGCGCAGTGGGGCGACGAGGGGAAAGGCAAGGTGGTAGACGTGCTCGCCGAGCGCGCCGACCTTGTCGTGCGCTACCAGGGCGGTGCCAATGCAGGCCACACCGTGCACAGCAGCGCCGGTGAGTTCGTGCTGCACCAGATCCCCTCAGGGATCCTCCAAGGCGCGGTCTGTCTGGTCGGGAACGGCGTGGCGCTCGATCCCGAGACGTTCTTCACGGAGCTGGACGCCCTCCAAGCCCAAGGGGTGAAGACAGAGCACAAGATCTATGTTTCCGAGCGGGCTCACCTCACGCTACCGCTTCACAAACTCCTTGACCGGGCGCGCGAGCAGCGCGAAAAGATTGGGACCACCGGGCGGGGGATAGGTCCGACGTACGAGGACAAGTACGGTCGGCGAGGCATCCGGGTCGGCGACTTGCGGAATCTGCAGCGAGCTCGGGGGCTCATCAGCACCCGGGTCGCGAGCGCCAACGAAATGCTCGGCCTGCTGGGCGGCGTCGAGCGGGCCGACGCGGGGGAGCACTGCGAGCTGCTGACTCGCCTCGCGCCGCGGCTGCTCCCGCTGACCGTGGACGCCGGACGAGTGGTGTACGAGGCGCTCGAGCGTGGCGAGTCGGTGCTGCTCGAAGGCGCCCAAGGCGCGCTGCTCGACGTGGACCACGGCACGTATCCGTATGTCACTTCTTCGAATACCACTGCGGGAGGCGCCGCGGTCGGGGTCGGGATCGGCCCCACCGCGATTGATGCCGTGCTCGGCGTGGTGAAGGCCTATACCACGCGCGTCGGCAACGGCCCCCTGCCTACCGAGGCCGACCCCAGCGTGGCCGAGCGGATTCGCGAGCTGGGCGACGAGTTCGGAGCTACGACCGGGCGGCCGCGACGCTGCGGTTGGTTCGACGCTGTCGTCGTCCGTTACGCCGTGCGGGTGAACGGGCTCACCGGATTGGCCGTCACGAAGCTCGACGTGTTGGACACCTTTGGCGAGATCCCAGTCGGGGTGGGCTATCGGCTGGACGGCGAGGTGATCGACAGCATGCCAGCGGACGTTGAGCGACTCGACCGAGTGGAGCCGATCTACGAAACGCTCCCCGGGTGGCAGCGGTCCCTCGCCGCCGTGCGGCGTCTGGCCGATCTGCCGCCCCCGGCGCGTGCGTATCTCGACCGGCTGCAGGATCTGGCGCACGCGCCGATTCAATACGTGAGCGTGGGGACTCGCAGAGAGCAGATTATAGAGGTGAGCTGACCAAGGACGCCAAATCGCCTAGGCCTCAAAGCGGTCTGTGGCTTAGCTGGCGAAGCGCTGGCGCAATGCTGTCGTCAGTCGGGCGCGCTCGGCGGCACATGCTGGCACCGGTTGCCTGTGCACCGCATGGTCTCCTGGCGCATCGGCGGCGATCCGCTAGAACTGATGACTGAGCACTGCGAGCCTGGGCAAAAAAGAGAACCCCCCAGAGTTTCCCCTGGAGGGTGATCGCCCGTCCGACATCGTGCGCCCTAGAACCCGATGTGAACGGAGCGAAATGCTCTCTCTCGGGTTGGGGCGCGCCGTACCTCTGGCAGCTGGGCCGTCTCGCTAGTATGAGACCCCTCAGCTTTGCGCCCCGCCGTCACCGACGGTTTGCCCTTGCAGAGATGCTCTGGGCGCCTGATCAGCAAGAACGATGCCTTGGGCATAAGCTTGTCTAACTCATGGGAATTAGGCTGCTTGCGCGAGGTCATATGTGTTGCATAATGCACGTTTCAGTGCATAATGCAATACATTACTGGACGCTGGTGTAGTCGACACGCCCAATACAAGTTAGCCTCGTGCCTCCAACTATCCTCGTTTCCCCCACCGCCTTCAAAGGGACGTTCAGCCCGCGCCAAATCGCTGACGCGATCGTCAGCGGGGTCCGCCGCGCCTTGCCTGAAGCGGTGGTTCTGTCTTGCCCAGCGGCCGATGGCGGAGATGGCTTGCTCGATGCCGTGCTAGCCGCCGGCTCGCTGCGTGAGCGGGTCAGCGTAACTGGTCCGCTGGGCGCGCCGGTGAGCGCCGAACTGGGCTGGCTCGATGCGGAGACGGCGATCTTCGAAAGCGCCAGCGCTTGCGGCCTGTCACTCCTCAAGCCCGAGGAGCGCGACCCGTTGCGCGCCACCACCCGAGGCGTCGGTGAGCTCGTCTTCGAGGCGGTGGACCGCGGCGCCCGCACCGTGATCGTTGGACTCGGCGGTTCGGCGACCGTGGACGGGGGCACCGGCGCCGCCCGCGGTCTGGGCTGGACCTTCCAAGACTGGGAGGGCGCGCCGCTGCCGGAGGGCGGTGGCGCGTTGTTCAACCTGACGACGATGCGTGGCGGCTGGGGGCTCGAGGCGCAGCTGATCGCTTTGGCCGACGTCACAACGCCGCTGGTGGGCGAGAAGAGCGCCGCGCCGGTGTTCGGCCCGCAGAAGGGGGCCACTGCCGAGCAGGTGCGGCTCCTGGCTGCCGGGTTGGAACGCCTGGCGGCGCTCTGGGCACAGCAGGGGCGGCCCGATCTCGCCACACTTCCTGGAGGCGGTGCGGCTGGTGGCCTGGGTGCCGGACTCGTCTTCTTCGCCAAGGCGAGCCTCGTGCCCGGTGCCGAGTGGGTGCTCGAGCGCATCGGCTTCGACGCCGCGCTGGCCAAGGCCGACCTGGTGATCACCGGAGAGGGAACGTTCGACCGCACGTCCCTCGTCGGCAAGGCGGCTGGAGAAGTGCTGCGCCGGGCCCAGGCTGCCAAGAAACGGGTCGCCATCGTCACGGGCCACGCTACCGATTTGCTCGGCGCGCATACCGTCAGCGGGGAGGGGGAAACGCTCGACCTGGCCGGCGTGGCGCAGCTCGCCGAGCGGGCCGCGCGGGAGGCGCTCGGGTTGCCGCTCGCGTAGTGCGTCTCTAACTTCCGCCTCCTATGCCTTCGGCCGACAACTTGATGGACAAGCTCGTGTCGCTCGCCAAGCGGCGCGGCTTCGTGTTTCAGTCTTCGGAGATCTACGGGGGCCTCGGGTCGGTGTGGGACTACGGCCCGCTCGGGGTCGAGCTCAAGAAGAACATCAAGGAGCGCTGGTGGCGCTCGATGGTGCACGCGCGCGAGGACATCGAGGGCCTCGATGCGGCGATCCTGATGCACCCCAAGGTTTGGGAGGCCTCGGGGCACCTCGCCGGGTTTGCCGATCCGCTCGTCGACTGCAAGCAGTGCAAGAACCGCTTTCGCGCCGACGACCCGCGCATCAAAGGCACCCCCGGCCAGCCGGACGCGCAGTGCCCGGTCTGCGGCACCAAGGGCTCGCTCACTGCACCCCGCCAGTTCAACCTGATGTTCAAGACGTTCATGGGCCCCGTCGAGGACCAGGCGGCGGTGATCTTCCTGCGTCCTGAGACGGCTCAAGGGATTTACGTCAATTACCTCAACGTGCTGCAATCCTCCCGGCAGAAGATCCCATTCGGCATCGCGCAGATCGGGAAAGCGTTCCGCAACGAGATCACCCCCGGCAACTTCACGTTTCGGACGCGCGAATTCGAGCAGATGGAGATGCAGTTCTTCGTGAAGCCCGGCACCGACGGCGAGTGGTTGGAGCGCTGGCGCGCCGAGCGGATGCAATGGCTCGTGGACCTGGGCATCCGGCCCGAGAAGCTGCGTTTCCACCAGCATACGCCGCAGGAGCTCGCGCACTACGCCAAAGAGGCGTACGACATCGAGTACGAGTTCCCCTTCGGCTGGCATGAGTTCGAGGGGGTCCATAACCGCACCGACTTCGACCTCGCGCGGCACCAGCAGTTCTCGGGCAAGAAGCTCGATTACCTGGATGCCGGGACCAACGAGCGCTACATCCCGTACGTCATCGAGACCTCGGCCGGCGCTGACCGGACCGCGTTGGTAGTGCTCTGCGACGCCTATACCGAAGAGGACGTGGAAGGGGAGAAGCGGGTCGTGCTGCGCTTCCAGCCCTCCCTCGCGCCGCTCAAGGCGGCGGTCTTCCCGCTCGTCAACAAGGACGGCATGCCGGAGCTGGCCCGTCGGCTGTATGACATGCTGCGCCAGCGCTTTAAGGTGTTTTACGATGACGGCGGCTCTATCGGCCGCCGCTACCGCCGCCAGGACGAAGCCGGCACGCCCTTCGGTATCACCGTCGACGGCCAATCGACGCAGGACCAAACCGTCACGGTGCGAGATCGGGACACGCTGCAGCAGGTCCGTGTAGCGAGCGATCGGCTCACAGACTACGTCACGGATAAGCTGGCGGGCTGAGCAGTGTGGAACGCGGAAGTGAGAAGGCGGTACAGCCCGGCGAGCTCGTGTTCCGCGTGCAGCGTTCCACATTCCAGGTTGCGTTGAGGCGACGGTGCAACTGGATGACTTCCGCTCTCTCGTCGAGCGCCTGACCCGGCAGGTGCCCACACAGTACCTGGACGGTGTGGTGGCGGTGGAGGTCAGTCCCAAGACCGTCCCCCATCCGGTGTGGGGCGATGTGTATACCCTGGGGGAGTGCGTCCCCCTCGAGTGGAGCGGCCACGGCGCCGACCTACAGTCCCGAGTTATCCTATATCACGGCTCCTTCGCCGCACTGGCCCAGCTGGGTGGCGGGGCGCGGAGCGGCGATTTCGACTGGCGGGAAGAAGCCTGGGACACGCTCACTCACGAGCTCCGCCACCATTTGGAGTGGCGGGCCAACGAGGCAGCCCTCGAGGCGTTCGACTGGGCTGCCGAGCAGAATTTCGCGCGGCACGATGGCGAGGCGTTTGACCCCGCGTTCTACCGGTCCGGCGAGAGGATCACGGACGGCGTCTTCAAGGTGGATGACGACGTGTTTCTGGAAGGGGGAAGGGGGATGGGAAGAGGAAAGGGGTGCGAGATCACCTGGCATGGGCGACGCTACCGCGTGACGTTGCCGAAGGACCTTCGGGCGCCCGCGTTCGTGACGCTGCAGGGGCTGGAGGACCCGCCGCCCGGCGATGCCGTGCTGGTGTTGCTGCGTCGCCCGTCTCTCCTGGATCTGTGGAGGCGTGGGCGGCTCGCCGAGGCCGTCGCCGCCGTGGAGGTGGCGCATGGGTAAGCGCGTCTACCTCGTTACGACCGATCTGTTGTTCCGCTCCAAGCTCGGCGCGGTAGTGCAAGGCGCGGGCGCGCAGGTGACGCGGGACGAGGCCGCCTGCGACCTCGCACTGATTGAGCTCGGGGGACAGGACGCGACCGCGCGGATTCGAGCGTTCGTTGTGCGGGGAGTGCCGGTGTTGGCGTTCGGGTCGCACGGGCGGGCCGACGAGCTGCGGAGCGCCCGCGAAGCCGGAGCGGTGGCGGTGCCGAATTCCGGGGTCGAAGACCGGTTGCGGGGGATGCTATGAGGCGTGCCTGGACGCTCGGCGCCGCCCTGGTCGCGCTGTACATCGGCGGCTACCTCGTCTACCGCGCCAAGCACGTCCAAGTCTGGCAGGTCGACGACAGGACCTACGTCATGTTCGGCTCGGGTGCGGCGTGGTACCTGTTCCGGCCGGTGAGCCGGCTTGACGCCGCAGCCACCGGGATGCGGTTTCATCTCGGGCCACACCGCCCACCACCCGAGACGGCGCGGGAATTGGTGGACCGGGCGGTTGTGGCCGCCGGCGGTGCCGAGCGACTCACCGCGCTGAAGGCGTTCGAGTGGCGTGGCCGGGCCGATGTCGCGATCGCGGGTCGTGCGCCACTGCACGTCTCGGGCACGTGGCGGTTACAGCCTCCCGATAGCGCCATCGTCACCACGACGCTCGACGGTCAGCCCTCGGCAACGGCCCGGAGCCTGATCATCTCCGGGAGACGCGGGTGGTCGCGCACCGGGCGGCAAATGACGCCGCTCGCGCCGGAGGCGGTCGCCCACGAGCGCGATCAATTCTATTTGTATCACCTGATGCGCCTCGTGCCGCTGCGCGGATCCGCCTATCGGCTCTCGCCTCCGGCGACCGACTCCCTCGGCCGCAAGCGGATCCGCGTAACGCACTCGGGCCGGCCGAGCGTGGATCTCGCCTTCGACTCCGCGGCCAACCTGACCGGGCTGACCGATTCGATCACCGATCCGGAGTCGCATAAGCAGGTACGCCAGGAGGTGCGCTTCACGGGGCAGCTGGACGGCGCCGGAGTCCGGTGGCCCCGGCGGATCGCGATCACGTGGGACGGGAAGCCCTACTTGGATTTGGAGATCCTTGAAGTCAGGCCGTTGGCGGGGCTGGTCGATCCGTCGCTGCGCGGTTCGGCGCCCGTCCCTTCCCGTCGAGTGGGGAGGGGTGCTCCCTCCTCTAGGGCTCGAAAGCACTGAGGCGTGGCTGCCTCTGTCTGCCCGGCAGCTCCGTTATCCAGCATGCCGAGTGCCAGCGTCACCGATAGAGGGGCGAGGAAAAGGTTAGGCACGCTGGCGCGCGTCGCCCGTTCGACCTCCCTGAACACTCTCATGCCGACGCAACCGTCCGCCCTGTCAAGGCTGCGCTGCCCCGTCTATCTTCCACATCCCATGCGCATTCTCTCTGTGCTGGCCGTCGCGCTCTGCGGCCTGGCGGTCGCCCCGGTGCCGCACTATCGCATTTACGTCGCCAGCGAGTCGGGGGACATCATCACCCAACTCACCTGGGACGGCGCGGCCGTGAAGAGCGTCAAGGCGGTTCGCGTGGGCATCATGCCGGCAGACATCAACGGACCGCACAACGTCACGATCTCGCCCGACGGGAAGTACTATTACGTGACGATCGCGCACGGCACACCTTACGGCACCCTCTGGAAGATGGCCGTGGACGGCGACACGCTGCTGGGCCGAGCGCCGGTGGAGATGTTCCCGACCACCATCAGCCTGACGCCGGACGGCGAGCTAGCCTTCGTGGCCAACTCCGATTTCTACGGCGACCACCCTCGCACCAATGTTGTCTCCGTCATTTACACCCCACAGATGGTGCCGCTCACGACGATCCCGGCCTGCGACATGCCCCATGGGGTGAAGGTGAACCATGCAGGGATGAAGGTCTATGTGAGCTGCATGAATTCGGACGAGATTCTGGAGCTGGACCGGCAGACGTTGGCGATTACGCGTCGGCACAAGACTGGGATGGGGATGCTGATGCAGCACTCAATGATCCCGGGCCACGCGGTCCCACCTGGCGGTGGGGCCCCCGAGCGGATGCACGACGCCTGCTCGCCCACGTTCGTGTCGGTCTCGCCTGAGGATAAGCGACTATATGTCGCCTGCAACCACACGAGCACGCTGCAGGTCCTGGACGCGGCGACGCTGGACCTCGTCAAAGAAATCGAAACCGGTCACGGCGCTTACAACGTGGAGCCATCTCCCGACGGCCGGTGGGTGATCGTCACCAATAAGAAGGATCAGAGCATTTCGCTGATCGACGCGGCGACGCTCACCGAGGTGGCCCGCATTCCGACCAGCAAGCCGTTCCCGCATGGGGTGGCCTACTCGCCCGACGACCGTTACGCCTTCATCTCGCAGGAAAGCAGAGGCGTGGACCCCGGCGCGGTGGATGTAATCGACCTGACCAGCAAGACTGACGTCGCGCACGCCCCGGTGCCGTTGCAGCCGACGGGAATCACGATTCTACGGCTGCCGTGACCCATACCGCCCTCGTCGACCTGCCCCCCGCCCAGGTGCTGGAGCGCGCCAAGCACTTCTTCGCCGAGCGGGTGCCGCACGCGGCCGCGTTCGTTGAGCAGGAAGGACCGCGGTTTCTCGTGCTGCGGGGACAGGGTGGGGAAGAGGTGGCGTTCAACGCGACGGCCGCCGAAGGAGCCGGGGGAGGGACCCGTGTGCGCGTGTCTACCATGATGTTCGACCAGGCGGTGGATCGATTCCTCTCGACGCTGCCGCTGAAAGCGGACGTGGAGGTCGCGTGACGGTGGTGACGGAGCGCTTCGCCGTCCGGGTTATGGTAACCGACGTCTGGGACCAGGTGGAAATGGCCGTCGAGCCTGGGACGACGGTAGCGGAGTTAAAGCGGCGGGCCCTTGAGCAGGCGTTGCAGCGCCCAGCACCCGCCGAGGACTACGTCGTGAAGTTTCGCGGCGGCGCGGTGCTCGATGAATCCGCGACGCTCCTGGCGTTGGGTGCGGTTCCGAACGCTCCGTTTATCGTCCTGCCCCGGCGGCGCCAACCGGTGCGATGATGCGGCGCCCTGCTGGCCGCGTGCTCACCACGGTGGCGGTCGCGTCCCTCCTCCTCGACGCACTGCTCCTCTCCTACGGGGGCGTCGCCTGGCATCGCTCCGGGCTGCTCGCGGGGGCCGGCGCATGCACGGCGCTCGCCGTCGTGGTCGTGCTGGTTTGGCGGCGCTATCGACGTGTCCTAGTGGACATCGCCGCGGCCCGCCGAGAGATGCGGGACGAGGTCCGGTCCATGCGGGACCTGCTCGAACAGAACCGGCAGCGTAACTAGACGGTCCGTCCAACCGCCAGACCCTCCACTCCATCGACAGTGACGACGAGCGTCGTCTGGCACCCCGCCTGTCGGCTGCACCAGGCAGGCCCGGGGCACCCGGAGCGTCCGGAACGGATCGCAACGGTCCTTGAAGCGTTGCGCGCTCCCGAGCTCACGCCGCATGTCGCTTGGGCCGAAGCGGTGCCCGCTAGCCGGCCGGCACTGGAGCGCGTGCATCCGGCGGCATACCTGGACGGTCTCGCCGCCCTCGCCAGCCGGGGGGGCGGCGCCCTCGATCCCGATACGTACCTCGGCGCGCGGAGCTGGGAGGCCGCGCTGGCGTCGGCCGGCGTGGCGATCGGTGCCGTGGAGGCTGCGCTCGCCCGAGCGGGAGGGACGGCCTTCGGCGCGACGCGGCCGCCTGGGCACCACGCTCTGTCTGAGCGCGCGATGGGGTTCTGCTTCCTGAACAACGTGGCGATAGCCGCGCGCCACGCTCAGGCTAACGGTTGTGCCCGCGTCCTGATCGTCGACTGGGACGTGCACCACGGCAACGGGACCCAGGCCGTTGTCGCCGCCGATCCATCAGTGCGATTTGTCTCGATGCACCAGTACCCGTGGTATCCCGGCAGCGGGGCGGAGGATGAGCGTGGGGTGGGGAACGTCTTCAACGTCCCGCGACCGCCCGGACTGCCGCGCGCCGTTTACGTGCGGGATCTTCTCGCCGCAGTAGCTGCCGCAACGGGCGACTGGCGGCCTGACCTGCTACTCATCTCAGCGGGGTTCGACTCCCTGGCGGGGGATCCGCTCGGCGGGTTCACGCTGGAGCCCGAGGACATGGCCTCCTGGACGACGACGTTGCGCGAACGCCTCAGCCCCGTGCCGGTCGCGGTGGTGCTCGAGGGCGGCTATCGACTCGATCTGCTCGCCGCCGGTGCGCGCGCCGTGGTGCGTGCGCTTGCCTGAGTGAAGGGGCAGGAGGATACTTGAGGCGTGACGGCCATCGCCGCGTTGCGCCTATGGCGCTGAGGCTCGTCCTCGAGGAATGCACGATCACGACTCGCCACCCATTCGTGATCGCGCGCGGGTCCACCACCGGCTACCGGCGCTGCTGGGTCCGGTTGATCGACGAGGACGGTTTGGAAGGCTGGGGGGAAGCGGACCCGTCCTCCTACTATGGCGAGACCTACGACACCGTCATCGCGACGCTGCAGAAGCTCGACCGCCATATGCCCGAGGATCCGTTCGACCTCGAAGCCGCGGAAGCGCGGTTCGCGCAGGTCGTCCCGCGCAACGGAGCCGCCGCCCGCGCCGCGCTTTCTGCGGCGCTCCACGACCTCGTCGGCAAGCGCTTGGGCCAGCCCCTGTGGCGGCTCTGGGGCCTCGATCCTCACAAGGCGCCTGCGTCCTCCTTCACCATTGGCATCGACACGCCTGAGCAGATGGAACTCAAGGTGCGTGAAGCCGCCGAGTACCCGATCCTCAAGATCAAGCTCGGCACCGACCGGGACGAGGAGATCCTGCGGACGATCCGGGCCATTACAGACAAGACACTCCGTGTGGATGCGAACGCTGGCTGGACCGTGGAGCGCGCCCTGCGGATGGCGCCCCTATTGAAGGAATACGGGGTGGAGTTCCTGGAGCAACCCCTTCCCCCCGAGGACCTCGAAGGGCTCGCCCAGGTGCGGCGAGCCGCCAACGCCCACGACCTGCCGGTTGTGGTGGACGAGAGCTGCATTGTAGCGAGCGACATTCCCCGCCTCGCGAGGGCGGCGGACGGCGTCAACATCAAGCTCGCCAAGTGTGGCTCCCTGCGTGAGGCGCTGCGGATGATCGCGACGGCGCGCGCGCACGGCATGCTCGTCATGGTCGGCTGCATGATCGAGTCCTCCCTCGGCATCACTCCCGCGGCGCACTTTACTCCCCTCGTCGACGCCGCCGACTTGGACGGGGCGGCGCTCATCGTGGACGACCCCTTCACAGGAGCGACGATCGCCGGCGGCCAAATCCGCCTGCCGACTGGGCCGGGGCTGGGCGTCCGGCGGCGGTGAGCGGCTCCATTCCAGTCCACGCCGGGCGGTTCGCGGAGGTGGTCCTCCCCGTCCCGGTCTCCCGTTCCTACTACTATCAGATCGCCGATGGTATCGGCGCGAGCGTCGTGCCCGGCGCGCGCGTCGTCGTGCCTGTGCAACGCCGCTTGCTGGTCGGCGTGGTGCGCGCCGTGGATGTGCCCCCCCCGCCGCGGGATCGCATGGTGAAACCGATCGCCGCCGCGCCGGACCCTCCCTCCCTCCCCGCGCTTTCGCCAGCCCTGTTGGAGCTGGCCGAGTGGATCAGCCGCTACTACGGCGCGCCGCTCGGGCTCGCTGTGCGCGCGCTGCTGCCGGGGGCGTTGTGGGGCGCGGCGCGCCCAGCCGGGCCCGCTGAGGCCTCCGAGCGGGTGGTCGCGCTGGTGGGGGCCCTGCCATCGCTGCTCGAGCGGGAGCGGGCGTTCGCGCGGGCGCCGAAGCGCCGCGTCACGTACGAAGCGCTCGAAGCGCTGGGGGGGTCGGCGCCCGTGAAGCATCTCCTCGACCGGCTCAAGCTCTCGCGCGCGACGCTAGACGGGCTGGTGGCGCAAGGGCTGGCGCGCTACGCCCAGGTCGCGCAGCCACGCGATCCGTTCGCGGATCTCCGAGCTCCGCCGCCGCACGACCTGACGGCGGACCAGCAGCGCGTCGTGGACGGCATCGCCGCTACACCGGCCGACGTCCCCGTTCTCATCCACGGGGTTACCGGGTCCGGCAAGACGCTCGTCTACCTCGAGGTCCTGCGTAGCGTCGTCGCGGCGGGTCGCGGAGCGATCCTCCTCGTTCCCGAAATCGCCCTTACGCCGCAGACGGTGGCGCGAGTGCGAGGCGTGTTCGGGGACCAGGTCGCGGTGCTGCATTCGGGGCTCTCCGACGGCGAACGGGCCGACGCCTGGCGGGCGCTGCGGCGCGGCGAGCGGCGCGTCGCGGTGGGACCCCGCTCGGCCGTCTTCGCGCCCGTGCAGCGACTCGGCGCAATCGTTGTGGACGAAGAGCACGAGCCGAGCTACAAGCAGGGCACGTCACCGCGCTACCACGCGCGCGACGTCGCGCAAGTGCGCGCGCGGCTCGAGGGCGCTCGGGTGATCTTCGGCAGCGCGACGCCGTCGCTCGAAACGCTGCACCTGGCGCGCACCGGTGGCGCGCGCACGTTCGTGCTGCCGGCGCGCATCGGCGAGCGGCCCCTCCCACCGGTCACTGTGGTCGACCTGCGCACCGCGCCGCGGGTGCCCTCCGCCGGCGCGATCCCCTGGTCGGAGCCGCTCGATGCCGCAGTGCAGGCCGCGCTCAGTCGGCAGGAGCAGGTGATCCTGCTCCTCAACCGGCGCGGCTTCGCGACGTACCTCCAGTGCCCTGCCTGCGGCGACGTACGGGACTGCCCGCGCTGCGCCATTGCGCTCACCGTGCACCAGACTCCCGCGGCCCTGCGCTGTCATTACTGCGGTCACGAGGAGCCCGTGCCGGCGCGGTGCCGCGCCTGCGGCCACGACGTGCAGCGCATGCGCGGGCTCGGCACGCAGCAGCTCGAGCACTTCCTTGCCCTACGCTTTCCCGAAGCTCGGATCGCGCGGATGGACCTCGATACCACTAGCACGAAGTGGGCGCACCACCGCATCCTCGAGCGGGTCGCGCGGCGCGAGGTCGACATCCTGCTCGGCACCCAGATGATCGCCAAGGGGCTGGATTTCCCGCACGTAACCGTGGTCGGCGTCGTGGACGCAGACACCGCGCTGCACTTTCCCGACTTCCGTGCTGGAGAGCGCACCTTCCAGCTCGTGGCGCAAGTCGCCGGACGCGCCGGACGAGGGCCGTTGGGCGGGGCCGTCTATGTGCAGAGCCGGGCGCCCACCCACCATGCGATCCGGGCGGCCGCCGCCCATTCGGTGGAGGCATTCGCGGCGGAGGAGCTGCCGTTGCGCACGACTCCGCACCCTGCCTACCCGCCCCACGTGGGGCTCGCCCGTTTCCTCGCCACGGCGCCGGTCGAGGCCGACGCGCAGGCGGCCGCCGAGCGGGTAGCGCTCTGGCTGCGCCGCGCGAGCGATGAGCAGTTGGGCGGGGCCCTAACCGTCCTCGGGCCGGCACCATGCCCGATCACCCGGCTGCAGGGCCGGTGGCGCTGGCACCTACTCGTCAAGGCGGCCGATCCCCGCGCGCTGGGGCGGGTGATGCGTGCGTGGCGGGCGCTGCGGCGAGGCGTCGCCAGCGTGACGGTGGATCGGGACCCGGTCTCTTTGCTCTAAAGCGGATTGCAGAATGCGGAATCGACGCTCGCCCCTCCAGGGCACACTCCGACTTCCGCATTCTGTGGTGGGCGAGCCGTTGCGGAAGACTGTTTGTTACACGTAATATTGCCACCCTGTGAGGAGACCACGTTTCCAGTATCGTCCACCGAACTTCGAAGCGCCGCCGCTGTCGCAGGCGCCCGAGGCACGATTCGAAGCGGCACCGGGCGACGGAGTCCTTCCCGACGGTTTTTTTTCGACCACTAACCTGCCTACGTATCTGAAAGTGGGGGGCGCGTGGCGCCGCCCGCGGTGGCCGCGCATGGACTGCGTGGTGGCGCTGCGGCCGACGGGTGAGCTGGTGGCGACCGAGCCGCGCAAGGTGAAGAAGGGCACAAAGGTGGCCGTCGGCGGGGCGGAGGACGGCAGCGAGGGCATCGTCGTCCACACCGAGGGGTTCCTGGCGGGCCGCCACAGCGCCAACGAGTTCCGCTTCATGCAGACCGAGGTGTCGCGCGAGCGGCCCGTGGACTACGCGGTGCTTGCGCAGCTGCTCGGCGAGGAGAAGGAACAGGGCGGCAAGATTGTGTGGGTGATCGGACCGGCGCTGGTGCACGCGCGGGCGCGCGAGGACATGGTGTGGTTCATCGAGCAGGGCTACGTGGGAGCCCTGCTGGGCGGCAACGCCGTCGCGGTGCACGACCTCGAGGCCGCGATCTTCGGAACCTCGCTGGGCGTCTCGAGCAGCGGCGAAGAAGTTGAAGGCGGCCACTCCTTGCACATGCGCGCGATCAACGCGATCCGGCGCGCCGGCTCGATCGCTGCGGCGGTGCAGGGCGGGCTCGTTACCGGCGGCATCATGCATGCCCTGGTGACGCACAAGGTGCCGTACGTGCTGGCGGGCTCGATCCGCGACGACGGGCCGCTCCCCGAAGTGCTCAGCGACTCGCTCGCGGCCCAGGACGCAATGCGCGAGATCACTATCCAGGCGACCTTCGCGGTGTTCGTGGCGACGGCCCTCCACGCGATCGCGGTGGGCAACATGCTCCCCGCGTTCGTGGACGCCGCGACGCCCGACGGCGTCCGCCCGCTGACCACTATTTGCGTCGACCAGACCGAGTTCGTGGTGAACAAGTTGCGGGACCGCGGCACACACCAGGCCTACGGCGTGGTGACCAACGCGCAGGACTTCATGCACGTGTTGCGATTCTACGTGGAGCGATGGGAGCAGGCGCGGACCCCTGCCTCCCTGGCCAGATAACGCCAAGCGCGCGGGGCGGGGGGGCGGGGGAGGAGGGGGGGGGGGGGGGCGGGCCCGGCTGGGCTAAGCTCGCTGCGGCGGTGGCGGCGGACGTGCCACCCGCCGAGATCGAAACGATCTACCTGTTCCGGCCGATCAAACGCGAGGGACGGGAATGGGGGACGGCAGTCGTGACGCGTCGTGCCCCCGAAGGTCGACTGAGGGTCTACACCGCGAAATACATGTTGGTGGTGCGGGGCAAGGAGCGGGGGCAGGCGAGGGTGGCCGTGGAGGAGGTGGGGACCTCACCGGCCGACGTGCTGGAGCAGGTGATGCGATCCACGGCCGAGCGCACGGGGGACGCAGAGCCGCCGGTGGCGCACGGGCCGGCGGTGTGGTATGAAGGTTGACGGTGCTACGCTGCTCGGGGCGTTCCGGCGGTACCTGAGCGACCACAACTTCCCGGCGACCCAGCAGCGCCTCGCCGTGGCGCAGGCGATGTTCTTCGCCGGGGATCATCTGTCGGCCGAGGACGTCGCGCGACGGTTGGCCCGCGCCGGGGAGCCGGTAGGCACGGCGACGGTGTACCGCACGCTCGACCTGCTCGTGCAGAGCGGCCTCGTGGCCGAGCGGGACTTTGGCGAAGGGTTCAAGCGCTTTGAAGCGCTCCCCCCTGGCCAGACGCACGAGCACTGCGTCTGCTCCTCGTGCGGCAGGGTGTTCGAGTTCTCCAACGACCGGTTGGAGCGGATGATCGGGTTGCTCGCGGAGGAGGTGGCGTTCCGGCCCCACCACCACCGCTTGGAGGTCTTTGGGCTCTGCCGGGACTGCCAGCAGGCCAACCCGCTGACACGCACGAGGTGACCGAGTTGCTCGACGCGAAGATGTTGATCCCCACCAGGGCGTTCCTGACGAAAGGCGTCGGCCGCCATCGGGAAAAGCTGACGAGCTTCGAGATGGCGCTGCGGGACGCGCATCTAGCCGCCTTCAACCTCGTGCGCGTGAGCTCCATCTTTCCCCCCCACTGCGAGCTTGTAGATCGCGAAGAAGGGTTGAGCTTCCTGCAACCCGGCCAAGTCCTGTTCGCGGTCGTGGCCGAGTCCTCGACGAACGAGCCGAGCCGCCTGGTCGCCGCCTCGATCGGGTTGGCGATGCCCGCAGACCCCACCCACCATGGCTATATCTCCGAGCACCACAGCTACGGCCAGAACGAACAGACCTCCGGAGACTACGCCGAGGACCTCGCCGCCTCGATGCTCGCGACGGTGCTGGGCGTGCCGTTCGACCCCGAGCAGGCCTGGGACGCTCGGCGGGAGCAGTGGCTGCTCTCGGGAGACATCGTGCGCACCATGAACGTCACCTCGACCGCCGAGTGCGGCGACGACGGGCGCTGGACGACCGTCGTGTCGGCGGTGGCGTTCTGTGGATAACGGCCGCGCTCGGCTCCGGCGGGGAGCGCCCTACCATCAGCGGATCCGGTCTGCAGGCGCCAAACGCCGTTAGCCTGTCCGTCGCGCTCGCGGCGGGACTGCTGAGCTTCCTGTCTCCCTGCGTTCTCCCGCTGATCCCGAGCTACCTCGGCTTCCTTACAGGCCTGTCGGCGGAGGAGTTCGAGCGGCGGCGCGGCACCGCACTGCTACACGCGCTGTGGTTCATCGCCGGGTTCTCCGTGATCTTCGTGATCCTCGGTGCGACCGCCTCGGCTCTGGGGAACCTCGTCGGACACTCCCAGGTCTGGATCGGCCGGGCGGGAGGGGTGCTGGTAATCCTGTTCGGCCTCTACCTGCTGGGCGTGCCCGGCCCCGCGTGGCTGTTGCCCGAGCGCAGAATCGCGCTCGCCCGCAAGCCGTTGGGCTATCTCGGCTCCGCCGTAGTGGGGATCACCTTCGGCGCCGCCTGGACGCCGTGCATCGGGCCGATCCTGGGAGCGATCCTCACGCTCGCCGCGGCACGGGAGAGCGTCGGCCAGGGCGCGGTGCTGCTCGCCACGTACGCTCTGGGTCTGGCGATTCCGTTTGTCATCGCCGCACTCGCCTTGGACCGCTTTCTGGGCTGGTTCCAGCGGTTCCGGCCCTACCTCGTGTGGGTGGACCGCGTCGCGGGAACCCTCCTCATTCTTCTCGGTATTCTTCTCGTCACCGACCGCTTCACGCTGTTGGCGAGTTACCTGCAAGGGCTGACGCCCGAGCTCCTGAGGAGCCGGCTATAACAAGGCGTGCCGCTGGTCGCTGAGGTTATCTTTTGAGACACACGCGCTCTTCCTTGGGGAGGCCTCCAATGATCCGTCGTCCGTTCCATTCCCTGACCGCCGCCGTGTCCTGCGCGGTCTTGCTTGGTGCTTGCGCCAAAGGCGAGCGGGCCAGCAACCAACCCGCTGACTCGACGGCGCGCAACCTCACGCTCGCGCCGAGCGAATCCTCGGGGGCGATGAGGGACGTGCCCGTACCGAGCAAGGAGCCCGCCACACGGCCGCCCGTGAAGCCCCCGACTAGGCCGGCGCCGCCGGCGACGGTCACCGTGGCGTCCGGCACCCACCTCGACATCGCCGTGACAGACACCATCACGTCTCGCCGCAACCATCCGGGTGATGCGTTCACCGCGCGGATCGTCTACGACGAGCCGGGCGCCCGCGTGGCGGGGATTCCCGACGGCGCGGAGCTGCGCGGCTCGATCGTGGACGTGAAGCCGGCGCCGAACCCACGGACCGCGGGTACGCTGACGCTCGCGGTCTCGAGCATCACGATCCGGGGCAAGAGCTACGACGTGCAGGCGCGGATCGATTCGCTGGAGACCGTGCGGCAAGGCCGCGGCATCACCACGGGCGACGCCGCCAAGGTGGGCATCGGCGCGGTCGCGGGCGGCATCCTGGGCCGCGTGATCGGCGGCAACACCAAGGGAACGGTCATCGGCGGGATCGTGGGGGCGGCGGCCGGAGCGGGTGTCGCGGCGCACGAAAAGGACTCCGACATCGTTCTGCCCGCCGGAGCCCACGTGCACGTCACGCTGACGAAGGCGTTGACCGTGGCGGCGCGATAGGTATCTCGCAATGCGCCTCGCTCGGATCCTGTTCCTCGCGGCTCTCCTCGCCGGGCCCGCGCTCGCGCAGTCGAATGCCGCGCTCGTGGCGAACGATCATTACACCCGCTCGCACGACTACGACCTGATCCATCAACGGATCGTCGTGGGGGCGTTCAACTGGGACTCGACTCTTCCCCGCCAGGCCGCTGCGGTTCGGGGACACCCTGGTCTTCACCGTCGCCTATCACGGCAAGATCGAGAACGGCCGCGGCCTCACCTACATCATGAACGACGGCCTCCCGCACCGGCCACAGCAGATCTGGAGCCAAGGCGAGGACCACGACAACCACTTCTGGTTCCCGACTTACGACTTCCCTAACGACAAGATGTCGTGGGAAGTCGTCGCAACGGTGCCGGCAGGCGACTTGGCGGTCTCTAATGGCCGGCTCGTCTCGAACATCGTGCAGGGCGGGACCCGGACGATGACGTGGCGCCAAGAGCAGCCCTCGGCGACCTATCTGGTTTCGCTCATCGTCGCCCCGCTCGCGCGGATCCACGATGTCTGGGGCAGCGTCCCGGTGGACTACTACGTCTATCACGAAGACAGCAGCAAGGCCTGGCGGCTGTTCCACCTCACGCCCGACATGATCGACGTCTACTCGCGGCTCACCGGGGTGAAGTATCCCTGGGCCAAGTACGCGCAGACCACCGTGGCCGACTTCTTCGGAGGGATGGAGAACGTCAGCGCCACGACCCTGGTGGACTGGCTCCCCGACGCTCGGGCCTATCAGGACCGCCCCTGGTACCAGTACATCCTCATCCCCCACGAGTTGGCGCATCAGTGGTTCGGGGACTACGTCACGACGGTGAACTGGGCGAATATGTGGCTCAACGAGGGGTTCGCGGAGTTCATGCCGGGGCAGTATTGGGGCGAGCGCCTCGGCGCTCACGCTGAGCAGGACTATTATGCCGACGAGTACCGGCAGTACCTGCAGATCGACCGTCAGCGCCCGATGCCGCTCGCGTCACTGGGATCGAACAACATCTATCCTAAGGGCGCGCTCGTGCTCCGGATGCTGAAGGGCTACCTCGGCACGGAGCGGTTCTGGGCATCCATACACGCCTACCTCACTCGCAACCCGTTGGGCACCGCCACCTCCGACGACCTGCGGAAGGCGGTGCTCGAGGCCACCGGGGAGAACCTCGACTGGTTCTGGGACGAGTGGGTGTATCAGGCCGGCTATCCGAAGCTCGACGTGAGCGCGACGTATGACACCGCCAAGGCGACGCTCACACTCACCGTTAAGCAGACCCAGCAAGACTCGCTCAAACCCGACAGCTCCGGTCTCAAGTTCACCGTGCCACCTGTGTTCCGCATGCCGCTCACGGTCCGCGTGGGGACACAGGCGGGTGACGTCACGCAACGCGTCGAGCTCACCGCGCGTGAACAGACGATCGCGATTCCGGGCGTGAAGAGCGCACCGACGATGGTGGTATTCGATGATGGCAACCACGTCCTGAAGAACCTCACGTTCGAGCAGCCGACGGCATGGCTCGTGACTCAATTGCGCCGCGATGCCGATCTGTGGGACCGCGAGTGGGTGATCGAGCAGTTGGCGCATCGGACCGCGGACACGGCGGCGGCGGCCGCGCTGGCGGAGGCGGCGACGCACGCGGACTATCCTCTAACCCGGCTGCAGGCGGTCGAGGCGCTCGGCGACTTCCCCGCGACGATCGCGCTGGCTACCGCTGAGGCCGCAGTGCGGGACACGAGCGCCGTGGTGCGAGGCGGCGCAGTCCAGACCCTTGGCAAGCTGGGCGGGGCGCCCGCGCTGACGCTGGTGCGGGACGCGCTGGACCACGACTCGAGCTACGACGTGCAGGCCGCGGCGCTGCGGGCGCTCGCGCTCGCCGACTCGACGCACGCCCACGACGTCATCGCCGCGGGGCTCACCAAGCCGTCGTATCAGGACGCGATCCAGACTGCGGCGCTCCGGGCGATCGCGCAGCGCGGTGACACGTCGTTCATCGGTGCGCTCGAAGGGCTGCTCGGCGTAGGGCGATTCCCCTCGCACGTGCTGGCGTCGCTCGGCGCGCGGGGCAACGTCCACGCCCTGGACGTGCTCACGCAGCACCTGAACGACGACCGCGCCGCCGTGCGCCGCTGGGTGCTCGAAGGCTTCCGCTTCACCCTGGCGCGTCTCAATCACGACGTCGCGGTCGAACGCTTGAAGGGAGCAACCGGAGGGATCACCCACCCCGACACGAAGCGGGCGGCGACGAGCTTAGTGGAGGAGCTACAGAAGCCGCAGGGTCCAGGGGGGAACTAGGTCCAGCTTCACCACCCGCTCGCTCCCCCCCCATGCCGAGGATCCGCCACCCCGATCAACCCCGTGGCTGTCTTCTGGATGGCTTGAACGTCCCCCTGCCGCCCCCGATCCTGCAGCTTGTAGCCCATTGCCTTGAGGGAATCCACGGTCGCTGGCGTCAGGCCACCCCGCTCCACGAAGATCACATCCGGTAGCGCCTGCTGATTGATCCGCGGTGCCGCGACCGCCTCGGCCAGCGTCATTCTGTGGTCGATCACGTTGACGATTACCTCGTAGACGCTGTTGATGATCGTCGGCCCGCCGGGCGTTCCCACCACCAGCAACAGTCTCCCGTTCCGGTCGAGCACGATGGACGGCGTCATCGCCGAGAGCATGCGCTTCTTCGGCGCGATGGCATTCGCTTCCCCCTGGACCAGCCCGAACTGGTTCGGTTGCCCGGGCGCGCTGGTGAAGTCGTCCATCTCGTTGTTGAGCAGGAATCCGCCGCCTTGGACGGTCACGGCGCTCCCGAACCCCCCATTCAGCGTCGTCGTGATCGCGGCAGCGTTGCCGTCGCCGTCCACGATCGAATAATGGGTCGTCTCTGTGCCTTCATGCGCTCCTTCCGACGCCTGGAACGGCGGCGTGGGCGTCGCGCGGTCGGGCAGGATCTGGGCCCGCAGCTCGGCGGCGTAGCTCTTGGAGAGCAGGCGCTCGAGGGGCATGCTCACGAAGTCAGGGTCACCCAGCCAGCGGTTGCGGTCCATAAACGCCCGCCGCATCGCCTCGGCCTCGAGGTGCAGGTAGCGCGCGCTGCCAAACGCCGGGAGCGTGTCGAATCCCTCCATGATGTTCAGGATCTCGGTCATCGTGACACCGCCCGAGCTCGAGGGCGGCATCGAGTAGATCGTGTAGCCGCGATAGGTGGTCTGGATCGGCGTCCGCCACTTGGCGCGGTACCCTCTTAAATCGCTCTTCGTGATCAACCCGTGACCGCGCTGCATCTCCGCCACGATCGAATCGGCGATCTGGCCTCGATAGAACACGTCGGGCCCGCCGTCGGCGATGAGCCGCAGCGTCCGCGCCAGCTCCGGTTGGCGGAACAGTGTTCCCGCTGCTGGCGCATGGCCGTTCACCAGGAACTGCTTGCGCGACGCCGGGAACTGTGCCAGACGTTCGGCTTCCGCCTCGATCGACCGGCTGCGGTAGCCATCGAGCACATGGCCTTCGGCCAGGGCAATCGCTGGGGCGACCAGCTTCGTCCAGGGCAACCGGCCAAGGGACTTCCACGCCTCGTACAGCCCGGCCACACTGCCAGGAATGCCTGAAGCGACGTGCCCCGTGAGGTTCGCGTCCGTGACGTGCCCGGAAGAGTCAAGGTACATGTCGCGCGTGGCCTGGGCCGGCGCCGTCTCCCGGTAATCGAGCGCTCGCACCCGGCCGGTGGTGTCGCGGTAGACGATAAACCCACCGCCGCCGATGTTGCCCGCTTCCGGGTGCACGGCCGTGAGAGCGAATCCGACGGCCACGGCGGCGTCGATGGCATTGCCACCGCTCCGCAGGATGTCCCGGCCCACCTGACTTGCGAGGGGATGGGCCGACACGACCATCGCGTGGGCGCCGGTGACGCTCACCACTCTGTCCGTGAACTGCCAATCGGCGGGCACGATGGGGCGGCCGGTGACGACTGCGTCGGCGCGGACGACGCCCGGGCGGCCCCGTCCGCGGGAGCGCGCCGAGGCAGTCGCGGGCGCAGCGGCGCCAGGGGTTGTGTCGGGCGTGGGATTGCCGCCGCCGCAGGCGGCGAGGACCGCGAGGGTGACAACGAGCGGGGAGCGCATTCCCAATTCTGCACGTTGACCCAACCCTCGGTCAACGCCTAATTTAGCGGCCACCGACTCTCTCATGACGACT